>Ga0315556_1000109_pt1 | contig 44285 bp, 77 predicted proteins | sample SalMarSW160310MG_FD_202112 | JGI IMG/M metagenome (GOLD analysis project Ga0315556, IMG submission 202112) | Salt marsh sediment microbial communities from the Plum Island Ecosystem LTER, Massachusetts, United States - Salt Marsh Sediment SW1603-10 ...
GCGGGAGGGCCAATATCTTTTGCCTTCCAGAACGATGAAGCTAAACAAGTATGGCAACGTGCCAGGATCTGTGGCGACAAAGATGCTCTCTGATATCGGCGCCTACCATGGCATGTCTGGAGCCCCTGGGACCACGAGGGGACCGAGAGTTAAATACATCTGGGGGACGGTGCGAGCGCGAGGCGGAGGCACGATCACTGGAATTTGGTTACAGTCTGGATTTCGGGTGGCGAAGACGGGAACTGCATTGCAGATGCTCGTCGTGAACAAGACGCCGTCCTACCGCAAGGTCTTCGAGTTCAACAAGATCGGGCTCGAGGCCGGGCGCAGGGTCATGCTCCAGCACGCGAGCAAGGCCGTGGACTTTGTCCTCCGGCGCCGGAGGACGGCGGCATGAGTCGCGCAGTAGCCGAACGCCTAAGCCAAGCTAAGGCCCGAGCCAATAAGGACAAGCACGAGGTTCCGATGGCCATCCAGGTCCGCGTTGCTGGCTTGCCTGAGCCCGAGCGGGATTACCGCTTTGGGGCGATTGCCGCGGGAGGCGCTGGCAAGGGCCTGCGTGCGCGTCTCGCCAAGGCCAAGCTTAAGGACTGGCGTTTCGATCTCGCTTGGCCGGAGCATCACATAGCGCTGGAGATCGAAGGCGCAGCGGGTCACGGGCGCCATACCACCGCGTCCGGCTACAAGGAAGATTGCCGCAAGTACAACGAGGCCGCCCTGCTTGGCTGGGCCGTCTATCGCGTCACAGGTGACATGGTTCACAGCGGTGATGCCGTGAACCTGATGATCCGTGTGTTTCTGTCAAGGGGCGTGAAGCTCGCCCCAGTGCGCGGGCTGGCAAGCGGTGCCACCCGCTCCGTCATTCTCTTATCTTCAACCCACCCGAGAGCATAGATCCATGAGCGAAAATCAAGAGACCAACGATAGCATCCTGGCACAGCCGGATGAGTCATTTCTCCAGGAGCTGCGCGATGCAGCATCCGAGATGGATTCCATCAATGATCAGCGTGCCGAGCTCAATGCGGCCAAGAGGGCGATCGTTGAGAGGCTGCAGGCACAGTACGGCTGCAATCGGCACGCGATGAAGGCGGCAATTCAGTATTGCAAGTTGGACGAGGACAAGCGCGAGAATTTCGACCTGACCTACCAGGTCACCCGCCGAGCCCTAGGCGCCCCTGTGCAGCATGACCTCTTCGATGCCCAGCTCGCAATGACCACAGAGCGCGCCATGGCTGCGAGCAAGAGCCGCAGTGGAGGCGGCGCCAGAAGCAAGCCAAAAGGCGATGAGCAGACGGCAAGCGCGCTGAATTGAGTGCTCGCATGAATGCTGCAGAATCGATGCTGTCGTTGGAGAAACTTGGCATCTATAGCCAGTGGGACTTGCTTGCGCTGGCAGAAAAAGCCATGCCGCCGGAATATCAGCCTGATGACTCACCAGATTGGTGTGGAGAGGTCTCATTTTACGTTGATGGGTGGACCGTGCGCATCTTCTACGACTGCGGGGAACTCGATTACATCGACGCCTTCACGGGACCCGACGGTACGACGTTCGACTTTTGGGAGTGGCCAGACCGGCACCCGTGGAAGCGTGACCTAATGCATTGGAGCGGTGTTGGAGATGTGGAACGCTGGCTAGCACCGCTTGACCGAATGTCTCGGGTCCTTCCGGCCAGCGGCGACCGCGGGTAATTAGCACCTCAAAATTTATCTAGCTAAACCACTACAAACTTGACGGTAACCACGATGCAAGTCGAGTCCATTCCAGTTGCGACCTTGGTCCCATACGCCCGCAATGCGCGAACCCACTCCGCCGCGCAGGTGGCGCAGATCGCCGCAAGCATCCGCGAGTTCGGCTTTTGCAACCCGGTGTTGATCGACGAGCATGGTGGCATTATCGCGGGACACGGCCGCGTGCTGGCTGCGCGCAAGCTAGACCTCGACGCGGTTCCCTGCATCCGCCTTTCGCACCTCAGCGAGATTCAGCGCCGCGCCTACGCGCTTGCGGACAACAGACTTGCTGAGAATGCAGGATGGGATCTTGAGCAGCTAGGATTGGAGCTGTCTGGGCTGCGCGTCGACGGCTTTGATCTCGACTTGCTGGGATTCGATGAGGCGGAACTGGACGGACTGCTTGACGGAGACGTGCATAGCAGCGAAGGGTCAAGCGAAGATACAGAGCCGCAGATTGATCACGCCGATGAATTGCGAAAGAAGTGGGGCGTTGAAGCTGGTCAACTCTGGAAGCTTGGAGAACACCATCTGCTGTGTGGGGATTCGACCATGGCAGATGACGTGGCGCTGGCGTTGAGCGGAGACACCCCACATTTGATGGTTACAGATCCTCCATATGGGGTGGGATATAACGCAGACTGGCGGAACCATGCCTTTCGATCAGATGGCTCTCCCATCGCAGGTAGAGCCATCGGAAAAGTCGAGAATGACAACCAGGCGGATTGGCGAGAGGCATGGATTCTGTTTCCTGGAGACGTGGCCTATGTTTGGCATGCTCCGGGACCTCTGCAAGTTGCAGTGCTTCAAAGTTTGATAGCATGCGACTTTGAGGCTAGGAACCATATTATCTGGGCTAAAAACACGCTTGTAATAGGTCGCGGACATTACCACCATCAGCACGAGCCGTGTTGGTATGCCGTCAGAAAAGGGGCGACGGCGCACTGGAATGGGGATAGAAAACAAACAACATTGTGGGAAATTGACAAGCCGCAAAAGAATGAAACGAGCCATAGCACACAAAAGCCACTTGAATGCATGGCGCGTCCAATCCGAAACAATAGTGCTCCTGGAGATTCCGTCTATGATCCATTCTCAGGCTCTGGCACGACGATCATTGCCGGAGAAAATCTAGGACGAAAGGTCCGCGCCATCGAAATATCCACGGCCTATGTAGCCGTCGCCCTGCAGAGATGGGCCGATCACACCGGTAAAACGCCTAAGCTAGCCTCTCGATCCGCGCATTCAAGCCAACCGAAGAAAACCTCAAAGGCGAGCGTTTAAGTGACGCATGGGTTCCCCAGCTACAGATGTTCCAAAGTCCACGCCAGGGCACGGCGGAAAGCGCGCCGGAGCTGGCGGACGTCCGATCAAGCGGGAGCAGAACGATGCCTACACGATTCTGGCGAAGGCGAAGGCGAAGCGCGAGACGTACCTTGCGCAGATCGCCGAGCTGGAATATCGCCAGCGCACCGGTGAGCTCATACCTGCCGAGGAGGTGGCCGCCGAGTGGGAGCGCCTCGTGATGGTAGCTAAGGGCCGCCTAATGGCTCTTCCTGCACGCCTCGCACCAACGCTCGTCAAGCTGCGCGATATGCGCTCCGTCGAGACGACCATTCGCGACGAGATCGTCGCCGTACTTCGGGAGCTTGCCGGAGATGAGTCATCCGGCACTTGAGCGCATCCGCAGCGGCCGCTATCGGTCGGCGTGGTCCCCGCCACCGATTGTCGCAGTGTCAGGGTGGGCCGGGAAATTTCGCTACTTATCGCCGGAAGCCAGCGCAGAACCCGGGCTATGGAACAATGCACGTGCGCCGCACCTCATCGAGCCGATGGACCGCCTCGGACCCTACAGCGAGACCGAGCGCGTGGTCTGCAAATTCAACTCTCAATCCGGGAAAACCGAAATCATCCTGAACTTCTGCGGCTACACTGTAGACTGCGACCCAGGGCCGATTCTATGCATTCAACCGAATGTCACCCCAATGGGTGAGGCATTCTCGAAAGACCGCGTGGCTACGATGTTTCGCGACTCGCCCACTCTAGCCGCGAAGATCGGACCAGTTAGAGCCAGGACATCGTCCAGTACGATCACGCACAAGGTGTTTGCCGGCGGCCATCTCACGATTGTGGGGGCGAACTCGCCAGCCGGTCTCGCCTCACGACCGATCCGGTATCTGGTCTGTGACGAGATAGATCGGTGGGAAGCGACCCGCGAAGGCGATCCGCTCACCCTTGCACGAAAACGCCAACAGACATTTCGCGCACGGCGTAGCGCGAAGGAATTGATCGTTTCGACGCCGACCTATGCGGATTTTGGAATCTCGGTCGAATATGCCAAGTGTGACACGCAAAAGCAGTGGGAATTGACCTGTTTGCACTGTGGTGAGTCACAATTCCCAGAATTGAAGCACTTTCAGCACGATGGAGACCTGCGCAAATTGCGCTATGTCTGCGGGCATTGCGGCGCAGAGCATGCGCTCGAAGATGAGGACACCGTCAAGGCGACTGGCCATTGGGTCACCGTGAAGCAAGGCGAGGAAAAGTCAGTCGGTTACTGGATGTCCCAATGGTCAAGTCCGTTCGCGCGCTGGGATGACACAGCGCAGGAATGGATTGATGCCGGAGATGATGCGCTGAAGCGCCAGGCAGTGACGAATACGGTGTTCGCGCTTCCCTGGGAGGGCGAGGGTGACCGGGTGGATGCGCATCTACTCGAAGCTCGCTGCGAGGACTGGGGAGATGCACTTCCAGACGGAGTGACTGACATCGCCATCGGCGTTGACCTGCAACAGGATAGGCTCGAGGCCGAGACGGTCGCCTGGGGGCCGGGCTTCGAATCGTGGTCACTGAGCTACGATATCCTGATTGTCGATCCGACGCGACCGGAAGAATGGACAGAGCTTGTCGATCTGCGTCAGCGCGAATGGACGCGCTTCGACGGCACCAAGCTCAAGGGAACCGCGCTCTGCATCGACGCCGGAAACTGGAGCAAGCACGTGTACGACTGGGTCAAGGCGCAGCATGACCGCTGGGTGATCCCGATCAAGGGACTATCCGCTTTCGGTGCGGACCCGCTGCATGGCTCCGAGCTGGATCGTCGTCGTCGCGCCATCAAGCGTATACACCAGGGCCGGCCTGTCGAGCCGCTTGGCGTCTCGCAGATCAAGCTCACCATCGACAAGCTGCTTTCGCAACCGAGCGATGCTCCGGGCTATTGCCATTTCCCTCTGGGCCGTGGACGAGACTATTTCGACCAGCTCACCGGAGAACGCCTAACGCGCCATGGGAAGCGCGGCCGCAGGCCCCAGCTTGCATGGATGCAGATCCACGATCGGGTCGAGGCGCGCGACTGCCGCGTCTATGCTTACGCCGCACTTTTGCTGTCCGGCGCCACATTGGCTCGCAGGAAGCCGCTCCAGCAGACGACTGAAGCACTTCCATCGCGGGAGACGCCAGCGGTAACTCCGCCACGTCGAACCCGCATTAGAGGCCTATTACGGTGAGCCTCGACTGGTTGGCGATCGAGGCCGAATGGGCGCGCGACCTGCAGCAGGTCCTCAGCCCGCAGCTTGCGGAGCTGATGGCGCATCATCTCGCCCAGGGCATGCGCGATCGCTTCGGCGGTCAGCGGCACTACATCCCGGCGCGGGCAATCGATCATGACCGAGTCCGAGGAGGATTCAATGGCCATAATCTAGATCAGCTATCAACTGCGTATGGACTTTCAAAGCGGCATATCCGCAGACTGGTCGGTTAACGGAGTAATACCATGTGCGAATCAATCAAAACGTACAATGACGAAATAACGGAGCGATTGGATGATTTAGCTTTTTTGGCTGAATACTGGGACAAGAGTAGAAAAAAAGGGCGTGAGCCGCGGGCAATACGCCGTGCAATGATAATAGTTTGCGAGGAAATCTCCGATATATTGAGCAAAGAAAAAATAAGAAATTCTTGTATCCTTGGGGTTTCTATCGGTGAAGCGGGAAAAATGTTAGACGATACAGTCGAGCTGAGAATTATTCGCGAGCCATGAACTGGAAACGCCGCTGGGACCCATTCATCTGGCAGGACGGGAAAGACTGCCATTTGCTGTGTCTGGCAACCCGCCATGGCGCGGAAAATCGCGGACAAATCTGGTGGCAGGACGAGAACGTCATTTTGCACGCCGTCGGTCCGAGCTTCGACGATCTGACCGAGCGCGAGGTGGTCACGCCGCCAAAGGGCTTCATCTGGACCGCGCCGAGCCGGTTTCGTTGCCGCGATCGAGACTACCTGCTAGCAGGGATCAACTATGACGCAGGGCGGCCGAACCAACGGCTATGGATGGCCCCGCTCGATGATCCCGCCGAGGAGATCGGTCAGCTCCCGACCGCGGGCCATGAGATGGGCCGCCCGGGGAGCTTCGCCTGGCGCGACGCCAGTGTGATGCGGGTCGGGGAGCGGGAATGGCTGCTATTCGTGACCACGGGAGGCTTCCGGTGGGGCGGTGCGCCCAACGTCATCCTCTTCCAGGCCGAGGACCCGCTCGGCAGATGGTGGTCCCGCGGTCCCGTGATCGACCCGACTCTTGCGGTTCTGTTCGCGGAGCTGGAGCGGCCCCAGATTCATCGCATCGGCGACCGTTGGGTCGCCTGGTGGTCTGTCTGGCCTAACCGCCACTTTTTCCGCGCGAAAAGCACCGTCCGGACCCATATCGCGATGTCCCCCTTCGATGAGCCGCTATTTTCACGCCCGATTGCACAACTGAACGGTCTCTATGGCCTGCAGATGCATGCCGATTGCTGGTGCGCCGCCTGGGAATGGACAGACATCGACCAGGCTGAAGGGGATGTTCGCATCTGGCGGGATGATGCCCTGTTGTGGCACATTCGGAAATGTATGGAGTCCGCCTGATGTCTTACGGCAAGGCTGATGTGCTTGTCACGCGCGATTTTACAAATTGCATGACGGTGCGTGAGCTAAAGGAAATGATCAAAGATTGGCCTGAAACGAATAATTTCGGGGAGGATTGCGAGGTTTGGATAGAGACCGGGTTTGCATCTAGCAGCCCGGTCATAAGAGCCGGCGCGCTGAACCTTCGGGAAGATGATGATGGAAATCCGAGTGCAGATTTCCTGCTCGAGAGCGGGCACCGAGCATAACAAAGTGACATTTTTGCCCTAGTTTGTCCCTCCGGCGCGGCCGAAAATCCGCGCCATGACCTTCGCGGAAGCGACCGCATACCTCTCAACCCTCGAGGCCGCTATGCTTAGCGGCGAGCTCTCCGTCCGCCTCGCTGACGGTCGAGCGATCACCTACCAGTCCCTGCTTGATATGGAACAGGCGGCTGCCAGGCTGCGGCGCGACATCGCGCGCGCCAACGGCACCCCATCGACCCTCACCGCCCGCTGGAACCCCAGCGCCACCAGCGGGACGAGCTATTGAACGCCGACGTGATCTCTGCTACGGACGACGCGACGGACGAGCTCCAGCGCAACCAGCGTGATCGGCTATTGAAGCCAGACCGCGTCCTGCCGTTCAACGTTCGCCAGCTCCCAACGGCGGCCTATCAAGCTGGCGAAACGACCCAGTATCACAAGCACCCGGGCGCTGTCGGATCCGGAGACCGCTCCGTTGCGACGGCCTATTACAGGCTGCGGGACTGGTCGAGGTGGCTGGACGAGAATCTCGACCTAGTCACAGGCGCCTTCGACAAGCTGGTCAATTTCATCGTCGGCGGCGGCATCACCATCGAGCCTACGGTCCGCGACCGCAAAGGCCGCCTGTTGCCAAAGGTCAACGACCAGATCCGACGCGCCATCGTCGACGAGAGCTATCCGGACTGCTGGAGCCGCGATTGCAACGTCACCGGTGAGTACACCCGCGGGGAACAGGAGCGGATCGCGTGCAGGTCCTGGCTGCGGGATGGCGAGATCCTCGGCCGCAAGGTGCCGCGCCAGATCGCCCCCGACCGCATCCCTCACCAGGTTCAGCTTATCGAGGCGGACTATCTCGCCTTCGAGATGTTGGAATCTAGGCGCGACGGGACGGCCATCATCCACGGGGTCGAGAAGGACGAATGGGGCCGCCCAGTCGCTTATCACATTTATCGGCAGAACCCTGTCATCGTCTCGGATTTCCGCTGGGCGACGAGCCTCGATGCGGTGCGCGTCTCCGCCGACGAGATCAGCCACCTGAAGTTTCTGCGGAGGGCCAACCAGACCCGCGGGGTGCCGATCTGCCACGCGACGATTTTGCGCCTCGATGACATCGCCGAATATGAGGATGCCCACCGGGCCGGCGCCCGGGCGGCCGCCCAGCTCCTCGGCTCGATCAAGCGCAACCCAGACATGCTTGGGCTGAATGGCAGCCCATATTCAGCGGCCGACGACAATCGTAAATGGGACCTGGATGATGCAACGTTCCTGTCGGACCTACTGCCCGGCGAGGAGGCGACATTCTACAAGCCGGAGACCCCGAACCCGGACGCGAGCCTGTTCCTAGACGATCAGTTGCGCCGCGCCGCATCTGGGTTCGGACTTGGTTACAGCACTTTTGCCGGGAAATACGACAAGGCTTTCAGCGCCGCGCGCCAGGAGCAGTCCGAGAACTGGCCGAACATCGAACAACTGCGGGGCCAATTCGTCTCGGATTTTGTCCGGCCTGTCGAATACGAACCTGCTCTGCGCGCCGCTATCCTCCTGGGCCGCGTGCGGATCCCCCGCGAGGCGGACCCGGACACCATCTTCACTGCCGACATCACCGGGCCGCCACGTCCGACCATCGACGACTTGAAGCAGGTCCAGGCCGATACCGGGATGGTGGATGCGAGGCTCGATTCTCGCGTTGGCCGCATCCGCGAGCGCGGTCGGGATCCGACGCGGGTGGATGCCGAGATCAAGAATGATCAGCTGGCGGCGCAGCCGGCGCCGGCTGCGGGCCAGAATCCGCCGCCCCCTGGACCCCACGCTCCTGACAATTCAGCAGGCAAACAGCCATGACACAAACGACCAAGGGCTTCATCGTCTCACGCGCGACGGCGCCGAACACCCCGATCGTCTACGTCTATGGCGGCATTGGGGTGCCGGACTTCAACGGCTATGTTGTCGATCCGCAGGAGCTTCAGGCAGAGCTTGCGCAGATTACCGCACCAGAGTTCGAGATCCGGATGTCATCCGTCGGAGGGGCGGTCGATGTCGCCAATCAGATTTTCAACATGCTGCAGCAGCATCCCTCGCGGATCACCATCACCGTGGATGGCTATGCGCACTCTGCCGCTACCTTGATCCTCCAGGCCGCAGATGTACGCCGCGCTTCCGCCGTGAGCGAATTGATGATTCATGCTCCGCGTGGCGGAGGCCCAACGCTGACCGCCTCCGAGCATCGTGACTCCGCGGATGCCTTGGATTCCTACGCAACAGTGATGATGCTGGTTTATGGACGGCACGGGATCCCGGAGGCCACCATCCGCGGCTGGATGGATGACAAAGACCACTATTTCACCGCGCAGCAGGCACTTGATGCTGGGCTCATCGACGAAATCGAGCCTATGCGAGCGCTGTCCTCTGCACCCCAGGAATATCTCGCTGTTGCCATGTCGCACAGCAGACCAAATTCACAACCGGCGGCCTCCGCCAAACCCCTGGAGAACGAAATGCCTGAAAACATTGGCACTCCGGCGGCCCCTGAGCAGCATCAGGCCGCCAATCCGAATCCGCAGCCTCCCCAAGAGCCTGGCCGCGTCGATGTCCTCGGCGCCGTGGCGAGGCTGAACGCTGACACCCGCCGCGGGGTCGAGCAGGGCGCCGCTGCCGAGCGCAAGCGACAGCGCGAGATCCGCGACCTATTCTCCGAGCAGCCGAATGACCGGCGCGAGTTCGCAACCGTGCTTAACCAATGCCTGGACAACCCGAGCTGTGACATCAACATGGCCCGGCAGGCGCTGATCGACCTCTACAGCTCCGGGATCGTGCCGATCATCGATCCGGTCTCCCAGGAGCAGGATCAGCACGGCGGACCCTGGGCGCAGACACAGGCCCCGACCGCCCGCCTCGGCGCCAAGCAGCAGACAGCTGCGCGGCCGCAGCCTCGCTTCCGCCCTGGGATGGACGCGGGCGAAAAGTTCCGCGAGGGTGCCATTGCCGCGCTATCCGTGCGCACCGCTCTGGTGACTGACAAGGAGTTCGTCAGGGCCCAGGCCGATAACCCCTTCATGTCGTATTCGCTGGTGGACCTCTGCAAGGAGCAGCTGCACGCCCTTGGGATGTCCGTCGGCGGCTCCAGGGAGGCTGTCGTGAAGCGGGCCATCTATGCCTCGGCCCCTGGCTACGGCTCAGACCATCTCCCCTACATCCTGGAGAACGTCGCCGAGAAGGCGGTCATGGCCGGCTATGAGGCGGCCGAGGAGACATGGCAAGACTGGGTCAAGATTGGAACGCTCAGCGATTACCGCGAGGCGAGCCGCGTCAATCTCAGCTTGTTCAACGCCTTGGACACCATGCTGGAATTCCAGCCGTTCACGTCCGGAAAATTCAAGGATGTGAAGGAAACCATCCAGGCGTACCTGCGCGGCAAGCGCTTTTCGATCACGCTGCAGGCGATGGTCAACGATGACATCGGCATGCTGACCGAGTTGCCGATGCAGTTCGGCGAGGCGGCCAACCGGACCGTCGGCGATGCAGTGGCCGCGCTGCTTACCAGCGGCACGACGGCGACCATGAACGAGGACTCCGTCGCGCTATTCGACGCCTCGAACCATAGCAACTTTGTGGCATCCGGAAGCGGTGCGGCACCATCGACCGCTACCGTGAATACGGCATACGGGGCGATGGCCGTGCAGACGGACCCCAACGGCCAGCCGCTCGGAATTCGTCCGCGTTATATGGTCCACCCGGCGGCCCTGCGAATGACCGTCCAGGCACTGCTGAGCTCTGTCGAGATCCGCAATACCACAGGCTCGACTATCTATCCGACGAACAACCCGGTTCTCTCGCTTAATCTCGTGCCAATCGAGGAATACCGCCTTGATGGCAGCAATACCACTGGCTGGTACCTGGCTGCGGCCCGCCGCACGATCGAAGTGGCCTTCGTGGGTGGGCAGTCCACACCGACCGTGGACCGGGTGGCGACCAGCGACGTTCCAGGCATCTCCTGGGATATCAGCCTTCCGTTCGGCGCGGCCGTGTTGGACTGGCGTACCCTCTACTACAACTACGGCGCGTAAGTCGCTGTAATACCGTAAGAACCTAATCATTCGGAGAAACAATGGCTACTGCAACTGTAATCCGCGCTGGCGATCAATTCGTTAAGGTTGTCGCTACGGGAACCGTGGCTGTCGATGACATCGACGTGCTTGGGACGAACTCCCCGGTGAGCGTTGGCGTCGCGAAAAACGCCGCCGCGTCCGGTGAGATTGTCATTTACGATGTGAATGGCGAGTACAGCATGCCAAAGGTCTCGGGAGCTGTGATCGCAGCCGGCGAGACCGTGGACTGGGATGCGACCGGCCCCGAGGTTGACGATAATCAACTGTCTGCCACCACCGGTGACGTGACGGACTTCGGTTTTGCGACCGAGGCCGCTGCCAGCGGCGTGACGACTGTCAAGGTCCGGCTGCTGCCCGGCAATGGAGCGCTGACCTGATGTACTTGAAACCTGACTCAGACCAGCGGCCATCGACCCTGCAGGAGCGCATTGAAGCGCTCGAGAAAGAGCTGGAAGAGCTCCGCGCGGAACGCACGGCGAGGATATCGCAGCAGGCGGTCAAGGGCGTTCCGGAAACGCGCCGGCCCGGGCCAGCCGATAAGCCGTGACCTTTGTCACTTCGGCCGCCAGGGTTAACACTGCCTGCATCTCCAAAGGTGGCGAGGCAGTTACCCTGCGAGCGGCTGGAGGTGGAGAACGATCGTTTACGGCTATCGTCTATCGCACATTTGTGCCGTATGACGCTATCAACATCGTAGAAATCACGGTGCAGTGCTACAGCACAGACCACAACGAATCTGCTTATCGGCGCGGCGATCGACTCATCGTTGATGGAGTGTCTTATAGCATTGGAGTAGCGCGCGACGATGGTCTCGGGATGACGATGTTATATCTGGAACGATGAAAATCTGGCCAATCGTCTCGCGACTGCAGGACTCGAGCAGATGTCCGACGCTGAGGCTCGTCGATCGTGCGTGGTCTTCGCAACAGGTGATGGACTTCGGCGATGGCTTCTCCGAGCTTCCCGCGGCGTTCGTCGCGCTGGAGGCGGAAAGCTCGATCGGCCAATATCAGGATTCCTGCGCGAATCAGGCGGTGACAGCGACAGTCACGGTGACGCTCATGGTCGAGGCGCCGGGTGCAGACTATGACCCATTCGATGCGGCACTCGACGAGATTCGAGCCGCGCTTCTCGGATGGATCCCGGACGATTGCAATTCTGATCTCGTTCTAATTTCCGGCGCCGCCGGCCTATCTACCGCCGGCCGCATGATCTGGCGCGACACCTACCAAACGACCTACCTCATCCGGCCCGCATAGGAGTGCCGACGATGCAAACGAAAGCAAGATTCCTTTTGGCAACGATCCAGTCAGTCGCCGGCACACCGGAGACTCTTGTTGGTACCGATGCCATTCTCACGTCGGGAATCACTATCACGCCGTATGGCGGCAATACGGTCAGCCGAAACTTCGACCGAGAGAGCCTTGGAGCCAGCCCGCAGATCAACGTCAATCCGCAGGTCGGCCTGCAGTTCGGCGTGGAATTGGCTGGCTCAGGCACGGCCGGCACGGCGCCCGGGTGGAGCGCCCTTGCGCGGGCCTGCGGGCTCGAGGAGACCGTCAACGCGGGCACCAGCGTGGTCTACGCACCGCGCTCAACCGGCTATGAGTTCATCACTGCCCAGTATTTGCGTCCCCTCGCCAGCGGAGACCAGCAGGTGCATGAATCCCCCGACATGATGGGAAACCTGCAGATCAACCTGACGGCAGGTGAGCTGCCGATGCTGCAGTTTGACACCTTTTTGGGGGCCTATTCCTCGCCAACGGCCGAGACCGCAGTGGTTCCGGATCGCAGCGCCTTCATCGCGCCGATCGCCGCGACCAAGGTAAATACCCCGACCCTAACCCTCGATTCGGTCTCGTTGTGCCTGCAGTCGCTCAACATCAACTTGAACAATCAGGTCGTGCGGCAGGACAGGCCGGGCTGCGCCGCGACGGCCATCACTGACCGGGCTATCGGTGGCACCATCGTCTTCAAGGCACCGGATATCGACGTCAAGGATTGGTTCACGAAGGTCGAGAGCCATAGCGGGACGTCTTACGTCGCGCTCAACGTCGTCCATGGCACCGCCGCTGGCAACATCATCACCATCGCACAGCCGCAGTTGCAATTATTGGGAATCTCCGAGCAGGATGTGAATGGCGAAGTCTTTTATTCGGTCCCGTTCAATTCAATCCCCACTGATGCTGGCGATGACGATCTAAGCGTCACTCTGACCTAAGTCGTCAATTCATTCTTGAGGCCAGAACGCTCACAATGATCAAGAGCTTTGTCTGCGGACACCTTCTGGTCGCATCGGAGGAGGCTAAATGTGAACTCGCCCGAGGTTATCCATCCGAGTGTCTTGGATGCTCGGCTTATCTCCCAGGTCAGACTCTAGACGATAGGCTCAAGCAGGACGCCTGGCAGCATGTGCTGGATCGGATGGCGGCACCAAGTCGGGCTGAGATCGCGGACAGCATCGAGTTCGTCGAGCAACGCATCGATCGCCAAATCGCGGAGATCAAGGCCGAGCTGGATCGTCAGGACAAGGCAATCCAAGAGCTGACCAGGCGGATGGCTCATCTTCTCGAAAGAACAAGATACTCCGCGGGGAAGCAAAGGGAAGTTGAGGGAACTTGAGCGATGATATGGCAGACAATGGAAGTGAAGCGAGCGCTTGGCTTAAAGGAGCCGTCGCAACTTTATTGGCTGCTATTCCGCTGGTTATTGCTGGGTTGGGCGCTTGGTTTATTCTTGATCGCGGGGACTCTCTGCAGCGAGACGCAAGCATTTCCAATCGGGTGGATACATTGGAACAAAGGATTAATGGCCTTTCATCCGACATGGCAGCGCATGGCAGCGCCGATGCCGCCCAGGACCGTATTGTCGATCAGTGGGGCAGACGCATACTTGAGAATGAACGTCAGCTTCGCTCTATCGCAGAAATTGTCGCTCATCACTCCGATCTATGGGAGCGATGCAAGGAAATCAACAGACGTGTTGACAAACTTGAACATCGCGTGGAATCGCTGACGTACAGCGTGCGCGAGCTGGATGCAGGCATCAAGGCACTAAATCCGCGTCGGCATTGATTAGTACATACAAAAGATGACGGCTGAAGGGTGGATTGCGATTGGGTCAATTGCTATCGCCGCGAATAGTTTGGTTGGCCTCGTGACGTTGTGGTACTCGCGACGAACCGAGCGTAATAGTAATTCCATGAAGGATGCGCTGGTTGAAACGACAAAGTTACACGCGCATGCGCTCGGAAAGCTCGAAGGAATTGCAGAGCAAAAGGGACAACAGAAAAATGATTCTGATCATATCCCTGGATAAGTCATGCATGAACCGGGGAACGACTCATAACGACTACGGCGCGGACACTCTGGCGCGGGCTCAATGGTATCAGGCGCGCATCACGGCGCGGGAGTCCGCATGAACTGGAGCGATGTCGGCGGCTGGTTGAAGGAGAACGCAGGCGCAGGGGCGAGCCTGGTGGGAAGCCTGCTCACTGGGAACATCCCCGGGGACGTTGCAGCCGGGGTGGCGCTCGTGTCCTCTGCCACTGGCCAAGCGGACCCGCAGAAGGCATTGCAGGCCCTGCAGCAGGACCCGGCGACGGTCACTAAGCTCCGAGAGCTCGCCAACGCGGAGCAAGCCAGCATCCGGGCGCACCTGGAGACGATGACGCGGCTCCAACTCCAGGACGAGCAATCAACGCAAGCCGAGACGCAGAAGACCATCCGAGCGGGCGATGTCGCGGAAGATCCCTTCGTGCGCCGCACCCGTCCGGCTCAGAGCTGGCTATCACTGATCGCCGGGATCGCGTTCGTGTTCGCGTATGCTCCGCACCCAGACGCCCAGGTGCTGATGATCCTGTTCGGCTTCCCGGCCGCCTACCTGGGCCTGCGCGGGGTCGACAAATGGCGCCGGGTCGGTCAGGCGAAAGAGTGAATTCAGTTATTAGCGCGAACCGTCATGGGCCAAGCCAAGCAGCGCGGGACTTTTGAGCGACGGAGATCTCAAGCCATCGAGCGTAAGAGCCGCGAGCGAGAGAGCAGAAAGCAAGCTGAAATGGCATGCGAAGTCGCCATGACACAGGAAGATCGTAGGCGCAGGGAGAAGGCGCAATGCTTGCTAGCCGCAATGATTTACTGTGCCAGTTCTGGCTGACATGAGCAGTAGAGGCATCCCACCCCATCCATGGGCATAACCTATGACGAATGAAGAAGCACGTGCATTGCGGTTCGGCGACGCGATCGCAACGCTGGACGGAAAGACCGGAAAGTTCATCGAAATAAACCCGCCGCTCCTGATGGCGATGAAGCCGAACGGTGAGCATGCTGGATGGTTCATCGCAGACTGCGCGGCCACGTCGCCAAACACGCAGTAAGCGATGGAACCGCAGCGAGGGCCATATTCCGCTCTGGACTTTTTGGCCATCCTGCTTCTCGTTGTGTGGTTCGTTGGATTTTTGGCTCTGATTTTCAGTATTTAGTGAGGTGATGGTATGAACGATTCTAGTCCCGATACAGTGACGCCGTTTGTGCAGAAACCCGGACAGGCTGTTGTAATTCAGACCTACCAGGTCGACGAAAATGGCTATGCCATTTCTCGTGTGACTGGCGAGTGGTTTGGCTTCAGCAATACCGAAGCCAACGTCCTGAGCTTCGGGCTCAACGGTGCGGTCGAGCAGTATATCCAGGGCCTAGCAGATGCCAAGGCGGGTAGTACTGCGTCTCCCGGGCACGCCAAGAGGGCATGATTCTGTTCGTTTATCTGCCGCTCCTGCCGCTGCCGTGGACGCTCTATGCTCCACACGCGGTATGGGCGGTTCCACGATTGATCTGGTGCTAGGAGACCGTTATGGCCTATTCTGACGTTTGGACCGCGGCGAATGACGCGGATTTTCAGGGCCGCTGCATGGCCGGTCTTTGGGATATCGCCCAGGCGATCATCACGAATGCCGGGAATGGGACACTGACCACGCCAACCGGGAGTCGTGATCTCACCACGGCGGAGTGCGTGAATTTCGCGATGAAGGTATTGCGCGGTGAGCAGCGGATCACTCAGCAGCAGCTGGCAGTGCAGATCCTGCGAGATGGGACGATTGCGGCCGATCCCGCGACTTCTTCGGACGGGTCGATTCAGTACAACATTAAGGATTTCTGGTTCGACTTCCTAGCGATAGGATAAGCCGATGGCAACCAACCTCCTTTGGACAAGCTATGCAGCGGCGGCGGCCGAGCTGCTCGATAGCGGTAACCTCAACTCACTCGCTAATGGCTGCTGGGCATCCGCTAATGAGTCGAGCGATACGATCACAACGTCGATTGACAACACGAGCAATCTTTATACGTTCGTTGATGTCGGTATCGTGCTTGCGTCGCTTAACATCACGGCAGCTGGCACGGTGGATATCGTGCTTCTCCCGCTGAACATGGATGGAAGCACCTGGCCCTATTTCGCAGTCGATCATTCAACTGCTGGCAACAACAAGGTTCCGCTGCACAACGGTGTCTTTAGCGCTAGCTTTAAGGTGCTGAACGGCGCCCAGTCGCAGGTTATCGAGCGCGTGCCCATCGGGCCGACGAAGTATCTAGCGGTTGTGAAGAATAACACCGGTGTTGCGCTGGCCAGCTCTGGCAATCACGCGTATTACCGGGCATATACGGCGCAAGCCGCCTGATGTCTTCGATCCTCGTCCCGGGCCGCCATCCGCTGCATACGCTGCTGCGCGAGCCGCGGCTGCTGACGCCTGGGGCACAACCGCTTGCGCCGCTGAGAGTCGCTCCTTATTGGGCACCCGGGATGGAGGCGGCATGGATTGGCTCACGCCGTCTCGAAAACATCGCTAGGCAAGGCGGCGTAACGGCCGGGCCATCCGCGGTGATGCGGCCCACCGACCGGGGGCTCGCGCAATGCAATGGGTCGACTTTCACGGCTGCCACAACGCATGCCGTGTCGTTGGGTTCGCACTCGTTTCTGAATGCGAGCATCGTTGCGCTGATTCGATCCACCGCAACCGGGACGGGCGGACAGGTTGTTGCGAACGTCAATTACAATGGAAGTAATGTCCCAATTGTCCTGTGCATCGGCGGGCAACCCGCCTACAACGGTATTGCGTTTTATTCAAGCACTTGGCGTGCTTCTGGAATTACGACCGATGTACGCGGTGATAATCAGTGGCACACAGTAGGGGGAACACTGATAGATGGAGCCTCCGGAACGGCTTTAGGTTTTTATATTGATGGAAACTTAGATCGTTCTACTGGAATCGATGCCGCCCATAACACCACGACAAGCGCAAATCCTCTCACGATTGGCGCTTATCTCAATGACGGGGTAGGGCTTAGTGGTGATATTGCCGCCGTATTCCTTTGGAAGGGACGGACATTGTCTGCCGCAGAAATGGCAGCCATTCACGCCGATCTCTATTCTCTCGTCGAGCCAGCAGACCAATCCCCGCTGATCTTCGACCTCGGTGCTGGTGGTGGCGGCGCTGAAGTTCTCCCGAGCGCAACTGACACTGCATTAGCCACACTCGCACCGGTCATCGCGACTGGTGCTGCGATTGCGGTTCCCGTCACCGATATCGCCTTTACAGGTCTTGCGCCATCTCTTGCGTCAGGCGTTATTGTTGACGCACCGGCAACTGACGTTGCCATAACTGCTTATGCGCCGACCGTTGAAACTGGGGTTGCTGTTGCCGCTGGCGTAACGGACATCGCGCTAGAATGGCATGCGCCAAGTATTCAAACCGGCGTCAACGTCAGCATCGACGCGACAGACATAGCATTCGCAGCTTATGCCCCATCGCTTGCGTCTGGCATTGCCGTCAATGTTCCTATTACCGATGTTACGTTGGCAACGCATGTCCCGACGATTGGGACCGGCGTCAATGTGTCAATGCCGGCTGTGGACTTCTTGCTCGCAGCCTTCGATCCAATCGTTGTTACTGACAACGCGGTAACTCCATCTGTCGTTGATATCACTTTTGCTTCTCATGCGCCGACGATTGGGGCCGGCGTCAATGTAGCGGTTCCTGCAACTGATATGACGGTTGCGACCCATGCGCCGAGTCTCGGTGTATCGGTCGCCATCGACGTTCCGGTAACGGCATTTGCTATTGATACGCTTGCGCCAACGATCGCAACCGGCGCGTCTGTTTCGGTCACTGCTAGCAATTTTGCTATCGCTGCATTTGCGCCCAGTTTTCCGATGGGAACATCGATCGCTGTCCCGCTGACGGACATTGCCTTCTCCGCATTTGCTCCAAGGCTCGGGTCAGCATTTGTCGCGGGCTATCCCGTGTTATCGGTGACTGCCGACCGTCAACCGTCAACCGTCTATGCCAATCGTCGACCGAAGACAATCCAGTGAGGATCAATTAAATGGCCGTTACCGTCACTCTTTATAACCAGGCTGCGCGTGATTTTGCGGATGGCTCGCATCCTGCGAGCAACACGTTCAAGGTCGCGCTGCTTGACGCCAGCGGTGTGTTCACCGCGACAAATACCGTTTGGTCAGATGTCTCTGCGAACGAGGTGAGTGGCAACGGATGGACCGCCGGCGGAGAGACGCTAGCGAGTGTCTCCGTGACAACGATCACGACAAACGACTCGAAATTCGATGCCTCAGATATCAGCGTAACCGCAACCGGCGGCGCGATCGGTCCTGCAGAGAATGCGGTAATTTACGACGCGAGCGATTCCAATTCGTTGATTGCTCACATTGCATTTGGTGAGGCCAAGACAGCGGACATTGGCACCGATTTCAAGATCACGTGGAATGCCAGCGGGATCTTTACCTGGACATATACGCCATAGGCGCATCGCATGGCAACCGCCAAATATGTACTTGGTGATTCGCTGCATCCGGACAGCGAGAACAAGCTTTACACGGTGCATCTAGCCGACCAATTTATCCTTGGGTCCGATATCACGTCGGCGGATTGGTCTGTCTCTGCTGGAGCGACAATCGTCACATCGAGCTATGCAAACGTCGGAAGCTCTGACCATACAGCTGCGCAGGTTCGTGACGACGCGACATATAGCGGACCATTAATTAGCGTATGGATCACATCAGACGGAGCAACGGCCGGCGATAGGATTTTTTTGACATGCGCGGTCACGACTGCGCTCGAAGGACCAATTCACGTTGTTGTCGCCATTGACGTTAGCGCAGCGGGCCATTAAGCGAGGTAATGCATGAGCCTAAAAATCCCGGATTCGATCATCGACTAAAGCGAGGATTGGTCCGAGTCGTTTTTTATTGAGGTAGAAATTCGATGAGCCAGATCACAATCAATACCCATCGAACTTTCATCACGGACGTGGAGTTCACAGCCGAGGATGAGCATGGCAATCCCCTCAAGGCCAAGATCCGGGCGAAGTTTCGCATTTTGCCGCAAAATGAAATTGATCAGTTCGCGGCCGAGAATCCAACCGCCAGGGTCCTCGATCCAATCCTGGTGAGCGTGGAAGGTCTAACCCTTCTCGACATCGAAGGAAAACCGCTAAGCGGAGAGGAGTTCCTATCCGCCCTGAAGCAGGACCCCATTATCAGCTCCGCATGCGCGCTGCGGTATGGGGAGGAACTGAGAAAAAAGTCTGGCCGGGCGGTCTAGTCGAATTTGCGACCTGGCTGCATGGCAAGCGCGAGATCAAGGATGACGACTTGGTCGAAGAGCTCAAGGCTTGGGGCGTCGATGCCAAGACGATCGCCGAGTACCGAGAGCAGCAACAGCGTGCGGTCGAGGAGGCCGATTTCGAGCTCATCGAGGAGCTGTGGCCTCCAGTTGAGTTTTACCTGCGCTGTGGCACGCAATGGGTTCATGCCGGTATGGAGGGCATCAAGGTCGGCCTGGATTATGGCGGGGTGCGGCTGGTCATGGAGACCTACGGCTATGATGCCAGGGCCTTCGAGGGCCTTCAGATCATCGAGCGGGCCGCGCTGAGCGTCATGCATAAGGCGCGTATGGAGAATCCAATATGAGCTTCACGGAAACATTGAAGATTGTATTCCGCGGCTCAGACGAGGGCCTCGCCGGCACGGTGAATCGCGAAAGGAGGGGGCTCACCGACCTGAACAGGAGTGCGAGCGCGGCGACTAGCGGCATCAAGTCATTCGCAAAAGCTCTTGGCCTCGCGGTCGGGGGCGGCGCCATTGTTGCCGGATTCCGGTCCATCGTCAATGAGATGGACGACATGGCCAAGAGCGCGCAGAAGATCGGGCTTACCGTCGAGCAGCTCTCAGCGCTCAGGCATGGTGCGGACTTGTCCGCTGTGAGCTTCGCGAATCTGCAGACCGGTCTGCAGCAATTCGCGAAACGACTGGCGGAGAGCGCCACTGGCACAGACAAAGCCAGCAAGCTGCTGCGCGGGCTTGGGATCGATGCAAGTCAGGGCACCATGCCGGCTCTGCTGCGGCTCGCTGATGTTTTCGCTTCGACTCAGGACGGTGCAGCCAAAACAGCGGCGGCTGCAGAGCTTATGGGGCAACGCCTCGGGCCGCAGCTGATTCCATTATTGAATAATGGCAGTGATGGCATATCGCACATGATGGAAGAGGCCGAGCGGCTTGGCCTCGTCATGGACACAAAGACCGCGCATGCAGCTGAGCGCTTTGACGACAACGTCACGCGCCTTAGCGGCAGCCTGCATGGGTTGGCCGTCACAGCGCTATCTCCGGCAATCGTCTACCTGGCTGATTGGACCGATGCAGTAACAGATGCAATTCGCGAAGGCACAGGGCTTGCTGGCGTTATAACTAACATCGAAGCAGCCATGTGGGGGTTCACGACGTCAAAAGCGCTGAACCGGATTGGAGTCCAAATCGGGACCATCAAAGAACAGATCGCGGAGCTCCAGGGGACAAGTGGCGGAGCATTTCAACAGGGCGCCAATTGGATTGAGCGCACCTTAACGCCATCGGCCGTGGGTCAAAAAATCGACGAGTTAAAAGGTAAATTGAAGGACCTTGAGGTTGAGAAGCAAAAAGCCATCAAAGAATGGGGACATTCGGATGATGTTGTAAAAAACTACGAGAAACGAATCGTTGATCTGAAGAAACTATTGGGCGATCTCGGAAAGACCCATACGAAGACTGGTGCGGCCGTAAAGAACCACACCAAGGAGATCAAGAATCAGGAAAAGGCCACCCTGGCGCTTGCCGCTCGCTACGGCAGCAGCGTAGCGCAACAGGAGGTATATCGGCAGAAGCTTCAAGAGGTAACGGAAGCTATGCGGTCGCAAGGGGCAACCGCGGAGGAGCTGGCGAAAGCTCAGCAGAAGGTCTATGAGGAGGTCTTCGGAAAAGGCGCGAAGCAGGTAGATGCCTGGGCCACGATCACCGAGCAGGCCCTGAAGCGCGTCGACGACAGCTTTGTGTCCATGTGGGAGTCCGTGATCTCGGGCACAGGCAATGCGATGGACGGCCTCAAGAGCCTGGTCACTTCCACCCTTGCGGAAATCGCGCATGAGCTGATCACAAAGAAGCTAGTGGTCTCCATCGGGGCAGTGCTTGGCGTGAACAGTGCCGGCGCGGCGGCGGGAACTGTAGGCACGGCGGGCGGCTCCGGTAGCTCTCTCGGTCTACTTTCCAGCTTCGGAAACATGCTCACGGGAACCTCGATCGGCGGAGGGATCGCGAACACCCTGTTCGATGTCGGTAGCCTCGCAGGCATCGCGCCGGATACCCTGGCCAATGGGTTGAGCGGCATCGCTGGAACCTCGAATCTAGCGTTTGGCGCCAGCGGCATTGCCGGCGCGCTCGTCGGGCACTTCTTGGCGAAGAATCAAGCCGGTCAAATCGGTTCGGCCGTCGGCGGTATAGCAGGCACTCTCGGTGGATCCGCGCTAAGCGGCACCATCGCCGCCGCGGCGACGTCCGCCGCCGGAGCCGCCACCGGGGCTGCTGTTGGGTCAGTCGTTCCCGTAGTTGGCACGATTATCGGCGCAGCCATCGGGGCGCTTGCGGGAAACGCCTTTGGAGGCGTGAAGATCCCGGAGGTGACCGTTGCCGCGCGGGGAGGAGGCATCGTCCCGGTCAGCGGCCACAACCTCTCCAGTCAGCAATACGACCAAGCCATCAACACGATCGACGCGGTAAATCAACTGGTTACGGGTCTGGTGGGAGCCTTCGGACCAGAAGGGCAGAAGGCCGTCGCCGCGGTGAATCTATCCGGGACCAAGAGCGGGCCGGGCGACCTCAATGCCGAGTCCAAGAACCTCCTAAAGACTGACATCCAGGCCGCCGCAGCGGCGGGCGATCAGTTAGCCCAGTATGTCTCCGACCAGCTCGGTGACTTCGCCGACTCGCTCGAGGACACGGCCAACGAGATCGGCAAGGCCGTTGCCGAGTTTCAGGGGCTGCAGCAGATCATTGCGAACTTCGATGCCCTTGGTCAATCGATTGGGAGCACCGACGAGGCGGCGCTTGCGGCGGCCAAGAATCTGGCGACCCTGGCCGGCGGCGTTGACCAGCTAGCCGCCAAGCAGAGCTATTACTACGACAACATCCTGTCCGACACGGATCGACTGAGGATCCAGTTCCACGATGTCGAGAAGAAGATCGTCTCTTTCAATGACGCGCTCGGACTCACGGGCGACGCTGCGATCGACACCAAAGCCGAGCTGAAGTCATATATCGACGGGCTCGACCTGCAGACAAAAGCCGGTCAACAAGCCTATGTGCAGGCGCTCAATCTGGCGCCGGCCATCACCACCCTCGCCGATATTTTCGGTCAGGTCGGGGGCGCGTCAGCAACCGCGGCATTGAGCCTATCCGATTTCCTCGGCCAGCTTAGCGACGTGTCGCAGTCCCTGACGGATACCTTCGCCTCTACCCGCGACTCGATCGAGACGTGGGGCCTATCCAACGAGGAGCTTTACGCGCGTACCAAGAAGGAAGCGGACGCGCTAATGCAGACCATTGGAACGATCACTGATCCGCAGCAGCTGAAGTCCGTTGGCGAGCAGATATTTGCGGACATCGGCTCCGGCTGGGGGTTGCTCAGCGACGAGGGCAAAAGCGCGCTGAAGCAGAGCTTTTTGGACTACAGCGACGAGGTGCAAAGTGCACTGCAAGACCGGCTTGACGCGCTCGGCCAGCAGGCCGTCACGCAGGCACAGACCATGACTGACGCGGCGGCGAGCTTCGGCGGCAGCGTGAACCTCCTGCAGGCCGTCTCGCAGGCCATGGCCGGGGCCGGCGGCAGCATGCAGTCCGCGGCGGCAAAGTTTCAACAGGCAGCGGCCAGCATGCCACGCACCATCAATGTGACCGTGCGGCAGGTCAGCAGCGAGGTCGGGGCCTAATGGCCGACTATCCAACCAGTCCGGCCTACTCCAACGGCTCCGAGCTGACCCCGGTCACGGGCAAGGAGACCGAGTTCGCTTATGACGGCACGGTGCGCGGGCGGTCCCTCTACGCGGCTCCTGGCTATCGGCTCACGCTGCCCTATTCGTATCTCACCGCGACGGAGCTCGGGCTGCTCACCGCGCATTGGGCGGCCAATCTGGCGGCCGCGTTCGCCGTCACCTACCAGGGTGTGAGCTACACCGTCCAATATGAGGAGCCTGGTCTGGAGTGGCGCCATCTCGGCGGGGATTGGTATAGCGCGACCGCGCATTTGATCGGGCAGGCGACCTGATGAGCCGGACCCTTGCCTCCAGCATCTCGACGGCCATCGCGCAGCCGGTCACGCAGCCCGGGTATCTGATCCAAATAGATGCGGCTTCGACGCTGCGCTACTGCACCCGGGCGACCCTGACCTATGACGGGCAGACCTGGACGGGCGGAGCCAGGGTGGAACGCCTCGACACGGCACGGGGCGGCGATGCTGCCATTGCTCTTCCGAACGCGGACAATGCCCTCTCGGCCCTGATTCTGGCGGATGCCCTGACCGACAAACGCACCCGTATCTGGGCGATCTACAGCGACAGCCCGACCGATGCGGAGCTGATGTTCGATGGCGTTGTGGACGGGGCCGATGCGCTCGGCGCCCTGGAGTGCGTGGTGAACCTGGCCGACAACGGCTCGGCGCGCAGCAGCATACCGGACGTGACGATCGGCCCTCCGCTGGCCAACCATCTCGTGGCGCCTGGCACGCAGATCACCTGGGGGAACACGATCTACACGGTGGAGGCATCCGGCTGATGTTCGTCTCTACCCTGTTCCCGGACGCCCCCTCGCCGGAGGAGGAGCGTAAGAAGAACGAATATCCGCGCTATTATCGCGCGCCGAGCCACACGGGCGTTGGCCCGGCTCCGTCTAGGCGATCGATCAATACCGCGAGCAAGAAAACCAACGGTACCTTACAGGCGGCCGCGGCCGGCGCCCGCGCCGCGCTGATCTTTGGTCGGGTCCAGGTCACCGCAAAGCTCGGCGTCATCAAGCCGATCAGCGGCTCGATTCAGCCCACTGGGATGAGTCATTCGTACAAGGGGCTGGCGATGCAGTGCATCTGGGGCCTGGGCGAGCTGACCGCCATCGAATCGGTTTCCGCGGCCGGCGCCCAAGTGATCCACGACAGCGGCGGTGCCTATTTGCAGAACTACGTGGGCAGCAGTTCTCAGGGCGCTGATCCTCTGCTGTCTGCTCTGATCGATGGCTATACGGACACATGCGTTGGCTCCGTGCTTGGACGCACCTTGGGGCTGGCCTACAGCGTCCTGACGACAACCCAGACGTCGGTTCCTAGGGTGACCGCTATCCTGAAGGGGCCTCCCTGCTATGACCCGCGCACGGACTCCACGGCGTACACCACCAACCCGGCGCTGCAGCTGGCATTCCTTTTAGATTACCTCGGCGAGACGGTGGACTGGACCGGCTCAGAGGCGGCCTTCGACTATTGTGATGAGAGCGTGGCCGGGCAGAGCCGCTGGATCTGCTGCATTGCATTCGACAGCCCGCAGGCCCCGGACGCTGCCATCGAGCTGTTGCGCGGCTATGCCCACTGCATGCTCGCGCGCGGGGCCGATGGAATCCGTTTGGTCCCGGATGCACCCGTCAGCGTGAGCGGAACGATCACGGCAAGCGACATCGTCTCCGGCACGTTCCAAGCGCAGAAGGCCCGACGGGCGGACATGCCGACCGTCGTCAGCGTTGGATACACTCTTCCATCGAGTACGGCGGGAGCCACGTGGAACACACAGCGGCGCGCCTTCGCCTCGATTGCTGGGGTTAGTGCCGGGACCGAGCCATGGCGAGAGTCAGCGCTCCAGATGCCAGGCATCCAGTCATACAACGAGGCATTCAGGTTCGCGACGGAGCGGCTTAACGGCCTGCGTTTGCGAGACCTGTCGGGGTCATGTACCGTTTTCGATGAGGGTCTGGTCCACCAGATCGGTGACGTGGTCGCACTCACCCACCCGCTTGGGCTCGCCGCGAAGTCCGTGCGCTTGCTCGATATGCAAAGCGATAGCCCCGGGCGCTGGGCCTTGACCTGGCAGGAATACGATGCGGCCGTCTACTCCGATAGCACCGTCTCCGAGCCGAGCACCCCGGATACCTCCCTGCCGGACCCGTTCGACGTGCCGGCTGTTACCGACTTGGCCGCCGTCGAGGAGGTCTACCAACAGCGTGATGGCAGCTATTCCTCCCGTCTGCGCATTACGTGGACCTCGGACGATTATCCCTACGATCGAAGCTACCGCGTGACGGTCTCCACCGAGGGGGTGCAAGTGTGGACGGCGGATTCCGACCAGGCGCTCTATGTCACAGGTCCGCTGCAGGAGGGCAAGCCCTATGTGGTGAATGTCGTTATCGTGGCCGCGGTTGGCATCACTGGGATCGCCGCCGAGACTAGCGTCACCGCGCAGGGACGCAACCTCCCGCCGGGCGACGTGGCCACCCTCAGCGGATTCGAGGTTGGCGGGCAGGTGCGGCTGTCCTGGGTGGCTGCCATCGACATCGACATCCGTTGGTACGAAATCCGCCGCCTTGCGACCGCCAGCGTCACCGGGACAGACAGCACCGACTGGGCGGCTGCCGAGGTGATCGACCGCTTCGATGGGCTGCGCGCAACTGTCTACGATACCCCTTCTGGCGCCTACACCTTCTTCGTGAAGGCCCTCGACAGCGTCGGGAACTATAGCGCCAACCCGGCCAAGGTCGCAGTCGATGTCACACTCGATACCCGCGCCTTCTTTGTCGGGCAGGAGATCGTCGCCTACTCGGCAGCCAATTCCACCGCTATCTATGCCAGCGTCATACCGCGAGCTCGGCAGTGGAGCGAGCAGGGCACCGTAGTTGATACGTTGCTCACGAGTATCGCGGATACGTACACCGATCCGTTCTTCGCTTTGGATGACGGAGGCGCATCCGAGTGGATTTCGGAGAGCTGGGACGTTGGCGCCGTCTATTCCGGCACATGGAAGGCAGACTGGGCCGCGATCACGGCCATGGTTGGTAGCGTCACCAAGTACCTAGAGCTATCGACCGACGGCTCTAGCTGGACCAGCTATGAGCAGGACGCCAAGGTCGCCACTGCCCGCTATGCACGGGTGCGCGCGGCCTGTTCCTCCGGCTCGGCGCTTCTGGCGGATGGGGACGTGACGCTGCGCCTGGACGTGGTCGCACAGGAGGAGACCGGATCTGGCACCACGGATGGCACCGGCAAGGCGACCATCAGCCTCGACCGTACCTACACCTATGCCAAGGCCATTTCAGTAACGCCCCAGGGCACCAGCGGCCTGATGGCGGTGGTTGACAACGTAGATCCGAGCAGCGGGTTCGATGTCTGGATCTTCGACAGCACCGGGGCCGCGGCGGCCTCAATCGACTTCTTCTATCGCTTCCTAGGGGTGTGACCAATGGCCTACGCCTACGAATTTGACTTCGGCAACCCGGATGGGGCCGCTCAAACCCCGGGGGAGATGGGAGACTCGACCCTCTCCAATCTGCTCTCAATGCTGGGCGCAATCATCAGTGGGGGCATCACGCCGCCGGGGTGGAACTGGCAAGCCCAGGACTCGGATGGCACCTACCCGCCGACCAACGGCATCCAGCCGGACCAGTATGTGATTCAGAACGGGTCTCGGTATTACAAGGTTGTCCCGGGCTGGGATGGCACTTATGTCGGGAGGCTCGATACCGTCCAGATCAGCTACTCGACAGACGGAAGCACCTGGAACGTCGTCAAGGGGGGCACGACGAACGGCTTGGAGACATTCACCTACGACAGCGATGGCGCGGCCATCGCAGGGACCTGGAGTTAATTATGTGGAACCTCGCCGGAGTTGGCGCGCAGGTCAAAACCCTGCTCGACCGTCTCACAAGCACCCGGGCCGGATATCTCGATCGGCTCGACGCAACGATTAGCTCGCGGGCAAGCGCGAGTACCTGGTCCGCTTCATTGGCATCGCAAATAGATACAAATCTGGATGAAGCGATTTCAGGATTGCCGAAGCTGGCGGTCTATACTGGATATGTTAGCGGCAGTTCATCTAGTGGAAGCGGGGAGGACCAATTCTATCTCGACACCGATGTTTCGGCACACGGAATAACTGATTACACAAAATGCATCGTCTTATTACAAGGAGTTTCCGGAATTGCATATAACGCTAATCGTACGGTTTATCAAACTGCGCGGCTGACCTCGAATACAAATTTGCGAATGTCGGCAACAACAACCTTTACCGATTGGCCAGCACTCACAGGACGCTATTACATCATAGAGGTTCTATGACTAATAATTACGCAGAAGAAGCATAGCATGCCACGCACATTCTCCACTCCGATACAGCCGCCCGCCGAGACCCACGGGCGGATCGTCAGCGCCACCTTCAAGGTCGTCTATGACCTAAGCACCGGCCATGCCACGGCGGAGAGCTTCCTGCTCTATACCGCCGAGGTGATTGATGCCAGCGGGACGGTTGTTCGGACGATCGTCCAGCGCATTCCGTGGCCGAGCATCCCGTCGGCGCACCAGGAGGAGATACGTTCGATTTTCGGGGCTTTGATGGCCCACGCCGAGATCAATGGCGTGTTTCCTCCGGGGATAGATACCGGTGATCTTTAGCTATTATGTCTCTACTTCCAGAATCAGCCATTTGCCGACTGATCCCTTCAGTTCGTCAATCAGGTTGTGGCCACCAATATTTAGCTCTTCATCCGTCCACAAATAGCCCGTAATTTCCGAGTATCGCGTAAGAAACTTGACGCGAGCGTCCCCGACCAGCTGCTTTATGAAGTCCTCATTGGCTGCTTCTTTAGTGGCCTGCTTATCCGTTAGCCAGTAGCGAACGGTTACATTTTTTCCGCACATCCATTGCAATTCTTCAGCCAGCGGGTCTTTCAGCGAGGAAAGGAATAAAATGTCCTCGGCCTCGCCGCATGACTGAAGCGAAAGCAGTCCGTTGTATGTTGCTTTTTTCATATCATTATCCAAAGGCATAAAAGGCAGTTTGCGTTAGGGTCCCGGGGAAGTTCGCGCTCCTCCGGGACCCACCTCTGCTAATGGCGTATCAACCGCGCGCGCGCCAGCTCGGCTTTGTTCCACTCGTGGGCGCCGATAGGAGCCCAGAGCATCGCGATCAGCCAGACGATCACCCATCCAGCCACCCCGAGCAGGCTTCCTAGCAGCAGCCCGAGAAGAACCATGATCAGTCCGTCCGCCGCTCGGAGATAGAAGGTTCCCAGCGGCCCAGCGATCAATGCCAGGACGAACGCGACAATTTCGCTTTTCCGGACACTCTGCATGTACTGCGCAACCTCTGGTGAAACTTGGTTCGTCATCGTCATGTCCTCTCTTTTCGAAACTCCCAGGCATCCAGCGCCCGCCGAATGCCCTCTGCCGCATTCCCTTGCCCGATCCGCCTAGCTCGCTCCCATTGCTCCGGGAGGAGCTTGACGGACTTCATCACCGTCCCTGGTAGCGGCTTGCGTCCGGCGCCTTCCCTGGGGCCGCCTTGTTTCTTGCTCATTGAATCCACCAGGAGCCCACCTGGCGAATGAATCGGCGGTAGCCAGTACGGCCGTACCTAGAATGGCGTAGTACCGCCGTCCAGTCGCGGCGACACCTAGCGCGGGCTGCCGCATCGAATCCCTGGGCCAAGGAGTCCCGATTCTCTAGGATGCGCGTGGCATCTCGGACCATCGGGTCCACGCGGCTCAAGAACCACTGGGCGGATTCGAGGTTGTACCCGGACCGACGCGCTTTTCTGACAGCGCTAAATGCTTCTCGAAATTGCATCTCTACTCTCCTGATTTAGCCGCGTCCCTGCGGCTGGGCTGATGTGCTAGTGGGTCACCGGTTTCCCGGCACCTTCCCAATACTGCATCGCCTTTTTGGCGAAATTCTCGGAGCAGCCGCAGAACCAAGCGACGTTCTTTGCGGTCAATTCCGTGCGTGCTTCTTCGGCATTCCGCGCCGCATAAGCTACATGGTCGATGATCTCTTTGGCATTCTTGGCGTTCATCTTCGTTTCCGGTTTGGTTGTCGCTTTCCTTGATTATTAGTATACGCCTTTCCGGGAGGATGTCAACTAAATCTCAACGAAAATTAGATTTCATCTTCGGTGCCTGTCGCATATCGTGAGCTCCGGAGCGACCATCGGCAGTCCGACATACCCCGGCCTCCTGCAGGTTTCACCTGTCCAGCATGAGCAGGTCAGGCAGCACCGTGGTAGGTGATGCCTCAGGTTCTTCACGGGAAGCAGCTTCCGCCTCCCATTCTGCCTCCTGCTCTTTCCTCCACCATTCTCGTTGCTCGCTGATTTCCTCATTGTCCCAGTCTTGCCATTCTTCATTCATTTCAGTCTCCTAAGTTAGCCGCGTCCCTGCGGCGATATATGTCAGCCAAGCTCTGCCAGGCGCTCTTTCAGCGCGTCACGGGATTCATCATGGATCTCCACGACTCGGCGAGTGCTTCCCGGCCTGTGGCTAAGCCTGAACCCAGTATGGGACAGATCGTCATCGCTGTAGCTCTCTGGCGCGTAATACTCGCGCCTTAGCCAGAAGCGGCCGTCCATCTCGCGTCCGTGGCCGACGATCTCATCCGGAAGCTTCATAGCTGCTGCCTTCCCGCGTGGAGGTTCGCCCAACCGCTCCATCCACTCAATGACCTGCTCTTTCGTGTGTCTCATCTCTTTTCTCCTTTTCGGTCGGCGCCCTATGCGCCTTCCTTGATTATTAGTATACGCCTTTCCGGGAGGATGTCAACTAAATTTCGACGCAAATCTTCTTTCCGGCGTCACGTCCTCATAGTCTGCCAGGTCGCCCTCGCAGTCCTCGTCAAATACCAAAGGGTGACGGAAATGCTCTATCAGGAAATGCTCCAGGGCTCTTATGGTCTCCACCCCTCTGTAAAATCTGAGGCGCTCAGGCTTCGGGTCACCTTGGCCTTGCGCTACCCACAGACTCTTTTTGCATTTCGTACAGGCGATTGAAAAAGTTCTGCTCATCTATCCGGACTCCAAGAGCTAACAAGCAAGTCACCTCGGACTCGCTTGTTAGCCGGTTTCTTAGTCGTTAGGCGGAATCAGAGATCCGGGACCTTGGAGCCAAATGCGTCCTGCCACGACTCCATTGCATGCGCCTGATGTCGAGCGGCCTGGACAATCACCGGGTCCGCCCCAGCCGCCTCCGCCAAGTCTGCCCAGTGCCTGACTGTAGCGGGTGCGGTGACATCCGTGGACCGGAGCAGAAACACCGGTTCTTCATCTGGGATGATTCCTTCTGGGTCTTGGATTCTATTGTAGTCGTCACGTGCGTGGATCATTGTTCCTCCAATCGCCTAACAAGGCGCTCATTTGAAAGGGTGCCCTAGCTTGCCGAATCCGCCGAGGTCCTCTAGATGGAGACGACGTTGCGCGGCAAGCATCGGGCATTGATCATTTACCAAGCCCGATAATCCATAAGGTCCTCGCTTTCATCGTTTGCGCCATTCCGCCCATGAAAATTGCATGTAGAAATGTCGGACGTACGCATTCCTAGCCACGGACCTTGCGTATTTTGACAAAGAGAATGTCTATCTCCCGGCTTCTGATCTGCCCAAAAACGGCAGGTCTTACAGGTGTCGGTTTCGCTCATCATTGTTACCTCTTGGCTGGTCATGCTCATTAGGCATTCCCTCCTGCAGATGTACCACGGCGACGTGCTTGATCCAGGCGTTGATTTCTTCTTGGCAGCATGACTGCGCCTCCTCAAGTGTCGCGAAAGCGCCAATTTCTCCATCGCCCCAGAAAGCCGCGAAACGGGAATCTAGGTCGATATCCGCTTCCTCCGTGATGGTGAATCCATATTCCGAATCGGTCCAGAAAGATTCTTCGATCTTCTCCCATTTGATCGGCTTAGCGGTTATTGTCACTTCAGTAGTCATTGGTTGTTCCCATCCGTCTGACAATTTCCTCTGCCTCGATCCACGTGCATTTGCACTCAGCCATGGTGCGTTCGATCTCCCGCACGTAGGCATTGCGCGCGAGCTCCTCCCGCTCGCCCTCGAGATCGTCTAGCTCTGGCTCGAGTCGCATGGCTTCTGGAGATCCCATTGGGCAGAATCTAATCATGAGGCCGCCCGAAATAGCGAGATCGGGAAATAGTAATCCGCTTGTGCTGCCAGCTTACAGATCCGCAACCAATCGCTGCGAGTAAGTCGCATGATATTCGTTCCGTATGTGAGAACGATCGCATCTGGTGTTACGGTCGCGTGGATGCCGCTGCCAAGGTCGGCCCTAAGGAGGGTGCCCTGGTCCGTATATTTGGTACGCGTATTGTCGGCCGCTGCCGTCGGGTATCCGACCTGGGATTCCCGTGGGGGCAGATTCTCGTCCGGTGGCATCTCGGTCTGGCCCTGCGGGTCCGGTGCTGCCCGCGCTTCACCGGTGCGGCTTTGCTCTTCCCTGCGAGCCGCCTCTGCACGCTCCTGCATGCGGATCCTGGCGGCCTCGCGGCGCTCCCGCTCCGTCTCCTCGGCGATCCGAGCCTGCTTCAATGCTTGGTGTCCGCGTGCGATAGCGGCATCCAAGGCGAGCTGCGCACGGTCTTTAAACTCATGGAACGAGTCGTCGATAACGAACGCCTCAAGCTCCCTCAGCTCCGCATCGATCTCGTCCGCTGAGCCGGTGAGGGGTTCCAGGATCGAGCTGATGCGCCGCTCGATCGCTGCTTTGCGCGCCTTCTCGTCTGACTCCCATTCGTCGAGAGGCCGGCGGACCTTCGCCTTGAGGTCGTCGAGCCGCTCGCGCATCGCCTTGCGCACGCGGTCCACCGATGCCACGCGATCGCGCAGTTCGGATACCAGATCCTTTCCGAGGCCGTCCAGGTAGGTCTTAGAACGCGCGACCCTATGCGCCCTGGACGCTATCTCCTTGCGGCCTTTCTCTGTGCTTGTGTCAGGCACCAGCGAGATGGCGTCCTGCTCGACTTTTTCCAGGATCTTGTCCAAGCCGCCTGGTGCGAAGAGGGTCGGGAGGTCCGGGTTTTGGATTGGTATCAGGTCAGCCATTTAGATCAACTCCAGATCGTCGAGGTGAAATGAGAGCGTTACGGCCGGGAGGCTGCAACAACCGTCGATTGCGGCCCGGCCATCCATCAGAACGAGCACACTGGTGAGAGTGAGATCCGCGGAAATAATCGTACCGGCCTCGCCGTGGTATCGGCTCTGGATCGATCCTGGAGGATATCGAAGCTGGCGGACCTTCACCCTTCGATCGATGAGCGTCTCTAACGGAAGCATTTTCGCGGTTGTCATAGAAAAACCCTCGCAGTCAACCGGCCCAATCCTCAAACACTGGACATCCGCTCTCATATTCGAATGTCAGACCTGATCGCTCGCGTTTGCTGGCAATCGAGACAGCTTCGGCACTGACATGCCATCGGCAATAGCCGAGCTTCACTGACCGAAGCAGCTGTTCGCTATTGGATTGGTCCCAGTGACGGCAGTTGCCGCAGAAATTTCTCCCGCCATCTTTCTTTTCCATTCCGGTTTCCCCGTATGCATCGTCTGCCGCGCCCTGCCGGGCCAAGCCGGGCTGCGCGGCCCGGCCATGAGCCGTTATGTTCTCAGAACACGTTCGATGTCAGACCGCTCGGCGTCGGTGAGATTCGACGTGCGCATCAGGTCGCGAACCTCATCACGCGCCTCATCGGTGTCGGCGAACCGCGCTTCCTCCAGCAGGGCCGCGTAGCTGAAGCCGGAACCACCAGATTCTGTCTGCGGCGGATCTCGCGGCTCGGTCTCTGCGGGCTCTGAATCCGTCTGCCATGGCGCCGTCGATTTCTGCTCGTCCAGGTCCGCGATGCGGCGCGCCATGTCTGCTTTGGCCTGGCCCTCCAGCCGCTGCAAGAGATCTGGATCAACTCCCCGCTTTTGGCGCCAGGTACCATCAGCGTTCCATGTGCGGTTAGCGCTATGCACTTCCGGAATCCACGGGATATCGCGTGGATCGACCAGGATGCCGAGTGCATTCGGCTCTGGTCTCGGGCCATCTGGCTCCGCTCCTTGCGTGGTTGTTGGTTTCCTCTCGTTCTCTTGATCCCGCTCTTGTTCCGACGATTCAGGCGGGTCGGTCGCTTCCTTCGCCCGTCGCTGTTTAGATTCCGCCATCAGCTTGGCGTCCACTCCTTCGCCAGTGTCCGGTGTGACGTTCACCTCGTAGCGGCCGAAGTCAGCCTCATCCTCGTCCGCGATGACCTGTGCCAGCTCATCGCTCTGGGGCCAGTATTTTGCGTTGCGCCGAATGACAGTCTTCCATGCCATGGCCTCAAAGTCGGTTACCCATGGCCCAGAGTCTTTGGCGGGTGAGCGCTGGCGGATCGCCTCGACCTGCTCGACGGTCATGGGTCCGGCGCCGAATGATCGCGTGCCATCCCGGAAGGTCGCCACAGCGTAATAGGCGAGAGCTTCTCCGCGGCCGCTGAGGGCAGGCTTGTGGATCAGGTTCGGATTTAGCCCAAGCTCCCAGTCCCATTTGTCGTTCTCGCGGATCGTAGCCGGGAACACATCCAGGATCTCGCCGCTCTGGCGCATCAGGGAAATGATGCCCTGATACATGGGGACGAACTGCGCGTCCATCGTTCCCGTCTTTCTGTTCCGGAATGGCACCAATGCGCCCATGCGTCCATCGGGCATCAGCCCGCGCTCTGCCGCCTTCATGGTGCCTGCCAAGACGCTGTTCGGAGTGCATTTGGCTAGCGCCGGGTTGACTTGGAGCTGGGTGAAGAGTGCGCGGGCGAAACGCTCCGGCGAGATATGCTTCGGCAGCGCGAGCTTGATCTGCGCTTGCTGCTTCAAAATCAAGTTGCGTAGGTTTGCGACGTTGGTTTTCTGTAAGTCATTCATTTCAGTCCTCTTCTGTTGTTGGGTGCCCTAGCTTGCTGCCGCTATGCGATACGGAGCTCAAGTTGCGATCTTGATCAGCGAGCATCGGGCATGGACTATTTCATTTCGCTCTCGCTGTTGGCTTGTCCGCAGGCCCCATCTTACCTTCAGCTATTTCACCCTGGATAAAGTTGGGCGGCTCCATAATGCGGTCGTCATCGACTCTTTCTAGGCGAGCTATATCAAACCAGTAGTTCGGCTTTCGCTCTCCATCATACTTCAATCCCGTATTTAGAGAGCCTTGAATGCAGCCATAAAGGTCGAACGAGACCGTATCAACGACCCCTTCTGCCCCTGTGATTTTGTCTCTCGCCCGGAAGCCAAGAAGCTCAAGATGCTTAAGTACGCAAATATCCATAATTCTCTCCGTTGTTGGGTGCCCGATGCTCGCTAACCAAGCTTCGATTTATCCGAACGCTCGGCGGCTGCATTACCGCTCACGAGCCTCGCATTCGGTCCACTACGCGATGCCAACAAGCATCGGGCATTAATTCGCGCGTCCTAGCGCAGATCGAGAGTGTATCCCCACGTCCCGGGGAGGTTGATCACGCTCAGGGTCAGCGGGTTGAGCGGGTCAGTCGGATTGATTGATCCCTGCTCTACGATGAAATAGCCGCCGCCGTGTTTTTGGGTTGCCAGGGTGGTGCCGTCCGGATTGACCTGCTGCCGTAGCAAGCATTGTTGGAGGTGCGCCGTCTCGCCGCGCTCGTTTGCGAGGGTAGCGTCCACACACAGTTCTGTCCCGTCGCTCCAGACCCGCCCGTCAGCAGACACGGCCGGATAGCTGAGCCCGTCTGATGCGACGAAGCTGCCGCCGATCACCGTTGTTCCGAACGCAGTTCCCCAGATACTCGGAACTGGTTGGGTTGTCGCTAGGGCGCTTGCGGTGAACAATGCGAGCGCGGCTCCGATTGTGAATAGACTCGTCTTTCTCATCTCTTTTCTCCTAAATTAGCGACCTGCGTCAATCCTCGGCTCGGTCGCTTCTGCCGGGGACTCTTTCTCACAGCGCCCATCGGGGCAGGCTGATGGACTCGATTTCATCCGGATATCCAGGCCAGTATCCAGTGGCGTATGCCTCGGCAAATCGCTGGAATACCCGCTCGCACAAATGCCAGCCGCGGGCGATCGCCTCTGGATCAAACCCCATCACGCGCACGCCAAACGGACGCTCAGACTCGACGACGATATGGCGGAATGCTCGTGGTGACCCATTGGCCTTGGCCGCCCACTCATAGAGAGCCGCCTGGATGTGGTACTGGTAGGTCCCGCACTTGCGCGCATAGGCGTCATAGCCGGCCGAATCGGTGGTCTTGATATCGCCGGTCAGATCCATCTTGTTCGACCAGATATCAGCCCTGGTCTTGACTGGGCAGCATGTCTCTTCGTGCCGCGCGAGAACCGTCACTTCGGGCGAGAAGTCTTGGAGCATGATCGAGGCGATTGGATGGCTGAGAACCGCGTCACGCATCGCCATCGCTTGTGCATGGGTGTCATGATCTATTATGTACCGCCCGGAATCCTCGACCATTTCCATAAGCGCCGTCATCTGCTCATCTAGGAACTTGCCGAGCGCTTTCCCATCGAAATGGGGCACGTCGAGCTCCAGCGCCTCGGCCAGGCTACGGACATAGAGGTCTTTCCCGGCGTTCGAGTTTTTCGCTGCGCCACTGGTCAGCACGATGTAGCGCTTGGCCTCTGGCTCGAGGAGCATCTCATGGAGGAGCGTCCCGCGTCGCTTCGCCTTGCTCTCCTTGTCAATCTTCTCGCGGACATGCAGCATGGATTCCGCTAGCGCGATCTTGATTGCCGATGAGCTGGCCGCCGGGATTTCAAGATAGGTCTGGAATGGGACCCCCAGCATGATGCTCGGGAAGGCGAAGGCATCCGTCTGCTCGATGAGGGCTGCTTCGCTCATAGCTGCGGGCCCTCCAGACGATCCAGCAGCCTGCTGGCCACGTAGCGCCGCGCGGCAACGAGATCCGGATCTCCGCGCTGGTCTGGCTCGGCGAGGGCCTTCAGATAGCCAAGTCGGTCCTTTTCCTGTAGCGCGCGTCGCGCTATGAGCTCGGCCACAGTCGGGACCTCGTGGCGATCCATATCGATCTCGCAAAGAAACCGCCAGACCGGATCGAGCTTGGTCTTAGGTTGTTCAATATCCATGGTCACGGTCCTCTGTTTGCTGTCGTTTTGTCTTGCGTGGCTAATCGCACGGCTCGGTCGGTTCTCACCTACCCTACGGCTTATCGCACCCAATCAACGGTTCTCACTTGACCCTTGGCTCATCGCACAGCCTGAGCGGTTCTCACTTTATGAACGGCTCATCGCATAGCGCTCTCGGTTCTCACCCCTGGTTCGTCTCATCGCACATCTGGGACGGTTCTCACCCGTCGATCGGCTCATCGCACTTCAGTCACGGTTCTCATAGTTACAACGGCTCATCGCACCCGCGTTACGGTTCTCATGCCTCATGCGGCTCGTCACTATGCGGCCTTCTCGTCCTCGAACAGGACGTATCTATAGGGCGGCGTGATGTAATGCGCATGTCCCTTGATCGCAGTCGCAAACGGATTCGGCGGCTTTTGCCCATTCTCGACCTCAAACCATAACTCATGCAGATGGCTCAAGAAGAGCTTCACCGTCGCCCGCCTGGCCATCGCATCAATGTGCCCATCTGGAAGCTTGCCCATCGCCAATACGTCCTTTTGCGCGTGGTTTGGGAACTTCTGTAGCTTTGCCTCCGCCAGCTTGGCCCGGCCCCCGGTGTCGTTTCGTACCACCTCCGCAGCCTTGCGCTGCCGGTAGAACTTCGCGTAGAACGCATCTTCGCGACCACCTAGCTTCACCATCTGGTCGCCGATCTTCCAGCACATCGTCTTCAGTGGCCGATTGAACGGTATTCTCGCCAAGCTTTTGATCGCGCTGGTCTTTGTCAGCGCCTTGGTTTCACCGGTCTTGAAATCGGTTGTTGCGTCGCGTAGCACGGTCTCCGGGTCACGTCCGAGAATGATGCTGAGCTGGCGCACCCGGAATTCCACGTCTCCAGTGCGCTCCTTCCAAAGCTCCTTCAGGGTGTCTGTCGACTCCCACCGCTGGCTCGGATCGAGGCCGGCAAAGCGCCACCAATGGCCGACCGTTGGAGGAACGGGTCGATAACCCAGATGCGCAAGTATGCCGGCGGACAAGACCGGGCCGATCCCAGGTACGGCCGAGAACCACGGCCACATGGGATGAGTTTGCGCGAACGCCTGGAGGAAGCCAGCGGAGTTGGCCTCCATGGTCTCCGCCTGGCGAAGCATGTAGTCGACATATTCCGTGCTGGCTCCGCTATCGCTTCCGCGTTGCACAGCGCCGCCCTGATTGGCGAGCCGCTTGCGCATTTCCTGCATGGTGTAGTAGAGGTCCACAAGCACACGTGCCTCGGCTGCAGTACATTTGCCGGGAGGTCCTTCGAGTGATGCTCCGGCCGCGCGCGCCTGTTCGCCAGCTCGGATTGCCGCGATCGCGTCCTTTGAAAGCTTGATGATTGGCGTTAAGCTAATAGGGTCTTTCATGGTTCTGCTTCGCCCCGGGCTACCGGGGCGCCTCTTTTCGTGTTTCCAGTTCAGCCAACTGCCTTGGCCGGGATCTCTTCCTGCTGCACTGCTTCCAGTTGCGGCGATCCTATCGGCATCATAATGGCCCGGTTCTTGGCTATGTCCGGGGCCTGGATCATGAGTTTCTTGAAGCCCACGTTCATCGTGGCCCAAGCCCGCGCCTCCTTTAGGAAGCCCTGCACCTGCCGGTTTTTCTTCTCAATGTCCAAATCATCGCGCTCATCGATCTGCTCGACCTTATCGATGCAATAATCGACAACGCCATCCACACTGCGCTCAATCTTCTTGCTCATCTTGTCTTCCTCTTAGTTATGCCGGCCCTGCCGGCTGTTAATGAAAATTCGCACGATTGACGCGATTCTCACCTAGTTCAAGGCTCGTCGCATGATCCAATTTGTTCTCACAGTAGCTTCGGCTCATCGCACCCCGAGGTCGGTTCTCACAACCCTCACGGCTCGTCGCATTCGCCTGGCGGTTCTCACCGGCTGAACGGCTCATCGCGCACCCACTACGGCTCTCGCTGGAAGTTCGGCTAGTCTCATTCCGTGCTCGGTTCTCGCGCCACTGATGGATCATCGCACCTTTCGAACAGTTCTCTCTCGCCATTCGGCTCATCGCACTTGCGCTTCGGTTCTCACCACTGGGTCGGCTCATCGCACCCACGTTACGGTTCTCACGGCAGCTTCGGCTCATCGCACCATGCGAACGGTTCTCACTCTCCAGACGGCTCATCGCACCGACTTTACGATTCCCACTATTTTTACGGCTCATCGCATACCGTGCTCGGTTCTCATGCCGCTGATGGCTCATCGCATCGCGGGGACGGTTCTCACGGGCTTTTCGGCTCATCTACCAAAAAAAATAGCCAAATTGATTGCCACGATCGCACCCAGGACTGCGCCCACGATAAGGAGGGCGAACCAAGCGGGGGGCATGGGCTCACGGAGCGGTTCTCTGCTCATGACCGTCCCATCCTGATGCCTTCGTAGCTGCCATCCGCGAAAGCGATCAGGCGCCGTCCGATCTGGTCCATGTCGTCATGGATCTGCAGGAGCTCAGTGTTCCTGGGGTAGTGGAGCATAACTACGACCTCGTCATCTCGTCGGCCGGGAGTCGGCTCCGGTGGGGTCTGTGGGACCTCGGTTCGCATCTGGGTCTTCCTCTCGTCTGGTGCTTGCGTCCTCGTGAGGCGCATTGTAAACCCCGCTTTTACCTCCGTGTCAACAAGAAATTTGCGACGGAGACGTTTTTTGCGCCAGGGACCAAAATAACCTAAGGTTGACATGAAATTACAGGGGGGTATATTTGGGCGCAACGGCGCGAAACTGCCCAGGAGAAAGAGATGTCAAAAGCCGCACCACGCGGAAGGCGCAACCCGATCGTGCGGGCCTGCCAGGTGCTGGACTGCACCCAGGCGGAGCTGGCCCGCCAGCTGCGGTGCACCCGGGCGGCCGTGAGCAAGGCGAAGGGGCTCGGTGAAGTGTCCTGGTCGATGGCGCTGGACCTCGAGCGCATCACGGGCGGGAAGATCACCCGCTATGAAGCCTGTCCCAAGACCTACGGTCCTGCGCCGGCCGCGCCTCCGCCGCCCGAGGACGAGAAGCAGGTATCCGCGAACGCCGCCTGATCCAGGTGGCGCCAGGATGCCTCGCATGGTTCTGAGAGGCCGCCGCACGCGATCGGGGAGAGTTCCCTCCTTCCTCACCCGAACGCTCGGTGACCTCTCTCCCCAAACGCCGCCCGCCAGTCCGGCGGCTTCAGTAGGGCTGGACCTTCTGGTGGGTCCTCCTGAGATTGCCCGCGCACTGAGCCTGCGCGGGCTTTTTTTTGGGAGAGACGGGGGGAGGCTGAGGGAAGGCTTAGAGGTATCACATGCACATTGAGAAGCGAGGATACTCATCCAACCCGTGGAGGCTCATCGACAGCCGTGGACGAGAGGTTGACATACCACGGGCATTCGATCACCCGGACCTCGGGGCAACGTCGATTCTGTATCCCGTATGCGGTGAGACGCGAAAACAATGCGAGGCCGAGGCATTGGCGCTCTTAGAACGCCTGTTGAGTACCGGTGCTTCATGACCATCATCTTCGCAACATTCGTCTCCGTCTTCGGACGCGCGATTCAGCAGCTCAACGTCGTCGGCGGTCACTATCTGGCTGCCGCCCTGACGCCGCTCCTTATCGCCGCCGGTGACGTGTCGCTCGTCCTGCTGGTGGTAGACCGCGGATGGTCTTCGATCCCGTTCTCCGGGCTCGGCGGGGCAATCGGTGCGGTCTCGGCGATGTGGCTTCATGGCCGGGTACGCGCGCATCTGCGAGCGCAGGAGAAAACGTAAAGTAACTCCATGCCAGTCTTCCAATTCAAACTCTCCGATTCGCCAGGCGGCTGGCTGAACATGATCTCACCAGACGACGATATCGACGTGGCGCGCGAGGACCTGGAGAAGGTGTTCGGATCCGGGCGGGTGCTCGATGTCCGCAGCGCGGCGGAGGACCGCCGAGATGACGACGACTAGGCGGCTTCGCGTGGTCGATGCATCCGTCGCTCCCGAGCCGCCATATCCGGCCGATACCGAGGCTAACGGGTACAAACCGATGGTCGATTGGCAGCGGATCAAGTCGAGCAAGAGCTGGCGGCTGTGCCCGCCGGAGCTTCGCAACGCCCTGTTACGGCTTTGGCTTGAGAGCTGGAACGAGGTACCCGCTGGCTCCTGGGAAGACGACGACGATCTGATCGCTGCCGCTATCGACGTAACGCCCGTAACGTTACGCAAACACCGGGTAACGTTACTGAGTGGTTGGGTACGTCATTCTGATGGTCGCCTGTACCACCAATTCATCACCGAACAAGTGTTCGCCATGCTCGAAAAGCGTAGGGACACCAAGGACGCTAACAGGGAAAGACAGGCTAGGTGGCGCGAGAGGAAGCGGCAAGAACGTGAGAAAGAACTTGAAGAAAACGTAACGCGATGTCCCGTTACGGAGACGTTACGTAACGCACAGGATAGGATAGGAAGGGATAGGATAGGACTTAAGAAGGGAGCTAAAGCTCCCAGTATTGCTAACGCAATCGTGGATTTTGATCAGACGAAATCGGACGAATCTTCCGAAAACCTAGACGGCAGTAAGCCAGCCGACGAGACACCCGTTCGCAGCGTGTTCAGCTATTGGCAGCAGGTCGCTGGACATCCCACTGCCAAACTCGATGCCAAACGGAAGCGCGCAATCTCAGGTCGCCTGAGGGACGGCTTCTCCGCAGAGGATCTCAAGCGGGCCGTCGATGGCTGCAAGGCGTCCGATTGGCACCAGGGAAAGAACAATGGCCGCAAGGTCTACGACGACATCGAGCTGATCTGCCGTAACGCGAGCAACGTGGAGCGCTTTCAGCAATACCTGGTTGCAGGGGAGGCGGAGGCTAGCCAGCTCGATGCCTGGCTGAAGGAAGACAAGCCCATCGATGGGGAATGCGAACGTGTCGAAACATGATTTTTCAGCACTGATGGACGAACTGGGTGAGGTGTATGAGCGCCAGGTATCGGCCACGCTCAAACGGCTGTACTGGGACGATCTTGGCAGCGTACCGGTAGAGGCGCTCCAGATGGCTGCTCGGTTGCATCGCCGTGATCCTGACCGAGGGCGGTTCTTCCCGAAGCCTGCAGATTTCGTCGAGAAACTGGAGCAGCTGTCCGGAGACAAGGCGATCACTGCGGATGAAGCATGGGCGGTCGCGTTGGCGTCGTTCGATGAGCGCAACACGATCTGCACCACGGACGAGATCATGCAGGCCGCGGCAGTCGCCTCTCCCATCTACGCCAGTGGGGACAAGGTCGGCGCACGCTTAGCGTTTCGTGCTGCCTTCGAGCGTGCATTCGCTGCCAGCCATGCCGCCGGCAAATGCAGCAGGTGGCGGCTATCGCTTGGTTGGGATGCAGATGCCAGACAGCACGCCGTTTCCGAGGCATTGTGCCTTGGCCGTATCACGGAGGCAGACGCAGCCCCATATCTTCCGCCGCCAGCGCCTTCTTCGGAGGTTCTGCAGCTTACCGGGAACGTTTTGAAGCATCCGCGCAGTGAAGAGTCGATAGCGCGGAAATATCTCCGTGAGTTCAAAGCACGTATTGCTGAGCGAAATATTGCGAAGTCCGAGGAAGAGATGCGGCACGAGGAGTTGATCGCCAAGCGGGAAGAGTTCGAGTCTAGGCGGGCTAAGGCGCTTGAAGCGCTCGAGCGGATGGAGGCTGGCAAGGGGAAATGAACAACGAGAGAAAAAATTGGAACCCGAGCTTACTGGTAAAGCAACTCATCAATGACTGGTGGCCAGACGGAGGAGAGGACATCGCGAAAAAAGCTTGGAGCAATCCGGATGGGTTCCTGTGTACCATGGCAGCACTACAGGCAGATTTGATCCGGCATTATTTGTCATCGATGGACAATGAGACCGGAATGAGAGCAATCAACACGCTGCGATGGCTCGATCGCAGAGCAAGCGGGCTCGATGGATGATTGGAGGTGCAAATGTCAGAGTGCGATGCTAGATGCGATGACTGTGGAAGATTTATGAAGATCACAGATTCAGGCGCTTCCACGGCGTATCAATATGATTTCGTCAAGATGGAATGTTCATATGAGCATTGGCGATGCCCTTCTTGCACTGCGAGGATTGGGCCAATTCGCACCAATGCTAGGCCGAACAATGGCGACATGACGCGTTACGAGACTCATGTACCATAAACCTATTGACAGAAACATTTGAGAATGGATGAACCGATGGACCCATTATTCACGGATAATGATGCGAGAGTGCTGATGAAGGCCGTGGCTGTCGTTGCGGTATTTGCGGTTGTGCTTGGCATTGTTCTGCATTTTTGAAGCGCAGAGCGTCAAAACGATGAATACAAGCAAATACATTTCATCCAATCCAAGAATCAATGGCGGTCGGCCGGTGGTGGATGGGACCGGCATATCGACAGGTTCGATTTCCGTTCGATTCGCGGCCGGGGAATCCGTTGACCAGTTGATCGAGGACTATGAGCTATCACGCCAGCAAATCGAGGCGGCCATACGATGGGAGCTAATCGGAGAGAAATGATGAGCCGATCCAGTAAGATTTCCCGCCACAATACCGAGAAGGCTCAGTCGCTCGACGCGCTCTATCGCGAGATCCCTGCATTCGAATGCGTCGATGGATGCACAGCGTGTTGTGGCCCGGTGCCATTTTCGGAAATCGAGGCAGAGCGAGTTGGCCTTGAGCAAATTGAAGGCAGCACCGAGTTGACCTGTCCGTTCGTTGAAGACGGAGGATGTTCGGTCTATGAGCATCGTCCGTTTATCTGCCGCCTCTTTGGGACTGCGCCGCAAGTGCCGGCGCTTCATTGTCCTAAAGGCGGAACCTGCAAAAAGCCGATCTCTGAGAAACGCGCAGGGGCGCTGACCAATCGATACCTCAAGCTCAATAGGCGATGACTCAATGAAATGCACTTGCATATCCTGCCCTGAGTGCAATGGAACCGGCACCGTATGGTTTGCCTTTGACGGTGAATACCTCGGTAGCTCCAGATGCGATGATATTGACGATTTGCGGACCTGCGCGGAGTGCGAAGGCTCGGGCATCACGGAAATGTGCGATTATTGCCAAGACCAGATAGAGCAGGAAGCAGAGGAGATGTATGGTTAACGACAGACAAGGGGCTTCTGCAAAATGGCTGATATGAAGCGCTGTGATACCTGTCGCTTTCACCAGTACTGGGCGAAAAGTCCAGTGGGTAACGAAACTATTGGGCACAAATGCCAATTGAATGAGCCAGACTGGCCGGATGGCACCTATTGCGCCCAGTATGAGCGTGAGCCAGGCAGCGATGATGATCTCGGCGACGAGGAGTAAGCCATGCAGGCATCAATTGAAATCAGAGGCATCGAGGAAATCCAGCGAAGGCTCAGCGCGCTGACCGGGCCAGAGATGAAGACGGCCATGCGCAATACGCTGAATGATACGGCCTTTGATGCGCGCAAGGCATTGTCAGCCAGCATCAAAAGCATTTTCCCAACAGCGATTCCGCAAATTGTGAAGTCTCCCTATGTGGTCAAGGCCACCAAGGAGAACCTTGTAGCTAAAGTCGTAATCGGCAGGGAGTCAATCAGCATGGCCGAGCTGAGTGCTGGCTATAGTGGAATTGATGCAGACGTTCTAAGAAATGCATTGGAGCCGCACATACCAGGCTTTTCGCCGAATCGCCATCAAAAGGGGATGGAGCGCAAGTTGATTGCTGCTGGGCTGATGCGGGAGGGCCAATATCTTTTGCCTTCCAGAACGATGAAGCTAAACAAGTATGGCAACGTGCCAGGATCTGTGGCGACAAAGATGCTCTCTGATATCGGCGCCTACCATGGCATGTCTGGAGCCCCA
>Ga0315556_1000110_pt1 | contig 44211 bp, 31 predicted proteins | sample SalMarSW160310MG_FD_202112 | JGI IMG/M metagenome (GOLD analysis project Ga0315556, IMG submission 202112) | Salt marsh sediment microbial communities from the Plum Island Ecosystem LTER, Massachusetts, United States - Salt Marsh Sediment SW1603-10 ...
GATCCGGAGTTCCCCGTACGCGTCGAGGCGTACCGCCGCCAGGTGGACCTCTACGCCGAGGCCTGGACGCGCCTCACCGGGGAGCCGGTCAAGGAACGCGTCCTCTTCTTCACGACCCAGGGGAGGGTGGAAGCGTGGTGAGGAGCATGACGACCAGGACCGCGGCCGTGGCCGCCTTCACCCTCGTCGCGGTGGCGCCGCCGGCCGCCCAACGGAAGCCCACGCTCACGCCGGCGGACTACGGCCGGTGGGAGACGCTGGGGAGCGCGCAGCTCTCGCCCGATGGACAATGGCTCGCGTACGGCATCCGTCGCGTGGACGAGCAGGACGAGCTGCGCGTGCGCGCGCTCGATGAGGACACGGCGCGCGTGGTCGCGTTCGGCGCGGATCCCGAGTTCAGCACGGACGGTGGCTGGCTGGCGTACGCGATCGGCCTCTCGCTGAAGGAGCGCGAGGACGACGACGCCCGCGAGAGCACGGGTCTGCTCGACCTGCGCACGCGGCGCGACACGTCCTTCGCCGGCGCCACCGACTTCGCGTTCAGCGAGGACGGCGTGTACCTCGCGCTGTGGCGGCCGCGCCCCGACGACGACGACGACCAGGCGGGCGACCTGGTCGTGCGGGGACTGGCCGAGGGGACCGAGGTCCCCATCGGCAACGTGGACACGTACGCCTGGAGCCCGTCGGGACACCTGCTCGCCGTCACGCTCCTGAGCGAATCCGGGGCGGGTGGGGGCGTGCAGCTGTTCGACCCCGGCTCCGGGACGCTGCGCGTGCTCGACCGCTCGGACGCCGCGTACGACCAGCTCACCTGGCGCGAGGACGACGACGACCTGGCCGTCCTGCGCGCCCGCTCCGACGATCGGTTCGACGAGGACACGCACGTCGTCCTCCTCTGGCGGGACCTGGGCCGCGGCGTGCGCCCCGCGCTCGTCTTCGACCCCGATGACCAGGTGGGCTTCCCCGACGGGATGCGGGTGGCCGAGGACATGGAGCCGGAGTGGTCGGCGGACGGCCGCTCGCTCTTCTTCGGTCTCCGGCCCCGGGAGCGGAGTACGGAGCCGACAGACTCCGCGGAGGCCGGCGAAGAGGAGGCGGACAACGCGGACGCGGACGAGGAAAAGCCGTCGGAGGTACAGGTGTGGACCTCCCACGATGTGCGCATCATTCCCATGCAGCGCGCACAGGAGGAGCGGGATCTCGCGCGTACGCTCCTCGCGGTCTGGCACGTGGACGACGCGAGCTTCCTGCAGCTCGGGACCGACCTCATGGCGCAGACCGAGCTCCTGGAGGGGGGGCGCTGGGCGCTCGAGCACGATGAGGCGCCGTACGGCGAGGACGTCATGTTCGGCAGGTCGTGGGAGGACGTCTACCGCATCGACACGCGCTCGGGCGAGCGCACGCGCATCCTGGAGAAGGTGCGCTACGTGTACGGAGGGAGCCCCGAAGGCCGATACGTCCTCTACTTCCAGGGCGAGGACTGGTGGGCGTGGGAGGTGGAAGCGGGACGTGCGGCGAACCTCACCGGCGCCCTCGACGCCGACTTCGCGGACCGGACGTACGACTACCCCGTCGTCCAGCTTCCGCCTGTCGCCTACCGACCTCTGGGGTGGCTGGACGGCGACCGGGCGGTGCTGTTGCGGGACCGCCTCGACGTATGGGCCGTGCGCCCGGACGGCTCGGGCGGGAACCGGCTCACGGACGGCGGGGCCGAGGGGGTGGAGTACGGGGTGGTGAGGCTCGATTCCGACGCCGATTCCTTCGATGCGTCCAGGCCGATCTACCTCTCCCTCTTCGGGCAGAAGACGAAGCGCTCGGGCTACGGACGCGTCACGCTCCGCGAGCAGCGCGGCGGATACGCCGCGCGCGGGCCCGTCGAGCGGCTCGTATGGAAGGACGCCTCGGTTGGCCGGCTGGTGAAGGCCGCGGACGCCGACACCTACGCCTGGGTGGAGCAGCGTTTCGACGACTCCCCGGACGTTTTCGTGGGCGGCGCCGGCCTCGGCGACGGCCGCCAGGTTACCGAGACCAACCCGTTCCAGGACGACTACGCCTGGGGCCACGCCGAGACCGTGGACTTCACCAGCCGGGCGGGCGTGCCGTTGCAGGCCACGCTCCTCTATCCGGCGGGGTGGGAGTCGGGGCGGAAGTACCCCATGATCGTCTATACCTACGAGCTGCTGTCCGACGGCGTGCACCGCTACGAGGTCCCGTCCGAGCGCGACTACTACGACTTCCAGGCGTGGACGCAGGAGGGCTACTTCGTGCTCCAGCCCGACATCGTCTACCGCCCGCGCGATCCGGGGATCTCGGCCGTGGACGCGGTGGTGCCCGCCGTCGCCAGGATCGTCGAGATGGGCCTGGTGGACGAGGACCGGGTGGGGCTCATCGGGCATTCGTGGGGCGGTTACCAGGCGGCGTTCATCCCCACGCAGACCGACATCTTCGCCACCGCGGTGACCGGCGCCCCCATCACCGACTTCCTCAGCTTCCCGGGTGTCATCCACTGGCGGCCCGGCTTCCCGGAGTTCGGCCACTGGGAGACGGGGCAGGCCCGCATGGACGTGCCGCCGTGGGAGGACTTCGAGGCCCACGTGCGCAACTCGCCAGTCGCCCACATCCAGGACCTGCACACGCCCATCCTCATGATGCAGGGTGACGACGACGGGACGGTGGATTTCCGGCAGGGCGTCGAGTACTACAACTACGCGCGCCGGGCAGGGAAGGAGTTGGTCTTCCTGGTCTACCCGGGCGAGGACCACGGCCTGCGCCGCAAGGAGGACCAGGTGGACTACCACCGCCGCATCCTGCAGTGGTTCGCGCACTGGCTGAAGGGGGAGCCGCCCGCCGACTGGATGACCGAGGGCGTGAGCTGGCTCGAGCGGAAGAAGGAGCTCGGCCGGTGAGCCGGTGCCGCCGGGTCGTGACGCTCCGGACCGCGGTCTCGGCCCGCACCGCGAAGGCGATGTGCAAGGCGGGGTTTGCGCTGGCGATGCTCGCCGGGATGGCGCCGGCGGCGGCCCGCGCGCAGGAACCCCGCATGCGGCTGGTGCTCCTCGGCGTCGGAACGCCCAACGCCGATCCCGACCGCTCGGGGCCGGCCACCGCGGTCGTCGTGGACGACCGGGCCTACATCGTCGACGCGGGCGCGGGCGTGGTCCGGCGCGCGGCGCGGGCCGCGAGGGACCTGGGCATCGGGGCCCTCGCGCCCGCGCGGCTCGACCGCCTCTTCCTCACGCACCTCCACTCCGACCACACCGTCGGGCTACCCGACATCCTCCTCATGCCCTGGGTGCTCGACCGGCCCGACCCGCTCCAGGTGTGGGGCCCGCCGGGCACGGAGGCGATGCTGGAGCACATCGGCGAAGCGTGGGTCGAGGACATCGCCATCCGCCGCGACGGGCTCGAGCCCCGCGAGCACAACCGCGACGCCTACCGCTCCGTGGTGCACGAGGTCGAGCCCGGCCTCGTCTACCAGGACGACCTGGTGCGCGTGTTCGCCTTCCAGGTAACCCACGGCTCGTGGGCGCACGCCTACGCGTACCGCTTCGAGGGCCCGGACCGCACGATCGTCATCTCGGGGGACACCTCGCCCACCGACGCGATCGTCGAGGCGTGCAACGGGTGCGACGTCCTCGTGCACGAGGTCTACAGCGCCGAGGGGTTCAAGACCCGGCCGCCCGAGTGGCAGCGTTACCACGCGGCCTTCCACACGTCGACGACGGAGTTGGCCGACATCGCCACGCGCGCCCGACCCGGGCTGCTCGTCCTCTACCACCAGCTCTTCTGGGGGACGGACGACGAGGGGCTCGTGCGGGAGCTCCGGGCCGCCGGCTACGCGGGGGAGGTGCGGTCGGGGCGGGATCTGGACGTGTTTTGAGCGACCGTCCTCGTCCCGCCCCGCGAAGCTACGGTCGGATCCCGAACCCGATCGAGAACAACAGGTCGCTCTGGCGCTGGTCCTGCGGCGCGATGCCGCGTGTGGGTAGCCGGCCCTGGTCGAACGAGCTCGGCAGGTAGCGCACCTCCGCCGAGACGTCGATCGGTCCCACTCCCACACCGCGAAAGCCAACGCCGATGTCCGCGGTCGGTCGGAGTTGGCTGTCGGCGCCCGTCAGGTCGAAGGAGTACCACTTGAACCCCCCTCCCAGGCGAAGCGTCGGCTGGATATGCTCGCCCGGCCAGTCGGAGGCGGTCAGCACCACGCCCGCCGTACCTCCCGCCACCACGACCTGATTGGACGGGCCGACCACGTCGGGTCGGATCGCGCTCCCGAGACGGATCGTGCCGAAGGCCACGGTCCCGCTCACGTAGACGGAGACCGGTTCGACGGCGAGGTACCGCGCTTCGAGGGAGAAGGCCGGTCCGGCCGCCAGCCTCGTGTCGAAGGAGTCGGCGGACTTGATCAGCGAGCTGAAGGGCACCCAGGCGCCGGCCGATGCGCCCACCCGCCATCGTCCCCCCTCCACCTCCTGCGCCTGCGCCGAGGTGGCCAGGATCGCCGCGCCAAGGACGAGACCCACTGCCCGGCGCGCCGTTACCCTCTCGATGATCGATATGCGTTTCATGGTGCTGATCAGTTGAAGGTGATGGCGGCCGTCGTCGCCGACTGGAGGCCCGTGCCGGTGATCGTGAACGTGCGATCGCCGGCCGTGCCGGTGACGTTGAGCTGCGTGAAGCTCACTGCGCCGCTGGCGTTCGTGACCAGCGTCTGCGTGCCTCCCAGCGTCCCGCCTCCCGAAGCGATGGCGATGGTCAACTGTACGCCCGCGAGGGCGACGGCCGCGTTGGACGAGTTCCTCAACTGGACCGAGATGTCGAAATCGTCCCCGAGGGTCACGTCACCCGTCGGCACTGCGGTCACTCCGATTCGGGTGGCCGACTGAGCCGTGAACGTCACCGGGTTTCCGGTGATGCCGGATCCCTCGACTGTTGCCGTGAGGGTCTGGGTGGAGCTGGTACCCAACGTCCAGCTGGTTACGGCGGCCTCACCCGCCGTGTTGGTGACCTTGTTCAGTCCGGTGGCCGAGCCTCCTCCCGCGGTGACCGCGAAGGTCACGGCCGCCCCGATGACCGGGTTGCCGCTGCCGTCGGTGACGCGGATGGCCGGCGGCGTCGCCACGCTCGTCCCCTGGACCGCCGCCTGGTTGTTCCCCGCGATGGCCACCACGTTCGCGGCCGCGCCGGCGGTGCCCGTCGCGTTGAAGGTCACGCTCGGCAGCCCGGTCGCGGTCGCCGTCACGGTGTTCTGTCCCACCACTCCCCCGAGCTTCCACGAGGTGAGCGTCGCGACACCGTTGGCGTTCGTCGTGTCCGGGGAGCCGGCCACGCTTCCGCCTCCCGCCGTCACGGCGAACTTCACCTCCACTCCCTTTACCGGAATGCCCTGGTCGTCGCGCACGATCACGCTGGGCGGATCGTTGACGTTGGTTCCGATGGGAGCGGTCTGGGTCGTCTGGGACACCGCGACCATCGAGACCGGCGTCGCCGCGACCCCGGTCGCCGTGAACGTCACGGTCGAGATCCCCTGCGACGTGGCGGTCAGCGTGTTCGTGCCGGGGAACGGCCCGAGGAACCATCCGCCGACGGTGGCGGTGCCCGCGACGTCCGTGACCTGGCGGGATCCCACCACGCTGCCGCCGCCAGAGGCCACCGCGAACGTGACCACGACTCCTTCGATCGGCTCGTTGGCCGCGTCGCGCACGACCACGGTCGGCGCGATCGCCACCAGCCTTCCGACCGGAGCCGTCTGACCGTTACCGGCCGTGACCTCCATCTTCGACCCGACCGGCGTGGTCGCGGTCGCCGTGAAGACGATCGGGTTGTTGGTCACGCCGCCTGCCTCGACGCGTGCGGCCAGCGTCTGCTCGCCCACGCCGGATCCGAGGACCCAGCTGCCGACCGTCGCGATCCCCTGCGCATCCGTGGTGCGCACGCCGTTCGTGACGTGGCCCCCTCCCGTCAGCACCGAGAACGTCACCGCGACGCCCTGGGCCAGATTGCCGAAGGCGTCGGCGACCCGGACGCTGGGCGCGATCGGCACGGCGACCCCCGCCGGGGCCGACTGTCCGGTCCCGGCCTCCGCGCTCACGGTAGCCGGGCTTGCGGCGGTCACCGTCGCGGTGACCACTGTGGAGACTCCGCTCGCCGCGGCGGCGGTCAGGGTACTCTGGCCGGCCGTGGTGCCGAGGGTCCAGCGCGTGCTCGCCAGCCCGTTCCGGTCCGTGGTCGCCGTCGCCGGATCGACCGAGCCGGCCTGGGCCGTGAACGTCACGGTCGCGCCGGCAAGGGGCTGGTTGTCGCTGTCGATGACGCGGAACTCGATGGGGTCGGGAAGGAGCCCTCCGGCGGGGCCGTGCAGCGTCGCGCCGGCGATCGATTGCACCTGCGTGGGGGGGAGCGCGACGCTGACCGTCGTCTCGCCACAGCCGGTGAGGGTCGCAAAGGCCGCCGCGGCAGCGAGGGCCGTGAGACGGCCCCGACCGGGATTCGGGATCAGTTGGATGGACATTGCAGATGTCCCATGATGAAGCGAACCGCAACCTGGCGGTGAAGTGAGCTGCTCGAGATCGGCGGAGCCGCGGTCGGCCGCGCCGAGCCAGTGCCGGTGTGGCCCCGTCGTGTCCGGCGGGGGCGGACCCGGCCTAGAGCCGCGACTCGCGTCCGATCGTGCACGTCAGGAACGAGTGCAGCCATTCCGGCGTGACATCCCGTCCGTACGTGGCAGATCGATGGGGCTTACCGCGCGCGAGCGCAAGGGTGTGCACGAGCCCGCCAGCCGGCCCAGCGGGCCCTCAGCCCACCTTCCTGCAGTCCCGGAACAGACGGCGCTGCGCCTGGTCGGCCGTCGCGATGTTGTCGAAGAACTGCGCGAAGTACTCCAGCGTCTCGTCGCGCGTGCGGTCGGAGAGGTAGGGGAAGCCGCGGTAGAGCTCCTCGACCTTCGGCCGGGCCTCGCGGAAGGGTCGCAGGACGCCCTCGGTATCGAGCCCCGGCCAGCACCACCCCTGGTAGAACCGCTGCCGCACCGACGTGATGGGGGTGTTGGGGGCGGGGACGGCATACGGAGTCTCGACTGCGCCGGCGAAGTCGAAGTCATAGGGCACCGGGACGATCCGCCCGGCCACCGCCAGGATCGCCACGTTGTGCACCCGCGCGTCGGCCCAGTCGGTGTTGCCGATCATGTACTGGAAGACGGCGACCCGCGTCGAGCTCTGGGGGTGGAGGAGGTCGGAGCGCACGACCTTCCCTTCCGGGATGTCCAGGGCCTGCCCGCCGACGCGGGCCGCCAGCGCCTCGTCGCTCTCGATGAAGAAGCCCCAGCGGGTGAACGGGTCGTCGTGGCCGAAGGCGTCCGAGAAGGTGACGCGCGCCAGCCGTACGCGGAACGCGGCGTCGGTGACCAGCGCGTACACGCGGTAGAGGAGGTACTCGCGCAGCACATACTCCTCGTAGCTGTCCCGCTCGGGGTGGCAGGGGACGACCACCTTGAGCTTGTCCTGGCCGGCGAAGACCGTGCCGTCGGTCCCTTCCTTCTTGAGGTTGAGGCGCAGAGGTGGGAAGGAGCAGTAGGCGGGGTCCCTGCGGAAGTCACCCCGCGGCCTGAGCTGCGCCTCCAGGGTGTCCCCGCTGGGGAGCAGGACCCGGGCCGGCCGCTCCTCGGGGTCGTCGGAATGGTCCCTCCGGATGGCGGCGAAGTCCGCCTCCAGCGTCACCTCCACCGGCTCGTCGGACGCGAACAGCGGGATCGTGTCCGGCGCGCCCTGGAGGGTGAGGAGCGCGCTCAACAACAGTGACGACGAGAGCAACATGGGAGGGCTCCGCTACGTAACCGCGATGACCCGGAGGCCGTGCAGCGTAAGGCGGAGCGGGTGGTGCGGCAAGGCAGGCGCCGAGGAGAAACGCTCCTCGATCTACACCACCTCCTCGACCCAGGCCAGGTACGAAGAGGGAAGCGTGTGCGCGAGGTAGAGGAGGCCAGCCGGCAGGATGGCGTCGAAGGGGACGACACCGTGATTGCCGGCCACTGCCGCCCCGAAGAGGGCCAGGAGGCAGAGCACGCTGAAGACCGCGTAGGAGAACCGGGCGGCCAGCATCGTCATCTCGACCTGCCGCTCATCCAGGTCCTCGAGCCGGGCGTGCACGAGCCGCCACAAGCCGGTGGCCAGGTGGATCCGATAGTAGCCGACGCCGACCACGACCAGCGGGATGAGCGCGGCCACTCCGCGCACGACCTCCGACCAGCCCGCGACGGGGCCGCCGTACCAGACGGCGAGCATCAGGCCAAGCGCCGCGTGGTTGACGATGACACCCGTCCGCCGCTGCTGTTTCGTCATGCCCATCTCAGGTGCCCTCCTTCGCTCTCGGACCGTAGACCTCCTGACTGAGCGGCTTCATTGGCTCGGCCGAGAACATCGCTTCCACGGGCAGGTCGAAGATCTCACCGAACTTCAAGGCCAGGTCGAGGCTGGGGTTGTATTCCTCGCGCTCCAGGTAACCGATGGTCTGGAAGTTGACGCCCGCGAGGTCTGCCAGCTCCTTGCGCGACATCCCCCGCTCGCTCCTGAGCACCAGGATCCGGTTGTAGAGCTTGCGCTTTTTCATATGGTCAAGTTACAACAATACATACTATAAGGCAATCATAATGTTGTAGAAATACAACACAATGGTATACACGTCTCCATGGTTGGTTGTCGTGGCTCCGAAGATGTTCGGTCAGCGCCGCGTAGCCCTCGAGCAGGAGAACCCGGTCAGGAGACCACCTTCCCTTTCGGCCCCACCTTCCCCTTCTCCAGGAAGGGCACCCCGTCGGTCATCCATGCCGGCGCCGGGGCACCCATGAGCCAGTGGTCGAAGAACTGCTTCATGCGGATCTGGAAGTCCTTCTGGTTGGCTTCTTTCGACAGGTGGTGCGGTTCGTCGGGATAGGAGAGGAAGATGACGTCCTTGCCCAGCCGGCGCGCGGCCGTGTACAGCTCGAGGCCCTGGTTCCAGTCCACGGCACCGTCCGCCGTGCCCTGCAGGATCAGGAAGGGCGTGGAAATGTCGGGCACGTGCTCGATGGGCGACTGGCTGCGCCACCGCTCCGGGTCGTCCCACGGCTGGTCGCCCATCCGCCCCTGGCTCCACTGCAGGATCGGGCCGTTCCCGTTGCCGGTGGACTTGTAGAGGATGTTGTTCATGCTCATGAGGTCGGTGAGCGGCGCGCCGGTCACGATGCAGGCGAACATGTCCGTCTGCGTGAGGATGAACGACGTCTCGTAGCCGCCCCACGAGTGTCCCTGCAGGCCGATGTGGTCGGGATCGGCGTAGCCGAGCTCGACGACCTTCTTCGCTGCAGCGGTCACGTCATCGAGGGCGGAGCCGCCCGGATAGCCGTCGTCGTACACGATGTCGGGCATGAGCACCAGGTAGCCGTTGCTGGCGTACGTGGACATGTGCGGCCGGTCGTCATAGACGGGCCGGCTGAACTCGTGGTGGCGCTGGCTCATCTTCTCGTAGAAGTAGACGATCATCGGGTAGCGCTTGCCCTGCTCCCACCCGGCGGGCAGGGTGAGCGTCGCCTGCAGCTCGTTGCCCCGCTGGTCCACGTAGTCCACCAGCACCCGGCTCCCCCATGCGAACTCCGAGATCTGCGGGTTCGCGTCGGTGACCTTCCGGGGGTTCTTCAGGGACGCGCCGCTCACCCAGTAGTCGGGAAAGTCCTGGAAGGTCTGGCGCGTGAAGACCATGCGGTCCGCCTTCTCGGCCTTCGTCAGGTCGTCGATCATCTCGTCGGCGAAGAGGAGCGGCTCGGGGTCGCGCCCCGGGTGGGCGCGGAACCACCCGGACTTCTTGGTCCATTCGCCGTATGCCGACAGGATCGCGGTGGACGGGTCCGTCCAGTCGGCCTCCCGATCGAGGCGCTCGACGCGGAAGCGGATCGAGTCCCGCGCGCCCGTGCCGCCCGTGATCGCCACGGCGGAGCCGCCCTTCAGCGGCACGGCGTACACGTCGTACTTCGTGTTCAGGAGCACCTTCCCGTCCTCCGTCCACCCCGCCACCCCGTACGCCGGCCGCTCGGCCACCAGGTCGAAGTCGCGGCTCATGAAGTCGACGCCCGATGTCGCGGACAGGTTCACCGAAGTGAGCGTCCCCATGTCGACCGCACGCACGGAGTCTCCCTGCACGAACACCCAGTGCTTCCCGTCGGGCGAAGCGCCCATCGGACGGCGGATCCCTTCGGCGATCACCCGCCCGTCACCGGTCGCCGGATCGAGGCGCACGTAGTCGGCGCGGCCGTCCTCCACGTCGAGATCGTCCCGGTAGGGGGCGTCCCGGCGTCCCACGGCCCACACGCCTTTGCCGACGATGTCCACGCGCGGCATGTCCTCCGTGGCGAGGCGCACGAAGCTGCCGTCACCGACGTTGAAGACCGAGGTGTAGGTGAAGCGCCGGTCCGCCTGTGCCTGCTTCATCTGCACGGACTGCAGGCGGTCGTCCGACCAGTGCCAGACGTCCACGTTGGCCTTCTCCTCGTCGTCGTCGGCCGGCTTCACCTCGTCTTCCTGCTCCTTGATGCCGACGACGATGCGGGTGCCGTCCTCCGTCCAGCGCGTGTTCGCCAGCTCCGACAGCACGAAGCCGTCGGGGAAGGCCGGATCTGAGGCGGGCTCCCAGGTGGTGACCTTCGGGGAGGTGCCGATCCCGCGCGCCACGACCAGCGCGTTCTCGCGCTGCGTCTTGCCGTCGGGCTTCTCACCGCGCAGCGCCGCCACGTCGCTGGCGGCCTCGCTCCACGTCAGGTCCTCGTAGCGCCGGGACGCGGTGCTCAGCGGGCGGATGCGGCCGTCCGCGGCGTCTACCACGTAGAGGCCGTTGCCCGCCTCGTCGGCCGCGTCCACCAGATACGCGAGGTGCGAGCCGGCTTCATCGAAGGCGAACTCGGAGACGTTCCCGAAGGAGAGGACCGTCCCTTGCTCGAGATCCCGCAGCAGGAGGTCGGCGCCCGTGTGCTTCGCGTCGAGGTCCGCGCGTGCCCTGTGGATCGCCAGGAAGCGCCCTCCCGTCGAGAACGAGAACGCGCGCACGCCCGGCTCCGTCAGCGTGTCACCGCGCTCCAGGTCGACGACGTGGAGCGTCTGCGGCACCGGCTTCTTCTGCTTGCGGAGCTGCTCGGCCTCCTTCTTCGGAGGCAGCGTGAGGAACGCGGCCCACCGGCTGTCGTCGGAGAATGCGGGGCCGACCCCGTTGGTAGCCTGGTGGTCCACATCGCCATCGAGTTGCTTCACGTGGAGCGTGGCGTCCCCCTCGTTGGGCTGCAGCACGTAGGCCAGCCACTTCCCGTCGGGGGACAGCGTGACCTGGGTGATGCGGTTCCACGGACCGTAGTCCTCCAGCGTCAGCGGGCGCTTCTGCTGGGCGAGGATGGAGACCGGCGTCGCCAGCGCGAGGAGGAGGAGGAAGGCGGGAAGGCGGGCGGAACGGCGCATGGATGAACCCCGTAATTGGACGGATTTGCGACCCCGGGCATGCTGCCGGCCCATCGGCCTCCGGGCAAGGGGGTCCGAGCGCCTACCGCACCCGCACCTCCAGCGCGGCGCCCCGATGCGCCTCGGGGTCCACGCCCGCCTCGCGCACGGTCTCGATCCGTCCCGCCGCCGGCCACACGACCTCGACGTCCACAGGTTCGGCCCCGGTGAGGCCGAAGGTGACCGGGAGCCCGCTCTGGCTGTCGTAGCCGGAGCCCGAGTCGACCAGCCCGGAGGCCAGCACCTGCCGGGTGCCGGCGACATAGATGCGCACCAGCGCGCCGGCGCGGGTCGCGTGCCCCTCGCCGTCCAGCACCCGCACCGCGAGGGAATGCCGGGCGTACTCCGGCCGCATCAGGTTCTGGAAGAGGAGGTGCATCCCGTTCTCCTGCGACCCGGTGAGGGCGAGATCGAGGTCGCCGTCCCGGTCGAAGTCGACCCAGGTGGCGCCGTGGTCCGCCTCGACGCCGAGGGCGGGCGGGGTGACGTCGACGAACGTCCCGCCCTCGCCGCGGAAGAGGAAGTCGCGGTAGCTGGTGCCGCCGGTCACCGTGCCGTTCACATACAGGTCGGGCCGGCCGTCGTGGTCGACGTCGCCCCAGATGCACGTGTCGAAGAACGAGTCGGTGTCGAGACCCACAGAGGCGGCCACGTTCTCCCAGGTGCCCCCTCCGCCCGGGTTCCGGAAGAGGCCGTTCTTGCCGTAGTTGGCCGTGAAGAGATCGAGGTCGCCGTCGCCGTCGTAGTCCACGGCGCACGGGCGCACGGTCCCCTGGTGCTCGTCGCCGAGGGCACGGCCGCCGTCGGCGAGGCCCCAGGCGGAGGCGGAGTCCACGTAGACGCCCCCGCTCGAGAGCCACAGGCCGTTGGCGTCGCCGTCCATGTTCGCGACGTAGGCGTCCATGTCGCCATCGCCGTCTGCGTCGAACCAGACGGCACCGACGGAGCGGCGCGCGTCGCCGATCCCGGTGGCGTCGGTGACGTCCGTGAACGTGCCGCCGTCGTTGCGCCACAGCCGGTTGGGCCCGTCGCGCAGGGCGAGGAAGAGGTCCAGGTCACCGTCGCCGTCCACGTCCACCCACGAGGCCTGGCGGGTCGCGGCGCTGTCGAGCGCCAGGCCCACCTGCGAGGCCACCTCCGCGAAGCCGGCCGTTCCGTCGTTGCGCCAGAGGGCGAGCGCCTGCGCCTCGCCGGCGTAGCCGAGCAGGAGGTCGGGGTCGCCGTCGGCGTCGTAGTCCCCCCACGACGAAGTGCGCACCCGCTTCTCGACGTCCAGGTGGAGCACGGAGGCCACGTCGGTGAAGCCGGCGGTGCCGTCGTTGCGGTAGAGACGGCTGGGCGCGCCGTTGAAGCCCACGAAGCGGTCGGGGTCGCCGTCGCCGTCGAAGTCCGCCCACGCGTCGGTCAGCGTCCCGCCCGTGTCGAAGGCGGGCACCGTGACAGGAACGAGCCGGATCGGCTCGGGACCCGCGGAGCGGACGTTCCAGCCGCGCCAGATCAGCACCACGCCTGTCACGACGAGGAGGAGCGCGACGATCTCCCCGCGGCGCTTCACGGTGCCGCCTTCCGAGTGGCCACGGCCCGGTCGGCCCCGCCCACGGTCGCCGTCCAGCTCACCGGCCGCGCACGGTGTTGCGGAGCACGCCCACGCCTTCCACCTCCACCTCGACGACGTCGCCGTTCTCCATCGCCTTCGTGCTGCCCGGTGTCCCGGTGAAGATCAGATCGCCCGGCCGCAGCGTGACGTAGCGGCTCACGTAGCTCACGATTTCCGAGGTGTTGAAGATCAGGTCGGTCGTGCGCTGGTGCTGGCGGACCTCCCCGTTCAGGCGGGTCTCCACCAGCACGTCGTCCGGATTCAGCCCCACCGCGATGGCCGGCCCCACCGGACCGAAGGTGTCTGAGGCCTTGGCGCGGAACCACTGGAGGTCGGCGGACTGCCAGTCCCGCTCGGAGACGTCGTTGCCCGCGGTGATGCCGAAGATGCAGCCAGTCGCCTCCGCCTCGCTGACCCGCGCGCACTCCTTCCCGATCACCAGGACCATCTCGCCCTCGTAGTGGAGGTTGGTGGCGTCCGGCGGCCGCAGGATGTCGGCGCCGCTGGCGATCAGGGACGTGGGGTACTTGGCGAACAGCCCCGGATACGCCGCCGGATCGCGCTGGCCGAGATGGCTCTGGTAGTTCAGCCCGACCGCGATCACCTTCTGCGGCTCCGTGGGCGGGAGCAGCGTCACGTCGGCCAGCGCGACCCACCGGTCCGTCGCGCGGTGCTGCCCGAAGAGGTTGCCGTCGATCTCCTGGATGCGCTCGCCCTGGAGGACGCCCCAGCCCGTGCGGCCGTCCCGTTGATAGCGGACGTAGTGGGTCACGCCGGGAGCGTTCTGGGCGGCGAGGGGGGCGGCGGCGAGCAGCGCGACCGCGAGGGCGACGATGGGGCGGCGCATGGGGTTCCTCCGGGTGGGATGTTGCCCGCATGCTGGGGCCACGGGGGCGGGGAGGGCAAGCCGCTCCGGATCTCCGTCCTGGCCCCGGACACCCCGCCGGGGGTAATGTGGCGCCTGCGTAACCCCCGTCGGGTGTGTGCGCTCGCCTCTCAACCTGCCCTGGGAGTTCCACCATGCTCGACGCGTTCCCCTCCCGTCGCTTGTTCCTCCAGCTCTCCGGAGCCGGCGCCGTGGGCGCCTGGATGACCCTCGGCCTGGCCGGCTGCCGCGAAGCGGCGGAGTCGGCGGCCGACGCCATGAAGACGGGCGAGGGCCCCAGGGTCCTGGAGGACGGCGAGCGCCGCACGCTCGAGTCCTTCTCCGACCGGATCCTCCCCGCCGACGGCGACCAGCCCGGCGCCGTGGCCATGGGCGCCGTGGTCTTCATGGACCATTTCCTGGCGGCGCAGCCGGAGCAGCTCGAGGCCGCCAGGAACGCGGTGCAGACGCTGGACGCCAAGGCGCGAGAGGCGCAGGCGGGGGCCGGGGGCTTCGCCGACCTGGCACCCGACGCCCAGGACGCGCTCCTGGACGAGCTGAAGGAGTCCGACCCCCAGGTCGTCTTTCCCTTGTGGACGCTGGTCATGTTCGGCGTGCTGGCCGATCCGACCCACGGCGGGAACCGCGACAAGGCCGGATGGGCCATGATCGGATTCGAGGACCGGCACGCCTGGCAGCCTCCCTTTGGCTACTACGATGCCCAGGCGGCCCAGGGAGGTGACGCGTGAGCCCCCGGATGCCGGGCGCTCCCTTGAACCGGCGGGCGCTGATCGCATCGGCCGTCCCGTTCGGGCGCACCTATCAGACTCGGGACGAGGTTGATTTCGTCGTCGTCGGGTCCGGCGCGGCGGGCGGCGTCATCGCCCGGGAGCTCTCCAAAGCGGGCTTCAGCGTCGTCGTGCTGGAGCAGGGGCCCTACCGGAAGGCCGCCGACGTCAGCCACGACGAGCTGGAGATCGCCATCCAGAACGCACTGGCGGGCGACGATCCGCAGACCTTCCGGACGACGGCCGCGGACGAGGCGGCCCCGCTGCAGGGGCCGTTCCCGCCGGCCTTCTACGCCCACACCGTGGGCGGAAGCAGCGCGCACTTCACGGCCAACTACTGGCGCTTCCGCCCCGTGGACTTCGACGAGCGGAGTCGGCTGGGGGCCATTCCGGGAGCGTCCCTGGCCGACTGGCCCATCACCTACGAGGAGCTGGAGCCCTACTACACCCGGGTGGACTGGGAGGTGGGCGTGTCGGGTGCGCCGGGGCCCAACGACCCGCCGCGCTCCAGGCCCTATCCCCATCCCCCGCTCCCCGTGAAGTCGTCGGGCGTGCTCTTCGAGAGGGGCGCCCGGGCGGTGGGCTACCAACCGTATCCGGCGCCCATGGCCATCATCTCCGAGGCCCGGCCCGGCCGGAACGCCTGCGTGCACTGCGGCTTCTGCATGGGCTTCATGTGCGAGATGAACGCCAAGTCGTCGACGCTGGCGTCCATGATTCCCGAGGCGGAGGCCACGGGGAAGTGCGAGATCCGCCCCGAGTGCACGGCCCACCGGGTCGACACCGACGCGTCGGGGCGGGTGACCCAGGTGGTCTACTTCGACAAGGACGGGAACGAGCACGCCCAGAAGGCGAAGGCCGTGGTGCTCAGCGCCAACGGCGCCGAGACGCCGCGCCTGTTGTTTCTGTCCGAGTCGAGCCTGTTCCCCCAAGGCCTGGCCAACGGCAGCGGGGTGGTGGGCAAGCACCTCATGTTCAACGGCAACGGATCGGTCCAGGCGCTGTTCGAAGAGCCCCTCAACGAGTTCAAGAGCGTGCAGGTGACCCGGGTGTGCACCGACTGGTACGAGTCCGATCCCAAGCGCGGCTTCTACGGCGGCGGCGGGATGGACGGGCGCCAGATCTTCAACTCCCCCATCCTGTTCGCCCTGGCGGGCATGCCGCCCGACGCCCCGTTCCGCGGCCCGGAGCTGCGGCGCTTCCTCTCCCACAACTTCACGCGCAGCATGATGGTGGCGACCCACTCCACGTCGCTCCCCCTGGAGACCAACACCATCACGCTGGACGAAGAGGTGAAGGACCGCTTCGGGCGGCCGGTCGTCCGCGTCACGTACAAGGACCACCCGGACGACCTGAAGATGGTCGACTTCCTGCAGACTCGGGCGAAGGAGATCCTGGAGGCCGCGGGCGCCAAGCGGACGTGGTCCTTCCCCGCCCAGGAGCAGAACGTGGGCTTCCACCTCCTGGGCACCTGCCGCATGGGCGACGATCCGTCGTCGTCGGTGGTGGACCGCTACCACCGGACGCACGAGGTGCCCAACCTCTTCATCTGCGACGGAAGCAGCTTCGTCACCAGCGGGCGCGGCCAGCCCACCATGACGATCTCTGCGCTGGCGTTCCGGGCGGGCGAGCATATCGCGGAGGCGGCGAAGAAAGGCGACATTTAGCGCGTCTTCGCAGGTAGTCACAGGTCGTGGAACCGGATGGGAGTCGCCCCGTGCGCGTCCTCCGCAGGTCGCCGACCCTCCCGCTCGTGATCGGGCTCGCCCTGGCGGGCTCGATCGGTCCCCCTCGTCTGTCCGCGCAGGATGCGGTCGTGCGGGCGGTGCTCTTCTACTCGCCGACGTGCCCGCACTGCCACAAGGTCATGACCGAGGACCTGCCTCCGCTGGCGGAGCGCTACGGGGACCAGCTCGTGATCGTCGGCGTGGACGTGACCTCCCGCGTCGGTCAGGAGCTCTTCCAGGCGGCGCTCGCGCACTTCGGCATTCCCCTCGAAGATGCCGGCGTTCCGATGCTGGTGGCGGGCGAGGAGGTGATGATCGGGGCGCTGGAGATCCCCGAGCGACTGCCGGGCCTGATCGAGCGGGCGCTGGCAGCGGACGGGATCGACTGGCCCGCGGTGGCGCAGCTGAGGGATGCCCTCGCCGCGCAGGGGCTGATGCCGCACGCGCAGGCGCCGCGGCCGGATTCCAGCCCCGCTCCGGCTGCCGCTGCCACGGACACGGCCGCGCGGGTCGTCGATGCGGGGGCGGCGGTCGACACCGCGGCTTCCGCCGCGAACACGGGGAGCGCCGGTGACACCACCGCGACCGCCGCCGACACGATCGCGGTCGCAGACGCCGCCCCTCCGGGCGCGGACTCCGTCGCCCTGACCGCCTCCCCGGCCGAACGTCCGACGGACTCGATCACCGCGGCAGCTCCTCCCGCGGCGACGGCCCCCCCGGCGCCGCCCACGCCCGGCATCACCCGCTCGCTCACGCCCGAGGCGGAAGCCGCCCGGGCATCGGTTCTCGAACGCCTGCGGCGCGATCCCTTCGGCAACGGCATCGCCGTCGCGGTCATGGTGCTGCTGGTCGCCGTGCTCGCCGCGTCGGTCCGTCTCGCCTTCGGCCGGTCTCTTCCCGGCGACGCGTCCCCGCCCGCATGGCTCGTGCCCGTGCTCTGCGTGCTGGGGATGGCCGCGGCCGCCTATCTCTCCTTCGTGGAGGTCACCGGCCAGGAGGCTGTGTGCGGCCCGGTCGGCGACTGCAACGCGGTGCAGCAGAGCACCTACGCGCGGCTGTTCGGCGTTCTGCCCGTCGGTGTGCTCGGCATGATCGGATACGCTGCGATCTTCGTCACTTGGAGTGTCGCCAGGAGTCGGGCGGTCCAGGTGGGTCGACGTGCGCTGTGGCTCCAGTGGGCGATGGCCTTCGCGGCCACCGCGTTCTCGTGGTATCTGACGTTCCTCGAGCCCTTCGTCATCGGGGCCACGTGCATGTGGTGCATCAGCTCCGCGGTGATCGTGGGGCTTCTGCTGCTGACGACCTCCGTGGAGCTGAGACGGTCGATCGCGTAGGCGGCGGCGTGCCACCAGGCGGTCGCGTGCGAGCACGCGCCCGCTATCTTCCCCGGATGAGACCTCGCGCCCCCATCGGACCCCTCGTCGCACTCGTCTCCGCCGCCCTCCTGGGCGCCACCCCGCTCGGGGCCCAGCAGGTCGCCGACTCCGCCTTCCACCCGGACGTGGGTCCGCCGGCGTTCGCCGGGGGTGCGGGCCCCCGGGTGGCGCTCGACCAGGCGCACCACAACTTCCACACCGTGGACGGCCGATATCTGAGCTTCGCCCGGCTCCTGCGCGCCGACGGCTTCATCGTCGACGGGTCCGACGTGCCCCTCACCGCCGGCGCGCTCGCGGGCGTCGACGTGCTCGTCGTCGCCAACGCCCTGAACGAGCGCAACGACATCGGCCAGAACTGGACGCTGCCGACCCCGTCGGCCTTCACGCCGGAGGAGATCGCCGCGGTGCGCGCGTGGGTGGAGGGGGGCGGCGCGCTCCTCCTCATCGCGGACCACATGCCCTTCGCCGGCGCGGCCCGGGACCTGGCGGCCGCCTTCGGGTTCGACTTCCTCAACGGCTTCGCCCTGGAGGACGGTGAGGTGGGGGGCCGCGGCCCGATGATCTTCCGGCGCACAGACGGATCGCTGGCGGCGCATCCGATCACGGACGGAGGGCGTGCCGGCGCGCGCGTCGACTCGGTGGCGACGTTCACCGGGTCGCCCTTCCGTTCGCCGACCGGGGCGACGTCTCTCCTGACGTTCCGCGGGAACGTCGTCTCGCTGAATCCCGACACCGCCTGGACGTTCCGCGACGACACGCCGCGCACCGACGTGGGCGGGTGGTCGCAGGGTGCCGTGACCCAGGTGGGGAGGGGGAGGGTCGCGGTCTTCGGGGAGGCGGCCATGTTCTCCGCGCAGCTCGCCGGGCCGCAGGGCGTGCCCGTGGGGATGAACGCACCCCTCGCGGCGCAGAATCCACGCTTCCTGCTCAACCTGATGGGTTGGCTGAGCGGGGAAGGGCGATCCGTCCGATGAGCGAGACGTTCGACGTCGTCCTGGTGGGTGGCGGGATCATGGGGTGCGCCACGGCCTTCGAGCTGTCGCGTCGCGGCGTGAAGGTCGCCGTCGTGGAGAAGGGTGCGCTCGCGTCCGGGTCGACGGGCAAGTCCTCGGCGATCGTGCGCCAGCACTACTCCAACGAGGTGACGGCGCGCATGGCGCGCTGGGGGCTCGACGTCTTCCGGCACTTCGACGAGCGCGTGGGAGGTGAGTCCGGGTTCGTCAACGCCGGCTTCCTGGTGCTCGTGCCGGCGGAGGACGCGGAAGGGCTGCGGGAGAACGTGGCACTCCAGCAGGGTGTGGGGATCGACACCCGCATCCTCTCGCCCGAGGAGATCCGCGACGTACTCCCCGGCGCGGCCGCGTCGGACCTGGTCGCTGCGGCGTACGAGCCGGGTGCCGGCTACGCGGACCCCCACATGACCACGTCGGGCCTCGCGGCGGCGGCCCGCCGTCACGGCACGCGCTTCTTCCTGAATCGGGAGGTCACGGGGATCCGCTTCGCAGGGGACCGCGTGGCCGGCGTGGACACCGACGCCGGCCCCATCGACGCGGGAGCGGTGGTGAACTGCGCGGGACCGTGGGGCGCTCGCGTCGCGGCAATGGCCGGGCTCGACGTGCCCGTGTCGTCCTGCCGTGCGCAGGTTGCCGTCTTCGGCCGGCCGGAGGGTCAGCGAGGGCCGCATCCCGTGGTGCTCGATTTCGCGCACGCGTCGTACTTCCGCCCAGAGACGGGCGACCTGATGCTCGTGGGGTTGATCGATCCCTCCGAGGCGGAGGACGTCGTCGATCCGGACGACTATCCCGAGCACACCGACGAGGACTTCGACGTGGAGGTGGGCGGCCGGTGGGTCGAGCGCTGTCCGGCGATGGAGAGCGCGGTGCGCCGCCGCGGCTACGCGGGCCTGTACGCGATCACGCCGGATTGGCACCCGATCATCGACGAGGTGCCCGCGGGCTCCGGACACTTCCTGTGCAACGGCTTCAGCGGGCACGGCTTCAAGCTGGGACCGGCCGTGGGGCTCCTCACGGCCGAGCTGGTGTCGGGGGAGACGCCCTCCTTCGACGCGCGCATGTTCCGGCTGGCGCGTTACGAGGAAGGCGATCCCGTGCGTGGGCGGTACGAGTACAGCATCACGGGGTGAGGGGGCGGGACGAATGGACTTCGGATTCGTCACCTTCAGGAGGAACATCGATGCTCGTGCGCGGGAAGGTCTGCATCCTGGCCACGTGCGTATTCGCGATCTGGAAGGGTTGCGCCAGCAGCCGCGCCGGTCCGTCGACCGGGGCGAGCCGCGATGTCCTTTCTCTCGACGAGATCCTCACGGTGGAGGCCGATCCATCTCGACGACGTCATCGCCCGCCTCCGTCCCCGGTGGCTCGATGGAGCACGCCCCGAGGGCGTGAACGAGGACGTCGGGGTCGCTGTCTGCATACGCGGCCGGCACGGGACTGACCTTCGGACGTTGCCATCGGTCCATGACGTCTGCCCGCTTCGTGCGGGTCCGGTGAGGGGGCGGCCCACGGGCGGCGGGCCGCCCCGTGCTTCTTCCCGGCTTTCGAACGCTCAGAACCCCCGGTCGCCCGGGGCCCTGAACGCGAACTCCTTGGGCCGGGCTCCCGTAGGATCCATGACACCGAAGGCGGTGAGCGCCGTGGATGCGTTGGAGTGGGCGCTCCCGGGTTGGTGCATGAAGTAGATGAACGTGTCGGGCCAATCCTCGTCGATGGCGTTCGGGCTCTTCCGCTCCGTGACGAAGAACTCCACGTTCGGCTCCCAGCCGATGCAGGTGTTGGAGAAGGATGGATGGACCGTGTTGAAGACGTCCACCCGATAGGCCGGATGACCGGTGAACGCCGCATGTTGTCTGGCCTGCCAATCCCCCACCGCGTTCCATTCCTCTCCGATCCCCAGGACGGGCACGTCCACACGGGCCATCTCCTGGAAGCGAAGGAGCAGGTTGGAGCCGTCCAGGGGGGTGATCCTGGAGATGCGCGGATCCGGGAATGTGGGAACGCAGGTCTCGGGCGGAACGGGCCAGTCCGGGAAGAGGTCCGCCAGGTCGCACACCTCGTCGTCACCCGCGACCAGGACCATGGCCGTGCAGCCCCCGATGGACCATCCGGATGCAACCACCTTGGCCGGGTTCATGGTTCCGAACCCTCGGCCGGCTCCGGCTCCTGGTAGGCCCGCTCGAGCCCGTAGGCCTCGAAGGCGGAGGAAGGTGCATCCGGGAAGTCCCCGGGGTGGAAGGGATCCAGCGGGTACATGGCCTCGGGGGACGATGCGTCGATTCCCGCCGGATCGGCGGGATACCACACGTACACGGGGATGGGCCGGTCCCCACGGCTGGCTTCGTGGAGCATGAAGGTGGTGAAGCCCACCTCGAAGGGCCCGCCGTCACCGACTCGGATCTTCGCCGCGGCCTGCGCCATGGCGGAGGTGGTGGAGAGATCGGCGTCCGGGGCCGTGGGGACCTGGTCGTACGCACAAGCGAAGACCATGAGTGGGATCGTCAGGAAGAGGCGGCGCATGGCGGCTCTCCGTGGATGAAGTCGCGCTGATCCACCGCGGGGCGATGGAAGGGGGGGCGAACTCCTCCAACCTGAAGGCGATGGCTTTGTCGCCGGTTATTCCTGCCTTCGAGCGGGCTTATTCTCCCTTATTCCGCACCCGGGGCTCGTGGCCGTGAGGGCGGCCACGGCACGAATGCGCTCGTCGTATGCATGTACTCGCGATAAGCGTCGCCGCGCGACCGGAGGGCTTGCTTCTCGGTGTATGGGATGCCCGTCCCCTTGAGGAGCAGCGCCAGCATCACGACCGGGCCGATGAAGGTGAGGGGCGCCGCGTGGCCGATGAGCACGTAGGTCCACCAGTGGACCCACTCGAAGAAGTAGTTGGGGTGCCGAGACCACGCCCAGAGACCATCGCGGCAGACCAGGCCTCGAGTGCCGGGTCGCACGCGGAACGCCGCGAGCTGTCGGTCCGCGATCGTCTCGCCTGCTACCGCGACCAGCCACACGAGCGTGCCCGCCACGGCCCAGGCGTCGAGGGGCCCGGCCCGCATCGCGGCGAGCAGGGGGAGGGAGAAGAGCGTGGCCGCCACCGCCTGCGCGACGTAGACCCGAAGGAAGCGGGCGGGCGCGGTGGCGCCCCATTCGGCACGGAGTGCGGCGTAGCGCCCGTCCTCGCCGTGGCTGGTCCGCACGCGCGTCGCGAAGAGGTACCAGCCCAGCCGCGCGCTCCACAGGGCACCCAGCCCGCCGACGAGCGCCCGGCGGGCCGGCTCGCCGTCGGCGGCGATCGCATAGAGGATGGCCATGCCGGTGAGGGAGAACGACCACGCGACGTCGACGCTGGTGGCGTCGCGGGTGCGCAGCTGGCGTGCCCACAGGACGAGCAGCACCGCCAGGGATATGCCGAAGGCGAGGAGGACCAGGGTGATCGTGCGCATCACATCACGCGTCCGCTGGCGTGGACCGGGTCGACGTGCTCATGGAGACAAGCTAGCGGCCGACAGCGACGGTGAGGCCTCCACCCGAGCAGGACGAGTGTTGCCGCCACATCCCGGGCCACCGCATCTTCGCCGGGGACCCGACCCTCGCCGATCCATGCCCGAATCGACCCGACCCCCCGAACCCGGAGAGCTGACCGTCCTGCTCGCAGAGCTGGGCGGCGGTGACCGGAGCGTGCTCGACCGGGTGCTTCCCCTCGCGTACCAGGAGCTCCGCCGGCTCGCGCATCATCACCTGGCGCGGGAGCGCACCGGCCACACCCTCGACACCACCGCGCTGGTTCACGAGGCCTACCTCAAGCTGGCGGGCGCGGACTCGCTGACCTGGAAGGGGCGGGCCCACTTCTTCGCGGTGTGCGCCCAGGCGATGCGCCGGGTGCTCGTCAACCACGCGGAGGCCCGGAAGACGGCCAAGCGCGGCGGGCGCGCGCTGCACGTTCCCATCGAGGACGTGGTGGCCGCGGCGAGCGAACGGCCCGACGACATCCTGTGGGTCGACGAGGCGTTGGGGCGACTGGAGCGCGTGAGCCCGCGCCAGACCCGCGTGGTTGAGTGCAGGGTGTTCGCGGGGATGGGCGTGCCCGAGACGGCCGAGGCGCTCGGCATCTCGCCCGCCACCGTGAAGCGCGACTGGACGATGGCCCGGGCCTGGCTGACGCGGGAAGCCGGGACGGCTCCGTGACCACCGATCGCTGGGAAGGGGTCGAGCGGCTGTTCGCCGAGGCCCTCGAGCGCCCCGAGGCGGAGCGGGAAGCGTTCGTACGGGCCTCGGCGAGTGGGCCCGACGTCACGGACGAGGTGATCGGTCTGCTCAGGGCGCATCTCAGGACGGGCCTCTTCGACCCCGTGACGGACCGGCAGGAAGCGTCACAGGAGCCCACCCTCGATCCCGGCTCGAAGCTGGGCGCCTGGGAAGTGACCGGCGAGCTCGGCCGGGGCGGCATGGGCGTGGTGTACCGGGTGCGCCGGGCCGACGGACAGTTCGACCAGGAAGCCGCCCTCAAGATCCTCCCCACGGAGGCCCGCGGGCCCCATGCCGAGGCACGGTTCCTCGCCGAGCGGCAGATCCTGGCGCGCCTCTCCCACCCGAACATCGCCCGCCTGCTCGACGGCGGCGTGAGCGACGACGGCCGGCCCTGGTTCGCCATGGACCGGGTCGAGGGCGAGGCGCTGGACGCCTGGTGCGACGACCGCCGCCTGGACGTCGACGACCGCCTCCGCCTATTCCTGCGCGTGTGCGACGGGGTCCAGTACGCCCACCAGAACCTCATCGTCCACCGCGACCTGAAGCCGGGGAACATCCTCGTAACGGAGACCGGCGAGCCGCGGCTCCTCGACTTCGGGATCGCCAAGATCCTGGACGACGACCTCCGCTCCGGCGATTCGGGCGTCACGCAGCTCGGCGCCCGCATCCTGACACCGGAGTACGCATCGCCCGAGCAGTTCCGCGGCGAGCCCGTCACCACGGCCAGCGACGTCTACCAGCTCGGCCTCCTCCTGCGCAGGCTCCTCGCCGGCGGCGGGTCGAAGCGATCCGACGGCGCCGGGTGGACGCCGACCACCACCGGAGACGCCGACCGCCCCTCCCACGAGCTGCTCACCAGGGAGGATCGGCAAGAGATCGCGGCGGCCCGCTCCACCACACCCGATCGCTTGGCGCACAAGCTGCGCGGCGACCTGGAATCGATCCTGCTGAAGGCGCTCAGGCAGGAGCCCGACCAGCGCTACGGCACGGCGGGCCAGCTCGCCGACGACCTCGAGCGGTACCTGGAGGGGCGCCCGGTACGCGCGCGCCCCGACACCTGGCGCTACGTGGCCGGCAAGTTCATGCGCCGTCATGCACTGGCGCTGTCCGCCATGGCGGGCGCCTTCCTGCTCGTGGCCGGCCTCGCGCTCGGCATGCACCGGCAGGCCCGGAAGACGGCCGTAGAGCGCGACCGCGCCGAGGAGGTGGTCAAGCTGCTGGTGGGGCTCTTCCAGAGCGCCGACCCGATGCTCGCCCTGGATGATTCGGTCACGGTGCGGGAGGTGCTCGACCGGGGCGCGGCGCGGATCCGGACGGAGCTGGCGGGACAGCCGGCCGTCCGGGCCGCGCTCATGAGCGTGATCGCCGAGGTGTACGGGAGCCTGGGGATGCGGGACAAGGCGATCCCCCTGCTCCAGGACGCCGTCGCGACGGGCTCGGCCGCCATCGGCGAGGACGATCCGGGCGTAGCGGCCTCCGAGCGCCGGTTGGGCATGTTCCAGGCGGAGATGGGAAACCAGACGGCTGCCGATACGCTGCTCGCCGCAGCCGAGGTACGGCTCGAGGGTCTGCGGGATCTCCCGGCCGTGGAACGGGCGAAGGCGATGAACGACATCGGTCACGCCTGGCAGGTTCTCGGCCGACTCGACCGCGCCGAGCCGCTACTGGAGCGCTCTCTGGATGCGTGGGGCACCGCTGCCGAGACCGGAGGCCGCGAGGCTGCCACGTACACGAACCTGGGGTGGGTTCGGGCGGCGAGGGCGGACCTCGACTCGGCAGAGGTTCTGTTCCGGAAGAGCCTCGGGCTTCGCCGGTCCATCCTGGGCCCCGATCATCCGGCCGTCGCGACCAGCCTGGAGGCGCTGTCGTGGACGCTGACCCGTGAGGGCTCGCTGAAGGAAGCCGACAGCGCCATCGGCGCGGCTCTATCGATCCGGGAGCGCGTCCTGCCGTGGGACCATCCCGGCGTGCTGTCCCTGCGCGCCCAGCGTGCCAACGTCCTGCGGGGGCAGGGACGGAATGCCGAGGCGGAGGCACTGCTTCGCGACGTCCTGGCCGGGCAGATCGCCTCCCTGGGAGAGGACCATTTCGTCGTTGCCGACACGCACAACGACCTCGGCCTCACCCTGCAGGCGCAAGGACGCGACGCCGAGGCCGAGCCCCACTTCCGGGCGGCGTGGGCCGGGTATCGCGCCGCCTTCGGAGACGACCACTCCAACCCCGCCGTCGTCGAGGTCAACCTCGCCCGCCTCCTCTTCCGCACCGGACAGAACGACGAGGCCGAGGCGCACTTCGCCCACGCGACTCCCATCGTCAGGAAGGCCTTCCCCCGTGACCGCCGTTTCCTCGGAGACGTGGTGAGCCTGGGGACGCTCCGGTGCCGGGGCCCCGATCCGACCGCCGCACTCGCGGAGCTCCGGGAGGTCGCCCAGGCCCTGGGTGCGGAGGACGGTCATGGCAGGGACGACCACCTGCGAGCTCTCAACGCCCTCGCCGCGTGTCTCGAGCGCCACGGCCGGATCGACGAGGCCCGGCCGGTAGTGCAGGCGTCGTTGGAGGCCAGCGCGGACCGCCCGGACGCGGACCCCTACCGGGCGTTCGCCCTCGGGATCCGCGCCCGGCTGGGGGGGCGCTAGAAGGTCCGCTTCCAGCGGATGACCAGGCTGGCGTCGTCCATGTAGTGGCCGTCGAACTCCGGGAGCGCGGCGTCGTCCTTCACGTTCTCGCCTGCCACCAGGCGGAGGAGAAGGACGGTCGTGCCGGTCGGCACCGCCACGACGCTCTGGAGAGGCTGCCAGGTGAGCGTATCCGCGTCCGTGTCCAGGTCGACCAACTGGCGGGCGAGCCACACCTGGGTCCCCACCTTCGCCGAGGCATCGGCCGGTGCCCCGTCGAAGGCGAAGATGTCCACGGTGAAACGGCTGTCCGTCTCGGCGTCGCCCGCGACGCGGTTGAAGAGCGCCTGGGCCGCCACCGATGCGGAGCCGCCCGCGATGGCGCCGGCGAGCTCCGATGGAACGGCGAGGAGCTGATACATCTCGCAGCCGGTGGAGCCGGCGCCTGCGCCGAAGGGACCGGTGGCGATGCAGTGGAGCATCCAGAGGCCGTCCGCCGGCTTGATGCCGTTCTCCTCGCCCGTGACACCCGCCAGGTCGCCGTGCCATTCTCCCGTCGCCGTAGGGATCACCGGCGTGGCCACCGTGACGAGGCCGATCTCCCAGCTGGGATCCACCAGGAGGTTGTCCGACACCGTCAGGTAGGAGACCTCGACGCTCGCCGTCTCTCCGACCTTGACCTCGACCTGGAGCGTGTCCACCTCCGGCTCCATGTGATAGTCGGCCTCCAGGGCGGCAGCGGACACCGTGTAGACGCCGGGAGCGAGGTCCGTGAGCGTCGAGTCCGCTGCCAGGTGCAGAGTGCCACCGGAGGGATCGGTCACCGTGACGTCCGCGTCCCAGCCGGGCGGCATGCCTGTCACGACCACATCCAGCGTGCCGACGCCCAGGGCCTCCGCGTAGTCGACAGTGGCCGTTCCGGTGGCACCGGAGACGAGCTCGACGGTCTGCGAAAGCGGCGTGGGCTGCCAGTTGGTGCCCCCGATGCTAACCGTGTTCGCAGTGACCGTGTACGTGCCGGGGGCCAGAGCCTCGAGCGTGTCCGAGCCCTGGAGCGTCCTGCTGAAGCCCCCCGGGCCGGAGATCGTCACCGAGGCGGCAGCGCCGGCGGGAAGGCCGTTGACGTCGACGTTCAGGGTGGCGGCGGCCGAATACTGCACTGTGGCGGTGACCGTCTGCTCACCGATGACCGTGGCGGTCTGGTGCGCGGGGGAGGGGAGGTAGGTGTCGCCGTTGTGCTCCACGGGGAGCGCGTCGATCTGGTAGTCGCCGGGGGTGAGATCCGGGAAGGTCTGGCCGGTGCCGCCGACGTTGGTGGTCGCGATGGAGGCACCGCTCACGGTGACGACGGGGGCAGCGCCGGTCGGGAGGCCGTTGATGGTGATCTCGAGTGTGCCGTTGGAGGGCGCGTCGCAGAGGACGTGGTACGTCGCGGTGTCCCGGCTACCGAAGATTCGTTTGTCGGTTGTAACGAGGCTCTCCCCTTGGTCCCTGGCATGGCAGCCCGTGGGGACGTTCTGGATCCCGTAGTCGAGAGTGAATCCCTCGCCGAGGTCCGAGAACAAGACCTGGCCGTTGGGCGTGATCGGTTGCTCCGCTCGGTGGTGGGATACGTACTTGTCGTATACGAAGGCCGTGTACATGACGTCCGAGCCGAGGGGCGGCGCGCCGTCGGCGTATTCGGTGGTCACCCTGATGAGGAGCGAGGTGCGTTCCGCCAACGGGTTGCCAGGGTCCGAGCTCTCGGCATTGCTGAAGCACCCCTGGAACAGCACCACCCCCCCCACCAGCACCAGCCGAACCAGCGGCAACCTGAGGAACGAACAGCGCGTCGAGACGCGCGACCCGATGCGGCGAAGCTGTGCGTGGCGGTCCATGGAACGGCTCCCCTGGCTCTGCGTGTCGGGGTCCTCCCCGTCGACCTGGAACGGCGGCTCGGTCGGCCCCTTCTCGATCACACGCAGGAATCCCCGCCGAACGGGCTCACGCGATCCCGGCCGATACCCGATCGTCACCCTCGGGCGATTGCCAGCGCCGCCCGTTCCACCGACTCTTCCACGACCGAATGACGATCCCGTCCGACCCCGCGAGACGACCATGCGGCTCCCCGCGAAGATCCTCCTCCTCGGCTCCGTCCTCCTGGCCTCCGCCTGCTCCATCGTCGGCCGGCCCGGCGGCGCGACCGAAAGCGCTCCGGCGCTGGCCGAGGAGCCCTTCCTCCCCGTCATCGGCCGTCTGCCCACCGGCAACGTCCTCGACCCGGCCGGCAGCTCGGTCCCCGTGGGCTCGCTCCCCCTGGCGATGGAGTTCGCCCCGGATGGGCAGCACGTGGTGTTGCTGCTCAACGGATGGCGGGAGCAGGGCGTGCAGGTCGTCGACCGCTTCAGTGGCGAGGTGACGCAGACGCTCCTCCAGGACGCCGCGTTCCTGGGGCTCACGTTCAGCCCGGACGGGCGCTCGCTGTACGCATCGGGCGGCAACCAGGACGTGGTGTACCGCTACGCGTGGGCCGACGGGAAGGCGACGCTGCGCGACTCCATCGTGCTCGCCCGCAAGCAACCCAACCGCTCGGGGACGCGCTATCCGGCGCAGATCGCGCTCTCCCCCGACGGGCGCTTTCTCTACGTCGCCGAGAACCTCGGGGACGAGCTCGCCGTCGTCGACGTCGCCTCCAGGCGCGTGGTCGCCCGCTATCCGACGGAGCGCTATCCGTACGGCGTGACCGTGGCCCCGGACGGGGCGGTGTACGTGTCGGCGTGGGGTGCCGACGTGGTGACACAGTTCCGCTTCACGGAGTCGGGCGGCCCGCGCTCGATGACGAAGATCGAGATCGCCCGCCATCCCTCGGCGCTCCTCCTCAACGCCGACGGGTCGCGGCTGTTCGTGGCGTCGGGCAGCACCGACCGGGTGGTGGTGATGGACACGCGCACGACCGCCGTGGTGGCCCGCCTCGAGGACGCACCCCCGGAGGGGCCGCACGAGGGGAGCACGCCCAACGCGATGGCACTCTCCGCGGACGGCACCCGGCTGTTCGTGGCGGAGGCCGACAACAACGCGGTGGCGGTCTTCGCCCTCTCCCCCAACACCGGTGGGTACATCGCTCCCGGGGGCGCTGCCATCGAGGATCACCTCGTGGGCCGCATGCCGGTGGAGTGGTACCCCACGGCCGTGCAGGTGCGCGGCGACACGGTCCTGGTGGCCAACGGCAAGGGCCGGGGCACGGCGCCCAACCCGGAGTTTCCGCAACCGCCGGTCCGGCGCGGACCGGGCGAGCCCAACTACACGATGGGCCAGCTGAGCGGCACGCTGGGCACGCTGCCCCTGGCCCGTGCCACGGAGGAGGAGCTCGCGGGTCTGAGCGCGCGCGTGGCCCGCGCCAACGGGTGGGAGGACCGCGGCAGGCGTCCCCGCGCCTACCCCGCGATCGAGCACGTGATCTACATCATCAAGGAAAACCGCACCTACGACCAGGTGCTGGGCGACATCCCCTCCGGGGATGGCGACAGCACGCTGGTCTTCTTTCCCCGCTCGGTGAGCCCGAACCACCACGCCCTCGCCGAACGCTTCGGGCTCTTCGACCGCTTCTTCGTGAACGCGGAGGCCAGCCCCGACGGCCACAACTGGTCGATGGCGGCCTACACGACGGACTACCTCCAGAAGACGGTGCCATCGAACTACTCGGATCGGGGGCGCAGCTACGATTACGAAGGCACCAACCGGGGCTACGGAAACATCCCGTACGAGGAGGGGGAGGACGACGTCAACGAGCCGGCCAACGGCTACCTCTGGGACCTGGCCGAGGACGCGGGGATCTCCTTCCGGAACTACGGCGAGTTCGTCATCCCCGACAACGTCGCTCCGGACGAGGACATGCCTCCCGGCTACAAGGGGAACAAGCCGTTCCTGGCGGACCACACCAGCCGCGAGTACCCGGGCTACAGCCTGGACATCCCCGACCAGCGCCGCGCCGACGTCTGGATCGGCGAGCTCCAGGGGTTCGTGGAGACGGGAACCATGCCCGCTTTCCAGATCATGCGGCTCCCGAACGACCACACCGCGGGTGGGCGCGCCGGTGCGCCGACGCCGCAGGCCTACGTCGCGGACAACGACCTCGCCCTCGGGCGCATCGTGGAGGCGCTGTCGAACACGCCGTTCTGGGAGAGCACCGTGGTGTTCGTGCTGGAGGACGACGCCCAGAACGGGCCCGACCACGTGGACTCCCACCGCTCGGTGCTCCTGGTGGTCTCCCCCTGGAGCCAGCGGGGCGTGCACCACAGGTGGACGAACACCACCGACGTCGTCGCCACCATGACGGAGATCCTCGGTCTCGGCTCGCTGTCGCAGTTCGACTTCTACGGGCGGCCGCTGCGCGGGATCTGGGCCGAGGCACCGGATACGTCACCGTATACGGCCATCGTCCCCGACACACCGCTGGACGAGCGTAACCCGGAGGGCGGACCGGACGCGGAGGCCTCGGCGGCGCTGGACCTGCGCTTCGAGGACTCGGGTCAGGACGATCTCTTCAACGAGATCCTGTGGCGGGTGATCAAGGGTCCGGACGTGCCGTACCCGGGCCCGAGCCGGATGTCCGCGTTGGAGTGGAAGCGGGGCAGGTAGCTACACACCGCGGTCGAGGGCGGCGCCGAGGGCCTCCAGCCCGACCTCGAGCACCTCCCGCCTGCCACCCATCGCGATGCGGAAGTGGGCCGGGGCGCCGAAGAAGCGTCCCGGCACCACGCCCACGCCGTGCTCCACGCGCGCCATCTCGACGAACGGCTCCGTGTCGTCCACCCCGACCAGGCGCGGGAAGGCCACGCAGCTGCCCACCGCCGGCGCCACCCACTCGAGCTCCGGACGGTCGTCCACGAAGCGCTTCACGAGGGCCCAGGCGGGCTCGAGGATCGAGCGGGCCCGCGCGAGCAGGGTGTCGATGTGCTCGAAGGCCGCCACGCCCAGGCGCTCGGAGGGCACCGCGCCGCTCCCGTCCACCACGTCACGCACGCGGCGGGCGCCCTCGATGGTCCCGGGGTCGGCCAGCATCCAACCCAGCCTGAGCCCGGCCAGCCCGAAGGACTTGGTGAGGCTGTTCACGGAGACGAAGGCTTCGTGGCGCGTGGCCGCCGGGACCGTGTCCACCCCGCACGCCGCCTCGAGGTAGACCTCGTCCACGAGCACCTTCGTCCCGATCCCCGAGGCCATCTCGGCCACGGCCTCGAGGGTCGACCCGTCCGTGTAGACCCCCGTGGGATTGTGCAGGTTGGTCAGGAGGATCACCCGCGTGTCCGGGGTCAGCTCGTGCGCGATGCGGTCGGGATCCACCTTGAATCCGTCCTGCCACGAGCGCTCGAACGTCGACACGTGCGCACCGAGGAAGTGCGCGGCTCCGGCCATGGGGTCGTAGCCGGGCCACTCCGCGAGGACCGTGTCTCCCGGCCGGATCAGCGTGCCCAGCGTCAGGAAGTTCGCGCCGGCCGCCCCGGTGGCCGTGGCCACCCGTTCGGTGGCGACGCCGTAGCGCCGCGCGACGGCCTCGACGAGAGGCGGATAGCCCTCGTCGTTGTGCGCGTAGAGCTCCAGGGCCTCCCGTCCGCCCGGGAGCTCCTCCAGCGTGCAATGGAGGAGGTTGCTGCCGCGCAGGTCGTGACGGGCGGGCGGCTGGTGCTTCGCCCAGGTCATATAGGGGGCCCAGCTGTCGGGCCGGCGTATCGGGCTCATGGATCGTCGTGGGTGGAAGGCGCTCCATCCTAGCGATTGGCCGACCTCGGCGCATCGTACCGGTCGGGTTTCGGCACCGGGGCCCCGCCTCCTATGTTGGCCGGCCGACCCCTCCACCCGGAGATCCGATGTCCCACCGTCGCCACCTGATGATGCTCGCACTGGTCGCGTACGCCGGCGCCTGTCGTCCCGGAGCGCACGCCCGCGACGAGATCCTGTGGGACACCTGGGGCGTGCCCCACGTCTACGGCACCACCGACGAGGCGGTCTTCCGCGGCCAGGGGTGGGCGCAGATGGCCAGCCACGGGGACCTGATCCTCCACCTCTACGGCGAGGCCCGGGGCCGGGCCGCCGAATACTGGGGCGAGGACTACCTCGACTCGGACCGCTGGGTACGCACGATGGACATCCCCCGTCGGGGCGAGGCCTGGGTCGCGGCGCAGACCCCCGCCTTCCAGCGGAACCTGGAGGCTTTCGCCCGGGGGATGAACGACTACGCGGCGGCGCACCCCGACGCGATCGCGGACGAGGTGAAGCCGGTGCTCCCGGTGACCGCGGCCGACGTGATGGCGCATGGCAACCGCGTCATCCACTTCACCTTCGTGACCAACGAGGGCGTCGTGCGACAGGCGCGCCAGGCGCTGGCGGGGGGACGTGTGGCGCTGGGACCGACGCAGCTGGAGCGCGCGGCGGAGGTAGGGTCGAACGGCTGGGCCGTGGCGCCGCGGCGTTCGGCCAGTGGGAACGCCATGCTCGTCGCCAACCCCCACCTCCCGTGGGGCGATCTCTTCCTCTTCTGGGAGAGCCAGCTGGTGGGACCGTCCATCGACGTGTACGGCGCCACGCTCGTGGGTGTGCCGGGGGTGGCCATCGGATTCAACGACCACCTGGGCTGGACGCACACGGTCAACACGTACGACGGCGCCGACCTCTTCGTCGTGTCGAGGCAGGGCGACGGATACCGTTTCGGGGACGAGGTGCGGCCGTTCGAGACGCGCGAGGAGGTCCTGCGGGTGCGCGAGGCCGACGGGACGACCCGCGAAGAGCGGATGACGGTGCGGTCCACCGCCCACGGCCCGGTGGTGGCGGAGGACGGGGCCCACGCGGTGGCGCTGCGCGTGGCCGGGCTGGATCGGGCGAGGGCCGTGGAGGAGTGGTGGGACATGGGGCGGGCGAAGAGCCTGGCGGAGTTCGAGGGGGCCCTGGCCGAGCTGCAGAATCCGATGTTCAACGTGCTGTACGCGGGCCGGGACGGGCACATCCTCTATCTCTTCAACGGCCTGGTACCGCGCCGGTCTTCGGGCGACGTGGCCACCTGGCGGGGCGTGGTGGACGGGAGCGACCCCACGACGCTCTGGACCGGCTACCTGGCCTACGACGAGCTGCCGCGCCTCGAGGACCCCGCGGACGGCTGGTTGCAGAACGCCAACGATCCGCCGTGGACGTCGACCATTCCGCAGGCGCTGGACCCCGCGGCGTATCCCGCGTACCTCGCGCCCCGGGGAATGGCGTTCCGTCCGCAGCGCTCGGCGCTCATGCTCCTCGCCGACTCCTCGATCACGTACGACGAGTTGGCGACCTACAAGCACTCGACGCGGATGGCGGCGGCCGATCGCCTTCTCGACGACCTGATCCCCGTGGCGCGCGCGTCCGGCGACACCGACGCCGCCCGGGCCGCCGACGTGTTGGATGCCTGGGACCGGACTGCCGATGCGGCCAGCCGCGGCGGCGTGCTGTTCCTCGCCTGGCTGGAGCGTTTCCGCGACGAGGGAGGCGGGTGGGCGACGCCGTGGAGCGCGGACGATCCGGTGGGCACGCCCGACGGTCTGGCGGATCCGGACGCGGCCGTCCGGCTCCTGGCCGACGCGGCCCGCACGGTTGAGAAGCGTTACGGCGCCCTGGATGTCCCGTGGGGCGACGTGCACCACGCCCGCGTCGGCGAGCACGAGGTCGCCGCCAGCGGCGCGGCCGGCGACCCGGGTGGCGTGTTCCGGGTGGCCGGCTACCGGGAGGACGCCGACGGCCGCAAGTGGGTCGTCGGGGGCGACAGCTACTACGCCCTCCTGGAGTTCACGCCCGACGGACCGAGAGGGCGGGTCCTCCTCGCCTACGGCAACGCCAGCCAGCCGGGCTCGCCCCACGTGGGCGATCAGCTCGAGCTTTACGGAGGCAAGCGGATGCGGACGCCGTGGCGGACCCGCGCCGACATCGAGGCCCACCTGGAATCACGAACGGACCTGAGCAGCATGGAGGACGGACGATGAGGAAGCGCTCGTTCACCACGTTGGGGCTCGTGCTGGCCGTGGCCGGTGCGCTGGTACCTGGAACCCGGCTCGCCGGGCAGACCATGCCGCCCGAGGAGTACCGGGAGCTGTCGAAGTCGATCTTCTCCGAGCTCGTGCAGATCAACACGACCAACTCGGTGGGCGACAACACGGCGGCCGCGCGGGCGATGGCGAAGCGCCTCCTCGACGCGGGCTTCCCCGAGGAGGACGTCCACGTGGTGGTGCCGTCCGACGCGCCGAAGAAGGGCAACCTCGTGGTGCGCTACCACGGGCGGGACGCGGGCAAGAAGGCGGTCCTCCTCCTCGCCCACATCGACGTCGTCGAGGCGAACCCGGCGGACTGGAGCCCGGACACGCCCCCCTTCTCCTTCCTCGAGCGCGACGGCTACTGGTACGGGCGCGGCACGACGGACGACAAGGACGAGGCGTCCATCAACGTCGCGAACCTGATCCGCATGAAGCGCGAGGGCTTCGTGCCGGACCGCGACATCATCGTAGCGCTCACCGCGGACGAGGAGGGCGGCCCGCGCAACGGCGTGGCCTTCCTCCTCGAGGAGCACCGCGACCTGATCGGCGACGCGGCCTTCGCGCTCAACGAGGGCGGCGGCGGGATGGCGAAGGACGGCCGCAAGATCTCCAACAACGTGCAGGCGAGCGAGAAGAAGTTCCTGTCCTTCACCTTCGAGGCCACCAACCCGGGCGGCCACTCGTCGCTGCCGCGGAAGAAGAACGCGATCTACGACCTGTCCCAGGCGCTCCTCGCCGTGCAGGGGTACGACTTCCCGGTCATGCTCAACGAGGTGACCGAGGCGTTCTTCTCGCGCTCGGCGGACCTGGTCGGCGGCGAGATGGGCGACGCGATGCGGCGCATCGTCGCGAACCCGGCCGACGCCGACGCCGCGGCCACCCTCGGCGTCGAGCCGAACTACTACGCTCGGCTGCGCACCACGTGCGTGGCCACCATGCTCCAGGGCGGCCACGCCCAGAACGCGCTGCCGCAGATGGCCCGCGCCACGGTGAACTGCCGCATCCTCCCGGATCACGACCCGGAGGTGGTGAGCCGCAAGCTCCAGGAGCTGGCCGCTCCTTACGACGTGACGGTCACGCCGAACGGGACCGCCACCCCCAGCCCGCCTTCCCCCCTCACCGAGGAGGTGCTCGGACCCATCGAGCGCATCACGGAGGAGATGTGGCCGGGCGTGAAGGTGCTGCCGGTCATGAGCACGGGGGCGACGGACGGCCTCCGCCTGCGGCGTGAGCGCATCCCGGTCTACGGCGTCAGCGGCCTGTTCGGCGACATGGACGACGTGCGCGCCCACGGACAGGACGAGCGCATCCTGATCCAGGATTACTACGAGGGGCAGGAGTTCCTGTATCGGCTCGTGAAGGCGCTGGCGGGCGGCGGCATCGCGTAGAGCATGTCGGCTACTGCCCGCGCATCGCCACCACGGGGTCGACGCGCGTCGCGCGCCACGCCGGGACGAGGCTGGCCAGGAACCCCACGCCCAGCAGGACGAGCAGGACCAACCCGATCACGGCCGGGTCGCGCGGGCTGACGCCGAAGAGCTGGCTGGACAGGACGCCAGCGAGCGCGAGGGCGGCGACCAGGCCCAGGGCCAGCCCGACCGCGACCAGCTTCATGCCGTCCCCCAGCACCATGCCGCGCACCGCCCGGCGGTCCGCGCCGAGCGCCATGCGGATGCCCAGCTCGCCCGTACGCTGTGCCACCGCGTATGCCAGGACCCCGTACACGCCGACGGACGCGAGCAGCAGCGCCAACGTGCCGAACAGCACGAGCAGCAGCGTACTGAACCGGTCTCGGGACCGGGCCGCCGACACGACGTCGTCCAGCGTGCGCACGTTCGTGAGCGCGAGCGTCGGCTGGATCGCGGTAACCTGGTCCCGCAGCGCATTCGTGAGCGTGGCCGCGGATCCACCGGCATAGCGCACGACGAGCGTGCGCCGCTTGATCGAGGACTGGAGCCCGCTGAAGTAGATCGCGGGGAGCACCTCCTCGCGCAGGCCCTCGTACTTCACGTCCCTGACCACGCCCACGATCTCCCACTCGCTCTTGTTGAGGGCGCCGAGAGGGCCGAAGCGGTAGCCCAGGTGCACGAAGCGCTCCCCCAGCGGGTCGGCGTCGGGGAGGAAGCGGCGCACGAAGGCCTCGTTGACGATCGCCGCCCCGGGCGCGTCCAGGCGATCACGGTCGTCGAAGGCCCTCCCGGCCACGACGGGCGTGCGCATCGCCGCGAAGAAGCCCGGAGCCACCGGGCGCAGGAAGGCCCGGGGCTCCACCTCCGCGGGGAACTCCCGGTCCGCCATCTGGAAGGGCTGCGAGTAGTCGAGCTGCTCGCCCAGCGGGAGCGTCGACGCATCGCCCACCGCCACCACGCCCGGCAGCGCCGTGAGGCGCCGCTCGAGACGGTCGTAGAGGTCGATCACCGCGGTGTCGGTCTCGGCGACCGAGGTCGCGACGTCGAGCTCGGCCGTGAGGACGCCGCCGGCCTGGAAGCCGGTGTCCACCGCGCGCAGCTTCTCGAAGGAGCGCACGAGCAGGCCTGCGCTCACCACGAGCATCAGGGCCAGCGCGATCTGGGCGACCACGAATCCGCTCTGGACGCGGTGTCCCGACGCGGAGCCGGTCGTGCGCGCGCCGTCCGTGATCGACGTGCGCAGGTTCGAGCCGACGAGCCGTCCGATAGGCGCGAGGCCGAACAGGACGCCGGTCAGCACGCTCACCCCCGCCACCACCGCGAGGACCGTGGCGTCCAGGCCGATGTCGTTCTCGCGGGGGAGGGTCACGGGTGCGATGGCCAGGAGGCCGCGCACGCCGAGCCAGGCGAGGCCGATGCCGACCACCGCCCCGAGGCCGGAGAGCAGCAGGCTCTCGGTGAGGAGCTGGCGCACCAGGCGGGCGCGCCCTGCGCCGAAGGCCGTGCGCACGGCGATTTCCCTGGCGCGCACCTCGGAGCGGGAGAGGAGCAGGTTGGCCACGTTGGCGCACGCGATCAGGAGCACGAGGGCGGTCGCGGTCAGGAGCACGAGGAGTGCCGCGCGCGTGTCGCCCACGAGCACGTCCTTGAGGCCCTCCACGGTGACGGTCCACCCCCGGTTCGACTCGGGATTCTCCTGCTCGATCCGTCGGGCGAGGGCGGCCAGGTCGGCGCGGGCCGCCACGATGTCGGTGTCCGCCTTCAGGCGCCCGACCGCGCTCATCCAGCGTGCGTACCGGCTCTGGATCTGCATGGGCCAGGTCATGTTGATCCACATGTCCGCGTCGGCCGGGAACGTCTGCGCCTGCGCCACCACGCCGATCACCTCGATGGGGCCTCCGTCGAGCGTGACGGTACGGCCCACCACCGACGGATCGGCCCCGAAACGTCGCTCCCACAGGCCGGCGGAGAGGATCGCCACGGGCGTGGAGCCCGGGCCCTCCTCCGGTGTGAAGGTCCGGCCCACCCGGGCGGACACGCCCAGGACGTCGAAGTAGTCCTCGGTCGTGTAGACGATGCGCACCCGGGTGGGACCGCCGTCGAGCTCGAGGAGGGTCCCCGTGGTGGGCCAGTAGGCCGCCATGGACTCGAACGTGGCGTTCATGTGACGCCAGTCGTCGAAGTCCATCGGGGAGACCATGTACCGCTCCTGGTTTTGCTCGTCGTTGCGGGTGAACAGGAGCGTGAGCCGGTCGGGCTCGCGGAAGGGAAGGGGATCGAGCAGCACGGCCTCGACCACCGTGTAGATCGCGGTGTTCGCCCCGATCCCCAGCGCCAAGGTGAGCACCGCCACGATCGTGAACACCGGGTTCTTGGCCAGCATGCGCAGCCCGTACTTGATGTCCTGCATCCCATCCTCCACCACTCGGGTTCCCCGGGCCTCCCGGGCCTGCTCCTTGAATCGCTCGACGCCGCCGAACCGCACCCGCGCCAGGCGCTCGGCCTCCTCGGGCGGGACGCCCTCGCGCACCAGGCGGCGCGCCTCCATCTCGAGGTGGAAGCGCACCTCTTCGTCCAACTCCCGGTCCGCGGCACCGGCGCGCAGCAGGCGCCGGATCCGCAGCCGGACCGCGCGCAGCATGTCCTTCAGGATCTCCACCATGACGCTGCCCCTCGTTCAGGTCGCGTGCAGGATGCCGTGGACCGCCCCCACGAAGAGCTCCCACTGCTCTCGTTCCCTGGCCAGGTGCTTCCGTCCCAGGGCCGTCAGACGGTAGAACTTCGCGCGCCGGTTGTTCTCGGAGGTGCCCCACTCCGAGCGGATCCACCCTTTGTGCTCCAGGCGGTGAAGCGCAGGATACAGCGATCCCTGATTGACCTGGAGGACATCCGCCGAGAGTCGCTGGATGCGGAGTGCGACGCCCCACCCGTGAATGGGCTCGCCCAGCGCCAGCGTCTCGAGGATCAGCATCTCCAGGGTGCCCTGGAGGAGGTCGGCGCGCGTCCGGGTCATGCTCGGAATCCCTCTCCTAGACTGTCGACAAGAACGAATACTCTTGTAGACGCTCTAGGAGGGGAAATGGTTGCAGCGCCGTGTTCCGGAGCCGCGCTGGCTCCCAGCGGGTCGAGAGGCCAGCTCCGGTCGGGACCCCTCTGTGCGGCCTACTTCCGCCGCGCGGGGAACATCCACCCGCGTCGGACGGCGCGCGGCTCCTCGACGATCACGAAGGCGTCGGGGGCGGCCGCGTCCAGGGTGCGGAGGTAGAAGGACACCCGTCGGCGCGGGATGGCCGAATAGAGGTGGAAAACCGGCCCCTCGCGGCCGCGCGCGTCCATCTCGGTCACCGCGAAGCCGGCGCCCCGGAGGACGGCGGCCAGCGCGTCGCCTCCCTGGCGCACGATCGTCTGCACGGTGGCCACGCCCAACGCCAGCCGCTCCTCGATCAGGAGCCCCACCAGGTTGCCGGTGGCGAAGCCGCCCGCGTAGCCCAGGAGGTGCCACGGGCTGGTCAGATTCTGCACCACCACGCCGACGGCGAAGATCCAGATCAGGACCTCGAAGAACCCGATGATCGGCACGAGAACCTTGTTGTTGCGAACGATGAGGACCACGCGCACGGTGCCCATCGAAACGTCGGTGATCCGAAGGAAGAAGACGAACAGGGGGCCGAAGGGGCTTGCCATCAGATCGTGGATCATGGTCTCGCCGGTTTGCGTCTGCGTAGGCACCGAAGCCCTATGCAAGCGTACGGGCCGGTCCGCCGCCAGGGGGGGCGGCGGCCGCGGTCGCGCTGGCGTGGGGCTGCGCTCTATCTTGGCGCCAACACGGAGGCTGGCGCATGTGCCGTTTCACGCTGTACCTCGGACCCCCGGTCCGCCTGTCGACGCTCCTCACCGAGCCGAAACACTCGCTGATCCACCAGAGCTACCACGCCGAGGAGCGCGCGGAGCCGCTGAACGGCGACGGCTTCGGCATCGGGTGGTACGCACCGCGGCTGACCAGCGAGCCCGCGGTCTACCACCAGATCACCCCGGCGTGGAACAACCGGAACCTCTTCAGCATGGCCAAGGTGCTGACGAGCTCGTGCGTGATGGCCCACATCCGGGCCGCCTCGCCGGGAAGCGACGTCAACCTCGCCAACTGCCACCCCTTCGCCTACGGCGACTATCTGCTCATGCACAACGGACGGATCGGTGCGTTCCGCCAGATCCGCCGCCGCCTGCTGGAGGGGCTCACGGACGAGGCCTTCGACGTGGTGAAGGGGAGCACGGACACCGAGCACCTCTTCGCCGTCTTCGTGGATGAGCTCGTTCGCAACGGATGTCCGGTGGACCCGGGTGGTTCAGAGGCCTCGGTCGGGACGGGCGCACGAGGACTCGCCGAACGCCTGGTCTCGGCGATGCGCCGCGTGCTCGCCGTGGTGCACACCGACGGAGACGGGGCGTCGAGCTTCCTCAACGTGGCGGTCTCGGACGGACGGCACGCCGCCGTCTCCCGCTTCACCGACGCCGCGAACGAGGGTGCCGAGACGCTCTACTACCTGCACGGCGAGCTGTACGAGCCGGCGGGCCGCGCCTTCCCCGAGCGGCGGCGCGGCGACGAGGGGGAGGCCGTCGTGGTCTCGTCCGAGCGGCTGACCGACGACCCGCGCTGGCAGCCGGTGCTGCCCGGCACCGTGCTGGCGTTGGACCGGCACGCGCCGCCCCAGATGTTCGCCATCGGGGAGGAGCTGGCGCTCGCGGTCTAGACGCCGCGAGCGCCGGACGGCTCAGCCGCCGAAGAGCACGCTCTCGCCCTGCTCGAAGACGATGTCGCGCGGGATGCCCAGCCCGTCGAGCTTCACCAGCTCCGCCTGCAGGTCGGGGGGCACGACGCCCTTGTCGGCCATGAGCTGGCTCACGCCCTCGTAGTCGCCCTCGCCCTGGAGCTGCAGGATCACGGCCGCCAGCGCGTCCACGGCCTTCCCCATGGCCGCGTAGTCGACGCGGTACCTGCCCGTCGCGTCGTCGCGGGCGAAGGCGCCCTGGTCCCGGAAGAAGTTGAACGTCACCATGTTCGCTTTCCCGTGCGCGTCCGCGGCACCGAAGCGTACCGATCGGAACAGTCCCGCCAGGAAGGTGGTGTAGTTGTCCTCGATGGAGCCCCCGGTCAGCTCGCCGCGGTCGTAGAGCTGCTTGACCATGTAGAGTCCGACCACGTCGGCCTTCTCCTCCTCGAGCGCCGAGGCGTGGTCGCGGAGGGCCCGGCGCACGGTGCCCTTCCCGTTGATCGTGTTCTTGATGCCCAGGCCATGGGCCACCTCGTGGAACATCGTGTTCTGGAAGAAGGCGTCGAACCCGACGTGGCCGTGCTGCTCGTCGACGATCAGGGCGTCGGCGATCGGCACCATGATCCGGTCGAACTTCGCCTGCATCGCGTTCTCGAGCTGAAGGCGCCGCGTACCCTTCTCGAGCTGCACCTGCTCGTCGTTGGGGAGGTTGATCGCAATCGTCTTGCCGCCCGTGTTGGCCTCGCCCGCGTAGTAGACGACGTCGTAGGCGTTCAGGTCGGCGTCGGTACCGGGCGTCTCCGCCTTGTACTTCGGGTCCACCGGCAGGCCGCGCTGCAGCTCGGGGAGGAACGCGGCGAACCGCGCCAGCCGAGCGCTCCACTCCATGTCCTTGATCAGGACGTAGCCCTCGTGGCCGGCCTTGTACCCGAAAAGGGCGTCCTCGTAGGTCTCGATGGGCCCGATGACCACGTCGATGGGGTTGTTCTTCATGTCCATCCAGGCGAAGTCGCTGGCCTGGTACTCGTCGGTCTCCAGGGCCTCGGCCCGCAGGCGGAGGTAGCGGGCGAAGTCCTGGTCGCTGGACAGGTCGGCCGCCGCGCGCAGCTTGGCTCCGGCCGCCGCCTGCTGCTCGGCGAACGCTTGGTGGTACGGAACCGCCGTGAGGCCGCCGTCGTCGCCCCGGCGCACGAGGGTGTACAGGCCCTTCAGCTCCGGATGGTCCGCCGCGGCCGCCTCGAACTCAGCAACCGTCATGTCCGCCGGGTAGAGGTTCGCGCCCAGTGGCTTCGGCCCCACGCCATCGATGAACGGCTCGTTGTCCCTGAGCCGATCCCACGGGCCGTAGTTGATCTCGATATAGCGGCGCATCGCCTCGTCGCCCTTCGCGAGCGCGAGCGCATCGGACTCGGTCCCATAGGTCTCCTGCCAGAAGATCGGGTCCATGTACTGGACCGCTTCGATGAGCAGGCGCACCACCTGCTGGTCGTTGTCCGAGAGGCTGGAGACGTCGGCGGTCAGCCGGACGGTCGCGTACTGGTCCACGAGTGCCTGCATGGGTGATACGGACGTTGCGGTTTCATCGGCCGGCACGCAGGCGGTCACCGTGAGCACGGCGGCCGCGGCGCTCAGGGCGCGAAAGCAGCGGGACATGGGAGAAGCCTCCGAAAGTCGGGCGGATTCGGTCCCAGGGAAGGTGACGGAGCGGGCCATCCGACGCCAGGCACGGCCGATGCAACTTTTCGCCTCCCGGTGTCGTCTGTACAGGTACTATGACGATCGACAATCCAGGGATGCCATGACCCCGAAGACCGATCTGCTCCAGGGGAGCCTCGATCTGCTCATCCTCAAAACCCTGCACCTGGAGCCGCTGCACGGATGGGCTGTGTCGAAGCGGATCCAGCTTCTGTCCCGGGGCGTGCTCGAGGTCAACCAGGGCTCGCTCTACCCGGCCCTCTACCGGCTGCGCGACCGGGGGCTGATCGAGTCCGAGTTCGCCGACACCGACGAGGGGCGGCGGATCAAGGTGTACTCACTCACGCGGAAGGGACGTGCGGCGCTGGAGCGGGAGCGCGAGAGCTGGCGCCTGTTCTCCGACGCGGTCGAGGCGATTCTGGCGGCGGGCTGATCACCGGGGAACGGGGAGGGGTGCGCAGATGGGCGGCTGGCAGTGGCTGGGGCGGCGGTGGGAGGTCCTGTTCCGGAAGGAGGTCGCCGAGCGCGAGCTCGACGAGGAGCTGCGCTTCCACCTGGAGAAGGAGATCGAGACCCACGTGGCGGCAGGGATGTCTCCCGCGGAGGCGCGGCGTCGTGCGTTGGTGGCGTTCGGGGGCGTGGAGAGGCACAAGGAGGAGGTGAGGGACGTGCGTGGAGCGAGGGTGGTGGACGATCTGGTGCAGGACGTGCGGGTGGCGTTGCGCTCCTTCCTGAAGGCGCCGGCCTTCCTGGTTGCGGTCCTTCTCACCTTGGGCCTGGGCATCGGCGGCAACGTCGCCATGTTTGGCATCCTGGACGCGTCGCTCTTCCGGGCGTTGCCGTACCGCCAGCCCGACCGCCTGGTCATGGGCCGGGTGACCTGGAACGGCGAGGTGGGCAACACGGTGTCGGGGCCGGACTTCTTCGACTACCGCGAGCAGTCCACGTCCTTCACGGACCTGGCGGCCTACACGCCGTTCTCGCTCCCCATGACCGTGACGGGTGGTGGAGAGCCGGAACGGGTGCAGGCGATCCTCGTGTCCACGCGCTTCTTCTCCACCCTGGGCGTCGATCCGGCGCGGGGGCGCGAGTTCACCGGCACGGAGGGGGAGCTGGACGGACCGACCGTCGTGGTCCTCAGCAACGGCTTCTGGGAGCGGCGCTACGGTGGGGACCCTGCGGTTCTTGGGCAGGCGATCAGCATCGGGGGCCGGCCGTACACGGTGGTGGGCATCATGCCCGCCGGCTTCCACTACGCCGTGGACGTCGACATGTGGCTCCCCCTGCAGCGGGGGGGCTCGTGGGCCCAGGCCCGGCAGTTCCACAACTTCGTCCTGGTCGGGAGGCTGGCGTCCGGGGTCGCGCTCCAGCGCGCCCAGGACGACGTGGATCGCATCAGCGCGGCGCTGGCAGAGGCCTACCCCGAGTCGAACCGCGACAAAGGTCTGAATCTCACGCCGCTGAAGGGGGCCCTCACGCAGCGCTACGAGACCACGCTCGGCGTGCTCGTGGCGGCCGTGGCGGCGCTCCTCCTGATCGCGTGCGGCAACGTCGCCGGGCTGCTCCTCGCCCGCGGGTCCGGCCGGCGCGCCGAGCTCGCCGTGCGTTCGGTCATGGGCGCCGGACGCGGCCGGCTCGCGCGTCAGCTCCTGGCTGAGAACGCGGTGCTGGCCGTGGGGTCCGGAACGGTGGGCGTTCTCCTCGCGGTCTGGCTGGAGCGCGGCATACTCGCCTTCGTCTCGCTGGATCGCCTGGGGACGATCGAGCCGAGCCTGTCGCTGTCCACCCTGGGGTTCGCCGTGGCCCTGTCGCTGGTGACGGTGCTCGTCTTCGGGGTGATCCCGTCGCTACGCGTGGCGCGCACGGACCCGGCAGAGGATCTGCGCAGCGGCCAGCGCACGGCCGGTGGTCTGGCGGCCACGCGCTTCCGCAGCGCCCTCGTGGTGGGCCAGGTTGCCCTCACGGCCGTGCTGCTCGTGGTGTCGGGGCTCCTGCTGCGAAGCCTGGGCGAGCTGCACGGCGTGGATCCGGGCTTCGACACCCGGGACCTCCTCACCGCCGAGGTGCAGATCCCCGGAGGGAAGTACCCGGAGGCCGGGGAGCGCGTCGAGTTCTACCGGGAGCTCCGCGAGCGCGTCGCGGCCCTTCCGGGTGTCGAGACGGTGGGGCTCATCACCCAGCTCCCGATCCGCGACCCCGGGAGCAACGTGCGGGTGGACCTGCCCGAGCGGTTCGGCACCTCGGGGGTCTTCGGAAAGCTGGCGGACCAGCGCACCCTCCTGCCGGGTTACTTCGACGCCATGGGGATCCCGCTCGTCGCCGGCCGCGACGTCACCCTCACGGACGACGGCGACGCGCCCCCCGTGGTCGTCGTGAGTCAGTCCCTGGTGGACGACGTCTTCTCGGGGGATGACCCCCTCGGTCGCACGATCGGCGTGGACACGGGTGGGCCCGAACCGAGCCTCTTCGAGGTGGTCGGCGTGGTCGGAGACGTGGTCATGGACCACCCGGTGGAAGGGCTCTATCCCGCCATGTACTTCCCCTACGCCGCCCGGCCGGGCAGCACGATGCGCAG
>Ga0315556_1000112_pt1 | contig 43754 bp, 33 predicted proteins | sample SalMarSW160310MG_FD_202112 | JGI IMG/M metagenome (GOLD analysis project Ga0315556, IMG submission 202112) | Salt marsh sediment microbial communities from the Plum Island Ecosystem LTER, Massachusetts, United States - Salt Marsh Sediment SW1603-10 ...
GCGAGACCTTCGCTTTGTTGGGCGAATCCGGCTGCGGTAAATCCATGACCGCTCTCAGCATCATGCAATTGTTGCCGCAACAGGCGCAGGGCAATGTCACGGGTGAAGTGTTGCTTGACGGTCAGGACCTGCTGACGCTGTCCGAGATGGCGATGCAAAACGTCCGAGGGCGCCGTATCGCCATGATATTTCAAGAACCCATGACCTCATTGAATCCGGTGCTCACGGTGGGCGAACAAATCGGAGAAGTTTTGGAACGGCACCGCGGCTTGCGGGGAGGCGAGATGCGCAAGCGGGTGCTGGAATTGCTGGATGCGGTGGGTATCCCGGATCGGGCGCGCCGTTACAATGAATATCCCCATCAACTTTCCGGCGGCATGAAGCAAAGGGTGATGATCGCCATCGCCCTGGCGGGTGAGCCGGAGCTGCTCATCGCCGATGAGCCCACTACCGCCTTGGATGTCACTATCCAGGCCCAGATCCTGGAGCTGTTGCAGCAGCTGCAGAAAGATACGGGAATGGCCATTCTGCTGATCACCCATGACCTCGGCGTGGTGGCCGGCATGGCCGATCACGTGGCGGTGATGTACGCGGGGCATATCGTGGAACAGGCGCGGCGCGAGGCATTTTTCGCCCGCCCGCTGCATCCCTATTCTCAAAAGTTATTTGCCTCGGTACCGGCCAAGGCCAAACGCGGCAAGCTGTTGGCGGTGATTCACGGATCGGTGCCTTCCCTGGCCCAGAAATTTCCCGCCTGCCGTTTTGTCGAGCGCTGTGATTACGCCTGGCAGACCTGCCGCGAGCAGGCGCCGCGCTGGCTGGAAGCGGAGCCGGATCATGGTGCCCGTTGCCACCTGGTGGATACTGCGATAGCCAAGCCTGAGCGGCAGACCGCGCCGACCGTGCCTATCGGTCATGCCGCGAATGAAACCTTGGAAGCGGGCAAGTCTATCCTGGAAGTGAGTCGCCTCAAAGTGCACTTTCCCATCCACAAGGGATTGTTCAAGCGGATTGTCGGTCAGGTCAAGGCGGTGGATGGCGTGTCGATAGACTTGCAGCGCAGCCGCACCGTAGCTTTGGTGGGCGAGTCGGGCTGCGGTAAAACCACGGTAGGGAAGGCGCTCCTGCAATTGCTCCGTCCTACGGCCGGCAGTGTCGAATACAACGGTATGGAACTCACCCATATGACGACGCGTGAACTGCGTTCCCATCGTCGCGATCTGCAAATCATCTTCCAAGATCCGTATTCTTCCATGAATCCGCGCATGATGGTGGGCGACATCATCGAAGAGGGCATGCTGGCGCAAAAGATCGGTACCTCCGCCTTCGAGCGGCAACAGCGTATCGATGCCTTGTTGACGCAGGTCGGCCTTTCGGCGGAAGCCAAGCACCGGTATCCGCACGAGTTTTCCGGTGGCCAGCGGCAACGCATTTGTATCGCCCGCGCCCTGGCGGTCAATCCCAAGGTGATCGTGTGTGACGAACCCACCAGCGCCCTGGATGTGTCGGTGCAGGCGCAGATCCTGAATCTGTTGAAGGGTCTGCAAGACGAATTGGGTCTGGCGTACTTGTTCATCACCCATAATATGTCGGTGGTGGAGTATCTTGCCCATACCGTCGCGGTGATGTATCTCGGTCGCATTGTCGAACAGGGGCGGGTGGAAGAGGTGCTCAAGAGTCCCAAGCACCCTTATACGCAGGCCTTGCTCTCGGCGGTGCCCACCTTTGATGATGCCACGCAACGCGATGTGATTCATTTGCAGGGTGACCTACCCTCGCCGGTCAATCCACCGCAGGGTTGTCATTTTCATCCGCGTTGTCCTCATGCGACCGAAGCCTGCCGGGAGCATTATCCGCGTTACACTAAACTAAGTGACACACATAGCGTCAATTGCTTTTTATACGGCGAAGGCAATGATCGGTGATTTTGTGCACGTGACCGTGTTCATTTCTTTGCAGGCTAAAGATTAAGTTGTTAATCGTGCAGCCGGATGTTCCCAATCTTTTTTCCGGGAGTTAATGAGGATTCATGGTTTTGGCAGGGTCATCATGACGGTGATGCGCCGTCTGTCCAGGTTCGAGCGAGAGGATGATGGGCGGTGACGCGTTTGGGATCCGCGGCTTACATTAAATGCATATATCCGCGTAATCAGCTCAGAGAATTTACAAAAGGTCTGCTGCGAAATTTTCACGGCTGGTCTAGGAAGAGGAAAGGCAAAAATGGGCGCAAGCTGGCTTGACCCATTTTTACGTTTTAACTTGGTTTTTATGTGCTAGGAATTGAGCGAAGAAAGGTTATTTACCATTCGCTGCGCGAGCTTTCGCTTGCATTTGCTTTTGAAGTTCTATAAACGCGGCCTTCATTTGATCTTCCGTTAATTGCAGTGGCTTACCGGTCACCGTGTCCGTGATCGCCTCTTTGAGAACATCCAAATCCACTTTCAGACCTCTTGCTTCCTGTTCCTTCAGGCTTTTGCCCATCTTATAGCCGATCGAGTAGCTTACCTGCTGCTCAAATGTAGTTAGATCCGTGGCCAATGACGGTGTCGCTATAACAGCCGCCATCAAACCGGCAGCATATACCATCGCTTTCATACCTACCTCCAAATGCTGTAGTGGTTTCAGGAAATGATTAGCCAAAATGTCCTACCGCCATTGCCCGATCAACCCAGTCGTGGAAATCGCGGGCTTGGCCGAAACTGATGTCGTAGCGAAGCGGTACTTGACAACGGGACGTATCTGCAGCGGCTTAACGATCATAACATCACGATTTTTCAATGTGCTTTCCCTGAAAAAGCTCCCAATGTGTATGATTGGGCGGACATTGACTATAAATCAGGTTTAATGTAGCGGAGAATTGCCGGTAACTCAAGTCCAATAATCTGCATAAATGAATTCTTACAGTGATTTAGAGTCACTTTTCTTACAAGCCGCTGATTTGGTAATACTCGATTATCACTGCGGTTGCGGGGGATGCGAAATGCGCATCTTCAGCAAGCCTTGTGCATTCGGCTCCAGAAACGCTTGAGCGTCAACTTGGACCTGCCTGACAAGGTAAGGTGGTTTGTGCCGAGCTCCCCGCGCTAACCGCGTTCAGAATCGGCGGTCAGGGCCACGTACAAGGTGAGTTCTTGTCCGGGTTGGAGATAGTTGTTGCCCTTTATGCCGTTCCATCTTCTCAGTTGGCGGATTGTGACCCTGAAGCGATGCGAGATGCGCGCTAAGGAATCGCCTCGGCGTACGCGATAGGTAATCTTGCGGGGTTTGGCCACCTCATCGGATGCGGTGAAAATACGCAGGCTGGCCGGCGTAATCTTTGCCGCGCCGCCCATGCTTACGATTATTTGCTGACCGGGACGCAATAAGGCGCGTGGGGAGATATGATTCCAGTAGCACAACTGTTTCACCGTAGAACCATAGCGGCGGGCCAGAATCCATAAGTTGTCTCCGGACGCTATGGTATGAATGGTTTTGTCGTTGCTGTCGGCAATTACTTCGGGAGCGGATGAATCTCTTCCAGAGGCAGAGTCTTCGATAGGGATAACCAGATAATGCCCGGCGCGAATGAAGTGACCTCTAATTTTATTCAGCTGGCGCAAGACGCGTACCGTGGTCTTGTAATGATGTGCGATTCCGCCAAGGGTCTCGCCGTGCCGTATGCGGTGGCGTACCCAATGCACCCGGTCTTCGGGGGATAGTTCCGCAACCTGGATGGCGAAGTTGGCCGCCTTATCCAGGGGCAGCAACAGGCGGTGGGGGCCGTCAGGGCCGGTGGCCCAGCGATTGAAACCGGGATTGAGCTGGTGCAGTTCCTCCAAGTCCATACCCGCCAGTTTGGCCGCAGTTGCGAGGTCCAGTTGTGAATCGATCTTGACGCTGGTGAGATAGGCCTCGTCGGCGATGGGTTTGAGACTGATACCCAGTTTTTTCGGGGTGGCGACGATGTCACGCAAGGCCAGCAGGCGTGGTACGTATTGCTCCGTCTCGCGAGGCAGCCGTAGCGACCAATAATCGGTGGGCCGGTGGTGGCGTTTATTGTAATGCATCGCTTTAAGTACGGTGCCTTCGCCGGAGTTGTAGGCGGCCAAGGCCAGCAGCCAATCACCGTCGAAGGTATTGTGCAGATATTCCAAATAATCGAGTGCCGCGCGTGTGGAGGCTGCAATATCGCGCCGCCCGTCGTACCACCAATTTAATTTCAGGCCGAAGCGCCGCCCCGTATCGGGAACAAATTGCCAAATACCCGCCGCGCGTCCGGAAGAATAGGCGTAAGGCTGGAAGGCGCTTTCTACTACGGGTAACAAAGCGAGTTCGCTGGGCATCCCTCGTTGTTCCACCTGTCTGACGATGTAATGCAGATAGGGTTGAGCACGCTCCGCCACGCGGTCGAGATAATCCTGGTGATGACTGAACCATTTAGTCTCCCGCTTTACGCGAGCATTTTGCCGAGTCGGGAAGGCGAAGTTCTGACGAATGCGATCCCACAAGTCGGAGTCTTCATCGCCGGAGTCGTCACCGGCGGCTTGCGCATCCGAATCGCCCGAGTCTTCAGTTACATCCCCTTCATCGCCGGCTTGGGATGAGTCATCCTCTGAGGGGGAAGAAGAAAGAGATGATAAATCGTCGCCGGAGGCAAGATCCTGTATCCATGCGTGATCCGATAATTTGGGATAGGGCGGATTTAGTATCGTTCCAGAGTCGTCAAAGATAGGATCCCTCGCTGCCACGATCGGCATCAAGGTTTGAGCTTGATCCGGGGAATTCGGCGCATCGACGCGGGACTGTTCCATCGCCTGACGCTGGGCGTGAAACGCACAGCCGCCCAGCGTCAGGCCGGTCGCCATGAGGGAGACAAGCAATAGATTTTTGTTGTTCATATATTCCATAATTCTAATTTTGCTCTACGGTTTCTATATATATCGTGTCTTAATTCAAAAATAATGAATTCAGCGTGGCAGGCACGTATGGGACGCACCTGGGTTAAGTCGTGTCTGACTTGCCAGGCGAAGGGCGGCCCTCTATATGCTGGGGGGCGGCAGCTTGGGGTGGACGCCTCAAATGCGGTCGAGGAGGCCTCACCTTGTCGATTATCCTTAATCATCGGCGTAAATCCACGATCGTTTAGCCTTGCCAGTGATCCTTCCAGCGACGCAGGGTGGCAAAAGTCTCGACTCCTGGCGTCAGGGGTACGCCGGCATGGTCTGCCGCCGCGGCCACGATTGCAGGGGTCTGACAGCGTAGAAAGGGATTGGTCAACTTTTCCTCCCCCATCCGGGAGGGGAGAGTAATCTTGTTATCCTGGCGCAATTGGCGGATTTGTTGAATGCGGCTTTGTAACACGGGATTATCGGGTTCTACTGCCAGGGCGAAATTGAGGTTGCTGAGAGTATACTCATGGGCGCAATAAATCCAGGTGTCGTCGGGCAGTTGCGAGAGTTTTAGCAGGGACGAGTAGAGTTGTGCCGCGGTGCCTTCAAACAAGCGTCCGCACCCTCCTGCGAACAAGGTGTCACCGCAAAACAGCGATTGATGCCCGGCATAGGCGATATGCCCGGCGGTATGGCCTGGTACGTCGAGTACGTCGAAGGCAGGCAATCCCGAGATCGCAACACGATCACCTTCCTTTAAAGGATGTGTGATATCCGGGATGGACTCTTGGGCGGGTCCATACACAGGAATCCGGAAGCGCGCGCATAATTCTCTCACGCCTCCGATATGGTCGGAGTGATGGTGGGTGATGAGGATTGCAACGGGGACGAGATCAAGCCGCTCCAATGCCTGAAACACCGGGGCGGCGTCGCCCGGGTCGACGATGGCCGTCGCTTGCTCGCTGCCTTGATCCGCGCTACCGCTCAACAACCAGATGTAATTGTCCCTAAATGCCGGGACGGCATGTACTCGGTCCATAATTGAATGCTGACAGCCGTCGACGCTAAGGTCAACCATGGGTGGTCTCCATAACGATAGACGCGTATTCTGTATGGCCCACACAGGAACGTATTGCTCATGAGTTTAGGCAACGGTGTAACAGAGCTCTGTGGTCGGCGTGAGAGGCTGAGGGCCTGGTTCGCAGATGTGCTTGGCACCGCACTGCTCGAGCAGGAGCAAACGGCTCTGGACGCCGTTTTGCAGGATTTGTTCGGCTATTATCTACTCCAGTTGGGCTGGGTGGCGCCGCGGGATATCCTGGCCGAGAGCCGTATTCGCATGCGTGTGGTCATGGATGTGGATCCTCCCCAGGGGATGGACTATCCCCATGCGGTGGCGATGCCCGAAATGGTACCCATACAAAGCGACAGTCTCGATGTGGTGGTGCTGCAGCATACCCTGGAGTTCGCCAAGGATCCGCATGAGGTGTTGCGTGAAGTGGATCGTATATTGATTCCCGAAGGGCATGTGGTTATCGTCGCCTTCAATCCGTGGAGCTTGTGGGGGGTGTGGCGCTTGCTGCGGCGGCGCAGCAAACGCTTCCCTTGGTGCGGGCGCTTTCTCAGTGTGACGCGCATGAAAGACTGGATGGGTTTGCTGGGGTTCGACACCGTGCAGGTGCTGCCGCTGTTTTTTCGTCCGCCGGTCGGCCACGAGGGCATCATGCGCCGCCTGCGCTTTATGGATAAGGCGGGAATACGCGCATGGCCGATTCTGGCGGGGATCAATATCATCGTCGCGCAAAAGCGCATGGCGACCCTGACGCCGATCAAGCTGCGCAGCTGGCGCTTGCAGCGGCGCTTGGTCGTGGATGTGGCAAAGCCGACCAGGGGGAGTGTGGGGAGTGGGTGAAGTGGTGGAGATATACACGGACGGGGCCTGCCGGGGCAACCCGGGCCCGGGCGGTTGGGGGGTGGTGCTGCGTTACAAAGGTCGGGAAAAGACCCTCTATGGCGGCGAGCCCCATACCACCAACAACCGCATGGAGCTGATGGCGGCGATCGCAGGCCTGGAGGCGCTGAAGCGCCACAGCCAAGTGGCCCTGACCACCGATTCCCAGTACGTGAAGCGCGGGATTACGGAATGGATGTCCGACTGGAAGCGGCGGGGATGGAAGACCGCGGATCGTAAACCAGTGAAGAACGTGGATTTGTGGCAGCGCTTGGATGACCTGGTCGGCAGGCATCAGGTGAGCTGGCACTGGGTGCGGGGCCATACCGGCCATGTGGACAATGAGCGCGCCGACAGTCTGGCCAACCAGGCCATCGATGAGTTACAAGATTCGAACTAAAGGTTTTGTGCCGATTCCCCAGGGGGGACGGCGTCTCTGAGTTTCATTTTGCGGGGGTCTTTCGTGCGGCAAGTTGTGTTGGATACCGAAACCACGGGTTTAGAGCCCTCCCAGGGGCATCGCATCATCGAGATCGGCTGTGTCGAGCTGATCAATCGGCGCTTGACCGGTAATCGTTATCATCAATATTTGCAGCCGGATCGCGATATCGATGAGGCGGCGATGGAAATTCACGGTATCACCAATGACTTCCTGGAGGATAAACCGCGCTTCGCGGAAGTCGCCGCAGATTTCTTGGGATTTATCCGCGGGGCTGAGCTGATCATTCATAATGCCCCTTTCGATGTGGGTTTTATCAACCACGAGTTGAAATTATTGGGGGAGAAAACCGGGCAGGTCGGCGATTTCTGTTCGGTGTTGGATACCTTGGAGCAGGCCCGCCAGCTGCATCCCGGGCAACGCAACAACCTCGATGCGCTATGCAAACGCTATGGGATCGATAATTCCCAGCGTGAATTGCATGGTGCCTTGCTGGACGCCGAGATACTGGCGGATGTCTATCTGGCCATGACCGGGGGGCAGGTCAGCTTGTCCTTGGACGGGACCCGGGAGAATGGCGCCGCCGAGGTGGCGGTCGTCACCCAGCTGAGTGCCGACCGCCCACCTGTGCCGGTGATCCGCGCTGATTCAGAGGAGTTGGCGGCCCATCAGCGCTATCTCCAGGCAATGGCGGAAAAAAACGGGGGTATTTGTATCTGGGAGCGCTATGAAACCGATGGAGATGGCGCCGCTCTTTAGAGCCGTTAATCCGCCCGGTGAGAGTGGTATAGTAGACCGCTATGCTGAGCTTAAATGGATGGGTATTTGTCCAGGATGTGAGAAAAAAAAGAACTAATTGAATAAAGCTGAGGTCCCAGAGGGGGAAACCGTCATGTCGATTGCAAGCAATAAGCACGCCTGTGTGGCTTGGGGACTGTTGATGAGTTTGAGCATATTCTTGTCCGCGGGGGCGGCTGCCGAGGATGCTCCCGCTACCGCACCGCCCAAGGCGGCTGCCGTCGACAAGCAGAATGCGGCAAAACCCGAGACGCCGCCTTCGGTAGACCCGGAGGTAGCAGCCAACTTTATCAAGGCGGCACGTTTCGGACAGCAGGATGTCGTCAAGTCGTATCTGGACCATCATCTGCCGCTGACGGTAACGGACTATTTGGGAAATACCGCTTTGATCACCGCGGCGGGCGGCGGGCACGTGGATATCGTGCAGGAGCTGCTGGCGGCGGGTGCGTCGGTCAAGGCGGCAAACCATGAACATGGCACGGCGCTGATGGCGGCGGCCCTTCACGACGACGAAAAACTGGTCAAGTTGTTGCTCGATGCCGGCGCAGAAGTGAATGCCAAGGATCAGCAAGGCGAAACCGCCCTGTTCAACGCAGTACGCTACGGGCACCTGGGAGTGGTGAGACTATTGCTGGCTGCCGGGGCGGATCCCAATATCAGCAATTTACTCCCGGCGAAAGCGCCGGACAGCGGTTATACCCCTTTGATGTATGCCGCCAAGCGCGGTTTGGCACCCACTGGCCCGTCGGTGCAGGATTGGCTGGCGATCGTCAAGGCCTTGCTGGACAAGGGGGCCAAACCGGATACGCGCAGCAGCCAGGGGGCGACCGCCTTGTCCGTCGCCCAGGATTACGGCAATCAGGATATCGCCAAACTGTTGATGCAGGGCGGCGCCATGGAGGTGCTGAGCTACAATGGTCTCGGCCTGAATGATGCCTTGCTTATGGCCGCCAGTCATGGCGACGCCAAACAGGTCATGGAATCCCTGGTGGCCGGGGCCGACCCGGAGGCCGCGTCGCGTACCGGGGTGACGCCCCTGTTGGCGGCGGCCTATGGTGGCAATGTGGCTGCGGTGAAGGCGTTGGTGGGCAGGGGCGCGCATGTCAACCGGGTGCCGCACGGTTACCGTGCCTGGACCTGGACGGGTGCGAAAGTCCCCTTGAGTCAACAGGGTCTTGCCCAGGCCGCTTCTCTGGGGGATACGGCGCTGATACTGGCCGCTAAGCTCGGCCATGAAGACGTGGTCGCCTTTTTGCTCGATCATAGCGCCGACCCGAAATTGGCCAATCCCCAAGGGGATACGCCCCTGTCAGTGGCGGCGGAACGAGGGCAGGACAAGATCGTGGCCATGTTGCTGGCCAAGGGAGTCGACCCCAACGAAGGCCAGCGCAGCGCGCCATCGTATACGGCGGGGTCCGTGATGGGGATCCAACCGGAAGAGCGCAATTCGCCCCTCAGCAAGGCGGTGCAGGGCGGCTATGAAAAAACCGTGAAGGTATTGCTGGAGAAGGGTGCCGATCCCAATGTGCCCGGCTTTGCCGGCAAGACCGCCCTGTTCTGGGCGGTGGAACGGGGTTATGTGAACGTGGCGAAGCTGTTGCTAGATCATGATGCCGATCCCGATGTCAGGAGTACGGCAGGCGTGACCCCGCTGATGGAAGCGGCGAAGAGTGGCCGGGCGGAAATGGTCCGTGCCCTGGTGGCGCACCATGCCGATCTTGACGCGCGTGAAGGCGACGAGGGCTTACCGGGAACCCTGGATGTGTCCGCGGGAACCGGCATGACGCCGCTGATGATGGCGGTGGTGGGCGGTCATCGTGATGTGGTGAGTGTGCTGTTGGCGGCCGGTGCCGATACCACGCTGCGCAACCGCAACGGTGAGAGCGCGCTGGATGAAGCGCTCAAGGGCGGGATCGCGGACATCATCGGTCTGCTGCGCAACACCAGCGTGTCCGCCGAACGCTGAACCCATCGATTCGAGGTCTTATAAGATGAGCATTATGCGGGAGAAGTAATGATACGCCGCATTCAGAGGTTTTTTACCGATCATATTCAGTCCCGGGTGCAGGTGGGGCAGCAAAGCGATGAACAGGCGCTGCGGCTGGCCACCGCCGCCTTGTTGATCGAAGTGACCCGCGCCGATTTTCACGTGGAGCAATCGGAACGGCGTGCGGTACTGTCCGCCATGCAGGACCTGTTCGGGCTCAGCCGTCAGGAGACCGATGAATTGGTGTCCATGGCGGAAGAGGAAGTCGACGGCTCGGTATCCTTGTTTCAATTCACGCAGCTGGTGGATAAGGAATTTTCGCAGCAGCAAAAGGCTGCGGTCATCGAGATGATGTGGCGGGTGGCCTTTGCCGATCTCAACAAGGACCATCACGAAGAATATCTGGTACGCAAGGTCGCCGATCTGCTGCACGTGCCGCACAGTACTTTTATCCGCACGCGGCACATCGTAGAGGCGGAGTTGGAAGCAAAATAATCGCGGCTCTTAAGCTGTGGTGAGAAAGCGATGGTGTGATCCATGGAGCGTGGTCTGGCCCGGCAGTTCCTCTATGATATGTTGCAGGCCCGCCTGTTCGAGCAGGCGGCGGCCGAACAGTACGTGCAAGGCAATATCGCGGGTTTTTTACACCTCTATCCCGGCGAGGAGGCGGTGGCGATAGGCACGCTGCGCGCCGCCGATCCCGGCGACTATGTGGTAAGCACCTATCGTGAACACGTGCATGCCCTGGTGCGAGGCGTACCACCCCAGGCGGTGATGGCGGAGTTGTTCGGGCGCAGCGGCGGTTGCGCCGGGGGCTATGGCGGCTCCATGCATCTGTTCGATGCCCAGCGGCGCTTCTTCGGCGGTTATGCCATCGTCGGCGAAACCTTTCCCGTCGCCATCGGCGTCGCCTACCGCCAGGCGATGCTGGAGAACCGCGACGTGGTGCTCTGTTACTTCGGTGACGGTGCCGTCAATCAAGGCACTTTTCACGAGTCACTCAATATGGCCGCGCTGTGGAAGTTGCCGGTGTTGTTCATTTGCGAAAATAATCATTATCAGATCGGCACCGAGATTCATCGCCATTCCGCGGTGCCCGAAGTGCATAAGCGTGCCTGCGCCTACGGCATGGAGGCGCGCCGCGTGGACGGCATGGAGGTGCAAGCGGTTTATGAGGCCAGCCGCCTGGCGCTGGAACACGTGCGCAACGGACTCGGTCCCTATCTGCTGGAATGCGAGACCTATCGCTTTCGCGGTCATTCCATGGCCGATAGCGACGCCTATCGCTCCGGATTGGAAATGGCGGAGCTGCGCGCCCGCGATCCGCTGGTGTTGTTTCGCCGTCGCGTCGATGAGGCTGGGTGGCTGAGTGCCACCGCGATAGCCGAGCTGGAAGGCCAGGCGCAGCAGGCGGTGGACGATGCCGTCGCCTTTGCCCTTGCTAGTCCGCCGCCTGATGATCTGTACCAGGATGTGTATAGCCGTCCCTTGGATCTCTATCAGGGGGTGCCATGAGCAGGCATGATCGTCCGCAAAATGCCGGCACTATCGGCATCGCCCGGCCCGCCGCCGAGCTCATGACCTGGGAGGCGATGAACATCGCCCTGGATCAGGCCATGGCGGCGGATGAGGCGGTATTCATCATGGGCGAGGACGTCGGCTTGTTCGGCGGCAGTTACCGCGTGACCCAGGGACTCTATGCCAAGTTCGGTGAATGGCGGGTGCGCGATACCCCCATTTCGGAGAACAGTTTTACCGGCCTGGCGGTGGGAGCGGCGCTGGCGGGAGGCCGGCCGGTGGTGGAGATCATGACGGTAAATTTCGCCCTGCTGGCCCTGGACGCCCTGGTCAACATGGCGGCCAAACTGCGCTACATGTCGGGCGGTCAATTGTCCGTACCCATGGTAGTGCGCATGCCGGGCGGCGTGGCCAAACAATTGGGCGCGCAACACTCGCAGCGTTTGGAACATACCTTTATGAACGTTCCCGGCCTGCGCATCGCGGTGCCGGCCACGCCGCAGGATGCCTATTGGCAGTTGAGCCAAGCCGTGCAAGACAACGATCCCATCATCGTTTTGGAACATGAGCTGTTGTATTTCAGAAAGGGTCCTTTCGATCAGCATGCAGAGCCGCCGCCGCTGCACAGCGCGGTAGTGCGGCGCACGGGCGGCCATATGACCCTCATCGCCTGGTCGCGCATGGTGCACGTGTGTCTGGCGGCGGCGGAGGTCTTGGCCAAGGACAACATCGAAGTGGAAGTGATCGATCTGCGCAGTTTGCGGCCCATTGATCTACCCGTGCTGCAGACCTCGCTGGCCAAGACCCATCGTGCTTTGGTGGTGGAGGAGGATTGCCGTTTTGCCGGCGCCGGTGCGGAGATCGCCGCGGCCTTGAGTGAGGCGAGTTTCTTCGAGCTGGAAGGCCCCATCGGCCGTATGGCGGCTGCCGATGTTCCCACCCCCTATAACGGCACCTTGGAAGCGGCGTCGATTCCCGATGCGGAACAAGTAAGGGCGGCAGTGCGCGCCGCGCTTGGCGCAGAGCGCTCGTCTTGAACGCCCCGCTCGCGGTCTATTGCGATTTTTGACTGTTCTCCAACTGTGCCTGTTGCTTGAGTTCGTTCAAGCGCGCCTCGATACGCGATGAGTGGTAAAAATCATCTTTCTTGGTCATGTGCAAGGCCTGGTTGAGATGCTCGATGGCGCTTTGCGTCTGGCCGTTGAGATAGTCGTATTCCGCCAGGGCTTGCTGCGATTCAATAGGGGAACCCTCGGCATTTTCCGCCTGGGCGAGCAATTTATAGACCAGCGGCTTGGGCTCGCGGTGGCGCAGATATTCCTGCAGTAATTGCCGTGCCATCCCCGCTTGTCCTTCATGCAGCAGCTCCGTGCTGTAGAGAATGGTCAGAGGATAGTGGCGTGGATAGAGTTGCAGGGCCTTGCTGTAAATCTTCAGTGCATCCTTGCCTTTGCCCGCCACTGATTGCAGTTGGGCTTCGGCAATGAGGTAGGGGATGCGGTTAGGAGATTTTTTCAGCAACCATTTGATCTGTTCCCGCGCCTGCTCGATTTTATCATTGCGCAGGAATGCCAGGGCATAACCATAGCGTGCCGCCTCTTCGTGGGTGTAGTCCTTTTGTTTAAGCGCGGATTCAAAGTACTGAACCACTTGTGCGGGATCGTTGGCGGTGATGACACGCAGCTTGGCGCGGATAAGCTCGAAGGCGAGATCGTCCGGCGGCGTAACGTGAGGGTATTGTGCGGCGCGATTTTCCGTATCGGCGATACGGGCCGTGGTGACAGGGTGATCGAGCAGCAGTTTTGGAATACCGCTTTCGTAATAACGGGTGGCCTTTTGCATCCTTTCGAAGAAGGCCGGCATATTGCGGGGATCGTAGCCCGCCGCAATGAGTATTTGCATGCCCACCCGGTCCGCTTCCAGTTCGTTGTCGCGGGTATAGTTGATTTGCAGCTGTTGGCTGCCGGCGACGGTGGAGGCGATGGCAGCTTCCGCCAGCTGCGGGCTGTGGCCACCCAGGATCAATGCGGCGATCAATGCCGCCGTGGCCGGGAGGTTGGTGCGATTGGCCTTGTCGAAGGAGCGCAGCAGATGATGCTGGGTGACGTGCGCGGTTTCGTGAGCCAATACGCTGGCAAGCTCGCTTTCCGATTTCGCTATCAGGATCAGGCCGCTGTTTACGCCGATATAACCTCCCGGTCCGGCGAAGGCGTTGATCTCCGGATCCTGCACCACGAAATAGGTAAACCGGTAGGGTTGCGGATCGGCGCCGGCCACCAGGCGGTAACCGAGATTCTGGATATATTCCTCGACCTGCGGATCATCGATAATCTTGACTGAACGGCGTACGTTACGCATGAATTCTTCGCCCAGGCGTTGTTCTTCCTGGGGCGACATCAAGGTGCCGGAGGCATCGCCGAAATCGGGCAGCGCTAGGTTTGGGGACGGTTCCGCGGCGTGGGCCGGCATCAGGATGTTCAAGCATAGCAGTGCCTGCAATGCTACCGCGCGCCGAACTCGCCGCAACCGTTTGGTATTTTTATCTCGATCTGTATTCAAAATAGACTTTGAAAATTCATTTGGCCAACCATAATGCATCGGCAAGTGTATTTCCATCCGTAAGTGCCAGCGACGAATGACGGCCGGGATAAGAAACCATACCGCAAACCAAAATTGCGTTTTGCCTTTCATGGTATTGATAGTCGGTGCGCAATCGGGGAGGAACCGAGAACAATTCCAGTAAGGGCCGCTTGCAGCGCCGGGCGATCCACTGTCATTTTACTGCGGTGATTACGAGGCATGCGGGGTTCCGCCAAGTCATTCCCTTTGACCATGGCGATGAGGCAAAAGATTCGCCTCGCCAGGATTTGCTGGTAACTTTTAACAATAACCCAGCTGCGGCTAATGATCCGGGATAATTCTCCGTCAGCCGCCCAAAGAAATAGCGATGGCCAATGGAAGGCGACGAGGGGATGATAAGCACATTGCGTTTCTCCTCATCTCATCCTAACCTTCTGCCAAAGCGGCAAGGATTAAAAGTCTATTCGTAGCAGTCTGTTAGGAAGGCTCCCAGGGCGTCTGGTGACCATCTGGGAGTTTGGCGCCCGAAGGGGAAGGCGGCGTTTGAAACGGCGGGTACTGGCAGGGTCGGGGATTGAATTAATGTAATATTATGATATTCTTATATACTAATTATTCTTCCGGGGAGGCATGGCATATGGGAAGCCGTCGAGCGGGATATACCCGCATTTTGGCCATTGCCGGCAGCATCGCTTTATTGTGGGCGCCGTCTTGGGTTGACGCGGCGTCAGGACCGCTAGCGACGGCGACGGCCAGCTATCAGAGCGTGACCGATGAGCAGATTCTGGATGGGGTCGTCGAGCCGGTCCGCCAGTCTACCGTCTCCGCCGAGTTCGTCGGGCGCATCGAGGAGATCAACTTCGATGTGGATGACTTCGTACCCAAAGGCAGCGTCTTGATCCGCTTTCGTGATAACGAGCAACGCGCCCGGCTCGCCCAAGGCAAGGCGGCCCAAGCAGAGGCCAAGGCACGCCTTACCGAAGCGCGCCAGGAATACCAGCGGATCAAGAATCTGGTCGCGAAAAAACTGGTGGCCCAGTCGCAGATGGATCGTATCACCGCGGCGCTGAACAGCGCCGAGGCGCGTTTAGCGGCCGCCGAGGCCCAGGTCAAGGTGGCGCAAGAACAGCTCGATCGTACAGTGATCAAGGCGCCATACGATGGCTTCGTGGTCGCCCGTCACGTGGAGGTGGGGGAGACCGTACAGGTCGGGCAGCCCTTGATGACGGGCCTGTCGGTAGATGACCTGCGCGTCACGGTCCAGGTGCCGCAGAGTTTTATCGCCGCCGTGAGCAGTCAGGACCGCGCCACGATAACTTTTCCCGACGAGCAACTGCCCAGCGTGACCGTGCAACACCTGACGGTGTTTCCCTATGCCGATCCGCTCAGCCACACCGTCAAGGTGCGGATGAACCTCCCCAAGGATTTACAGGGCGTGCGCTCCGGGACCTTCGTCAAAGTGGCCTTTGTCGCGGGTGAGTCGCCTCAGTTGTTGGTGCCGCGTCAAGCGGTGGTCAGGCGCAGCGAATTGACTGCGGTTTATGTATCCGATAAAGACGGTGTCATCAGCTTGCGCCAGGTGCGTACCGGACAGTTGCGCGACAACGATATGATCGAGGTGCTGTCAGGCTTGGAGGATGGCGAACATGTGGTGTTGGACCCGATACAGGCCGGCTTAGTCCTCAAGGAACGGCAGGCGGCACATGGCGAATGAACGTTTAGGTATTTCCGGCACTATCGCCAAGAAGTTTCTGCACACCGAAATCACGCCTTTATTGGCGTTGTTGGGCTTGTTGCTCGGCCTGTTTGCCGTCCTGGTCACGCCGCGGGAAGAAGAGCCGCAGATCGATGTGACCTTCGCCAATGTCTTCGTGCCCTTCCCCGGGGCATCGGCGCGGGAAGTGGAACAATTGATCAGCATCCCCGCCGAGCAGGTGTTTTCCGAGATCGAGGGTATCAAGCACGTCTATTCGGTGTCGCGGCCGGGGATGGCGGTGCTCACCGTGCAATTTGAGGTCGGCCAGTCGCGCAACGATGCCATCGTGCGTCTCTATAATGCGGTCTTTTCAAATCAGGACTGGCTGCCGGCCAATCTCGGCGTCGGCCAGCCCATCGTCAAACCCAAGGGTATCGACGATGTGCCCATCGTCACCCTGACCCTGTGGACCAAGGATCCCGCGCGCGGCGGCTTCGATCTGCAGCAGGTGGCGCACACCATCGAAGTGGAATTGAAACGCGTGACGGGCACGCGCAATATCTACACCATCGGCGGCGCCGATCAGGTGGTGCACGTGCTGCTGGATCCGCAACGCCTTGCCGGTTATCACATCGCCCTCGATGATCTGCGCGCGGCCTTGTCCGCCGCCAACGTCTCCCACGAGGCGGGCTCGCTGGTGGCGAACAATCAGGAGATCCTGGTGCGCGCCGGGACGCTGTTGAGCAGTCCCGAAGACGTGGCTTCGCTGGTGGTGGGGATGCGCGACGGCGCGCCGGTGTATCTGCGCGATGTGGCGACGGTGAGCCGCGGTCCCGATCAACCGGAGAAATATGTGCGCTTCGGCACCGGCGCGGCGGCGGATAAAAAGGGCATAGATGCCAAAGGCGAATTTCCCGCGGTCACCATCGCCGTGGCCAAGAAGCCGGGGACCAATGCGGTGGAGATTGCCGACCGCATCATCCAGCGTGTCAACGACTTGAAAGGCACCTTCATACCCAAGGGCGTGGAGGTCACGGTGACCCGCAACTACGGCGCCACCGCCAACGACAAGGCCATGAAGCTGATCCTGAAGCTGGTCTTCGCCACGATATCGGTGGTGGTGCTGGTATGGCTGACTCTGGGCCTGCGCGAGGCCTTTATCGTCGGTACGGCAGTGGTGGTTACCCTGGCCATTACTCTGTTCGCCTCATGGGCCTGGGGTTTCACCATCAACCGCGTGTCGTTGTTCGCCTTGATATTCTCCATCGGTATTCTGGTAGACGATGCCATCGTGGTGGTTGAAAACATTCATCGTCATCGCCAATTGGGCGGCAAGACCCTGGCCGAGGCCATCCCCTTTGCGGTGGACGAAGTGGGCGGACCCACCATCCTCGCGACCTTCACGGTGATCGCCGCTTTGCTGCCCATGGCCTTTGTCAGCGGCCTGATGGGACCCTATATGAGCCCCATCCCCATCAACGCCAGCATGGGCATGATCATTTCGCTGCTGGTGGCCTTCATCGTTACACCGTGGCTGACCTATAAGGTGCTGCATCGCGCCAAGCATCATACTCCCCACGGTGATACGCATTCCGGCCCGCTGTATCGTTTCTTCCAGCGTTTGATCGGGCCTTTCCTGGATGAGGGCAAGGGGCGGTCACGGCGTTGGGGCTTGTTTGCGGCGGTCATGGTGCTGATCCTGTTATCCGTGAGCCTGACCGTGTTTAAGCTGGTGGTGATGAAGATGCTGCCCTTTGACAACAAGTCCGAGTTTCAGGTGGTGGTCGACATGCCGGAAGGCACCAGCGTGGAACAGACCGAACGGGTGCTGCATGACCTGGGCGCCTATCTCGCCACCGTGCCGGAAGTCACCGATTACGAGACCTATGCGGGTACGGCCTCGCCCATCAATTTCAACGGCCTGGTGCGTCAGTATTATCTGCGCAGCGGCGCCGAGGTCGGCGATATTCAGGTGAACCTGGTGGATAAACACCACCGTGACCGCAAGAGTCACAACATCGCCTTGGCGGTGAGGGGGCCCTTGCAGGCGATTGCCAAGCCCTTCAACGCCAACGTCAAGATCGTGGAGGTGCCGCCGGGGCCGCCGGTGCAAGCGCCGCTGGTCGCCGAGATCTACGGTATCGACTACGACGGCCAAATCCGCGTTGCGCAAAAGGTGCGCAGCGTCTTCGAGACCACGCCGGACGTAGTGGACGTGGACGACAGCGTGGAGGTACCGCAGGCACAATTGATTCTGCATGTCGATCGCGACAAGGCGGCGCTGTTGGGCGTCAGCCAGCAGGCCATCGCCGGGGCGGTGGCTGCGGCGGTGGGCGGTGAAGATGTGAGTTATCTGCATGGCGCCCACGTCAAATACCCGGTGCCGATCCGCATCGAACTGCCGGTGGCGGACAAGGCCAATCTGAACTTTTTATTGAACATCAAAGTGCACGGCGCCAAGGGTGCCATGGTACCACTGTCGGAGTTGCTCACTATCGTCCACGGCCAGCGTGAGCATGCCATCTATCACAAGGACCTGCTGCCGGTGGTTTTCGTCACCGGTGATATGGCCGGCAAGCTGGACAGCCCCTTGTACGGCATGTTCGATATATATGCGCGCTTGAACAAGACGCCTATCGCCGGTGAGAACGGCGAAGTCCTCAGCCAGTACCTATTGAAGCAGCCGGACGATCCCTATCGCTACAGCCTCAAATGGGACGGCGAATGGCAGATAACCTATGAAACGTTTCGCGACATGGGCATCGCCTACGGCGTAGGGCTGATCTTGATCTATCTGCTGGTAGTGGCGCAATTCCGTTCGTATTTGGCGCCGCTGATCATCATGGCTCCCATCCCGCTCACCATCATCGGCGTGATGCCCGGCCATGCCTTGCTGAATCTGTTCATGGACGCAAAATTCACCGCCACCTCCATGATCGGCATGATCGCCCTGGCGGGCATCATCGTACGTAACTCGATCCTGCTGGTGGACTTCATCAATCAGGAAGTGCGACAGGGCACGCCCTTCGCCGAGGCGGTGATCCGTTCCAGCGCGGTGCGCGCCAAGCCCATCGTCCTCACCGCACTGGCCGCCATGCTCGGTGCGTTCTTTATCCTCGACGATCCCATCTTCAGCGGGCTGGCGATTTCTTTGATATTCGGCGTGATGGTTTCCACGGCCTTGACCCTGATCATCATTCCCATCATGTATTACGCGTGGATGCGGAAGAAGGTGCAGCCAGCGGGTGGACTATGAACCATGTGGTTTATTTCACGGTGTCATTTCGACCGAAGGGAGAAATCTTTTGAAATGTTCGGTGCGAAGGACGTCGCTAAAGAAGATTTCTCGCTGACGCTCGAAATGACACATTGAGAAATGGCAGCGCGAGTGGGTGTGGCACCCCATTCCCGTAGGCGGCGCCGAGCATCGCAGTCGGGCTGGGAGGAAAGCGAACTCGTGTCTGAGCCCCTGGCGCCGGAGGCGGTAGGGGCGAGTTAGCGAGCGCCCAGCCCGGCGAGAAGCGCAGGGGACTCCGCATAGCGGAGCGTCGGATTCGGGTGTCCTTTCTTTTGAATACTTTTCTTTGGACACGCAAAGAAAAGTATTCCGTGTTCGCGGACGGGACCGCGATTCAATGCAACATCGCCATAGGCGATTCGAGTTAATCAATAGTGTCCCCTGCGGGGACGGATTTATTTTGGGCGGCAATCCGCGCCGCGGGCGGGTGACTTTCTTTTGCGCGGCCAAAAGAAAGTCACCAAAGAAAAGGCCGCCCGACGCCTTGGCCCTACGGGCTACCCTGCGCTCCTCGCCATTTTGGGCGCGCGCGGAACTCGCTGCGCTCAGACAGCCGCGCGCTTCATCCCAAAATGGCTGTGGTGCTCAGCTGCGCCGACGGGACCCGGGGCGGTATCCGCAGAGGCGTCATAATGTTTTTACGCAAATTTCGTTTTCGCTAATGAAACGAAGTGAAACTAGCGTCTGGTTGAGTACGTTGCTAGTCACTGATTTGTAGCTCATAGTGAGGACACAGTTTGACGCTAGGATCGGGATCGTAGGACACGAGAAGAAATGCCCGCGTTACATATTTAAGCTTATTAAACTTTTGCTCTTGTAAATAGGACTCTACTGTTGATCGATTTAGCATAGGTTCATCTGTGAAGATCACTATGAAATATCCCCCATCGTAAGGTGGTTCTTTCAATTCCGTATATCTTGAATCTTTTCGGGATAGCAGTGAGTCCAATGATGAAATAAATTTTGTCTTATCCCAATCAGCCCACTCATAAGCAGCGCCTGCCTTGAAGGCTTGTATTGCCTTCCCATCCACTAGCTCAGTTACTTCAATTGCTATTCGATTGCCATCATTATCCAAAGCTTCGCAATCAGGAGGGTCATTTTGTCGCCCTCGCATTTTTAGAGAGTCGAAAATATTTTTACCTTCTTTTTCTAAAGATTCAGCGAGGCTAGCTACAACTCCCCACGCTTCAATGTCACGGTCTGAGCCCCACCCGAAAAAGTCCGCGTAACCGCGAGCTTTGGTTCTCGCATCACGTATCAGCGCCAATACTTCCTTTTCTTCTGCAGTCGTCATGTCAGTAGCAAACAATACTAGAAGTATTTGAATTTTTCGCTATTAGGCAGAATCGGTCTATCCTGTTTGATTATTGATTTTGATCTCATGCTGAAGGTCGCAGCCCATCAAGTCTAATGGATTAGCTGGGTGCCTGATTCGTTGATGCGATGATTTCCGCGGCCTCCGCGGGGCTGAGATGGCGGCCGGGGAGGGGGATCAGGCCCGGCACGCGCTGCTGATAGCGGCGGTAAGGCTCGCCGAATTCCGCCACCAGTTTTCGCTCCTCCAGCCGCGAGCCGATGGCGAAATAGAGGGTGATGGCGACGCAGCTCGCCAGCCAGGCGGGGTCCATGTCCCGGGTCCAGATGATGAGCAGCCCGAAGAAATACCAGGGGTGGCGGACGTAGCGGTGGAGCGGGGATAGGGAGAAGCGCGGGCCGCGGCCGGGGATTCGTGCCTGGCTGAGGCCGAGGAATTCCCGGCTATCGTAATAGCGTAATGACCACCAGAAGCCGGCGATGGCGGCCAGGGCCAGGCCGTCGGCTAGCCAGCCTACTGGACCATGCCAGCTCCATAATGGGGCGGCCTGGCTGGTATGCAGGATCCACAAGGGCGGGATGAGCAGCAGGGTGGCGGCCAGATTATAGGCAAGGCGGTAATATGGGGTGAAGCGGGGCCAGTGGGCGGCGACCCAGTTTTTGGCGGAGAGTGAGGCCAAGGCCGAATGGAGGGCGAAATAGAGCAGCCAGACTGATAATACCTTGATAATCATTAATAAATTACTGGTCATGGCTTGGCCGTTCAGGGTGGGCGCTGGAATTTTGTCTATCTCCGCAACTGAGCCAAGTCAAGGAATAAATTTGCATTGTTAAGCTCAAGTTTAACTGAATAAAAACCTAAGCGGAGGAATAAGTTACGTTCTATATATGATTTTTTATATATAAAAACAGGTATTTATAACTATACTTTCTGTGACGCGCTTTGCTAAACTCCGCTCCACGATGGTCAAAATTGTGACGTTGTGCACACTTTTGTCACCTCTAGGCAACACCCAGTGGTGGATGCCTAGACAAGATTGAACGGGTACGCAGGCAGCGATCGTCGTAACGGAGGTAAAGGACTCACGACACCCGGCAGCAGTTCAGCTGAGGATTGATTATCAGGCGACTGCTGCCCGAATGGCCGAAAAGACTAAACCAAAAGTGGAGGCTAGGCCGTGAAGCCCATGAAGTTGAAGACCCATCAATATCCGAAGACAGGGTACCTGTCGCGGTTGCTGCTGTTCTCCACTCCCATTGCCCTGGCCTGTATCCTGTCGCAAATGTCTACTTCCTATTCCCTGGAGGTGCTGGGTGACGAGGTCAATCTGAATTGCGCGGTCGACGACATTGGCAGCGCCGACGTTCAAGCCAGCGCGGCGCAGGATTTCTTTGATACTTCATGGTTGCCCAGCCGCCGGGATTTCCAGATGGTGGCCAATAATCAGCCCAGCGAGACCATGTGGAATCCCCTGGGGAAAGGCTGGCTTACCCCGGAACAGATCGACTTGCTGGGGATGGCCTATAGCATCGGCTATCAAGACGGCGGGGAGGCCCATGCCCGCTTGGTGCAGGCGGTCCTGCTGCAAGAGACCATCGCCGGCCTGTTGGGTCGTCTCGGACATTTGTCGGCGCCGCTTGGTAAGCGCTCCTATGGGGTGATGCAGGTGAAGGTGGTGGCGGCCCGCGATGTGTTGCGTCTCCATCCGGAGTTGGGGAAGTTTCACACCGACGATCAGCTGATCACCCGCTTGATAACCGACGATGAATTCAACATCCGTGTTGGTTCCGCCTACCTCAAATTTCTGCGCCGGCACAAGCATAGCGACCAACAGGCCCTGGTGGCCTACAACATCGGCATGAATGCCGCACGCCGGGTGATGGATGCCGCCGACTTTAAGTACGTACAGAAAGTCGAGCGCTATATGGCCGTGTTGGTGCCGCGTTATAACAACAAATTTCCCGCCACTGACACGCTGCATGTCGCCAGCATGTAGTGCCGGTGGCAATTCCCCGCCGGGGAATCACGCGTAATTGGGCGCGTTTCCCGCCTTCCATTTGATATTGCAACCGATGCTGGGCTGCTGATCGCCGCTGACGGCCTTGCCCGCCAACACGGCGTTGAGCGCCGTGCGCAGATCCTTTCCCGTCAAGGGAATATTGTTGCCGGGACGGCTGTCGTCGAATTGTCCCCGATATACCAGCTTGCGGTTCTTGTCGAAGAGAAAGAAATCCGGGGTGCAGGCGGCGTGATAGGCCTTGGCGGTCTCTTGTGTCTCATCATAGAGATAGGGAAAGGTATAGCCCGCGCTGGCGACTTCATCGACCATCTTCTCCGGGCTGTCATCGACATATCGTTCGGCATCATTAGCGTTAATCCCTACTATCGCCACCCCCTTGGGCTGATACTCCCGCGCGAATTCCGCAAGGGCGGGGCGGATATGTTTTACATAGGGACAGTGATTACACATAAACACCACCAGCAGGGCCGATGCCTCTTTGAAATCATCCAGCGAGATCAATCGACCGGTGGTGTCGGAGAGCCGGAAATCCGGAGCGGGCGTGTCCAGTTTTAACATGGTGGATGGTGTCAAGGCCATGACTGCGTTCTCCTTGAAAGGTCGGGATCTTTGCAAAGCGGGGATTCAATAGTGTATGCCCAAGGCCGGCAGGCTACAAGCGAATGGCTGGGAGGGGCGGACACAATTAAAGTCTTTTCATAAGCAAAAGTCCGTTGTATAAGGATATTTTATTTGTCAGCGAGGAGAAGATGCTTGACCGGCCAGGATGCTAAATCGAGCAGGGTCAGGTTTGCGCTGAATATTCCGCAAGATGTACTTCTATCGTATTACGAAGGAACGGCGCGGGCCGTGATGGTCCAGTCCCTGGATGGCCGCAGCATACAGTTTCCTGCAAATGTCTTGCGCCAATTCGTGACAGGTGAGGGCGTACAGGGAATTTTCGAGATGGAATTCGACGCAGACAATAAGTTCGTGGGCTTGCGGCGCGTGGGTGATTAGCCGCGTGGCTGCCGGATTGAACCGCATGCCAGCTCAGCGAGTCCATATCGGTACGTCAGGGTGGTCATACGAGCATTGGCAGGGGGTTTTTTATCCTGAGGGGCTGGCCGCGAATCAGCGGCTAGCTTATTACCAGCGATATTTTCGAACGGTTGAAATCAACAGCTCCTTTTATCGTTTGCCCAGTGGCGATTCAATGCGGCATTGGTGCGAAAGCGTAGGCGACGATTTTATTTTTGCGGTGAAGGCCAGCCGCTATATCACCCACATGAAAAAGTTGCGCGATCCCCGGCGTACGATCAAGGCGTTTCTAAGTCGCGTCGAGGTTTTGGGCGACAAGCTCGGGCCGATTCTTTTTCAATTGCCGCCGCACTGGCACATCAACACGGAACGCCTGGCGGCTTTTCTCAAGAGCTTGCCCAAAGACTATCGCTATGTCGTCGAATTTCGCGATCCCACTTGGTTTTCATCGCAGATATATGAGCTGCTGGCGAAGCATGCGGTGGCCTTTTGTATTTTCGATCTGGATAAGAAACTCTCGCCGCTGCAAGTGACCGCGGATTTTGTCTATATTCGCCTGCACGGTCCCAAAGGGCCTTATCAGGGACGCTACAGCGATCGTAGCCTGCGTAATTGGGCGGAGTCGATAGCGCGCTGGCGCCGTGAAGGGCGCGAAGTCTTTTGCTACTTCGACAATGATGAAGCCGCCTATGCCGTGCAGAACGCAACGCGCCTGCACGGCATTCTGCAGGCGAGCAACCCCCTAAGGTGAGCCCACCGCGCCGATGGTGAGGGCATAGGGTCCGGGCTCCGCTTTAAATGGAGAACCTGGAATCTTGCTTAAAGCGCCGCTGTTCGGATTCAGCTGGTAGGCGGTGATGGTGCCGGCACCGTTGTCGGCAATGTAGACGTAATTGTCCTTCGGGTCGACGACCACTGCGTAAGGGAACCAGCCGGTGGCATAGGGTGACCCCGGGATTTCCGTGAGCGCCCCGGTTTTGAGGTCACGTTTGAAGGCGGAAACGTTATGGCTGCCCCAGTTGGCGACGTAGACGAAACGATTGGTGGGGTCCACCGTCACTGAATAGGGTTGGGATCCCGCCACAAACGGTGAACCGGAGATTTCCTTCAACTCGCCGCTGGCTGCATTGATCCGAAAGACCGAAACGGTGGCTGTTCCATAATTTGCCACATAGAGGAAACGATTGTCTGTGGATGCCGACATGTAGATTGGGTGCAGGTCGGTCTTGGCGGCTTTGGGCACCGGGAGCAGGGCGCCGGATTGTTGGTCGATGCGATAGGCATTAACGGAATCGCCGTTGAAATTCGACACGAATGCAAATTTACCGTTGGGCGATACGGTCACTGAAATGGGATGTGCGCCGGTCTGTACCGGCCGGCCTGTTTTTGTCAGTGCACCCGATGCGGCGTCGAGTTTGTACGAGGTGACGATATTGCCATCTTCGTTCGTGACGTAGGCAAAGTGGTCATCCGGTGTGATGGTGATCGCGTCGGGATAAATGCCGACTTTAAACGGGGATCCGGATACAGGGCGGAGACTGCCGTTGTCGGGATCGATTGCGTAAGCGGATATGCTCGCCGAACCTTGATTGGCGGCGTAGACGAACCTATGGTCAGAAGACATGGCAATGGCCACGGGATAGTGACCGGATACAAAAGGAGAGCCGGGAAGTTTTACCAGCTTGCCGTTTTTCAAGTCTATACGATAACCCGAGACATTTTCAGCGGCTTGGTTGGCTGAGTAGATAAATTCGGCATGACTGCCGGACTTTGACAGTGAGGCGTGGGTGGCCGTGCTGGCCGTTGTAATGGCCGAACTCAGTACGAATGGGGCTACAACGACGCCCATCCATAGGGGGCGTGAACGCGGTTTCGTGGTCGTCATCCCGGCTTGTCCTCTCGATCTGTTGGGGGTGGGTTGTTTTGTTATTCGGCTGTTTAGTGTTTTTTATAAGCTAATGCGTGAGATCCCGTGGCAACTATAATCGCATGTTGCCATGCAGCTCAAGCCGTGGAGCCGAAGCGCGCGGTAATTTCAGAATGATTTACTGATGTGGCAAGGGGTTTAGGGTACGCAGCGCAGGGGCCGATCCTGCGGATATCGGAGATTAATCGCCACGCATGGTAAAGCGCGCTTCGAGTGATTCGAGTTTTTGCATAATGCCGGTGTACTCCAGTTCCGCCATAGGCAACATGGCGGCACCGAAGAAACCCTGGCGGCGCATATCTATAGCCTTGCCCGCCACGGAATCACGCACCCTGTCCCAGAAAGGATGGGCAAAGGCATCCACCGCTTCAGTGAGACGCCCTTCATGCATGGCAAAAGCGGCGCAGCTGATCACTGGTGGTCCGTCAAAGTAACTGATGCCGGAATAAAGGGGTACCGGCATTAAAGGCATTTGGTGCGAGCCGCGCATGCCGCCCGCGACGTAGTGGCCGACTGCATAGGGGGCCAGGATCTCTCCGGTGGCGGGAAAATCTTTTTGGACCCGTACCAGCATCACCGGGTCATCCTTACCGGTATATTTTCCGGCGATATTATGCAAGCGCGACGTGGAGGCCGCCACGGCCCGCTCACCGCTGGCGCGTGACCACACCGATTCGACGACGAAGCGTTCGGTGTCACGCAGCAATGCCGCGATCTCATACAGCTCCTCCGGAGCATTGAGCTCAATGATACGGTCGCCCTCGGTGCAATTGACATCCATAATGACAAAGTGGAAGCCTTGTGCCATGCCGGGCGCCAGCATCAGGCCCGGCGTGTTCATTGGGTCGGCGAAGGCGAGATACAGGGGCAGATTGAAAGCGCCGGGATCGGTCTTGTCGGCGGCGAAGAACAGAAACGGCTCACTGGGCCGTTCATCGAATTCCATTTCCGCTACTGCAGGTCCCATTCCGCGCACATTGCCGGAGAAGGCATCCTTTAATAAGTCTTGGCCGGCACCGTACAGGCCCTGCGATTTGGCAACTTCGGTTCCGGCTATAAACGCGTCCCATGCCAATTTATGAACGCCCTCATGTCCTACTCCGTGGTTGTGGGTCATGAGAATGGCAATGTCATCGCCGGTATTGCTGATATAGTTATCGATAAGCAATTTGGCGCCATGCTGTGAAATGTAGGTGCGTACGGTATGCAGCAGTTGCCGCGAGGGACTGATGTGGCCGCCGATGGAACCAATATCGGCTTTAATAATGCTGAGGGTGATTTTCATGACAGAGCCTCCTTGGCAGGGCTGTCGCTTTCCATTCCCCTCGGAACGAAGCCATCCCGCTCACTGGAAAAATGCGGTGAGACTGGATGAAATTAGTTTTATCCTACGCCCTTGCGCGAAAGAAGCAAGCGGATGACGCGCACGATGTTGGTACGTTAATAAACGTAGACTATGTGCGTGCTTTGAGTATGTTTAAAGACGCTTCAGAAATACAGGTTCCACAAAATATCATGCCCCATTGCCTGCGGAACGGCATTTTGACAGAAGGTTGAGAGAATCGGATGTTCTCGTATCATCTAATCATTATAGTATATGATTTAACAAAAGGATAAGGCAGACGCAGGCAGATATCATAGATATATTCTGATGATTGATCGTGGGTGAGGGAGGGAGTCCTGAGCACTGTCAGAGAAGAGCGCCGGATAAATCTGGTCGGGACGCTGATTATGGCAACCCTGACGCTTTGCGGCGGACTACTAGTTTATTTCGTGATGCAGCGTCAGTCGGAAGACTTCTTGAGAAAGGGCCTGGAAGCCGCCCTGCAGGTTCGTATCGAGCATCTCGTCCTTACCATAAAGAACAGCATCGATAAATCCGCGGCAATCGCGACCCGGCCCTTTCTCGTCGATGAGATGAGGCTACTTGATAAAGACAAGACGAACGAAAAGGCGCGTCGGGAATTTATCCGTGCCGCCAAGGCCGGACTACCGAACGGCTTTTCCGCAATCGCGTTCTACGACCATGATAACGACGAGGTGGCCAGAATAGGCGAGTTCAGTTCGAATCCCGAGATCAATATCACCCTGAACGGGCAGACCGTTCTTTCCAAGAAAACCACAACTCGCGCGCACCTGCTCCGCAACAATGGCGCGGTACTGCGTGTCGATGCCGACATCAAGGATAACGGTATATTCGTCGGAACGGTGAGTACCGAAGAGCGGCTGGCTGGCGTTGACAATATGTTCGTCGAGACCCGCGATTTGGGCGAGTCGGCCGAGCTTGCCTTGTGTGCACCGCTGGGGCAGGACATGCAATGCTTTCCGACTACGCTCACTCCCAAGGTATTTCCGCGCATTTCCCGCATGCAGCAGTCAGGCAAGCCGCTGCCGATGAGTTATGCCCTGGCGGGGCAGGCCGGCGTAATCACTGCGCACGATTATCGAAATAAAGAGGTGGTGGCCGCCTACAGCCCGGTCGCCGATCTAGGATTGGGCCTGGTGATGAAGATCGATACCGATGAATTATACCAGCCTATTCATAGAAGGATTGAATTCATTCTTTTTTTGCTGCTGGTGCTGTTGACGGGTGGGGGGCTTTTATTGCGCTGGCAGGTGATGCCTTTGGTTAAGAGGCTGGTGCGTTCCGAGCGCGTGGCGCGAGAAAATTATAATCACCTGCTGGCCAGCGATGCGCATATTCGTGTGTTGATGGAGGTTTCCCCAGTCGGAATCTTCCGCACGGATGAGAACGGCAATTGCTTATATGTGAATGAACGCTATTGTGAGATCACCGGCCTTACCCTGCAGCAGGCCCTGGGCCAAGGGTGGTCTCGTGCCTTGCATCCCGATGACAGCAAGCGCGTAGTCGAGGCTTGGGGCGAAGCGGTGCGGGACAATCACCCCTTCAGCATCGAATGCCGTTATCGCCAGTCGGACGGGGGGGTGGTGTGGGTCCTGGCGCAGGCGACACGTGAGTTGAATGAGTCGGGGAAGCTCAAAGGTTACATTGGAAGCGTAACCGATATCACGGAACGCCGGAGCGCCGAAGATGCGCTGAAGGCGAGCGAGGAACGTTACCGCTCGGTGGTGACAGCCATGAGCGAGGGCATCGTGATTCAGCAGTCCGATCAGAGAATCGTGGCCTGTAATCCCAGCGCGGAACGCATCCTGGGTCTGAGTCATGATCAACTCATGGGGCGCACCTCAATGGATCCCCGCTGGCGTACCATCCATAGGGACGGCTCGCCGTTTCCCGGTGAAACTCATCCCCCGGTGGTGACCCTGACGACCGGGCAGGCGCAGTTCAACGTGATCATGGGCGTGCATCGTCCGGATAATTCACTGGTCTGGATCTCCATCAATACGCAACCGTTGATGCATCCTGGTAAGTACCTGCCATATGCCGTCGTGGTGTCATTCGTCGACATCACCGCCAGACAACTGGCCGAAGAGACGCTGCGGCAAAACGAGGAATTTCTACGCTTGTCGCAAAGTGCTGGCCATGTGGGTAGCTATTCCTGGGAAGTCTCCTCCGGGCTCGTCCGGTGGTCTGATGAGTTATTTCGAATCTACGGTGTTGATCCGGAGCGGTTCGAGCCTAACCTCGAATCGGTTATAGGCTTGACCCATCCCAAGGATAGGGAAAGGATGCAGCGGCAACTCGAGGAGATGGTGGTGACCGGGCGTGCTATGGATTACGAGTACAGCATCATTAGGCCTAACGGTGAGGAACGCCTGTTGTGGGGGCATGGAGAAGTTATCCGCGGTAAGGGAGGAAAGGTCACACGCAGCATCGGCATGGTGCAGGATGTTACCGAACGCTTGCGCGTGGAACAGGCGCTCCTATTGAGTGAAAAGAACTTTCGGTCGTTGCTCGAGGATGCCAATATCGGAGTCCTGGTGCATTACAAGGGCAAGCATGAGTACGCCAATACCAAGTTGCTCAAGATGCTTGGCTACTCGCTCGATGAATTCCGAACCACCACCATGAAGGATATCGTTGATCCCTTAGAACTCCCGAAGGTGGAGGCGCGCTATCGTGCACGCATGGAGGGGAAAGATGTGCACAACATTTACGACACAATCCTTAGGACTAAGCACGGCGCTTCTCTGGATGTGGAGTTGACCTCGACCAAAACGATCTGGGAAGGAAAGCCGGCCGGGTTGGTATTGTTCCAGGATATTACAGATCGTCATCAGGCGGTGGATCGGATGCGCAAATTATCCAGCGCCCTGGAGCAAACCGCTGACTCGGTGATGATCACCGATGCCCACGGCGTCATCGAATATGTAAATCAGTCCTTCGAAAAGGTGACCGGATACAGCCGCGAGGAAGCCCTGGGACAGACGCCGCGCCTCATCAAGTCCGACCGGCAAAAAGCGGAATTCTATGCGGCCATGTGGCGGGCGATTCTGGACGGCCAGGTGTACAACGATGTCTTTATTAACCGCCGCAAGGATGGTTCACTCTATTATGAAGAGAAGACCATCACGCCGCTCAAGGAAGCCGATGGCCGGATTACCCATTTTGTCTCGACCGGCAAGGATGTCACCGAGCGCATCGAGATTCAGGAACGTCTGCAGTATATGGCGCAGCATGATGCCCTTACCGACCTGCCGAATCGGGTGTTGCTGTTCGATCGCCTCAAACTGGCCTTGGTCCGAGCCCGCCGTCACCAACGTCTTTTAGCAGTGTTGTTCATCGATCTGGATCGTTTCAAGAACATCAATGACAGTCTGGGCCATGAGGCGGGGGATCAGCTGTTGCAGCAGCTGTCGGATCGATTACGTCGCTGTATCCGCGGCGATGACACGGTCGCGCGCTTCGGCGGCGATGAGTTTGTGATTTTGCTGGACGATGTGGCGCGGGATAACGATGTCCATGAGGTGGCGAAAAAGGTCCTGGAAGAGTTGGTGCCGCCGTTCAGGGTCGATGAACAGCAGCTATTCATCACCGCCAGTATCGGTGTAAGTCTATATCCGAATGATGGAGAAGATTCGAGTAGCCTGCTTAAATACGCCGACATCGCCATGTACCGCGCCAAGGAAATGGGCAAGAATACTTATCAGTTCTACTCCGCGGAAATGAGCGCGCGCGCCTTCGAGCGCTTGACCCTGGAATCAAACCTCAGGTCTGCGTTGGAACGCAACGAATTTCAACTTTACTACCAACCCCAGATCAATACTTTGAGCGGTATGGTGGTCGGCGTTGAGGCCTTGCTGCGTTGGGTGCATCCCAAATTCGGCATGGTGATGCCAGGAGAATTCATGCCGATGCTCGAGGAGACCGGCCTGATCGTCTCCGTCGGGGAGTGGGTGTTGACAACCGCATGCGCACAATTGCGAGCCTGGCATCAGGCCGGTTGGTCGTCTCTGCGTATGGCGGTGAATTTGTCCGCTCGCCAATTCGGGTCGAAATCGCTGATCAGCTCTATAGATCAGGAACTGGCATCGCTGGATGGTCGGCCGTCGCAGCTGGAGTTCGAGATTACGGAAAGCGTTTTTATGCAGCATGCTATGGCGACGACCGAGACCTTGTCCAAGTTGTTTGAGATGGGATGCCGATTAGCGATTGATGACTTCGGAACCGGTTATTCTTCGCTGGCGTATTTGAAGCGTTTCCCGATCAATGTGCTGAAGATCGATTATTCCTTCGTGCGTGATATTCCCGATGATAAAGATGATGCGGAGATCGTGAGTACGATCATTGCCATGGCTCATAATCTGAAAATCGAGGTGGTCGCCGAGGGTGTGGAAACCGAGGCGCAATTCGCCTTTTTAAGGGCCCGTGGCTGTGATTGTATGCAAGGTTATTTATTTGGTCGGCCGTTGCCGGCCGAAGAGATTGAAAAGCTTTTTTGAAGATGGTCTATTCTCGGAAGGATGCTGCGAGGATCTTGACCGATTAGGCGTAGCGCTCAGAGTATGTGTCTGAACAAATATTCCTGTATGCCGTTACGCAGCAGCACTGACTTGACGACGTTATATTGAGAAAAATATTTCTTTAAATCGGTTTGGTTGAAGCGTGGCGCGGGGCGCATCGCTTTGGTGGGGGACTGATATTCCAGCCGGTCATCGGAGATGATCTTGAATGGGATAGGTTGCGCCGACATATCCTTTTGCGAATAAACCAGTAGATAGACATATGCGCCGGGTTTCAGCAGCGGCGCAAGCAGGTCGATGAAGGCTTTGCAAAGCTCGGGATTGAGATAATTGAAGATATCCCAAGCGATCACCACGTCGATGGATCCGGGACTTACTCCGGGGGCCCACTGTTCAAACCAGTTCGCCAGTGCCGCCTTGTCCTCGGCGGTGTCCCCCCTGAACGTCGAAATTAATTCATGGATGTCTTCGATCAATAGTCTGCAGCGTAACCTCGATAACACTTCAAGATTGGCGGCTCGAGCGGGGCCCAAATCAAGTATGACCCACTTGTCTTCATTGCTCATGATGTCCATCAGCGAGGCGAACACCGGACAGTTGGTTTCCTGAATGCCCGACGGTGTTATTCCCGTCTCAAATTTTGCATGGTTCACCAACATTTCATCAACACCTGCTGTGGACCGCACTCGTGCCTAATAAACAAATACTTCATGGTTTCGCTAATTTATTTCATCGCGCCTTTGACATCCGCCGCCGCCTTGTCTGTCGTGCTCGGAGACTTATCAAGCTTGAAGACCGAGGCGGTGTCGTTGCGCGCCGCGCCGGAATCGGTCTTTTTGTAATCCATGTCCATGCTGCCTTTGAATCGCGCGCCGTCTTCCAGGCTGACGCGGGGTGACGTAACGTTGCCGTTGACGTTTCCGCTCTTTTTGATGACGACCTTTTCTTCGCCGTAGATGTCCCCTTTAAGGGTGCCTTCGACGGTGACGGTGCGCGCAAAGATATTGGCGTTGATGTCGCCTTCCTGGCCGATGGTCAGATTGTTTTGCTTGAGATTGATGGTGCCTTCCACCCGACCTTGTATCACTAGATCCTCTTCGCCGGTGAGGTCGCCTCTAATGTAGATGGAGGGTCCTATGGTAGCCAAGCCTGTGGAGCGCTCATATGAGGCCGGTTTGGTGGTGGCGACAGGGGCGCGGGAGTCTCCAACTTCCTGAGAATCAGTTGGTTTCCCGGTATTCCGCTTCAATGGATTCATGTCGAACATTGCCAATCTCCTTTGGTTCTAGAGCCAATTCCCTTAAGGGTGTGGTTCAGCGTAAAAAATTTGACGGTGATGGAAATACACTCAGATATCGGCAGTCTGCCGCGATATTTAAGTGATAGTTTTTACCAGCAAATCCTGCCCATCGCAATACTTGGCGCGGCAATCGATAAAAGGCTTTAAATTTGTCGCCGAAAGACGACGACAGAATATATGTCGAGCAGATTTCGCCGGCGATTTTAATATGGGTTTAGTTTCTGCGATATACGATGAAATTTGCCGAACTTGGCGCGTATAAAATCATGCCGGATAGCTTTCGAGAGCAATAATGCGCTATCAGCTTGTCTCCCTGAGGAGACAGCCCGGCAGGAGAAGGACACGAGAGATAAACTACCGTGGCGGCCTTCTGGGATGGATGGTGATGACATAGTGCCGGGACGACCTTGCACGGTTAATTTTGTGCTTAGGCACGCTTCTTCCTGTGGAATTTTTTAGAGGGGTTGTTCACCGTCTGCATCAACGCCGACCGCAGGTAGTAGCCGGTGTGGGAGTTATCTTGTTCGGCAACATATTCAGGCGTGCCCGTGGTGAGAATCTCGCCGCCTTTTTCGCCGCCCTCGGGACCGAGATCGATGAGCCAGTCGGCAGTTTTAATGACATCGAGATTGTGTTCGATGATGACGATGGTGTTGCCTTGATCACGGAGTCGATGCAGTACGATCAACAGTTGCTGAATGTCATGAAAGTGCAGGCCGGTGGTCGGCTCATCGAGAATATAGAGCGTGCGGCCGGTGCCACGCTTGGAGAGTTCGCGCGACAGTTTGACACGTTGCGCCTCCCCGCCGGACAGGGTCGTGGCGTTCTGTCCCAGTCTGATGTATGAGAGGCCGACATCCATCAAGGTTTGCAGTTTGTTCTTGACCATGTGCACGGCGTTGAAGAAGGCCAAGGCATCTTCCACGGTCATCTCCAGTATTTCGAAAATGCTCTTGCCTTTGTAATGGATTTCCAGGGTTTCCCGGTTGTAACGCTTACCCTTGCACACGTCGCAGGGTACGTAGATATCCGGGAGAAAATGCATTTCCACTTTGATGACGCCATCGCCTTGACAGGCTTCGCAGCGCCCGCCCTTGACGTTGAAACTGAAGCGACCTGGACCGTAGCCGCGTGAGCGCGCCTCCTGGGTTCCGGCGAACAGTTCGCGGATGGGCGTGAACAAGCCGGTATAGGTGGCGGGGTTGGAGCGTGGCGTACGGCCGATGGGGCTCTGGTCGATGTTGATGACCTTGTCGAAGAGGTCGAGGCCGATGACCTCGCGACAGGGAGCCGGTTCGTCGCCGCTGGCATCATATAGTGTGCGTGCAGCGTGGCGATAAAGGGTGTCGTTGACCAGTGTCGACTTTCCCGAACCGGACACCCCGGTGACGCAGGTCATAAGCCCCACCGGGATGTCGACATCGATATTCTTGAGGTTGTTGCCTGTGGCGCCACGCAGCTGTAATTGCCGTGCGGGGTCGTTGGCGGCGCGTTGCTCCGGCACGGCGATGCTCAATTCGCCCGAGAGGTATTTGCCGGTGAGGGATGCGGGATTGGCGATGACCGCCTGGGGTGTGCCCTGGGCGACGATGCGCCCGCCATGCGTGCCGGCACCGGGACCGATATCCACGACATGATCGGCGGCACGGATGGCATCCTCGTCATGCTCCACCACGATCACGGTGTTACCCAAATCGCGCAAGTGTTTCAAGGTGTCGAGCAGGCGTTGATTGTCGCGTTGGTGCAGGCCGATGGACGGTTCGTCCAGTACATACATCACGCCCACCAGGCCGGCGCCGATCTGGCTGGCCAGGCGGATGCGCTGTGCCTCGCCGCCGGACAGGGTGTCGGCGCTGCGGTTCAGGGTCAGATAATCCAGGCCGACGTTGACCAGAAAATTGAGCCGCTCGCAGATTTCCTTGAGGATCTTGCCGGCAATCTCGCCGCGGCGTCCCGGCAGGTTCAGCGTGCTGAACAGCTGATGGGCACGGTTGATGGACATATGCGTCACCTCCGGCAGGGTGTGGCCGGCAATGAATACGTAACGTGCCTCGCGACGCAGCCGCGTGCCTTGGCATTCGGGACAGGGTTGGGAGTTGAGATACTTTGACAGCTCTTCGCGGACGACATTGGATTCCGTTTCCCGGTAGCGGCGCTGCATATTGGGAATGATGCCTTCGAAGGGATGGGCGCGCGTGATCTTGCCGCCACGCTCGTTCAAGTAGGTGAATTTTATTTCTTCATCACCGCTGCCGTAGAGAATCACTTGTTGAATCTTGTCGGGTAATTCGGTGAAGGGGATCTCATCGTCAAAGCGATAGTGCTTAGCCAGCGATTGCAGCAGTTGATAATAGTAGACGTTGCGTCTGTCCCAGCCGCGTACCGCGCCGCCGGCGAGGCTCAGTTCGGGATTGGGAATGATGCGCTCCGGGTCGAAGAACTGACGCACGCCGAGGCCGTCGCAACTGGGGCAGGCGCCGACGGGATTGTTGAAGGAAAACAGGCGCGGCTCCAGTTCCGCCACGCTGTAACCGCACTGCGGGCAGGCGAAACGCGCCGAGAATAGTAATTCCGTTCCTTCATTCATGACTCCAGGGTGGGGGTGGTCATCCAGCATTACTACCTTGACCAGGCCTTCGCCCATACCCAGCGCGGTCTCGAAGGAATCGGCCAAGCGCTGCTGGATATCCGCGCGGACCTTGAGCCGGTCCACCACCACCTCGATGCTGTGCTTTTTGCGGAGATCCAATTTTGGGGCGGTGTCGAGTTCAACCACTTCGCCGTCGATGCGGGCGCGCACATAGCCTTGGCCGCGGAGTTCTTCGATGAGTTTGTGATACTCGCCTTTACGTTCCTGTACGACGGGGGCGAGCAGCATCAACTTGCTGCCTTCCGGCAGGGCCAACACCTGATCCACCATTTGGCTGACGGTTTGCGCGGCGAGCACCGTGCCGTGTTCCGGACATTGCGGTTCGCCGGCGCGCGCGAACAGCAGGCGCAGATAGTCGTAAATCTCCGTAACCGTGCCTACGGTGGAACGCGGATTGTGTGAAGTGGACTTCTGTTCGATTGATATGGCGGGGGACAGCCCTTCGATATGATCGACGTCGGGTTTTTCCATGATGGACAGGAATTGCCGCGCATAGCTGGACAGTGACTCTACGTAACGGCGCTGACCTTCGGCATAGATGGTATCGAAGGCCAGAGAAGACTTGCCGGAGCCGGAGAGTCCGGTGATCACGATCAATTTATCGCGGGGCAGATCTAAGGAGATATTTTGCAAATTATGCGTGCGCGCGCCGCGAATATGAATATAATCCATCTTGAGTTTTCCGCTTGCAGAGTAACCTGTTAATATACCCGCCCCGAGTCTTTGTTAGCAAAGCGAGTAGTAAATAGTGAATGACGCAAACATGACCCAGACGGAAAGGCGCGCCGCCCTTTCCTTAGCCGCCATTTTTTCCACCAGAATGCTGGGGTTATTTATGATCCTGCCGGTGTTCGCTCTGTACACGGAGCACCTGAAAGGTTCTACCCATGCATTATTCGGTCTGGCGATCGGTATCTACGGCCTGACCCAGGCGATATTGGGCATTCCCTTCGGCATGCTGTCCGACAGATACGGCCGCAAGCCGATTATTACTCTGGGATTATTGATTTTTGCCGTCGGCAGCGTGGTGGCGGCCATGTCGGATACGATTTACGGCGTCATCCTCGGCCGTGCCTTGCAGGGCAGCGGCGCCATCGCCGCCGCCGTCATGGCCCTGGCCGCCGACCTCACCCGTGAGGAACACCGTATGAAGGCCATGGCCACCATCGGTGCCAGCATCGGCATGTCCTTCACCGTGGCCCTGGTGCTGGGTCCGGTCCTCAATCATTGGATGGGCGGCGTGCCCGGCATCTTCTGGCTGACGGCGGTCCTGGCCTTGCTGGCCATTGCCGTGCTGTATCTCTGGGTGCCGACGCCGGCCACCAGCCGCGTTCACCACGATGCCGAGCCGGTGCTCGCCGATTTCGGCCCGGTGTTGAAAAACCCCAATTTATTGCGCCTCAATTTCGGGGTGTTTGCCCTGCACCTGCTGCTCACCTCCACCTTCGTGGTGGTGCCTTTGGCGCTGCGCGACGATGCCCATTTGCCGACCGGTCAGCACTGGATCGTGTATCTGGTGGTGATGTTGATCGCCCTGGCCGTGATGATACCGTTCGTGATCATCGCCGAAAAACGCCGCAAGATGAAACAGGTATTCGTCGGGGCGATCGCGTTATTGATGATCGCCGAGCTGGTGTTCATGTCCGAGCATCTGCATCTCGCCGGACTCATCGCCGGTTTGCTGCTGTTTTTTATCGCATTCAACCTCTTGGAAGCTACCCTGCCATCCTTGATCGCCAAGATGGCGCCACCCGACAAAAAGGGGACGGCCATGGGGGTCTATTCCAGTTCCCAATTCCTGGGGGCCTTTTGCGGCGGCTCCCTGGGTGGGTGGCTGCTGGGGGCGGAAGGCATCACCTGGGTATTCGGCATGGGCATGCTGGCGGCGGCCCTGTGGTTGGTAGTGGCGGCGACCATGCGGCCCCCGCGTTACCTGAGCAGCCAGCTTTTACAGGTGGGCAAGGTGAGCCAGGCCGAGGCCGGGGTGCTGGTAGAACGTCTCCTCCAGGTGCCGGGGGTGGCGGAAGCGGTGGTGATCGTGGAAGAAGGCGTGGCCTATTTGAAAGTCGACAAAACCAAACTGGACCTGGATGCCCTGCGGACCTTTTCCGTGGCGGGATCATGAATGAAAAAGCGGCTGAACTACGATAAGCTTTGGCTTTAGCCGGTGGCTGACAAAGCGAGGGTGCGAACATGGCAAGAGGCGTCAACAAAGTAATATTGATCGGCAACCTGGGCAAGGATCCAGAAGTGCGGTATATGCCGAGCGGCGGAGCGGTAACCAATGTCACTATCGCGACCAGTGAATCCTGGAAGGACAAGCAGAGCGGTGAACAACAGGAACGCACCGAATGGCATAATGTGGTTTTTTTCAATCGCTTGGCGGAAATTGCCGGAGAGTATCTTAAGAAGGGCTCTAAGGTCTATGTAGAGGGTAGCCTCCGTACTCGCAAGTGGCAGGATAAAGAAGGCAAGGATCGCTATACCACGGAGATCGTTGCTGGCGAAATGCAAATGCTGGACAGCCGCGGTGCGGGGGGCGGTGCGCCGTCACAACGTGATGAAAGCTCAGGGGGGGCCTGGCAAAAGGGGTCGTCTTCTGTTGCCGAGCCCGCCGGCGATTTTGATGATGACATACCTTTTTAGGGTCCAGCCATAAGCCGTTAGCGATAAGCTGAGAGCTGCAAGCGCAATGCTTGTAGCTCTTCGCGTATTACAACAATAAGGGGCGGGCATGAATCTCCACGAATTCCAGGCAAAGCAATTATTCGCAACCTATGGGATCCCGATCCCACGCGGCGGTGCGGCGGAGAGCGTCGAGCAGGCGCGGGCCATTGTCAGTCATTTGGGTGATGAGCGTTGGGTAGTGAAGGCGCAGATTCACGCCGGTGGTCGCGGTAAGGCCGGCGGGGTGAAGATCGTGGAAGGCATCCCGGAATTGGAGAAGACCGTCGCGGCCATGCTCGGTTCACGACTGGTGACCCATCAGACGGCACCGTCCGGACTCCCCGTCACCTATGTGTTGATCGAGCCGGTCTCGGAAGTGGAGCGGGAACTCTATTTGGGTGCCGTCATCGATCGTGCCCGCGAGCGGGTGGTGTTCATGGCCTCGGCCATGGGCGGCATGGATATCGAGCAAGTGGCTGCCACCCAGCCCGAAAAGATCCTCACCCTGGCCATCGATCCTGTAGTGGGTTTACAGCCTTTTGAATGGCGGCAGGTGGGTTTCGCCCTGGGGCTGGAGATGAAGCAGTTTCCGGCACTCAGCAAAGTGATGAGCGGCTTGTATCGCTTGTTCATGGAGCAGGATGCCAGTCTGGTGGAGATCAATCCTTTGGTAGTCACCAAAGAGGGTGAGCTGGTGGCGGTCGATGCCAAGATCAATCTCGACGATAACGCTCTGTTTCGCCATCCCGATCTGCTGGGCTTGAAAGATCCTACCCAGGAAAACGAAAAAGAACTCATCGCCCAGCAGCATGAACTCAATTACATACCTCTCGAGGGCAGTATCGCCTGCATGGTGAACGGCGCCGGTTTGGCCATGGCCACCATGGATATCATCAAGCTGCACGGCGGCGAACCGGCGAATTTCCTGGATGTGGGCGGCGGCACGACCGCGGAGCGGGTCGCCGAGGCCTTTAAGCTTATCCTCTCCGACGAGAAGGTGGAGGCGGTATTGGTGAATATATTCGGCGGCATTGTCCGCTGCGATCTCATTGCCGAAGGGATTATCAAGGCCATCGATGAAGTGCATGTGGCGGTGCCGGTGGTGGTGCGGTTGGAGGGGACCAACGTCGAGCAGGGCAAGACCATGTTGCGTAACAGCGGTTTGGCGATTACTACGGCGGAGGGACTTACCGACGCGGCGCAAAAGGTGGTGCAACTGGCGGCGGGAGGCCGGGGCTGATGGCGATCTTGGTGAATAAAGTTACGCGGGTGATCTGTCAGGGCTTCACCGGCAAACAAGGGACATTTCATTCTCAGCAAGCCTTGGATTACGGTACCCAACTGGTGGGGGGGGTGACGCCGGGCAAGGGGGGCCAGACCCATCTTGGTCTGCCGGTGTTCGACACGGTGCGCGACGCCGTCATGGCGACCGAGGCGGATGCCTCGATGATCTATGTCCCGGCCCCCCACGCCGTGGATGCCATCCTCGAGGCGGCGGATGCAGGGATCAAGATTATCGTCTGCATCACTGAGGGCATCCCGGTCATCGATATGCTCAAGGTTAAGGCGGTCTTGAAGGCCACCGACGCCCGCCTGATCGGTCCCAATTGCCCCGGCATCATCACGCCGGGTGAGTGCAAGATCGGTATCATGCCCGGGGCGATCCACAAACCGGGCTCCATCGGTATTGTCTCGCGTTCCGGTACCTTGACCTATGAGGCGGTATTCCAGACCACGCAGAACGGCATGGGACAGAGTACCTGTGTGGGCATCGGCGGCGACCCCATTCAAGGCACCAATTTTATAGAGTGCCTTAAACTGTTCGAACAGGATCGTAAAACCAAGGGCATTATCATGGTTGGCGAGATCGGCGGCACCGCCGAGGAAGAGGCGGCGGAATATATTCGCAGTCAGGTCCGCAAGCCGGTGGTAGCTTACATCGCCGGCGTGACCGCACCGCCCGGCAAGCGCATGGGTCATGCCGGTGCTATCATCGCCGGCGGTAAAGGCTCTGCCGGGGACAAGATCGTGGCTCTGGAAGCGGCGGGGGTCAGTGTGGCTCGTTCACCGGCCGAGATCGGTGCCAAGATGCTGGAGTTCTTCACCGGCTGATAGCAATGTTAGATAACGGCTCCAAGCGTATTGACGCACAGGACTGGCCAGGGCCGTCTTTCCGGTTTACCGTTACCTCTTTTCTGAAGCGTACGCTATGACTGATCGGCTGCGGATAGCGCTGGCCCAGCTCAATTTGCTGGTGGGCGATGTGGCGGGCAATGTGATAAAGATTGCCGACGCCATCGCGCGGGCGCGTGACGAGTTGCAGGCGGATGTCATAGTCCTTCCCGAGTTGACCCTTAGTGCTTATCCTCCGGAGGATTTGCTATTGCGTCCGGGGCTGCATCGCCAAGTTCTGCGCGGCCTGGAGACCTTGAAGCGCGGGGTGAAGGGCATCGATGTGGTCGTCGGCTATCCTGACCCCGGCCCCGAAGGTTTGTTCAACAGCGCCTCCTTGATCCGCGACGGCGCTATCATCGCCACCTATCATAAACAGCACCTTCCCAATTACAGCGTCTTCGATGAGAAGCGTTATTTTCAATCGGGCCGAGAAGCGGTAGTGGTGGACATCCGGGGCGTGCCCGTCGCACTTACTATTTGCGAGGATCTATGGCAGCCCGGACCGATGCTGCAAGCGCAGGCCGCAGGCGCACGCATGATGCTCAATCTCAACGCCTCACCTTTTCATGCCTTCAAGGGCGGTGAGCGCGAGGCGGTATTGCGCCAGCGGCTGGCGGAGGCGCCCATGCCCATCGTCTATGTGAATCAGGTGGGTGGTCAGGACGAATTGGTGTTCGACGGTGAATCCTTCGTCATGGCGGCCGATGGTCAGGTTGTGATGCGCGGCCGCCCGTTCGTTGAAGAGCTGTACACGGCCGACTTCGAGATCGGTACCACAGGGGTGAAACCGCTGCCGGGCGTGATGCACGAACACCTGGTGCAGGCGGAGAGCGTCTACCGTGCCCTGGTGCTGGGGGTGCGTGATTACATCGAGAAAAACGGCTTTCAAGGGGCGGTGATCGGCCTGTCGGGCGGTGTGGATTCCGCACTGACCCTGGCCATTGCCGTGGATGCCCTCGGTGCCGAGCGGGTCGAGGCGGTGATGATGCCGTCGCGCTACACCGCCGCCATGAGTATCGAGGATGCACGCGCCGAGGCGGATACCCTGGGGGTGGAATATCATGTCATTCCCATCGAGCCGGCGTTTCAGGCTTTTCTCGACAGCCTCCAGCACGAATTCGCCGGGACCGAGGAAGATACCACCGAGGAAAATATTCAGGCCCGCTGCCGCGGCGTGATCCTCATGGCCATCTCCAATAAGAAGCGCAAGATCCTGCTGACTACCGGCAACAAGAGCGAGATGGCGGTGGGCTATGCCACGCTGTACGGCGATATGGCCGGCGGTTATGCCCCTATCAAGGACCTACCCAAGACCATGGTGTATGCCCTGGCGCGGTACCGCAACGCTGTGGCGCCGGTGATACCGCAGCGGGTGCTGGAGCGACCGCCGTCGGCGGAATTGAAGCCTGATCAAAAAGATCAGGATAGCCTGCCGCCGTACGACATTTTGGATCCGATTCTGGAAATGTATGTCGAGCAGGACAAGTCATCGGAGGATATTGTCGCGGCGGGCTTCGATACGGAAACGGTAATGCGCGTCGTGGCTATGGTTAATCGCAATGAATACAAGCGCCGACAGGCGCCGCCCGGGGTGAGGGTAACGCGACGGGCTTTCGGTCGCGATCGCCGCTATCCAATTACCTCCGGGTATCGTAATCAAGCTCAGCTTGCGGATTAAAGTGCTGGGAAAGGCTGTTGATTTATATATTCTTAGCGAGTGTGGTAATTTAAGCTGAAAGAATGGTAATGGGGGCGATGCTTACGCACAAGGGCGCAGCGCCGGGTAATTTTAGCGGAGAAGGGATGAACTAATGAAAAAAGTCGAAGCGATCATCAAGCCGTTTAAACTCGATGATGTGCGCGAGGCGCTCTCTGAGATTGGTGTGACCGGTATGACGGTGGTGGAGGTGAAGGGCTTTGGGCGGCAGAAAGGGCATACTGAGCTGTACCGCGGCGCCGAATATGTAGTGGATTTTCTGCCTAAGGTGAAGATCGAGGCGGTACTGCAGGACGATGACGTTGACCGTGCGGTGGAAGCTATCGCCCAGGCGGCTCGTACCGGCAAGATCGGTGACGGGAAGATCTTTATTACCACTGTAGAACGGGTCTTGCGCATTCGTACCGGCGAAGAAGGTAACGACGCCATCTAGTCCTATCAACGCATTCTTGCCGCGGCGTTAAGGGATGGGTTTGCCTAATACGGATTTCGGTGTCATGGCGTTCAAGCTTCGGTGGCTTCCTGCAGGTCAGCGGCTCGACACCTTGGTTTTGGCTCGGTCGGAAAAGTTGAGTTTCAGGACGCGGCGCGCATCATCCGCCAACTTGGGCATTCCCAAATGGTCATAGGCCTTGGCCATGAGCGCCAAGGCGCCGGGGATCGAAGGGGTGCGATCATAATGTTCCACGACGTATTTGGCGCGGTTGGCCGCTGCGGCGTAGGCGCCTTTCTGCATATAAAAGTTTGCGGTGTACATCTCTCCCCGGGCCAGGGCATTGCGTAGATAGATGATGCGTTGCACTGCGTCGGCCGCGTAAGGGCTGTTAGGGTAGCGCTGAGTCAGTTCCAGGAATGATTGCATGGATTCGCGCACGGTGCGCGGATCCCGTTGCGCCATGTCCAGAGAGAATCGCTTCTCGAGGAATTCGGGTTTGGGAAATCGTGCCAACCCCTTCAGGTAATAGGCATAATCGACGCGCGCATGACGTGGATAGAGCTTGATGAACTGGTCCGCGGCGGCGATGGCCGAATCCGCTTCGTCATATTTGTAATAGGCGTAGGCGATATCCAGTTGCGCCTGTTGAGCATAGGGCCCGAAGGGATGGTGGGCGATCAAGCCCTCGAAGCGATCCACGGCTAATTTAAAATCACCCGAGTCCAAGGCCCGTTTAGCCAAGGAATAATACTGTTCGGCGGTCCATTTTTCCGGATTATCATCAGGATTGTGAAAAAAGGCGCAGGCGGATAGCCATAGGCTTAAGAAAACGAAGACTACTAGACGGTACATGGTTGTGGCTGTGCTTCCTGTTGCAAAATTTATGGCAATATTCCCTGTTCTTCACCTTTTCCCTCAAGTAAGGAAAGTAGACTGTCGCGGGCAGAAAAATCCGGGGCAATATCGGAAATTTTGGATTATGTTCAATGCTTGGGCATTATACTTGCCTTTTTGTCATCAGGGTATGCATTAAGTAGTGAGTACCGATCAGATAGATACCCAGCACCTGACGGCCGTCGTTCCGGCCGACGCGGCCGGTCAACGCCTAGATCAGGTGTTGGCGGCGTTATTTCCGGATTTTTCCCGAACCCGCTTGCAGCACTGGTTGCGTGCCGGACATGTGACCGTGGACGGGCGCTCGCTGCGCGCGCGCGATAAGGTTTGGGGGGGCGAGCAGATTACCGTGACCGCGATGGTGGAGGTAGAGGTGCCATGGCGGGGAGAGGCCATGCCCCTCGACATCCTCTATGAAGACAGCGCGTTCATCGTGCTCAATAAGCCGCCGGGTTTGGTAGTGCATCCCGGCGCCGGGAACCGTGAAGGGACCTTGGTAAATGCCTTGTTGCATCATGCGCCGGGATTGGCCAATGTTCCCCGCGCCGGGGTGGTACATAGACTGGACAAGGATACCAGCGGTTTGTTGGTGGTGGCGCGAACCCTGGC
>Ga0315556_1000113_pt1 | contig 43687 bp, 32 predicted proteins | sample SalMarSW160310MG_FD_202112 | JGI IMG/M metagenome (GOLD analysis project Ga0315556, IMG submission 202112) | Salt marsh sediment microbial communities from the Plum Island Ecosystem LTER, Massachusetts, United States - Salt Marsh Sediment SW1603-10 ...
GTGAGCTGACGCTGAGCTACGACGTGCCCGAGGAGTTGGTCTCCAGGGCCGGCCTGCGCACGGGCATGCTTTACTTCACCGGCAGGAACCTCTGGCGGAAGATCGACACCTGGGCGATGGAGGCCGAGGCGAACTACAGCACCAACGACCTCTCCAACCAGGACTACTTCATCACACCCGTCCCGAGGACGTTCACCTTCGGGTTGCGTCTCGGATTCTGATGCGTCGCGGATCCATGGCTGAATCTCGAGAAAGGATCAAGGCAATGAGCGAGAAAAGACTCACGAGCCGGCCGCGGCGACTCACTGGCTTCGCCATGATCGCCGGAGCGGTGGCTCTCGGTGCGTGCAGCATGGACGTGGACAACCCCACCATGATCCAGGACGAGGACCTCAACACGAAGGAGTCCATCGAGGCGCTGGCAGCAGGGGTGGCCGGCGACTTCGCCGAAGGCATGATCGTCCCCGGGGGCGGCGGCCTGATCACGGCCGGTGCCATGCTCTCCGACGAGCTGGTCCACGTGGGGACGTGGATCGGGCTGCGCGGCCTGAGCGATGGATTCTCCCAGGACGACTGGGCCGAGTCCCAATCGCGCTGGGCCGAGCCGTCGCAGGCGCGGTGGGTGGCCGAGAACGCCATCGAGCGTCTGACGGCAGTGTTCGACGAGCTGGGCATCGACCCCTTGTCGAGGCCGGAGATTCCCTCCGTCACGATGTGGGCCGGCTTCGCCAACAAGGCGCTCGGGGACCACTTCTGCGAGGCGGTCATCGACGGCGGGCCCAGCCAGCCGTACACGGCCTTCTACGAGCGGGCGGAGGGTCATTTCGACAACGCGATCCAGATGGCAGGGGCCGCCGGCGAGCACGACATGCAGCTGGCCTCCTACGCCGGGCGTGCGCACACGCGCATGCAGCTCGGCGACTGGAGCGGCGCCGTCTCCGACGCGGCGCATATCCCGACGGACTGGGTGTACTGGATTTACTACAACCAGACGGCGGGAGTGTCCAACGACATGTACTGGTGGGGCTACCTGCGGGACGAGACGTCCGTATGGGGCACGCCCTTCGAGACGCTCGGTGAGAACCTCACCGAGCCCAACGGGGGCGATCCGCGGGTGCAGTACGACGTCGCCATGACCGACGAGGGGACCGTGGAGGACGGCGGTGACGGTCGTCGGCCGTTCTACCGGCAGCGCAAGTACCGGAGCTACAGCGACGAGATCGCGCTGACCAAGGGGACGGAGATGCGCCTCATCGAGGCGGAAGCGGCCCTGGTGCAGGGCGGCGACTTCGCCACCGCGGTCGCGAAGATCAACGAGGTACGCGCCTACCACAACGCCAACGGGATGGACCTCCCGATGGTGTCGGCCGCCAGCCTCGACGAGGCGTGGACGCTTCTCATGACCGAGCGCGGCCTCGAGCTGTGGCTCGAAGGGAAGCGCCTGGCCGACCTGCGCCGGTGGGCGACGACCCGCGGGGGCAACATCCCGTTCGCGGTCGTCCGCGAGGAGGCGCGCGGCCAGCCGGCCAGCGCCGACCCGGTGCGTCCGGTCCTGGAGACCGACGTCTACCAGACGCGCGGCGACCTGTGCATCCAGATCAGCAAGGACGAGAAGATGTCCAACAAGAACATCCACTGACGACATCTTCTCCAACCAGGGAGCGCGAGCCCCGTCCGGTCCCCCGCGGCCGGGCGGGGCTCGTGGTCATCGGGGGCGCTCGGCCCCAGCCTCCACCTCGATGGCGACCTCCTGTCGCTCGCCCGCGCGGAGCAGGACCTCGGCGCTCCAGGTGCCCCAACCGGGGACCCTCGTGTCGATCCGGTAGCGTGCCGGAGGCAGCCACCCGAAGTCGACGTACCCCTGCGGGTCCGTGCGGCGCTCGACGCCCCCGGGTTGGAGCGTGACCGTCACGCCCGCCGCCGGCGCGGCCCCCGGCTGCCGCGTCACGCGACCCGCCAGCGACCCGGTGAAGTCGGCGTCCTGGTCCCGCATGTCGTAGAACCACAGGAGGGCCGCGCCGCAGCCTCCGGGAGCGGTGACCGGGGCGTCGTCGGCATCGAACACCTCGATCGCCGTGAGCTGGCGGAGACGTGGGTCCAGCAGACGGTCGGGGCTCAGCCCCGCGCTGCCCGCCATCTGCCGCACCAGGTTGCCGTTCACGAAGAGGTCGAGCACGCACCACGTCTCCGGTGGGTCGTTCGCTTTCCAGGGTGCCGCGCGATGAAGGCGGAACTCGTTCCGGCCGGGCCTGACCTGTGCCACTTCCACGAGCGGGACCTGCCCGAGCACGGCGGCAATGGAGTCGCGACGCACCGCGCGAAGCTCGTCTCCACTCTGGTGCAGGAGGGCGTCCTCCGCGCGCAGGTGGAAGCCCTTGGAGGCGAGCCACTCCGACTCTGGTCCGACCTCTGCGGGCGGGCTCTCGGGTGGAGGTGCGGTGACGCCCGCGGAGACGTCCTCGGCGAGCGTGACCTCGAGGGCGATCACCGCCTCGTCGTCCGGGATCCGTACCTCCACCGCCTCGGAGGCGCGCTGGTCCAGGGAGGCGGACACGTCCAGCACGTGATCCCTCGGGGCGCCGCAAGCGGCGAACACTCCCCTCTCGTCGGTCTCGGTGCCCAGGCCCCGGTCGCCAACCAGCAGCGCGCCTGGGCGGGCACTCTCGCGCGCGGTGGTCCACAGCACGCGGACCGTCGCGCGTGGCACGGGCCGACCGTCCTCGTCGACCACCCTGCCGAAGACGACGCCCTCGTCGTCGGCGGGCGGCTCGGCACACCGGTCGAGCCCGAGGCTGCGCACCGAGGGGAGGGCCAGACGAACGGCCGGCGACGTCCCGGCCGCGACGTCCACCTCGGCGGTCGTCCCGCCGTGGCCGAAAGCCTCCAGCGACGGGGTGGTGGCGCCCACCCGCCACGTACCTACCCCGAGGTCCGGAAACGCGAAGGCGCCGTCCGCCCCCGCACGGACCTCGAGGCCCGCGCCCTCGATCCATACACGCGCCCCCGGCGCGGGCCGCCCCAGGCTGTCGGTGACCACCCCGCTCATGCCGGCCACGCGCTCCTCGTCCTGCACGACCTCACCGTCCGCCGTCGCGATGCGCCGGACCAGGCCGCCTTCGTCGCGGTAGCCCAGCACGTGGTAGCGGACGGCGCCGGCGGCGCCGCGGCGCTGCTCCAGCCGCGGCATCCGGATCCGCCACTCCTTCACGACCCAGGTCCCATTGGGGAGGCCGCTGAAGACGATCTCACCGCCAGCGTCCTCCGCGTCCAGGGTCCGGCCGAGGTTCACGTAGCCGTAGTCGACCGAGCTCAGGCGCCCACCGCGGCGTTCCAGCCAGATCACTCCGTCCACGTCGGCGAGGCCACGGCCCCGAACCGGCTCGAAGTGCAGGCCGATCAGGCCTTCGCCCTCCCTTCCACCGCGGAGCGCGAAGCAGTGCGTGTCGAGGAAGGCGTCCGAGAGAAGCACGTTCGCGTCCGGAGCGTTGTAGACGCGGTCGCGGCCGTCCCGACGGACGAATCCCTCCCGGGCGAGGGTCTCGGCCGGCACGCTCGTGAAGGGTTGGGGCGTGAACCGGCGCTGGTACGTGCGCCGTTCGTCGAGGACGCGGCGACCGTCCGGGGCCACCTCCCGCACGTAGCGCATCCAGGCGAATCGGTACATCTCCCGCTCCGACGTCCACGCCGCGGCCGACAGCGCCTTGCGCGCCTCCTCCCAGACCCTTGACGTCGCCAGGCCCTCGGCCGGGCGCACCTCGCAGCGGCGCGCGCCCTCCACGTCTATCCCCTCCAGCTCGACGGGCTCGACGCCCGTGGCGATGCTCCGCTCGAGGCTCTGGCCGGTGGAGAGTTCGAACGCATCGGTACTCGTGCTGGCGTATCCGATGCGGTCGATGCGCAGGTGGTAGCGACCCGGCTGCGGAGCCGTCAGGTGGAAGCCGCCGTCGTCCGCGGTGAGGACCTGTGCCGCGAGGACCTCGCCTCCGTCGAGGAGGAGGACCATCGCGCCCCCCACGGGTGCCCCCGTCTCCACGTCCGAGACGACGCCGCGCACCTCCTGCGAGGCCAGCGGCAGGGAGCGCGTGGCCACGAGAAGGAGGACGATCGGCAACGGAAGACGGACGGCCACCGGCATCGTGAGTCTCACCGTTCCCAGGACTCGCGTTTCGCCGCGCCCGACAGGGGGATGAGGTGCTTCATCGGATCGCGGACCACCTCGGCCCGGGCTTCGGCGAGCGACGGGGCCCCGGCGTAGCTCACCGCGGAGCGGAGATGGCCGCGGATCCGGGCCAGGATGTCCACCGCGCTCCCCTTGAACGGCACCTGGATCTCCTGGCCCTCGGCGGGTGTCTCCAGGGCGTTCTCGACGTCGGCGTCGTCGTCGAACTGCGTGCGGAGCACCGCCTGGGGTGACGTCATGCCCCGGTAGATCTTGAGCTTCTGCCCGGTTGCGGGGTCCTCGATGACCCGCCCCGGTGACTCCTCGGTGCCCGACAGCGCGCTTCCCATCATCACGGTGGATGCGCCGCAGATGATGGCGAGGAAGATGTCCTTGTCGTCCTTCACGCCCCCGTCCGCGATGATCGGCACCTCGTCGCCGAGCTCCAGCCACGCCTCGCGGATCGCCTGCAATTGGGGCACGCCAGCGGCCGTCTCGAGACGGGTGCGGCATCCGCGCCCCGGGCCGATCCCGACCTTCACCGCGTCCACGCCCAGCTCGGCGAGGAAGCGTGCGCCCTCCGCCGTACCCACGTTCCCCGCGACGAGCTGAACGTCCGGGAGGCGGCGTCGGATGCTCCGCAGAGCCTGCGCCATGACGTCGGAGTGACCGTGGGCGATGTCCACGACGACGACGTCCGCTCCCGCCCCGACGAGGGCTTCGGCGCGCTCGAGGAAATCACCGGTGGCGCCGACCGCCGCCCCCACCCGCAGACGGCCCTTGTCGTCCTTGCTCACGCTGGGCCGGTGCCGGTGCAGGATGACGTCGCGCTTGGTGATGAGGCCCCGGATGCGGCGGTCCTCGTCGACGAGTGGCAGCTTCTCGACGCGGTTCTCGTACAGGAGCCGCTCGGCCTCCTCCAGGCCGATGCCAGGACGGCCGGTGTGCAGGCGGTCGAACGGCGTCATGAACCCTTCGACGGGGCCGTTGTCCTCCCCTGCGAACCACGGCACGTCGCGGGCCGACAGGAGCCCTGCGAGCACGCCGCTCCCCTCGGTCTCCTCGACCAGGAGGCTGGTCCCCCGTTGGCGCATGAGCTCCCGGGCCTGCTGGAGTCCCGCGGACCGTGCTACCCGGAAGGGCTCCTCGACCACGAAGCCGTGGCTGCGCTTGACGCGCTCGATCTCCCGTACCTGCGCCTCGATGGACATGGCCCGGTGGATGAAGCCGATGCCGGCTTCCAGCGCCATGGCCTTCGCCATCGCGGAACCGGTCACGCTGTCCATGTTCGCCGACACCACGGGAAGCTCGAGCTGGATTCCCCGGGTCAGCGGGGAGGTGAGGGCCACCTCCCTCCGGGTGGGCACGACGCCCTTCCCGGGGCGGAACAGGAAGTCGTCGTAGGTACGACCAACCAGCTCGGGCTCGATCTTCATGCGCCGCTCCCGCGACGGGGGGAGTCCGACCCGGGAGAAGACGGGAGGACGGGTCGCTGCTTGAAGATAGGGCGTTCGGTCGAGGCCGCACCGGCCCGGGCGCGGGGCGTAGATTCCCCTCCGGGGTAGCGCTTCGCGGTTCCACCCCCTTTCTTCCTTCTCTGTCCGTGCGCTCCTCGAGGGCCCGCGCCCGACCGGAGCGCCAGGCCGGACCCTCTCCCAGTCCGCGTCGAGCCGATCCGACCGTGATCCGAACTCTCATCCTGGGCTCTCTCCTCGGCCTCTTCTCCGGGGTCGTGCCCGGCCCGTTCACGGCGCTGATCGCCGTGACTGCTCTCAGGCACGGCTTCTGGGCCGGGTTCCGCATCGCCGTGGTGCCCCTGGTGTCCGAGACCACGGTCATGACCCTGACGGCGCTCCTGCTCTCCCAGCTCCCGGACGAGGTGCTGCGCTGGATGGGCATCGTCGGGGGCCTCTTCGTGCTCTTCCTGGCGGCACGCACGTACAGGGAATCGGGTGAGGACCCGGTGGACGAGCCGACGATCAGCTCCCGGCGGCGGACGCTGGAGAGCATGATGCTGGCCGTCCTCTCTCCGGCGCCCTGGGTGTTCTGGCTGCTGGTCGGCTCCCCGCTCTTCCTGGGTGCGTACCACCAGGGATGGGGGCACGCCGCGGCGTTCTACGGAGCCTTCCTCCTCGTGTTCGTGGGGGTCTACGTCGGCGTCGCTCGGGCGGCTTCGTGGGGCCACCAGCGCCTCCCCGACCACTGGTACCGGCGCGTGATGATCGGCGCGGCCGCCGCCCTCGCCATCGCGGGCGTGGTCCTGCTCTGGCAGTCCTGGATCGGCAACTTCCACCGGATGGTCCGGGGCCCGGAGAGCATCCGCGAGATCCTGCAGGACACCCTCGGGCTGCGCTGACGACGGAGTCGCCGGACGAGCCCGAGGGCGCTACTGCGTCTCAGCCTCCGGTCAGCCCCCGCTCCTCCAGCAACGGCTCCACGCTGGGGTCGCGGCCGCGGAAGGCCCGGTACATGGCGCCGGCGTCCTCGCTGCCGCCGCGCGACAGGACCATGTCGCGGAACCGCTGGCCGTTCTCCCGCGTCATGCCCCCGTGCTCCCGGAACCAGTAGAACGCGTCGTCGTCCAGCACCTCGCTCCACATGTACGCGTAATAGCCCGCGGAGTAGCCGCCGTCCCAGATGTGGGAGAAGTAGGTCGTACGGTAGCGCGGCGGCACCTGCGCGAGGTCGACGCGATAGCGCCGGAGCGCCGCGGTCTCGAAGGGGTCCACCTCCTGCTCGGGCTGGTCCGCCGACAGCGTGTGCCACGCCATGTCGAGGAGCGCGGCCTCCAGGTACTCGGTGGTGGCGTAGCCCATGTTGAACGTCGACGACTTGCGGATCTTGTCGACGAGGGACGCCGGCATGGGCTCCCCGGTGTCGTACCGCTTGGCGTAGTTGGCCAGCACGGCCGGATCCATCGCCCAATGCTCATTGAACTGCGAGGGGAACTCCACGAAGTCGCGGGGCACGTTGGTGCCGGCGAGGGTGGGGTAGCGCACGTTCGAGAACATCCCGTGGAGCGCGTGCCCGAACTCGTGGAACATCGTGGTCACGTCGTCGAAGCTCAGCAGCCCGGGCTGGCCGGGGGCCGGCTTGGTGAAGTTGCACACGTTGTAGACGACGGGCTTCTCCCCGAGCAGGCCCGACTGCTCGACCAGGGCGTCCATCCACGCGCCTCCGCTCTTGCTCGGACGCTGGAAGTAGTCCGCGTAGAAGAGCGCCAGCGGGCTGCCGTCGGCATCGAACACCTCGAAGACGCGCACGTCCGGGTTGTAGACGGGGATGTCGTGGCGCTCCGCGAAGGTGATGCCGTAGAGCTGGTGCGCCGCGAAGAAGACGCCGTCCATGAGCACGTGATCGAGTTCCAGATACGGGCGCACCTCCGCCTGATCGAGGTCGTACTCCTTCTTGCGCAGCTGGTCGGCGTAGAGCTGCCAATCCCAGGAGGCGAGCTGGAAGCCGCCGCCCTCCTGGTCCACGATCGCCTGCATCCTCGACGCCTCGTCGCGGGCCTTCGTCGTGGCGGCCGGAACCATGTCCGTGAGCAGCTTCTCCGCGGCCGCCGGGGTCTTGGCCATCTGGTCGTCGAGGACGTACGCGGCCCACGTGGGATAGCCGAGGAGCTGCGCCTTTCGGGCGCGAATCCAGGCGAGACGGCGCACGATCGGCCGCGTGTCGTGCTCGCCGCCGTCGCCGCGGGAGAGGGAGGCCTCCATCACGCGCTCGCGCAGCTCGCGGTCGCGCAGGGAGGCGAGCGCCGGCTGCTGCGTGGTGTTCTGCAGGGCGAGCACCCAACCGGAATCCAGTCCCCGGCTCTTGGCCTCGTCGGCCGCGGCGGAGACGTCCGCGTCACTCAGCCCGGCCAGCTCGGCGGAATCGCGGACCACCACGCCGGCGGCGTTGCGTCCGGCGAGCAGCTCGTTCTGGAACCGGGTGGACAGCCGCGACTCCTCCTCGTTGAGCGACTTCAGCTCGGTCTTGTCCGAGTCCGGTAGCTCCGCGCCTGCGCGCACGAAGTCCTTGTAGTAGCGCTCCACCAGGAAGACCTGCACGCTGTCGAGCCCGAGCTCGCTCCGCCCGTCGTAGATCGTCTTCACCCGCTGGAAGAGCACCGGGTCGAGATGGATCGCGTCGCTGTGGGCCGCGAGCCTGGGCGCCTCCTCCGCCTGCACGCCCTGGAGCACGCTGTCCGTGTTGGCCGACGTGACCGCGTTGAAGGCCCGCATCACGCGGCCGAGGAGCTGGCCGGTCCGCTCCATCGCCACGATCGTGTTCTCGAACGTGGGCGGGGCGTCCTGTCGGGCGATCGAGTCGATCTGTGCGCGCTGCCGCTCAATTCCGGCCTCGATCGCCGGCTGATAGTCCGCGTCGGTGATGCGGTCGAAGGGTGGCGCCTGGTACGGGAGCGTGCTGGGCTCGAGGAACGGGTTGGCCGAAGAGGTCGCGGCGGACCGATCCCCGGAGCAGGCGACGGAGAAGAGGAGGAGGGCGGGGAAAGCGAGGCGGGGACGACGAAACACGGAGGCCTCCGGGGCGATCTGGTGAGGATACCCCGTAGTATCGCGAGGGCGGGCGGGGGGGGGGTGGGTCGCCCGCCCAGTCGACGCCCAGTGCACCGTCCATCAGGACGCCGACCCGGGTTTCAGGCGCTCGGCGAGCCGCTGCTGGCGTTGGCGCAGCTCGTCGCCGACCACGACCGGGTAGGGTGGATGAGCAGGCTCCAGGCTCCGGATCGCCGAGGGGAGCCGGTCGGTCTCGGCGCGCACCCGCAGCCGGATCGTGTCCAGGCCCTCCCGTCCGGCTTCCACCCTCGCCCCGTGCTCCATCACCCTGCGCAGAAGCGCGCGTCCATGTGGGACGTCCCCCCTCGGGGTGGCTGGGGCGATGACGTCGCGTACCGCTCGGCCGTCGCGGTCCTGGCGCCACACCTGGTTGTGGCCCGGCAGGATCTCTTTCCCTGGTGACAGCTTGAGGCGGCCGCGGCCGGCGTACGAGGTGAGCTTGTAGGCCGTGTCCAACGAGGGAGCGTCCTTCGACACGGCCATGGCGGTTCCGACCCCGAACCCGTCGATGGGCGCGCCGGCCCGCACGAGGCGGGCGACCTCGTACTCGTCCAGACCGCCGCTGGCGATGATGCCGACCGAGCCGAGCCCGGCGTCGTCGAGGATGTGCCGCGCGTCGCGCGCCAGCGCCGCCAGGTCTCCCGAGTCGAGTCGGATACCCCGGACCGCGAAGTCGGGGCCGAGCTGGTCGGCCAGCTCCGCCACGTGCCGCACCCCCTCGAGGGTGTCGTAGGTGTCCACGAGGAGCACGGTGCCGGGGTAGAGCGCGGAGAAGGCGCGGAACGCATCGCGCTCGTCGTCGTGGGCCTGGACGTAGCTGTGCGCCATGGTCCCGTTGAGGGGGATTCCGTAGGCGCGTCCAGCGAGGACGTTGCTCGTGCCGTCCACGCCCGCGATCCAGAACGCCCTTGCGCCCTTCATGCCGGCGTCGGTGCCGTGGGTGCGGCGAAGTCCGAAGTCCACCACCGTCCGCCCCTGGGCGGCCGTCACGACGCGCGCCCCCTTCGACGCCAGCAGCGTCTGCAGGTGGACCTGGTTCATCAGGAACGTCTCGACCAGCTGCGCCTCGGGAAGGGGGGCCTCGACCACGAGGATCGGCTCCTCCGCGAAGAACGGCGTTCCCTCGGGGAGGGCGTCGACGCTCCCGGTGAAGCGGAAGTCGCGGAGCCAGCCCAGGAAGTCGGCGGAGAAACCGTCGAGCGTCGCGAGGTACGCGAGCGCGTCCTCGTCGAAGCGCACACGCTCGAGGTAGCGCAGGGCGTCGTCGAGGCCACACGCCAGGAGGTAGTTCCACCCCTCGGGGAGTCGGCGCACGAACAGGCTGAACACGGCGGTCTCGAACATCTCCTCCCGCCAGTACGCCTGCACCATCGTGAGCTGGTACTGGTCCGTCAGGAGGGCTGCGCTCGCGTCGTCCACCCACGGGTCGTCAGCCACGGAGCGCGTCCTTCCCCCGGGTGCTCACGCCCGCCCGGCGGCGTACGATCCGCTCACCTCGAGCAGGGCGAGGGTGCGCAACGTCTTCATCGGGAGTCTTTCCGAGAGAGGGCCGAACGAACGTCGTCGAAGACTCAATCCACTTCGGGTGGGGCGCAAGCGCGGTCGGCGTCGCGGGAACCGGACATGAGGGCCATGAGGCTGGTGAAGCGCGGGTCGCCGCGCAGACTGTCGAGATCCGGGTCGCGCTCCAACCAGCGGACGTTCCCGAAGCCCACGGCCATGGCCTCCTCCAGGCACTCCAGCGCACGGTCCGGCTTCCCGGCCACGGCGAAGAGACAGGCGGCATTGTACCGGACGCCGGCATCCTCGGCGTCCATGGCGAGCGCCCGGTCTGCCCACGACAGTCCTTCTTCGACCTGCCCGAGGCGGCACAGGGCGACGGAGCGCATGGTCGCGGCCCGCGCGTCGTCCGGGTTGAACTGCATGTGTCGCTCGACGACGTTCAGCGCTTCACCGTAGGCTTTGCGTGCCTCGTCGTGCTCGCCCATGGCTTCGAGCGACTGGGCCGCGAAGAAGGACGCGGAGTAGTCCTCGCGGACCGCGGAGGCCTCGCGGAAGAGCGACACCGCCTCCTCGAACCGACCCATCTGGAAGCAGGCCCGGGCGTGGAAGTAGCGTGCCTCGTACAGGCGCGGGTCCAGCTCCGTGGCCCTGCGGAACGCCGCCTCGGCGGCGGGGAGCTCGCCCATGACGGAGAGCACCGCTCCGTGGGCCGAGTGAGCTTCGGCGAGCTCGGGATCCAGGGACAGCGCCCGCCGGCTGGCCTCGAGCGCGTCCTCGAGATCGGCCTTCGCGGCCGGATAGTACGTCGCGATCAGGGCGGCCACGTCGGCGAGGCCGGCATGCGCCATCGCGAAGTCCTCGTCGAGCTCGATGGCCCGCGTGAACATGTCCCGGGCGAACTGCAGGCTTCGCAGGCGGGTCTGGAGGAAGAAACGCCGTCCACGGAGGTAGAACTCCCAGGCCTCGATGTTGCGCGTGTACACCTTGCTCATCGCGCGCCGCTCGTGATCGCGCAGCACGGCCTGGAGCACGCGCGCCACGTTCGAGGCGATCTCGTCCTGGATGTGGAAGACGTCCTCCATGGTGCGGTCGTACCGCTCCGACCACAGGTGGTAGCCGTCCTCGGCGTTGATGAGCTGGGTGGTCACGCGCAGTCGTTCGCCCGACCTCTGGATGCTTCCTTCGAGCACGCTGCGGGCACCGAGCTTCCGGCCGATCGCCCGCACGTCGCCTGGTGCGTCGCCGAGGGCGAAGGACGACGTCCGGGCCACGACGTGCAGGTCCTCCACCCGCGACAGGTCGGAGAGGATCTGGTCGGCGAGCCCGAAGCCGAGGAACTCGGTGTCGGGGTCCCCACCGACGGTGACGAAGGGCAGGACGGCGACCGAGCGCGCGGGCGCAGCGAGGGGAGGGAACGACCGTGACGCGCCCAGGCGCCACGCCATCCACCCGACGACCGGGAGCGCCAGGCAACCCGACAGGAAGATCGCGGTGTCCACCGGAGCCGTGACGCCGAAGCGCACCATGATCCAGTCGGTGAACTCCAGGACGCCCCAACCCGCGGCCAGGTACAGCCCCAGGACGTGGGGGACCCGCCGCCGCATCAGCTCTTCGACGCCCCGACCCATGCTTTGCTTCCGTCGAGGGAAACGACCGGCTGTGGTTGCCCGGGGGCAGGCGTCTGGAATCTAGCCCTTCAGGGCACCAGGATCACCGATCCGGTCGTGCGCCGGCCCTCCAGGTCGATGTGGGCCTGCGCCGCCTCGGCCAGGGGGTAGCGGCGCGTGGTCACGATCCGGACCTTCTCCGACAGCACCACTTCGAAGAGCGATGCCGCGGTGTCCACGAGCTCGGCGCGGGTCGCGATGTACGTGCCCAGCGTGGGGCGGGTCAGGTAGAGGGACCCCTTGGCCGCGAGGACTCCGATGCTCACGGGCGGGACGGCGCCCGACGCATTGCCGAAGGACACCATCAGGCCCCGGGGTCGCAGGCAGTCGAGGGAGCCCTCCCACGTCGACGCTCCCACCGAGTCGTACACGACCGGGAGCTTCCGGCCGTCCGTGATCTCCAGAACGCGATCGACGAAGCTCGCGCGCGTGTACACCACCGTGTGGGTGCAGCCGTGCGCCGTGGCGAGCGCGGCCTTCTCGTCTGTGCCCGCCGTCCCGATCATGGTGACGCCCAGTGCACGCAGCCACTGACAGGCGATCAGCCCGACGCCGCCGGCGGCGGCGTGCCAGAGCACCGTCTCGCCGGGCGCCACGGCGTAGGTGCGGTGGATCAGGTACTGGACGGTCATCCCCTTCAGCAACATCGACGCGGCCTGCTCGTCCGAGATGCCGTCGGGGATCGTCACGACGCGGTCGGACGGGACGAGGCGCTCTTCGCAGTATGCGCCGAGGACCCCCGTGTAGGCGACGCGGTCGCCGACGGCGAACCCCTCCACGCCCTCCCCCACCGCCTCGACCACGCCGGCCGCCTCGCTCCCGGCCACCTGGGGAAGCGGGACGGGATAGAGACCCGAGCGCTGGTAGGTGTCGACGAAATTCACGCCGATGGCGGTGTGGCGCAGCCGCAGCGCGCCCGGCCCGGGGTCTCCGACCTGGACGTCGTCGAGGCGCAGGACGTCCGGTCCGCCGTTCTCGTGGAACCTGATGGCTTTGGACATGGGGTGCTCCTATCGCTCACGAAAGCAGGGGACCGCATCGACTTGATCGCGGTCCGGTCCCACGCGAACATGGCGCGAGCCGGAACGGCAACCGGCGGATCGTCGGCAATTCGACCGAAGAGAGGTACCATCGTGATGGATCTCCAGAAGTACAATGTCTGGTTCGTCACGGGTAGCCAGCATCTGTACGGACCGGAGGTGCTCGACACCGTGGCCTCCCACGCTCGGGAGATGGCCGGCGTCCTCTCGGAGTCGGCCCACGTTCCCGTCGACGTCGTGTTCAAGCCGGTCCTGACCACGCCGGACGCCGTCCGCCGCCTGTGCCTGGACGCGAACGCCGACGACGCCTGCGTGGGCCTGGTCACCTGGATGCACACCTTCTCCCCCGCGAAGATGTGGATCGCCGGCCTGAAGGCCCTCGACAGGCCGTTCGTCCACCTGCACACGCAGTACGATCGGGAGATTCCGTGGGCGGACATCGACATGGACTTCATGAACCTCCACCAGTCCGCGCACGGTGACCGGGAGTTCGGCTACCTCGCCGCACGCCTGCGCCTGGGTCGCAAGGTGGTGGTGGGGTACTGGCGCGACGAGGAGGTGCAGGCGCGACTGGGCGTGTGGGCGCGCGCCGCCTGCGCGCGCCACGATGCCGTGGGTGCCCGCGTGGCGCGCTTCGGCGACAACATGCGCGACGTCGCGGTGACCGAGGGCGACAAGGTCGAGGCTCAGATCCGCTTCGGCTACGACGTGTACGGCTTCGGTGTGGGCGACCTGGTGGCGCGGGTGGACGGCGTGGAGGACGCCGAGATCGACGCGCTGCTCGCCGACTACACCGAGCGCTACCGGGTGAGCCCGGAGCTGCGGCCCGGCGGCGCGCGTCACGACTCCCTGCTCGAGGGTGCGCGCATCGAGGCCGGGCTGCGCCGCTTCCTGACCGAGGGCGGCTTCAAGGCGTTCACCACCACGTTCGAGGACCTGCACGGGCTCGCGCAGCTCCCCGGCCTTGCCGTCCAGCGCCTCATGGCCGAGGGCTACGGCTTCGGCGCCGAGGGCGACTGGAAGACGGCGGCGCTCCTGCGGGCGATGAAGGTGATGGCGGCGGGGCGGGAAGGTGGGACCTCCTTCATGGAGGACTACACCTACCACTTGGCCACCGGCGGCATGAAGGTGTTGGGGGCGCACATGCTGGAGGTCTGCCCCACCATCGCGGCCGGGGAGCCGTCTCTGGAGGTCCACCCGCTGTCCATCGGCGGCAAGGACGACCCCGTCCGCCTGGTCTTCGACACTCGCCCGGGCCCCGCCGTGAACGCCTCGGTCATCGACCTGGGCGGCCGCTTCCGCATGGTCGTCAACGAAGTGGACGTGATCCCCACCGACGAGCCCCTGCCGAAGCTCCCGGTCGCCCGCGCGCTGTGGCTGCCCCGGCCGGACCTGAAGACGGCCGCCACCGCGTGGATCCTGGCCGGCGGCGCGCATCACACGGGCCTCAGCCAGGCGCTGACGGTCGAGCACCTCGAGGACTGGGCGGAGATGGTCGGCATCGAGCTGGTGCTCATCGACGCGGACACGACGCTGCGCGACCTGAAGAACGAGCTGCGCTGGAACGACGCCTGCTTCGGGTGACGGGCGGGCCGGACAACCGCGTCATACCTCGGGGAGGAAGATCGATGGCGAGGAATCCGTGGACCGCAGTCGTCGTCGCGGCGGTGTTGGTGGCCGGTGCGCTTCTCTTCTACCAGGCGCGGCGGACCGGGGCGTCGGTCGCCGTCAGGCCGGTCGGGAGCCCGGAAGGCGCGGCGGTCGAGCAGACGGAGCAGGGGGACGGCCCGGCTCCTCGCCTGGTGGAGAGCTTCGACGGGCTGGGCTTCGGCTTCGCCGGGCCGCAGGGTGCTTCCACCGGACGGAATCCCTCGGACAACAGCCTGGCGGTCGGACCGGACCACATCCTGCAGATCGTCAACGCGCGCCTGGCGGTCTTCAGCCGGAAGGGAGCGCGCTTCGATTCCACCGGCGTGGCGCTCTACGGGGCCGTCCCGACCAACACGATCTTCGAGGGCTTCGGGGGCACCTGCGAGCGCATGAACAACGGCGACGCGGTCGTGCGCTACGACCAGCTCGCCGATCGGTGGCTCGTGGTGATGCCGATCTTCCGTCGGAGTCCGTCCCGTCCGGACCAGCCGGAAGCGTGGTCGGCGCGCCCGGCGGCGTACGTCAGCCCCCCGGGCGTCGCGGGCCAGCCGGGGCCGGCCGCGCCCCTCTTCGTGCCGAGGCCGGAGCCGGTGGACACGTCTGCCGCGAGCCCGGGGGCGCCGAGGAGGGTGGAGCCACCCCCACCCGAGGAAGGCCCCTACTCGATGTGCTACGCCGTGAGCACGAGCCCGGACCCGTTGGGCCCGTGGTACCGGTACGAGTTCCTGCGGCCGCTCTTCCCCGACTACCCCCGCCCGGCGCTGTGGCCCGACGGCTACTACGTGCCCACCAGCACGGGCGACGACGTCGTCGAGAAGCACGCCTGCGTCGTCGAGCGGGCGAAGATGCTCGCCGGGGCGCCGGCCCGGGAGCAGTGCTTCGTGATCGCGGGCGCGGGCTTCCTGAACAACGCGGACCTGGACGGGCGGACGCCGCCGCCGGAAGGCGCGCCCAACGTGATGATCACGACGGGTGGAACGCAGCTTCGTGGCGACTTCGACGACGACGGGCTGTACGTGTGGCGTATCCGCGTGGACTGGGACGATCCCGCCGCGTCCACGCTGTCGGGCCCAGAGAAGGTGACGGTCGCGCCGTACCACTACCTGTGCGACGGCCAGCTGACCAACTGCGTCCGCCAGCCGGGGACCGACCGGCACCTGGACGCGCAGGGCGACAAGATCATGGCCCGCCTGGTGTACCGGAACCTGGGTGACCGGGAATCCATCGTGGCGGTTCACTCCGTCGACACGGAGGTGGGCGGCGGAGGGGTGCGCTGGTACGAGATCACCGTGGACGGCACGGGCCCCGTGCGCCTGCGCCAGCAGGGCACGTACGCACCCGACGGCCTCTACCGGTGGATGGGGAGCCCGGCCATCGACGCCTTCGGCAACATCGGCATCGGCTACTCCTTCGGGGGCACGCCCCACTTCGCCGGCCAGCGCTTCGCCGGGCGGCTGGCCGACGACCCGCTGGGCGAGCTGACGCTGCAGGAGACGGTGCTGGTGGAGGGCGAGGCCGCGCAGACAAGCACGCTGCGGTGGGAGGACTACACGCAGACCGCCATCGACCCGCGGGACGACTGCACGATCTGGTACGTCGGCGACTACCTCAAGGAGGGCGCGGAACGGTACTCGACCCGGATCGGGGCGTTCCGCCTGCCGGGCTGCGCCGACCCGACGTAGTGGACTGTGGCAGGTGGACGTTTTGCGTACCCGCCGCCTGGCCGGACCGGCGGTCGGGAGCCGGTCGACGTCCGCGGGGCTGCTCAGCGTAGCCGCACCTCGGTCGGCCCTTCGCCGAGGGGGACCACCCACGCGCCCCGCTCCATCACCAGCCCTTCCACCGGGCCCGGGGTGGGGGCCCCCTCGGCGCCGGCGGTCCGCTCCACGCGCAGCCGGGCCTCCGGCGTGTGCGGCGTGGCCGCGGACAGCGTGACCAGCACGCCCTCGGGCGTCAGGTCGACCCGCTCGAACGTGCCGGCGTCGAGCGTAAGCCAGAGCCCGAGCGGCGCCAGGTAGACGCGTGAGCGCGCCGCATCCAGGGGCGTCACCCGCACGACGCCCGCGTCCTCCGTCACGTTGCCACCGAAAGCCAGCCACCCGAATTCGGGGTGACGCACCACGTAGGTGCCGGTGTTGACGGCATGGCCGAAGAAGTTGGGGCCGTAGTCGCCCGAGTACCCGTCGATGCGGAGCGTCGAGGGATAGGCGTGGAAGCCGCTGGGGCCGAAGCCGTCCTGGGTGACGTTCGCGACGGCGCCCATCAGACCGCCGTAGCCTACGCGCAGGAGGTAGAAGTCGTCGGGGTGCTGCCGGTACTCTGCCAGCACGGGGATCGCGTTCAGCCCCGAGCCGTAGTGGTGGAGCTGTCGCTCGAGCCGGCGGAGCTTGCCGGCGTACTGGAAGTCCCAGTAGCGCCGGGCGCTGCCGTTGTAGCCCCAGTGCGGCACGGTGGGCATGTACCCGAGGATCGCGTTCAGCGTGACCTCCGCCTTCTCGTCGAAGCCGAAGTACCGGCACCAGGCGTAGACCTCCTCCTGGCCGGTCGAATCCCACGGCATCTCGCTGCCGAAGGGATAGCCCAGAGAGCGCCACACCTCCGCGCGCTCCCTCATGACGGCCTCCAGGGTGTCCGCCTGCTCGGTCCAACCCTCGCGCTGGAGGTCGTGGAGGATGAAGACGAAGACGGTGCCCTCCATCTGGCCGAATTGCGCGTAGTGCGGGGCGTGGCGGACCATCGCCTGCCCGGTGCGCCAGGCGTGCTCCAGGTACCATTCCCACGGATGGTTCGTCACCAGGCCCCGGTGGTTGCGGGCCAGCCGGTACAGCACCCAGTACGCGGCCGCGACATGGGGGTAGTCGTAGGACCGACCGACCGACATGGCCTCCTCACGGCTCCAGCTCGACCAGCCGCCGTAGGCCACGCTGTCGCTGTACGTCCCCTCGGGCATCTCGTCCGGCTCGTAGTAGAACAGGCTCTTCTTCACCCCGTACGCCAGCTCGCCCGAGTCGTACTGCAGGCCGCCCCACAGCACCCCGTCCACGAAGCGCTGCAGCTTCGCGACGACGGCGGAGTCGGGGCGGACGAGCTGGGTCATGACCGCCGCGAGCCACGATCCCGCGCCACCCTCGTCACTCAGCCCGGCGATCCAGGCGCGATTGTCCTCGGTGACCTGCCGGCGCGCGTCGTCGTCGTAGCTGATCACCGAGGGGCTTCGATGGAAGGGGTCGTCCGGTCGCTCGAACCACTGCTCGGTGGCGAGGAAGCGCGCCAGGTCGTCGACCACGGTGGCGGCCGGCTCAACCACCTTGTAGTGGATGGTCTGTCGGATGCCGTCCGCGTACGTCACGGTCAGCCGGGCCCTGCCCCACCGCCGGCCACGGACGTCGTAGGCGCGCCAGCCGCCTCCGGTCGTGCCGTCCGCCGTGACGGCGAGGGCACCCGCCGGCTCGACCTCGACGGAGCGGACGTCGCTCGTGTGGCGGAGGAAGAGGCGCGCGTCGATGTCCATGGGCACCACGTAGCCCGGGATGCCCGCGGCGACCGGCCGTCCGTTGTCGAGGAGCGTGCGCTCGATGTGGCGGATGCCGTCGGCGAGGAGGAGCTCCACCCCCCAGGAGCGCGCCTCCCCGGGGGCGAGGACGGTGGAGCTCGGCGCGTTCCACGGTGCGGCGTCGCGCCACTCGTTCTCGGTCCAGGCCCGGCTGAGCGCCATCCACTCGTAGAAGCCCTCGAAGGTGATGCCGCGCCGGGTCGGGTCCGAGAGGAGCGGCCGCCAGGCCTCCAGCGGCGTGTGCCCGAGCGGCACGACCACCAGCGCCGGGCCCGCGCCGCTCAGGCGCGTCACCTGCACGTAGCCCGCGTCCATCCCGATATACGGATCGTGGAAGGAGGCGATGGCGTGCGCCTCGTCCAGAGACCGGTCGCTCAGGATGTTGTCGAAGATCATCGGGATGCCGAGCGCCCCGATCTCCACGGGTGCATGCGACGTGTTGCGCAGCTCGAAGCGGAGGGCGAGGTGCCCGTCGTGAAGCTCCCAGAAGCGGTGGACGCGCAAGGGGATGTCGGGCGGAAGGGTGGGGGCGAGGTCTGCCGCGGCGAGCACGTCGCCGAAGGGCTCCAGCGGCCGGACGGGCCGGCGCTCCGCCGCCGTCGAATAGGAGAGCCACTCGTCCGAGCCCTCGGCCCGCAGACGGAGGTTCAGGTCGCCGAGGTGGAAATACCCGTTCGCGGCGCGCCGCTCCAGTCGGTCGGACGGCGTGAAGTCGAAGCCGCCGGCTCCCTTCGGCCGCAGCGCGGCGACGGTCTGCGACGCCCGCACCAGCTCGAGGTCGAAGTCCGGGGTGGACAGCGTCAGCGTGCCCTGCTCGAGGCCGAGTGTCGGCACCGTGTCGGTCGGGGGGCGCGACGGAGCCTGGGCGCCGGCCACAGCCGGCCAGGAGGCGAGGGCCGACGTCGCCAGGGCGATGCGGAGGGCGGTGCCGGCCGGACGGGCCGGCCCACGCGCCGTCGGCCACGATCGGGGTGCGAGGATGCTCATGGGATCTCTCTCAGGGTGCGTCGCTCGAGCTCCTCGTAGGCGGGTGCGAGTTCTCGGTAGACCTCCACGGCCGCCGGCCGCGGCCGCACCGCGAGGGAGGGATTCGGCTCGGCGAAGCCCGCGACGACGTCTTCCCAGGGAGCCGGCCGGCCCCGCGACGCGGCGTCGGCGTGGAAAGCCCGCAGCGCCGCGCCCAGACAGGCGGAATTGGCCACGTCGATCCGGTGGGCCGGTGCGGCGAAGACGTCCGCCATGACCTGGAGGAGCGCGCTGTTGCGCGCCGCCCCACCGGTGGCGTGGATGCGGTCGACGCGGGGCGCCGTCCAGCGGGAGTGCAGCCGCATCGCGAGCATCTGGCCCTCCACCACGCCGCGCACGTTCGCCCCGGCGTCGCTCTCCGCGAGGTGGAGGCGGTGGATGCCGGCCACCTCCACGCTCGGGGTGATCTCGGGCTCGAACCAGGGGAGCATGAGCGCGCCGCCGTTGCCGGGCGGGGTCGCGTCCAGCAAGCGGGAGAAGCCGTCCCAGTCGAGCCCGAACGCATCGCGCACGCGCTCCCGGGCGAGGGATCCGTTCCGGAAGCAGACCAGGCTCATGAAGTCACCCGTCGGTGCCCCGAAGACGTGGGCCGTGCCGGAAGGGTCGGGCTCGAAGCGATCCATGATCGTGAACAGCGTGTCGCTGGTGCCGAGGGAAACGGCGACCGTGCCGGGCGCGACCACGCCCACGCCGACGAGGCTCGAGGGGTTGTCCCCGGTCCACGCCACGAGCTTCGCGGGCGGGAGGCCGTGGCGGGCGGTCCACCAGGGCGAGAGGCGTCCGACGACGGTCGCGGACGGCACCACCGTGAGAAGGCGACCGCGCAGCCCCGGAGCGGTGGCGTCGAGGGCCGCGTCGGCCCACCGCCCTCGCCGCAGGTCCATCAGGTTCATCCCGGAGCCGTCGCCGGTGTCGATCGGCATCGCTGCGCCGGCCAGGAGGGACGCGAGGTAGGAGCTTACCAGGTGGATGCGCGCGGTGCGGTCGTACGCCTCCGGATCGGTCTCGTGGAGCTTCCTGATCTGCGGCCCCGTGAAGCGCTCGAACGTCCGGGAGCCGGTCAGCCTCGCCACGGCGGCCGCACCGCCCAGCGCTCGGGTGATCGCAGCGCACTGCGCAGACGTGCTGGCGTCCATCCACATCGGCGCGTGCTCGAAGGCGAAGACGTCGCGGAGTTGGTCGGCCAGCGGGCGCGCGGGATCGAGGTGCCCCAGGACCTCGTCAGCCTCGGCCCGGAGGTAGACCGAGCCATGCTGCTGTGCCGAGCCGCTCACCGCGGCGACGCGGCGCACGTCGTCGCCCAGGTCCGCGGCGACGAGGCCCATCATCGTGTCGAGCGCCTCGGCCCACATGAGCGGCGAGGAGTGCACGACCAGGGGGTCCGCGTCCGGCAGCACGCCGTCCACCGTCCCGTAGGCGGGCAGCGCCTCGTCGAAGCGCAGCGACCGCTCGACCAGGACCCGGCGCTCCGCTCCTGCGACCTCGATAGCGATGGCGGTGAGGCCCTGCGTCGCGCAGTCGAACCCCAGGTAGACGGGCATGGTGGCTTCGCCCCTCACGCTCCCATCTCGAGCTCCAGCGAGGTCACCGACGCCGCCGGAAACTCGTACACGAGCGACGGGCCCGACGCCTGCACCGCGCTGGAGGACGGGACGACGCGGTCGGGTCGCTCGAAGGTGTTGTGGGCGTGCACGTCGTCCGCCTGGAGCGTGGTGGCCTTCGCGGAGCGCACGGCGGCCCCCCGGATCGCGACCTCCGCGGTCACGGCGTGGGAGACGTGACGGTTGGTGACGGTGAGGAGGAGCCGGCCGCCCGCCATCGACGCCGACCCGTCGAGCGCCTGCAGCGTGCGGGCCCCGCCGTCACGGTCCGTCCATGCCGCTCCGGGTGACGACACCTGCATGCGAACCGCGTCGGCACCCTGGTGGGCCGCGTACATGGCGAACACATGGTAGGTGGGCGTGAGGAGGAACCTGTCGCCGTCGGCCAGGAACAGCGACTGGATGCAGTTCACGAGCTGCGCGATGTTGGCCATCGCGACCTTGTCGGCGTGGCGGTTGAAGGTGTCCAGCGTGAGCCCCGCCACGAGCGCGTCCCGCACCGTCGACTGCTGACCGAAGAGATGCGACGGGGCCACGTTGGTGGTCATCGCGTGCCAGGCCCCCCACTCGTCGACGACGAGCCGCACGCGGCGCTCGCGGTCGATCTCGCCCATCACCTCCCAGTGGCCCGTGATGAGCGCCTCCATGCGGTCGGCGCTGGTCAGCAGCTCGTACCAGGCCTGCTCGTCGAAGTCCACCGCCTCGCCGTTGGGGGAGCTGCAGTAGTGGTGGAGGGCCCACCCCCACACTCGCCCGAGGTCCCGCCGCTCCGCGACCTTCTCGAAGAAGGTGCGCGTCCAGGCGCGGTCGTTCCCGCTCGGGCCGGAGGCGATGAACCGGAGTCCGACCCCATACTCGGGCACGGACCAGGTCGCGAAGCGCCGGAAGGCCGACGCGTACTCCTCCGGGGTGAAGTTGCCGCCGCACCCCCAGGACTCGTTCCCGACGCCCCAGTAGCGGACCCCGAACGGCTCGGGCGCGCCACCCGCGGCCCTCAGCTCCGCGAGCGTCGTGCTGCCCGTCGGCGCGTTGCAGTAGTCGACCCACTCCATGAAGGCCTGGGGTGGAAGGGTGCGCACGTTCGCCGCCAGGTACGGCTGCGCCCCCACCATGCGACAGAACCGAATGAACTCGTCGGTGCCGAACCGGTTCGGGTCGAAGCGCGCCGGGATGTTGCCCAGGTCGCGGATGTGCGGATCGTCGCTCCAGAAGTTGGTGCGACGCGGACGCTTCTCCACCGGTCCCACGCCGTCGCGCCAGTCGTAGGCGTCGGCGAAGCAGCCGCCGGGCCAGCGGATCACGGGTGGCCGCACCGCCTTCAACGCGTCCGCCAGCGCCGTGCGGATGCCGCCCACGTTCGGAACGGTCGAGTCCTCGCCCACCCAGATGCCGCCGTAGACCACGCCCCCGAGGTGCTCGACGAAATGGCCGTAGATCTCCGGCGCGATCCGGCCGACGGTTTCGCCCGTGAGCACCTCGATGTGCGCGTCGGCCAGCCGCGAGCGCCGGCGGAACGGGACGCGTGCCTCCACCAGGTCGAGGAGCGCGGGTCCGCCCAGCACGGCTCCGCCCAGTGCCCTCAGGGCCTGGCGACGTGAGAGGGATCCGCTCACTGGGCACCTCCTTCGGATGCGGTCGCGCGCAACAGCTTCTCGAACACCCCCGACGGCAGCGCCGCCATCGAACTCACGGCCACCGTGCCGTCGAGGTCCCAGAGGACCGCGCGGCGCACCGCCCGACCAGCGTCATCCCTGTCCGTAATACGCGTCCCTCCCGTGCTTGCGCAGGAAGTGCTTGTCGATCAGGTACGGCGCAGGCGGGCGCGCGTCGGGGGCCACCGCCCGCACCGTGCATTCCATCCGGGCGAGCAGCTCCAGGATGTGCGAATGCTCCACCGCCTCGAGGGGATCACGGCCCCACGTGAAGGGGCCGTGGTGGGCCACGAGCACGCCCGGTACGTCCTCCGGCGACGGCCCCGCGTCCCCGAACGCCTCGACGATGACCAGGCCGGTGTTGCGCTCGTAGTCGCCCTCCACCTCTTCCCGCGTCAGCTCCCTGGTCAGAGGCACGTCTCCACGGAAATGGTCCGCGTGCGTCGTGCCCATGCAGCGCGCCGGGAGCCCTGCCTGGGCGAGGGCGGTGGCGAACTCCGAGTGGGTGTGGGCGATCCCGCCGCAGGCGAACGCCCGGTAAAGCTCGAGATGCGTGGCCGTGTCCGACGACGGGCGGAGGTCCCCGTCCAGCACCTTCCCGGTCTCCAGCGAGACCGGCACCATATGCGCCTCGGTGAGCTCCTCGTAGGGGATGCCGCTCGCTTTGATGACCACGAGGCCGGCCTCGCGGTCGATGCCCGAGACGTTGCCGAACGTGCCAATCACCAGGCCGCTGGAGCCGAGCTCGATGTTGGCGCGCCACACCCGCTCCCGCAGTTCTTCCGCCAGGATCTTCACGGTCCAGCGCCTCCCGCGACCCGCTCGCGCAGGGCGAGCAGCCGCTTCATGATCGAGCCCAGATTCCCCTGCGTGCCCGACACGCCCCCGAACACGTCGTGCAGCTCCCGGTACATGGCGTACAGCTCGTCGTACACGGGGGTGGCCGCCGGGTCGGGGACGAAGCGCTCGTCCTTGAGCGACGTCATGCACTCCTGCGCCTCGTCGAAGCCGTCGTAGCCTCCGGCCGACGAGCCCGCCGCCACGGCGGCCGAGACGGCGGCCCCGAGCGCCGGGGCCTGCGACGATCCGGCGAGGAGCATCGGACGGCCGAGCACGTCCGCGTAGATCTGGAGGAAGAGGGCGTTCTTCGCGGCGATCCCCCCGCAGCCGACCACGCGCTCGACGGGCACGCCGTGCTCCACCAGGCGCTCGATGATCGCGCGGGCCCCGAAGGCCGTCGCCTCGATGAGAGCGCGATACACCTCCGCCCGGGTCGTGTGGAGCGTCTGGCCGAGCAGGAGGCCCGTGAGGCGCGCGTCCACCAGGATGGTGCGGTTGCCGTTGTTCCAGTCGAGGGCGAGCACACCGGACTGTCCCGGACGGAGGAGCGCCGCCTCGTCGGAGAGGCGGGCGTGCAGCGTCTCGTCGCCCCCGCACACCTCCTCCACCCACCAGCGGAGCAGGTCGCCGACCGCCGACTGCCCGGCCTCGATGCCGTAGAAGCCGGGCATGACCGAGCCGTTCACGATGCCGCAGATGCCGGGGACGTCCGCCAGGGGCTCGCCGGCCGGCGCGACGGCGATGTCGCAGGTGGAGGTGCCGATGATCTTCACCAGCGTTCCCGGGCTCACCTGCGAGCCCACGGCGCCGTAGTGGGCGTCGAAGCCGCCCATCGCGACGGGGATGCCCTCCGGGAGGCCGAGCGTCTCCGCCCACTCGGCGGTCAGCCCTCCCGCCGGCCTGTCCGGCGCGTGCGCCTCGTCATACAGCCGATCCCGCAGGTCGGCGAGGAGCGGATCCAGCCGCGCGAGGAACTCCCTCGAAGGCAGCCCGCCCCAAGCGGGTGAGTACATCGCCTTGTGTCCCGCGGCGCACACGGAGCGGGGCACGGCCCGGGCGTCGTCCACCCCGGCGAGGACGGCGGGCACGTAGTCGGCCAGCTCGACCCAGCTGGCGGCGGCCGCGAAGACGTCCGGCGCGACCTTCAGACACCTCCAGATCTTGGACCAGAACCACTCGGAGGAATACGTGCCCCCGATGGGCGACAGGTACTGCGGGGCGTGCTCGGCCGCGATCCGCGTGATCGCGGCGGCCTCCTCGGCGGAGGTATGGTCCTTCCACAGCCACGCCTGGGCCGCCGGGTCGTCCCGCCACTTCGGGTCGAGGGCGAGGGGACGCGCGCGTCCGTCCACGGGGAGGGGGGTGGAGCCCGTCGTGTCCACGCCGATGCCGACGACCCCCTCGGGGGAGAACGAAGGCGCGGAGGCCGCGTTCGCCAGGGCCGCGCGCGTCGCCTCGCGGAGCCCCTCCAGGTAGTCGGCCGGGTTCTGGCGCGCGAGGTGCGGCTCCCGCGGGTCCACGATGACGCCGCGCTCCCCGGACGGGTACTCGAAGACGCCGGTGCCGATCACGCTTCCGTCGGCACAGTCGACCACCACCGCGCGCACGGAGTTGGTTCCGAAGTCGAGGCCGATCGTGAAGGCCGCCTTCATGGACGCTTCCCTATCCCAGCAGCAGCGGGCTGACCAGGTCCAGCACGTCGGGCCCGGTGCCGGCGGCGCGGGCCGCCGCGAGCTCGTCCCGCCGGGCATACAGCCGAACGGCCTTGAGGGCGATGTTCGCGAAGTTCACCATGCTGCGCTCCATCGCCCGCACCGGGTCGTCCCGGTAGGTGAACTGGTCCTGGCTGTACCAGCCGCGGTAGTCCCGCTCGAACGTGGTGAAGAGGTACTCCACCGCTTCCGGGATCGAGACCGTTCCGAAGATGAGGTCCTGGTCGTTGCGGCCCTGGCGCGCGTCGTTGACGTCGAACTTGTGGATGGGCACGCCGGCGTATGCCGCCAGGTCGCAGGCGGTGGCCGCCGTCGTGGCCTCCATCTTCTGGTGCCCGTAGTCCACCGTGAGCCCGCAGTTCGTGCCTCCGCACTCGCGGTTGACGCGTGCCGCCACCAGGATGGCAGCCGCCGCGGTGGGCACGATCATGTACAGCTCCCGGGGCTCGTACGGTTTGGGCTCGACGGCCAGCCGGATGCCGGCTTCCATGCACGCCCGGTTGGCCGCGATCAGAGCCTCCGTGAACCACTCCAGCGACTGCAGGTAGTCGATCTGGAAGTGGTAGTCGGCTCCGTCGGAGCCGGGCCAGAAGCCCACCACGCCGACGTCCAGCCGCTTGCAGATCTCGATGGCCTTGTGGAACTCCTCCAGCGCCTCCCGGCGCAGCGCGGGGTCGGGGTTGCAGACCCCACCGAGGCGGAAGCGCGGATTCGTCCACGTGTTGATGTTGCACGTCGTGACAGTGAGGCCGAGCTCGGGGAGGTAGCCGTCCTTCGCGCGCTCCACCTCGGCCCAGTCGACGTCACCGTTGGGAGTCTTCTCGAAGACGGTCTGGTGGATCTCGATGGCGTCGATGCCCGCGGCCCGCGTCCTGCGGCACTGGGACTCGAAGTCGCTGCCGAAGCCGGTGTCGTCGGAGTGGTATCCGAGCGGCGCGAAGCGATCGACGAAATCGCCGGCCGACCAGTGGCCCACGCTCATCCGGATGTCGAGGGCCTTCAGGAAGGCGACGGCGCCGTCCCGGGCCAGCGGCCCCGTCAGCGTCGCCGCGTGCTCCAGCTGCTCGGAGGTGAAGCGTGCCATGGTTGCCTCATCCACGGAAATAGAGGTAGGCGGCCGCGATCATCACCAGCACCACGGCCGAGGCGATCACGTCCCTCGCGTCCCAGCTTCCCCGCGACGCCGCACGGTGCTCGTCGGTAACGGTCGCGTAGGTGAGGTCCGAGATCCTCTCGTAGGTCGGCGGCGCCGTCGCGTAGCTGACCCCCACCATGGCGGCGACCGAGACGAGGAAGATGAACAGGCTGTAGTACTGGAAGTAGATGTGGTTGACGATCCACAGGAACGACCCCGACTCGTATCCTTCGAAGCCACCGAGCCCCAGGCTCACGGGCGTGTCGACCGCGAGGCGGAATGCCCCGAGCAGGAAGCCGGTGACCAGCGCCGCCAGGCAGCCCTTGGCGTTCAGGCGCTTCATGAACACGCCGAGGAAGAAGACCGCGAAGATCGGTGGAGCCAGGTAGCTCTGCACGCCCTGCAGGTACTCGTACAGGCCGCGCGCACCCTGGATGACCGGGATCCACAGGAGGCCGATCAGCACCATGACGGTCGTGGCCACGCGACCTGTCCATACCAGTTGGTGCTTCGACGCCTCGGGCCTGAACTTCGTGTACAGGTCCATGGTGAACAGCGTGGACGACGCGTTGAACACGCCGGCCAGCGAGCTCATGAGCGCGGCCAGGAGCCCGGCCACCACGATGCCCCGCACGCCCGCGGGGAGGACGCTCATCACCAGGAGGGGGAAGGCGGCCTGGGCGGCCGCAGGGATCACGTTGCCGTTCGCGTCCACCATCGGGTCGAGGGCGGGATAGCTGCCGGTGCGCGCGAGCGCGAGGGCGATCATCCCCGGGATGATGAAGATGAAGACCGGGAGCAGCTTGAGCATGCCCGCGAAGATGCTGCCCCGCCGGGCCTGGGTCTCGTTCCGCGCGCCCAGCGCCCGCTGCACGATGTATTGGTCGGTGGTCCAGTACCACAGGCCGATGATGGGAGCGCAGAACAGCATCCCCAGCCACGGGTAGTGGCCGTTGAAGTACCACGCGATCCTGCCGGGCTCGATCACCGGCGCCCACGTTCCCTGCACCCCGTCCGGGATCAGCGGCTTCCAGAGATTGAACATGTCGGGGTCGAGCGCCGCGCGCAGGCCGCCCCACCCGCCCAGCGCCCGCAGCCCGAACCAGGTCAGGAGCGCGGAGCCGACGACCAGGATCAGGGTCTGGAGCGCCTCGGTGTACGCCACGGCGCGCATGCCACCGGCCACCGTGTACAGGCCGGTCAGGAGAATCACGACGATGGAGCCCACCCAGAAGGCGTTGAGCACGGTCGAGCCGAACGTGAGGTGCGCCTCGGGGAGGAGCGTCGCGAAGACGACCCCCCCCGCGAAGATCCCCACGGCGATCTTCGTCAGGACGTAGCCCACCAGCGAGATGAGCGAGAGCACCCACCGCGCCGCGGGCGAGAACCGCTTCTCCAGGAACTCGGGCATCGTGTAGACGCGCGAGCGCATGTAGAAGGGAACGAAGACCCACGCCAGCACCAGCAGGCACCACGCGTGCAGCTCGTAGTGGGCGAGCGCCACGCCGTCCGTGGCGCCGGAGCCGGCCAGGCCGACCAAATGCTCCGAGCCGATGTTGGAGGCGAAGATCGACGCGCCGACGATCAGCCAGCCGAGGTTGCGGTTGGCGAGGAAGTAGTCGTCCGGCGTGTCCTGGCGCTTGAGAAAGACCCACAGCGCCAGTCCGAGCACGACGCCCAGATACGCCACGATGATCGACCAGTCCAGCACGCCCATGGTTGGTTGCCTTTCGTGGACGGATCAGCCGGCCACGCCGAATGCCAGCACGGTGCGGCTCCGGTACTCCTGGCCGGGTCGTAGGATCGTCGACGGGAACGACGGCTCGTTGGGAGAATCGGGGAAGTGCTGGGTCTCGAGACAGAAGCCCCCGCGGTGCCCGTAGACCCGACCGCCCTTCCCGGTGATCGTGCCGTCGAGGAAGTTGCCCGAATAGAACTGGAGTCCCGGCTCCGTGGTCCGGATCTCGAGCGTGCGCCCGCTCGCCGGGTCCGTCACACGGGCGGCGAGCTCCAGCCCGTCTCCCGCCCGGTCCAGGACGAAGTTGTGGTCGTAGCCCGGCCCCCTGTGGATCTGGGGGTCGTCGGCGTCGATGCGCGCCCCGATGGGCGTCGGCGTCCGGAAGTCGAACGGCGTTCCCTCGACCGGCCGGATCTCTCCGGTGGGGATCAGCGTGGAGTCCACCGGCGTGAACGCCGACGCGCGGATCATCAGCTCCTGCCCGAGGACGTCGTCGCCGCCCGCGCCCGCGAGGTTGAAGTAGCTGTGCTGCGTCAGGTTGACCGGCGTGGCCTCGTCGGTGGTGGCGAGATAGTCGAACTGCAGCCGGTCGTCGTCGGTGAGGGTGTAGGTGACGGTGGCCCGGAGGGTGCCGGGGTATCCCTCCTCGCCGTCGGCGCTCGTGTAACGGAGGATCAGCCCGCGGTCGGTCTCGTGCTCGAAGGGCTCGGCGTCCCAGACGACCTTGTCGAACCCGCGATCGCCACCGTGCAGGTGGTTGGGCCCGTCGTTGGTCGTGAGGGTGTAGGTCTCACCGTCGAGGATCAACCGGCCGTGGGCGATGCGGTTCCCGTAGCGCCCGATAATCGCCCCGAAGTAGGGGCTCCGGGTCAGGTAGGGGGGAAGCGAGTCGAAGCCAAGGACGATGTCGGCCGGTCGACCCTCCCGGTCCGGGGTCTTCAGCGAGACGATGATTCCCCCGTACGTGATGACGCGCACCTCGACGCCGTTCGCGTTCGTCATCGTGAACAGCGCGACGCTGTCGCCCTGCGCGGTCACTCCGAAGGGCTCGCGCGTGATGCTCCGGGTCATCGGGGCCTCTCCCCGGGCGCAGCCCGCGAGGACGAGAACAGTGGATGCCGCGAGCAGCCGTGTACGTCCGGGGTTCGCGAGAACCATGACAGGGCACCTCGTTCCGAGGGATTCGGGCAGGAGTCGCGGGGCCGACGTCGCCGAGAGGATAACGACGTGGCGGGCAGGTGCGCGAACCCTCGAACCCGGACCCTGGCGCCCGCGGCGGGTCTTGGGGACGTTGGTCGGGTCGGAGCTCGTAGTCGAAAGGGGAATCCATGAGCCGTGATCGTGAGCTGAGCGGGCCGGACCTGGTATCGGGTGTGGCGATGGAGAAGCTGGAGGAGGGTCGGCCCTTGCTGGGTCACGCGGGCGGCGAGGCCCTGCTCCTCGTGCGCATGGGCGACGAGGTGCTCGCCATCGGGGCCACGTGCACCCATTGGGGAGGGCCGCTGGCGGAGGGGCTGGTGGACGGGGACGAGATCCACTGCCCCTGGCATCACGCCTGCTTCTCGCTGCGCACGGGGGAGGCGGTGGGTGCGCCCGCGCTCAACCCGGTGGCGCGATGGGAGGCGGAGATCGGCGACGGGAAGGTCCGTGTCACCGGGAAGCGAGAGACGGGCCCGCTGGCGACGCACGGCCGCGGGGCTCGTGGCCAGGAGTCCGTCGTCATCGTCGGGGCGGGCGCGGCGGGCGCCGCGGCCGCGGAAATGCTGAGGAGGCAGGGCCACACCGGCTCCATCGCCCTGGTCGACCCGGACGCGACGGCTCCCTACGACCGGCCGAATCTGTCGAAGGACTACCTGGCGGGGAACGCGCCGGAGGAGTGGATTCCGCTCCGCCCCCCCGGGTTCTGGGAGGCGCACGGCATCGAGCGCGTCGTCGCGGAGGCCACGGCGATCGACACCACGGCGCGTGCCGTGACGCTGTCGGACGGGCGGGCCTTGCCCTACCACGCGCTCGTGCTGGCTACGGGTGCGAGCCCGGTGGCGCTGCGCGTGCCCGGCGGGGACCTGCCGCACGTGCGCACGCTTCGCTCCCTCGAGGACAGCCGCAGGATCGCCGCACTCGCGGAGAGGGCCAACCGCGCGGTGGTGGTCGGCGCCAGCTTCATCGGCATGGAGGTGGCTGCGGCCCTGCGGACCCGGGGCGTGGAGGTGGCGGTGGTGGCACCCGAGCTCGTCCCGTTCGCGCGCACGCTGGGTGAAGAGGTGGGCCGGTGGGTGCAGGCGTTGCACGAGCAGCACGGTGTCGCCTTCCGTCTCGGTCGTACCGTGTCGCGCGTGGAGGGGGACCGGGTCGTCCTGGACGACGGCGGGGAGCTGGAGGCTGGGCTCGTCGTGGTGGGGATCGGCGTGCGTCCCGATCTTCGTCTGGCCGAGGCGGCGGGACTCGCGATCGACGACGGGGTGGTGGTGGACGGCTCACTGCGGGCCAGCGCACCGGGCGTGTACGCGGCGGGTGACATCGCGCGCTACCCGGACCCCCGCACGGGCGAGCGCGTCCGGATCGAGCACTGGGTCGTGGCGCAGCGACAGGGGCAGGCCGTCGCGCGCGCGATCGCGGGCCGCGGCGGGCCCTTCACCGACACACCCTTCTTCTGGACGCAGCACTACGACGCACCGATCGCCTACGTGGGCCACGCGACCACCTGGGACGCCATCGAAATGGACGGCGCGCCGGGGGAGGGCGACTTCGAGGCAAGCTACGTTCGCGACGGGGTCAGGCGGGCACACGCCAGCTACTTCCGCGACCAGGCCAGCCTCAGGATGGAGCGGGCGCTGGGGGGCTGACCGTCCACCGGCACCTGCGACGGCTCACCGCGGAAGAAGGGCCGCTCCCCGACCCTGCCGGCGCCGACCGTTATCACCCTTGACGGCGGCGGCCGGACACACTGACCGGATGTCTCCCGGAAAAGAATGACTCGGCGGGGAAGCTTCTACCGCGAACGGGCCTCCACACGGCTCCGCGGCGCCCTCCAACCGCATGATTCAGAACGCCCCAAGTAACTGCAAAACATCCACTTGGGCCGTCTACCCCCTCGGGCTCCCGGTGGCGGTACGCCGGTTGCCACACAGATGCCACGGCGGCCGGGGGGGGCCCGCCACTCCGGCCCCTTCCGTCCGATCACGGTTCCTAACCCATATGCCGGAAGTCCGGCGGGTAGTGACTCACCCTCGGGAGGCCGCACAGGCCGGAGGACAACACCATGAAGGACCTCATGCAGCGTTTCTGGAACGATGAGTCCGGCCAGGGGCTGACGGAGTACGCCCTGGTCCTGGCGCTCGTATCGGTCGGCCTGATCGCGGTGCTGGTGCTGTTCCGCGATGCGATCGGCAGGGTCTTCGACCGCGTCGTCGAGGTGCTACAGGGCGCCCCCGAGGGGGGCTACACGCCCGGAGGCTGATCCACACACCGGCGTGGTCGGGAACCGCCGGGGGCGCTTCGGCGCCCCCGGTTTTCCCCCTGCCCGCCAGTCTCTCGACCCCCAGCGGTTTCCCCTGACAGAGACCTCTCCGACACCATGGACATGGTCCTCGCTTTCGTTTTGTCCCTCGCGGTGGTCTACGACCTTCGCGAGCGACGCATCCCGAACGCCCTCACGGTGGGCGGGGTGTTCGCCGCGCTCACCTTGCGCCTGCTGATCGATCCGGCGCTGGCGCTGAGCGGGGTGCTGGGGGCGGGACTGGGGCTGGTGGTCGCGATCGCTCTATACGCCGCCGGCGCGTTCGGCGCCGGTGACGGAAAGCTGTTGATCGCCGTCGGCGCGTTCCTCGGCCTCGAGGGCCTGCCGACAGCGCTTCTCGCCACCGGGATCGCCGGTGGCGTCTTGTCCGTGATCGTCTCGTGGCGGAAGGGGGCACTCGTCCCCCTCCTCGTCCACGTGAAGGACCTGGCGCTCTGGTACTTGACCCTCGGACGCGCCGGCGCGCGAAGGAAGCTGTCCGGTGCGGCCGCGGTCACGGTTCCCTACGGCCCGGCCATCGCGCTCGGCGCGACCATCGTCTGGGCTACGCGGTGGACCCTGCCATGAGCTTCGCCCCGCGCGTCCCGGGCATCCGCAGGCCCATCCACCGGGATCGATCCGGCCAGGCGCTGGTCGAGTTCGCCCTGGTGGTCCCGCTTCTGCTCGTCCTGATCGTCGGCGTCATCGAGCTCTCGCGCGCGTGGAACACCTACCAGGTGATCACGAACACCGCGCGGGAGGCGCTGCGCGCGGCGGTGGTGGACAATCCGTCTTTCACGCAGGAAGCCATGATGACCCAGATCGACGACCAGCTCCGGCTGGCGGCGCTCGATCCCTCGAAGGCAGCGATCACCTTCGACGGCTGGAGATCGGGCACGGGCAATCCGGCCCGCATCGATCTGAGCTACCAGTTCGACTTCGATATCCTCGGACCCCTGCTGGAGTGGACCGCCGGCAAACGCTCGGTGACGCTCCACAGCGGGTTCGTCATGCGCAACGAGTAAGCCCGGTCCACGGTGACCCCCATGAAGAACACACGAGTCTGGATCACGCTCGCCGGAGCCCTCGGGTCGGGCCTGCTGGCCGGGTACCTCGCGCTGGTCTACGTGAGCGAGGAGCCGACCACCCTGGCGGCGGCGGAGCCGAGCGGGACGCAGGTCGTCATCGCTTCGCGCGACCTCCCCACCGGCCACATCGTCACCCGCGAGGACCTCGAGGTCGTCGACTGGCCGTCCAAGAACATCCCGGAGGGCTTCTACGCCCAGCCGGGAGAGGTCATCGGCCGGGGCGTCATCTTCACCGTTCGCCGCAACGAGCCGCTTCTCGCCGCCAAGATGGCCGACAAGGACGGCGGCGGCGGGCTGCCCATCGCCATCCCCGAAGGCAAGAGGGCGGTGAGCGTCGAGGTGGACGAGGTGATCGGGGTGGCCGGCTTCGTCCTGCCCGGAACGCGTGTGGACGTGCTGGCCACCGTGATGCCGAGCACGAACCGCACCGAGACGACCACGAAGATCATCCTGCAGAACGTTCCGGTCCTGACGGCCGACCAGTCCTACCAGCAGAACCCATCGGAGGACCCGAAGCTCGTGACCGTCGTCACGCTCCTCGTATCGCCTGACGAGGCCGAGTCGCTCACCCTGGCCGCGACCGAAGGGAAGATCCAGCTCGCGCTCAGGAACATGCTCGACGTGGACTCGGTGTCCACGGCCGGGATGCGCATCGAAGGGCTCGTCGGCTCTGGAAGACGGCGTCCCACGACGACCGCGTCCGGGGCTTCGACCACCGCACCCGAGCCCAAGGTCGTCGAGACCTACAAGGGTGGTAGCCGCACGCTCATCAAGTTCAACTCGAAAGGGCGTTGATCATGGTCCGGAAATCTCGCAGCGAGTCCGGGGGGGCCGGTCTGCGGATCCTCGTGGCAGCGCTCCTCGCCGGAGCGATGGGGTTGGCCACGCCGAGGGACGTGCACGGTCAGTACATCCTGTCGAACCCCGAGGGCGTGATCACGCTCGCCAGGGGAACGTCCGCGCTGATACAGTATCCCGGTGAGCTGACCCGGGTGTCGGTCACCGACCCGTCGGTCGCGGAAGCGGTCGTCATGTCGCCGACCGAGGTCCTCATCAACGGGATTGGTCTCGGAACGACCAGTCTCCTGCTGTGGGACACGGCGAGCGCCCGCCGCCTCTACTCCGTGGAGATCACGGCGGACGTGGCGTCGCTGCAGCGGTATCTGGACGTGCTCTTCCCCGACGAGAGCATCGAGGCCACGGCGTCGGGCAGCACCGTCATCCTCTCCGGTCGGGTGAGCGACGCACGGGTCGCCGCCCGAGCGAACGAGCTTGCGGCTGCCACCGGCGCCCAGGTCCTGGACAACCTCCAGACCCCCGCGCCCCGGCAGATCCTGTTGGAGGTGCGCTTCGCCGAGGTGGGTCGCGACGCGCTCACGACGCTCGGCAACAACCTCGTGCGCATCACGAATCCGCACAAAGCGGACACCGACGGGACGTGGTCGGGGGGGACCGACAGCGACGGCATCATCGACCTGTCGCTGATCAGTAACGACTCGGAGCTGAGCACGATCATCCGCGCGCTCAAGTCGAACGGGGACTTCAAGAGCCTGGCGGAGCCGAACCTCCTGGCGCTCGACGGTCAGGAGGCCTCCTTCCTGGCGGGCGGAGAGTTCCCCTTCCCGTCGATCCAGGGGGGTGGCAACAGCAACGCGGTCACCGTGGAATGGCGGGAGTTTGGTGTCCGCCTGCACTTCACGCCCCACGTGACGAACATCGGCAACATCCGTCTCACCATCGCGCCCGAGGTCTCTTCGCTGGATTTCGCGGGTGGCCTGAGCATGGCGGGGTTCCAGATCCCGACCATCCTCACGCGCAAAGCGGAGACGGAAGTCGAGCTCCGGGAAGGCCAGCACCTGGCCATCGCCGGCCTGATGGACAACACGATGCAGGAGAATGTCGACAAGCTTCCCATCCTCGGGGACCTGCCGATCATCGGGGCCCTCTTTCGGTCGAAGGACACGCGGCAGAAGCGCACGGAGCTGCTGGTGATCGTGACGCCGCACCTCGTGCAGCCCAGCGACCAGCCGATCCCGGTCCCCACCGGTGAGCCGGGTTCCTGGGATTGGGACGGCAGGCTGCGTGGCGCTCCCTTCGACCCGGACACGACCGGGGCCGGGGGAGGCCGCTGAGCCGGGGCCCGCGAGCACACGTTCCACCCGAACCGAGGAGACACCATGCGACGCCGACTGAGAGCCTTCTGGGCCAAGGAAGATGGATCGGCCATGGCGCTCGTGGCGATCAGCTTGACCGCCCTGGTGTCGCTGATGGCCCTCGGCATCGACGTGGGCATGCTCTTCAACGCACGTAGCGAGGCGCAGCGCGCCGCCGACTCGGCAGCCCTGGCGGGCGCCAGCGCCTTCCTCGATTTCCCGGCCGAAGACGCACCGAAGCCGGCGCGTGAGCGTGCCGTCGAGTACGCGATCCAGAACCAGATCCGCAACGTCGACATCAAGGAGGGCGAGGTCACGGTGTTCGTGAACGTGGACAGCGCCACGGTCACGGTTGGCGTCCGCCGTGAAGGGGTGTCCACCTGGTTCGCGCGGATCTTCGGCAGGAACGACGTCCCCATCGGCGCCCAGGCGACGGCGCAGGCGTCCGACGCGGGAACGGCCCAATGCCTCAAGCCGTTCGCGGTCCCCGACATGTGGGAGGAGACGTCCGACGACTACAACCACAACAGGGTGTGGGACGACACCGAGACCTGGCAGTTCGATCCGGGGACGGATCGATACGAGGGCTACTCGGGCGAGGGCGGCGGGGCTACGGAAACCGGGTACGGCAGCGACTGGCGCGACGCTTTCGCCGACGCGAACGGCAACCGCTACCGCCGGGACTATGGCCGCCGGATCATGATCAAGGCGACCGACCCGCACTCCGCGTTCGTCCCTTCCTTCTTCTACCCCTGGGTCCTGCCGGTCGACGCCAATCAGCCCGATTGCGGTGAGGATCGCGCCGGCAACGACATCATCGGGAACGGCAACGGCAACGGTGGCGGCAACGGCAACGGGAAGGGGAACGGGAAGGGGAACGGGAACGGCAACGGGAACGGCGGCGGGAACGGGAACGGCAACGGGAACGGCGGCGGGACCGGGAACGGCAACGGCAACGGCGGCGGGACCGGGAACGGCAACGGCAACGGCAACGGGAACGGGAACGGCGGCGGGAACGGGAACGGCAACGGCAACGGCAACGGGAACGGCGGCGGGAACGGGAACGGCGGCGGGAACGGGAACGGCAACGGTGGCGGAAACGGCAACGGGAACGGAAACGGGAACGGCAACGGCAACGGCAACGGGAACGGCAACGGCAACGGGAACGGCAACACCGGTGGCGGCAACACCGGCGGCGGTGGCGGAGGCAGCGGAAAGGGCGGCGCCGCCTACCGTCGCAACATCTGCAGCTGTAACGCCTCGACCATCGATCTCGAGACCGAATATCTGATCGAGCCGGGCAACATGGTGGGGCCGACCTACCAGGGCGTGGGAGCGCTGGTCGACGGGGACCCCGACGCGTACTGGGACGAACGGGAGAACCGCGTGGTCAGCGACCTCGGGGAGGACAGCCCACGCATCATCACGGTCGCGCTCTTCGACCCGACTCAGATCGAGAAGGGGGGCCGTCAGTACATCCAGTTCAACAACTTCGCCCGCTTCTTCATCGAGGGGCAGGCGTCACCGCAGGACCCCGTCGTCGGCCGCTTCATGTACTACGTCCGCGGCGCCGGATCCGAGTCGCACGCGACCACGACCGGGTCCCTGGTCAAGAGACTCAGGCTCATTCGATGAGCTCCCCCAACGAGGCTGGAAGGATGAAGAGCAACGGAAAGAAGGACCTCGTCCGCGCCGCCCTCATCGCCGCCGACGCCCCGTTCCGGGCGAAGGTGCACGAGGTGGTGGAGCTCACCCGCGGGCAGGTCGAAGTCGGGTTGGAAACCGACGCCACACCCGATGCTCTTCTCCGGGAGCCCACGACGCCCATCGCGGAGTACGACCCGCAGATCCTCTTCCTCGACCTGGGGTCGACCCCGGACGACGGCATCCGCCTGGCAGGCATCCTGTCGCGCGGACATGCGGGCATGGGGATCATCGCGGCGGGCCCCGACCTGTCCCAGGGCCAGCTCCTGGAGGCCATGCGCTCGGGCATCTCCGAGGTCGTCACCCGCCACGTCTCACGGGACGAGCTGGAAGACTCCCTCGATCGAGTGCTCCAGAAGCTGGGCATCGCGGGCGAGGGCACCGCGCACCGGTCGGCGGGCAAGGTGCTCGCCTTCTTCAGCCCCAAGGGAGGCACGGGGTGCACGACGGTCGCCATGAATGTCGGCATCGAGCTGCACCGCCTCACGGGGAGGAAGACCCTGCTGGTCGACCTCGACCTGGAGCTCGGCGAGATCGCGTCGTTCATGGGGCTCAAGCCGCGGTTCCACCTGGTGGATCTCCTCAAGAACTTCCACCGCATGGACGAGGACCTCCTCACGTCCTACATCGAGCGCCACGAGTCGGGTGTGCACGTCCTCTCGGCTCCCTTCGAGCCCGAGACCGGGCAGGCCGTGACGGCCGACGAGATCGGCACGGTGATCTCGTTCCTGCGCCACCAGTACGACTACGTCGTCGTGGACACGTCGAAGTCGCTGGCGCCTCCTGCGCTGGCGGCCATGAAGCCGGCGGACCACCTCTTCCCGATCACCAACCTCGACCTGTGCTCGCTGCGGAACCTCAAGCGCTGCATGCCCATCCTGAAGGACATGTCGCCCAGGAGCGGTGAGCGCATCCGGATGATCGTCAACCGGTTCAGCAAGAACGCGCTGGTGTCGCTCGACGACCTGGAGTCGACGGTCGGTCTGCCGGTCTACGCCACGCTGACGAACGACTTCGCCACGGTGATCGAGTCGCTGAGCACCGGGAAGCCGCTCGTGCTCCACGGCAGCGCGCGCTACGCGCAGGAGATCAAGACCCTAGCCGCGAAGATCGCCGGCCGGAACGAGCCGGCGCAGCGACCCGCCTCGGTCATCGGCCGTCTCTTCGGAGCGGTGTCCGGCCGGGCGTCGGGTCCGTCCCGGGAGGCGGTGAATCATGCCTGAGTGGCGGATGAAGTCTGCTGCGGCCAAGCCCGGGCCGGAAGCGCCGACCGCCGCCGATGCTCCGGTGGCCCCGGCCAAGCGGAGCCCGGTCAAGAAGCAGATGGAGGCCGGTTCGGCGAGCAAGCATCAGCCGCAGGACGTCAAGGCACGGATCCACCGGTTGCTGCTCGAGCGGCTGAACCTCTCCAACCTCGATCGGATGGACCGGTCCGAGGTGAACCGGGTCATCGCGGCCGTGGTCCGTGACCTCCTGGAGCAGGAGGCGATCCCGCTCAACATCGAGGAGCGCGACCGGCTCATCTCCCAGGTCCTGGACGAGATCTTCGGGCTGGGTCCACTGCAGCCGCTCATGGAGGACCCGACCATATCGGACATCCTGGTCGACACGTACTCGCGGGTCGTGGTGGAGCGGAACGGGAAGCTGTACGACACGGACGTGCGCTTCCAGGACGACCGCCACCTCATGCAGGTGATCGACCGGATCGTGTCCGCGGTCGGACGGCGCATCGACGATTCGTCTCCGATGGTGGACGCGCGCCTGCCCGACGGATCGCGCGTCAACGCGATCATCCCACCGCTGTCCATCGACGGGCCACACCTGTCGATCCGGAAGTTCAAGGACGACGTCCTGAGCGCGGAGGACCTCGTCGAGATGGGGACGATCACCGAGCCGATGATCGACTTCCTCGCGGCGATGGTGAAGTCCCGCCTGAACATCCTCATCTCGGGAGGAACCGGCGCCGGGAAGACGACGCTGCTGAACGTGCTGTCGTCGTTCGTTCCGCCCACCGAGCGCATCATCACGATCGAGGACTCGGCGGAGCTCCAACTGCGCCAGCCCCGCACCGTCCGCCTGGAGACCCGCACCGCCAACGTGGAGGGCCTGGGCGCGGTCGATCAGCGACAGCTCGTCATCAATGCGCTGCGCATGCGCCCGGACCGGATCGTCGTGGGCGAGGTCCGCGGGTCCGAAGCCATCGACATGCTGCAGGCGATGAACACGGGGCACGACGGATCGCTGACGACGTTGCACTCGAACTCGCCGCGGGACGCGCTCAACCGGCTGGAGACGATGGTCGCCATGGCCAATCTGAACCTGCCGGACCGGGCCGTCCGTCAGCAGATCGCGAGCGCGATCCACATCGTGATCCAGCTCTCCCGCTTCTCGGACGGCAAGCGGCGCATGGTGCAGCTCTCCGAGGTCGTCGGGATGGAGGGGGACGTGATCACCCTCCAGGAGATCTTCCAATTCCGTCAGGAGGGCGTCGACGAGGACGGGGACGTGATCGGGCGCATCCGACCGACCGGCATCCGGCCCAAGTCCGCGGACCGGCTCAAGGCGAACGGATTCAGCCTTCCGGCCAGCATGTTCAGCGACCTCCACGCGGCGACGGCCTAGGAGACGCGGCATGGCGCTGGATCCTTCGATCTTCGTTCTTTTCGCCGCGCTGGCGGCCACCCTCGCGGTGCTCTCCGTGGCGGCGGGTGCGGGCGTCATGCGCGAGTGGCGCAGCCGGCGGTCCGTGACCCAGGCGCTCCGGGACCTGGAGAACCTGCGTACCGAGTCCAACGCCCAGCAGGTGCTCCGCCCCGACGCCCCCGAGCGTCCCCTCAGCAGGTTCCTCAACAGCCTCCCCAACTTCCGGGGCGTCGAGGACACGATCGCCCAGGCGGCGTTGCGCTGGTCCATCGAGCGCTTCGTCCTGTATACCGCCGTGTGGGCGCTGCTCTTCGGACTGCCTCTCTGGTTCCTGCTGCGCTCTCCCATCCCGGCCCTGGTCGGCATGCTCGTGGGGGGATGGCTGCCGCGCTTCTATGTGAGGCGGAAGGCGACAAGGCGGGTCCACGCGCTGGAAGCGCAGCTGCCCGGCGCGATCGACCACCTTATGCGTGCGGTGCGTGCCGGGCATCCGCTGACGGCCGGCTTCAAGATGCTGGCCGAGGAGTCACCGGAGCCGATCTCCACCGAGTTCCGGGCGGTCTTCGAGGAGCAGCGCTTCGGCCTCCCCTTCGAGGACGCGCTCCTGGGCCTCGGCGACCGGATCAACCTTCCGGACGTGCGCATTCTGATCACGGCCATCCTCGTTCAGCGCGAGGTCGGAGGAAACCTGGCCGAGATCCTCGAGAAGGTGGGCAACACGATGCGCGCACGCTTCACGATCCGGCGGCAGGTGCGCGTCTACACGGTACAGGGCCGCATGAGCGGGTACATCCTGGCCACACTGCCGATCGTCGTCGGCTTCTTCATCTTCCTGGTCAACCGCGAGTACATGAGCGTCCTCTTCACGCACCCATTGGGGAAGATGCTCCTGTGGCTGGCCGTGCTCCTGCAGTTCATCGGCTACCTGTGGATCCGCAAGATCGTGGATGTGGAGTACTGAGCCATGCCCTACATCGTCGCGCTCTTCGCGGGCCTCTCGGCCACGCTGGTGATCTCGGGGTTCTTCCAGATCTGGTATGCGCCCGCCCGGGCGGTGAGCAAGGAGCTCGCGCAGCTGCAGGACATGGGGCCCAAGCCGTTCGAGGTGGGCCAGCGGCACCGGCGCCGCAAACAGCGCCAGCGCCTGCAGGCGGTGCTCCGGGAGATCGGCGAACGCATTGAGCAGGGACAGCCGGAGATGGACGGCATGCGGCGCCGTCTCGTCCAGGCCGGGTACTGGGATCCCGACGTGGTCCGCTACTACATGGGCGCACGCGTGCTGCTGGCGGCGCTCCTGGGTGGGGGCACGCTTCTGGTGGGCGGTGTGCTCGGCGGACGCATCGCCGTGCTGCTCTTCTTCAGCGCCTGGCTGGCGGCCATCGGCTGGATCGCGCCGCACTGGTACGTGTCGCGGCGGAAGACCCGGCGTTGGCTGGAGGTCCAGATCGCGCTCCCAGACACGCTGGATCTCCTGGTGGCGTGTGTCGAGGCCGGGATGGGCCTCAACCAGGCGCTCTCCCGCGTGGCGGACGAGGTGCGTCACATGAGCCCCGTGATGAGCACCGAGCTGGCGATGGTGAACCTGGAGATCCGGGCGGGCACGCCGCGCGGTGAGGCGCTCACCAACCTCGGGGACCGCAGCGAGCTCGAAGACGTCAGGGCCCTGGTCAACATGCTCGCCCAGGCGGACCGTTTCGGGACGTCGATCGCGCAGTCCCTGCGCGTGCACGTGGACTCGCTCAGGACGAAGCGACGACAGGCCGCCGAGGAGGCCGCCGCGAAGACCACGATCAAGCTGGTCTTCCCCCTCGTCCTGTTCATCTTCCCGGCTCTCTTCGTGGTGATCCTCACGCCGGCCGTCATCCAGGTGGTCGAGCAGCTGCTCAACCTCTGACGCAGGTATTCCGATGAAGATCGTACGTGTGCGCAATGGACGTTCGGGCGCCGAGGTGGCCACCTGGGTGGCCGTAGCCGATCGGTGGTGGAGGCGTGCGCTCGGCCTTCTGGGGCGACGCGTCCTGGGGACCGAAGAGGGCATGCTGCTGGCGCCGTGCAGCTCGGTGCACACCATCGGGATGCGCTTTCCCATCGACGTTGCCTTCCTCGACGACGACGGGTGTGTCGTGTCGACCCTCCCCACCCTCGTTCCGGGGCGGCTGGCCAGAGGCGGACGACGCGCGCGCGCCACGCTCGAGCTTCGCGCGGGCCTGCTGGCGGATACCGACACGCGTCCGGGTGACCGCCTGGTCTTCGAAGAGGAGGACCTGTGAGCCCTTCCACCGCGCACGAGCCCGTGGTCCGGGACTGGACCATGTTCCCACCGCCGGTCACGTCGCTGGAGGAGACCGGCCTGTCCCGGGAGACGCTGAGCGCGCTCCTGCTGAAGACGTTGCACCAGCGTGGCGGCCTGAGTGGCTTCGAGATCGCGGACGCGACGGCTCTTCCGTTCGGGCTGGCTGACGAGCTCCTGATGGACCTCCAATACAACCGCCTGCTCGAGGTCCGTGAGACCGACGGCCCGGCCCGGAGCTCGTATCGCTTCGCGCTGACCAACGCCGGGCACGTACGCGCGCTCGAGGAGCTGAGCGCGAACCGGTACGTGGGGCCGGCACCCGTGCCCCTGTCGCAATATCTCGAAAGCGTCGAGCGGCAGTCCGTCTCGTCGGTGCGCATCGAGCGGGAGCGGCTGGAGGAGGCGCTCTCGGACCTCGTCCTGCCGGAGGGCTTCAAAGACGTCCTCGGCCCGGCCGTGAACTCGGGGAAGTCGATGTTCCTCTACGGTGATCCGGGCAACGGGAAGACGCGTATCGCCCAGGCCGTGGCCGACGCCTTCGGCGACGCGTTCTTCGTGCCCCATGCCGTGGAACTCGACGGGCTCGTGATGGTGCTGTTCGATCCCGTCCACCACGAGGTCATCGAGGTGCCCACGCCCGCGACCGCCGGGCCGTCGCTCGTGCGTGAGGTCGCCGAGCACGATCGCCGGTACGCTCTGGTCCGCCGGCCCGTCGTCACGGCCGGAGGTGAGCTCGACCTCAGCCAGCTCGACCTCCGCTACGATCCGTTCACCCGCACGTATCAGGCCCCGATCCACCTCAAGGCGAACGGCGGCGTGATGGTCATCGACGACCTCGGGCGCCAGCGGGTTCCGCCGCGCGAGCTGTTGAACCGGTGGATCGTGCCGCTCGAGCACCACGTCGACCACCTGAGCCTCCACAGCGGTAAGAAGATCACGGTCCCGTTCGACTGCCTGGTGGTGTTCTCGACCAACATCGAGCCCGCCGAGCTCGTCGAGGAGGCGTTCCTCAGGCGGATCCACTACAAGATCCACGTGCCCGACCCCGATGCTGACCAGTACGACCACATCTTCGCCGACTGCTGTGCAGAGCGCGGGATCGAGTACGATCCGTCGGCGCCGGAGCTGATCCGCCGGGAGTACTACGCCACCGGTCGAGCGATGGCCCGCGGATGCCATCCCCGGGACATCCTCGATCACGTTCGGGACATCGCGCTCTTCCAGGGGTCCCGTCCCGAGCTGTCCCCCGAGCTCATCCGTCGCGCGTGCGAGTCCTACTTCGTTCCGATGGAGCGGTCCAACACCGCCGCCCATCCAGCCGGGAGGCAGCCGTCATGAACGAGACCTCATCCGACTCCGAGTACCGGATGCGCGAGCTGAACGCCGGCCTGGAGCGTCGCATCGAAGCGCTCGAGCGCATCGAAGGACGCCATGTCCTCGGGCGTTGGGTGGGACCGGTGCTCGGTGGCGTGGCGCTCTTCGTCGCGCTGATCGTGGCGAACAGGACGAGCGACGCCCATCGCGTCGGGACCGTCGCGACCAGCCTGCAGGCCAACGCGTTCGTGTTGAAGGACCACGAGGGCGTCGAGCGCGCTTCCCTCGGATTGCGCGACGACGGGGGCGCGAGCCTCGCCCTGACCGACATGAACGGGCGTCCCCGGCTGCGCCTCGCCGTCCTCCCCGACGGCTCGCCCGGCGTCAGCCTCCTGGACGCCGACGGCGAGAGCCGGGCGATCCTCGGCCTCCTGGACGACGGGACCACGACGCTGGTGTTCGCGGATCGGGGCTCCGTGGCACGCGGCGTGTTCGCGCTCACCCCGGACGGGGCAGTGCGCATGATCTTCAGCGATCCGAACGGGGTCACGCGCACGGCGGTCGGCGTGGACGGCGCCGGCCAGCCCGAGGTCAACACGATCGACGTGGACGAGGGGCGGTCCGGGGGCGGCGGCGGGGGCTGACGCCCACCGCCCCGGCGGGCCGGTATCCCCACACGGCCTCCTGTCCCGGCGCCCGGTCGCGTCGTATCCTCCCGGTCGAGCCGCACTCCGCGCATCCAGACCGGGAGGAACCCCGTGACCGTGGCGAGCTCCGCTCCTCCGCTCCGCTCCGCGCTTCCCCGCGCCCTCGCCTCCATCCTCCTCGCGCTGCTGGCCGCGTGCGCGGGCGGACCACGTGAGGGCGCGATGGCCCCCGCCGGCGGGCCCTACGACCTGATCATCGAGAACGGCAGGGTCGTGGACGGCACCGGGGCGGCCTGGCACTACGGCGACCTGGCCGTCCGCGGCGACCGCATCGTCGCCATGACCCCGCGTGGCATGCTCGCAGACGCCCCGGCCCGATCGCGCGTGGACGCGCGCGGGCTCGTCGTGGCGCCGGGGTTCATCGATATCCAGGGCCAGTCGGGCGGGTCGTTCCTCGTCGGGGACGGACGCGATGTGAGCAAGATCACGCAGGGGATCACCACGGAGATCC
>Ga0315556_1000115_pt1 | contig 43504 bp, 37 predicted proteins | sample SalMarSW160310MG_FD_202112 | JGI IMG/M metagenome (GOLD analysis project Ga0315556, IMG submission 202112) | Salt marsh sediment microbial communities from the Plum Island Ecosystem LTER, Massachusetts, United States - Salt Marsh Sediment SW1603-10 ...
TCAATTTGCTCGCGGATTTGCAGGCCCGTCATTTCATAAAGCCCGGAGCCCCCAATCACACCAATCTCAACATCTTGCATGCTCGCCTCCGCACTGGGGACACGCGAAGAGATCGTATCACACGCAATTTCCCCCTAGGCATTCAGGCCTGCGCCCAATCAGCAGCCTCGGTCCAGGAAGCCTCCTGCGGCATCCCGCCGACAACGAGGAACTGCCTATTCGACCTTCTCAAGACGCACCCGCACGCGGCCGAAACGGATTTCATCACCATAGGCCACAACCAGCGGCTCCTCAACGAGAAGGTCATTGACATCCGTGCCGTTGCGCGACGCCAGGTCTTCAAGCCACCACTGCCCTCCGTGGTAGAAGATGCGAGCGTGATGGGATGAGACAGTCTCGTCATCCAACCGAATGTTGTTGTCTGCCGCCCGGCCGACTTCGTTGAGAGCCTCCAAGGAGAATGTGAGTCCAGTCGGGACACCATCCACGGCGACCACACACGCAGCCGGAGCCGAATCAGCGACCTCACGCGTTGCTCGCAGGTCCCTCCACTGGACATAGAGCAGCCATCCCAGGAATACATACAGGACAATCGCCAGAACGATGCGAACGCCGAGAAGGATCTGAGCTGGAGTCATTCTCTGAGCAGGTCGCCGAGATCACGGTCCAGATCGATCTCACTCCGGGTTTTCTGATCGCCTGCAGGACGAGGCGGGAACGGGGGCGTGTAGGCCTCGGTCGAATCCGGCGGGCCAGTCGGATCTTCGCCATAGACCAATCGAATCTCGGCAATCGAAATCACGTCCCCTTGCCGAAGAACATGCTGCTTGACGGCACGGCCATTGACCTTGGTCCCGGTGGTCGAGCCCAAGTCAAACAGGACGAATCTCCCGTCTCGAATGCGCAGCTGGGCATGCGTGCGAGAGACGTGCGGATTGTCGAGGATCAATTGATTGTCGAGTCGGCGCCCTATGTTGATCACCGGACGGTCCAACGCGTAGTGGCCGCGTCCGTCCACAATGAGGAAGGCTCCGTCCGGCAGCGCGCCGGAGCGAAGGACAGCTTCGCGCTGCATTGGGTGTGTGAATTCAAGCGGGTTCCCGCTGTGCCATGCGACAACCCGTACTTCCCAACGTTTCAGGGTCGGATCAGCAGCGATGGTGATGTTTGGCTGACGCTGAATGATGTAGCCAACCGATCGAACGGCCTCGAGCAGGCCCTTGGCCAGCACCGAATGAATGTTAGGGGCCGAATCGAGCAAAAGGTTGGCGTCATCCGGGTTGAGTGTCAGGGCATACTGGTCGGGAGCAAAGCTGTGTCCCTGCTCGTCTTGTTTGCCGACTTCCTCCATGGCCCGGGCAAGCTGCCCGGCCACCACTGACGGCGAGATCTCCGCTCCGAGCAGCCTAGCCAAGGAACCTTCCACGAGCAATTCAAGCTGTTTTTCAAGTCGTGCAAGCTGATCCTTCATCGAAGTGGATTATAAGACGGAGTCAGTCGATGACCAACCCTTGGACATTCACCGGGAAATGGATTCTGGATTGGGAAAGGCAGCCAGGGTCCACGACTCAGACAAACCGAGGATTAGTCGCCTCGGGCGGGAGAGCTGTGCGAGTCCGGCGGTTTGTCGGTCACAGGCGGCTTAAGATGCATCGTGGCCTGAGTAGTGTCTTGGGGATGTCCATCTGCGCCAACCGGCGGCCCTTCATAGGGTGCCGCTTGAGTCGGAGGTTCACCGGGGCTCTCGCCATACACAAGCTCAGTTTCCGCGAGGCGGATGACATCGCCCGGATGCAACGCCACGGAGCGAACACTCCGACCGTTCACCAGGGTCCCTGCCTTGGATCGGAGATCCTGGATCGAGAACTGCCCTCCGGAAGCTTGGATCAAAGCATGTCGACGTGAGACCCGCGGATCTTCGATCACCAGATCGTTGTCCAACCTTCGACCGATGGCCACCCTATCCGACTGCAGCCGAAAGATACGTCTCCCTGCTAGCACCAAGAAAGCATCCGGCCGAGTTCCGCCTGGCGTGGATTCCGGCCGAACCTCACGCCTATCCTCTATTTTGAGCGGATCACCACTGTGCCAGGCTATGACTTGGATCCCGCCACGCCCCAAGGTGGGATCAGTGCTGAAGGAAATGTGCAATCGCCGGTTAACTTGGAACCCTGCAGCCTCGAGGTTCGCCCGCAATCCTGCGACAACAGCAGACTGAAGAGAGACCCATGCGCTCGCCAGCTGGACTGCGTCGTCGACGTTGAGGCTGATGTTGAATTGATCGGGCGCATGGCGAGTTCCGCTGTCGTCCACGCGGCACACGGCGTCGATTTCCTTGGCGAGGGTCGACGCCAGTTGACGTGTGGATACCCCAAGGTCCTCCAACGCCTTGAGTTCTTCCACGACCCAAGCCTCAAGTTTGGGTTCGAGATCCGAGGCATCACGCGACATAGATTAGTTGATTATAGGCTCAGAGGCAGTGTGGACAAGCCGAACATTCTATACTATGGACATGGTGACAGGTGCAGGATTCGAAGAACTGGAGCATACGGCCGACTGGTCGCTTCGGATCTGGGGAGGGACGATGGCCGAGCTCCTAACAGCCGCAGCCCGAGGGATGCTGGCGCTTATGGTCGTTGAGACACCCCGCTCCACAGGCACAATCCGTCCGATTGACATGAGAGCCGAAGACCGGGAAAGCCTGTTGGTCGCATGGCTCGAGGATCTCCTGTTCCAGCTTGAGACACGGCACGTTGTGCCTGTCGAACTGGCGCTCGAAGCCGGGGACGACTGGCTGCGCGGTTCGCTGGTTGAAGCGCCATGCCCTGCGCCGCAGAAGGCGATCAAATCCGTAACGTTTCACAATCTTGAGGTCAACGAATTCGCAGAGGGATTGGAAGCCCAGTTGGTGTTCGACGTCTAGGACCGGGAGGTGGGCCAGATGCCTAACAAACAGGACTTCAAACGCCTTTCCCCGTTTCAATGGGAACTCGGGCGCGAGTACCGATCAGATATGCGCGTTCCGGTTCGGGTTTTTGCCGACGAGCGGATCCTTGAAGCCGCTCTGGGGGACAAGTCCCTGGAACAGGCAGTCAATGCCGCCACGCTGCCGGGCCTTGTTGGGCACGTGGTTGTCATGCCGGATGTTCACCAAGGATATGGGTTTCCTATTGGTGGTGTGGCAGCCTCAGCCCTCCCAGACGGTGTGATCTCTCCCGGGGCCATCGGATACGATATCAACTGCGGAGTCCGCCTGCTGGGAAGCCGCATCCCCTTGGAAGCAGCGGCGCCTTATCTCGGCGATCTAACCTCGGCTCTCTACGCCAATTGCCCCAGCGGCGTGGGCGAGAAGGGCTCGGTGCCTCTCAGCCAAGGCGACCTTGAGGCGGTCAGCCGCAAAGGTGCTGGGTGGGCCTTGGGCCATGGCTACGCCGAGCCACAGGATATCGAACGCACCGAGGAACGGGGCTGCATTGCTGGAGCAAACCCCGCCCGGCTGAGCCAGCGGGCTGTCGCTCGCGGCCGGCCGCAGTTAGGCACATTGGGATCGGGCAATCACTTCATCGAGGTCGACGTCGTCGACCAGATTTTCGACCGGGAAGCCGCGGCCGCGATGGGGCTCATATCCGACCACTTGGCGGTGCTCATTCACTCCGGATCCCGAGGTTTTGGACACCAGATTTGTTCGGAATATGTGAAAGACTTTCAGTCAGCCGCCCGTCGCTACAAGATAGATCTGCCCGACCGGGAATTGGTTTGTGCACCGCTGAACTCGCCGGAAGGCGAGGCCTACCTAGCCGCCATGGCTTGCGCTGCCAACTTTGCTTTCTGCAACCGCCAGGTGCTCGCCCACCACGTTCGCCGATCGTTTGACCAAGTGCTCGCTCATCATGTGAGCGACGTCCACCTTCATCAGGTATACGACATCACCCACAACATGGGCAAGATCGAGACTCACCAGGTGGCAGGCCGGAGGATGGAGGTGTGCGTGCACCGTAAAGGGGCCACACGCGCTTTTGGCCCCGGATTCGCCGGGCTCCCACTGGCCTACCTCCCGCTAGGCCAGCCGGTCCTGGTACCTGGGAGCATGGGCACCGCGTCTTGGGTTCTGCTGGGCACCGAAGGCAGCATGGCACAATCGTTCGGATCGACCTGCCACGGCGCCGGGCGGATGATGAGCCGAACCCGGGCGAAGAAGAGCGTCCGTGGCCAGGACTTGAAGCTGGAGCTGGAGAAGCGCGGCATTGCTATCAGGGCTGGATCGATGGCAGGATTGGCCGAGGAAGCCCCCTTGGCCTACAAAGATGTCGATGCGGTGGTGGAAGTGGTCACCCGAGCTGGCATCGCAGCCAAAGTAGCTCGATTGCGCCCAGTAGGCGTCATCAAGGGCTAATCCGTCTGGGGTTCCCCGGGTCCGCCTCCAGGTAGGTCTTCAGGGCCATCGCGTTGTTGTACTGCTCGTCTCGGGCGGCATATATCAGCGTGACCTGACCACTGGCCATCTCGCTTCGTAGATCTGCAACGGCGCCGGGTTGCGCGTCCAATTCTTCGAAGTAAGCCGCTTTGAAGGCCTCCCATTGTTCCGGGTCGTGCCGAAATCGCCGGCGCAGCTCGTGACTCGGCGCTAACTCTTTCATCCAGCGATCAACCCGGGCAGCCTGCTTCGACATCCCTCGCGGCCACAAGCGATCCACCAAGATTCGAACGCCGTCCTCCTCTGAAGCCGGCTCATACACTCGCTTGATCTTCAAAGATGCACCAGTTCGTCCTTGGCCCATGTCTCACTATTTGTGAAATCCTTCACACTCTTTCCGTTTGTGAGTCAGCGGGTTGCGCCCCCTAGAGCTGGGCGATCAGTTCATCCCGCCGAAACAGACGGACACCCAGCCAGAGCAGGGCCACATCAATCACCCAAAGCACGAGCCCAAGTAGGGCGACAAGGCCGACGTCGAAGTACATCACCCCTGTCGCCTGGCCGATCACCAGCAGCACAATCGGCAAGACGACGATCCCACCCAACTGATAGGCCTCCTGGAAGGTGCTGACCCGACTGGAAACCAGCACCATCGTCCCCAAGCCCAGTCCGGCAGCCGCCGGCGCCACCCAGATGACCATCACGGTCCATGTCAGATTGGGTAGGATCAACTTGCCGACCAGAGACCAGGCGCTCAGATCGGCGACCAGGCTGTAGACGAAAAAACCCAGCCCGGTGACCAACCAGGCCGGCACCCAGGCCGAGAGCGTCTTGGCCACAAACAAGTCAACGTCTGAGGTCGGTGTGTAAAGCAGCGCCTCCAGGGTCTTTCGCTCCTTCTCACCGGCGAAGCTGTCGGCAGCGATGACGCTGGCCACCATGACCGGCAGGATGAGGAACATGGGTGCCATCAGGTAGACTAGCATCCAGACGGCGTATTTTTGCGTGTCGTTGTAGCCGGAGAGAGCCGCCGTCAGGCCCGGCGGGGCCCCGCGCAGCAAGACATCCAGCCGAGGCATGTTGCTGCCCGGCAGCTTTACCAGGGACGGGATGAATGCCGCCAGGGCGGGAATCACGATGAACATGAGTGTCGGGACCAGTATCAGGGGCAGGACCACGGCTTTGCTCTGAGCCACGACCTTGAGGTCTTTGCGGATGATACTGAGGATCGCGCGTCGGTTCATGCGGCGACATCCATTTCGCCCTGCAGGGCAAAGTAGACATCCTCCAATGTCGGTTCCTGGGGAACGACTGCGAAGATGGGAATCCCCTGGTCGGCGATTGAGCGCACCAAATCAGGTGTGCCTTCGCGGCTGACACCCTGGATCGTCACGTGACCTGGCACGGTGTGGTCCGCCACCTCGACGCCGCGGGTCTCCAACCACTGGATCGCCTCGTCGGCCCGCGTTGGTTCGACTTCCAAGGTCGTCTTCAATGTCGTGACCCACTGTCGACTGAGCTCCTGCGGACTACCCATCGCGAGCAATCTTCCCCGCCCCAAGACAGCCACCCTATGACACAGGCGCTGTGCCTCGTTCAGGTTGTGTGTGCACAGGAAGACGGTGTGCCCTGCGGTTTCGCTCTGCTGGATGATCAGGTCGTGTACGCTCCGCGCCAGCACAGGGTCCAGCCCTGCCGTCGGCTCGTCCAGGAACAGAACCTCCGGGTGGTGAACCAACGCTCTTGCCAACGCAAGGCGCTGCTTCATACCTTTGGAGAAGCCTCCGGCTTTTTCGTCGGCCCGGTCCGCCAGCCCGAAGGTCGCCAGGAGATCTTCGACGCGCAGGGCGACCTGCCGTTCCGGCACGCCGTAGATGGCAGCGTACAGGCTCAGGTTGTCGCGGGCCGTGAGGCGTTCCTCGATCGACGGCGTTTCGGTCAGCACGCCTGTCTTCTTCCGGAGTGAAACCCCGTCAGCCGCCGGATCCAATCCGAGGACTCTGGCGCTCCCTTCGGATGCGGCCAACACGCCGTTCAGCATGCGAACGGTGGTTGTCTTCCCGGCGCCGTTGTGGCCGATCACCCCGAAGATCTCGCCTGATTTCACTTCGAATGATAGGTGGTCCACGGCGACGAGGTCCCCAAAACGCCGGACCAAACCGCGGGTTTGAATGGCGATTTCCCCGCCCAAGCTACCTCCGATCGAGACATTGGCCTGTCGAGTACTGCCTTGATTCTAATCGAGTTGAATTCTCGGTCTCCGCCGATGAGAGGCGCCATTCGTCACGCAGAATCTTATGACTCTGTACCCTATGCCCGCTATCACTTCTCCGTGAGAATTGACTCGTGGGAAGCATGGACGCTTCCCCGCCGGAGCAACTTATTCTCGCCACGGCCGGCAGATGCCGAGCCAGAACCTCATCGGAGGACCCATTGCTGGGCCCCATCCCAGGGTGGACTCTGGGCGGCCTACAGTCGCGCGCGTGGCGACATCTGCAGGACACGGGACAACTTTGCACGGAGGCAACCATGCAGGAAAGACATCGATCACGAATCGTCATTGGTTTGGTGTTGATACTTCTGGGCTTGTGGTTCCTATTAATACAATTGGTCCCCGGCCTGGACCAATGGGCTCGTGCCTATCTGGCCTGGCCGTTGATCATCGTGGCTTTCGGGCTGACCCTGCTGCTAATCGGTTTGCTCGGCGGAACACCCGGAATGGCCGTTCCGGCATCGATTGTGACCGGGGTCGGTTGCTTGCTCTATTGGCAGAACACCACCGGGGACTGGTCCAGCTGGGCATACGCCTGGACCCTCTTTCCAGGCTTTGTGGGAATAGGGACCATCCTGGCTGGCTTGTTGGGTGACCGAGTTGCGTCCGTCTCAGGTGGCGCCTGGCTTGTGTTGATCAGCGCCGTCATGTTCGCCGTCTTCGGCTCCTTCCTGGGCGGCCCGGATGTCTTCGGCGCCTACTGGCCTGTGCTTCTGATCGGGCTTGGGGTGCTGCTGCTGATCCGACCACTCGCCCGCCGCCGAAGCTGACCCGGACAATCCTGCACAAACGAGGTTCATGACCATGAGACGAGGCAGCACATTCTGGGGAGCCATCCTGCTGCTGGCCGGCGCCCTACTCCTAATGCAAAACATGGGGATCCTGACGATCGACATCTGGCAGATCCTTTGGCCGAGTGTGATTATCTTGTTCGGCCTTTGGTTCCTGCTGCGGTCGACCACAGGACCAAAGTCGCTCCCCGTAGAGTCTTTTCAGGTTCCTCTTGAAGGGGCGTCCAAACTGCGTCTGGCCCTCCACTTTGGCGCCGGCAAACTTCACATCGGCCCAGGCAGCTCGTCGGCCGATGCGCTGGAAGGCATCTTTGAAGGCGGGCTTGATCATGACGTCAGCCGACAGGGCGCCGACCTCAAGGCCGACCTGCGCGTCCCAACGGATGACCTGCTCGACCTCATCCCCTGGGGCGCCCAAACGGGCCTGAATTGGGATCTGAAGTTGAGTGACGCTTTGGAGGTGGAGTTGACGGTGGAGGCCGGAGCGAGTGGGAACAACCTGAACCTGACAGGCTTGAATGTCCCCAAGCTGACCTTCAAGACCGGTGCCAGCGATACGCGCATCCGCTTCTCCGACCGAGCCGAGAACGCACAGGCGGAAATCAGCTTGGGAGCGGCTTCAGCCAAGTTGACGATTCCTGAGAATGTCTCCGCCAGCATTCAGATCAAGAGCGGCATCTCGGGGATAAAAGTCGATGAACGCCGGTTCCCAAGACAAGGTGATGCCTTTCAATCGCCTGACTTTGAATCGGCTGCCCACCGCCTGACCTTGCACGTCGAAGCAGGCGTGGGCTCTGTCGACATCATCTGATTTGGTCAAATCGTCTGCTTCGGCAGGCCATCTTCCATGAAAGTGAGGGCCCAAACATGCCACGCAAACTGTACCGAAGCCAGACCAACCGGATGGTCGCCGGCGTATGCGGTGGTCTGGGTGAATACCTTTCGATCGACCCGGTTTTCATCCGGCTCTTCTTCGTGCTCTTGACGCTTGGCCAAGGAGCCGGTGTACTCGTCTATCTGATCCTGTGGTTCGTGCTCCCTTCGCAAGACGTAGTGGATGCTGGCGGCACGGCCAGCGAGCATGTCCACCAAGGCGCCACGGAATTCGCTGATCGCGCCCGCGAAATGGGCCAGGAGCTCCGCGAATCGGCCATGTCGCCGAACCCTCAGTCCAGACTCTTCGTAGGTCTCATCCTGGTGCTCGTCGGGGGAGTCTTCCTCCTGAGGAACCTGAACATCGTTTGGCTCCAGTGGCTGGATTTCGGCGTACTGTGGCCCTTCCTGTTGATCCTTGGCGGACTGCTCATGCTCATCCGCGGCGTCCGGAGGGAGGGTTGACATGAACAACCACCGTCATAGTGGCGTCGCCGGCCCGTTGATCCTGATCGCGATCGGGGCGGCTTTCCTGCTGACGAACATGGGGATTCTGTCATGGACCGCCTGGGGGTTGTTCCGGCTTTGGCCCCTGATCCTGGTCGCTATCGGGATTGACCTGCTTATCGGGCGCCGATCCACCTGGGGAGCCGTCCTGGCTGGGGTATTGATTGCCGCCGTTCTCGCCGGCGGGCTTTGGCTGGCTTCGACAGGATATCAGGCGCCAGTCGGATCGGCCACAGAAAACGTGCAGCAACCGCTGCAGGGTGCCACCCAAGGGCAGTTCATACTCAAGCCGGCGGTCGGCGCGCTGAGCATCTCCGCGCTGGGTAACTCTTCCCCCGATCTTGTCACCGGGAACGTGCGCGGCCAGCAGGCGAATGACGTGCGCAGCCAGTTCAGCGTGAACGGCAGTAGAGGGACGTTCCGCATGGAAACAGCAGGCACTGCGATCTTCGTCCCCACCTTCGGGGTCGGTCCCACTTGGGACCTGATGCTCAATCCGAGGATCCCGGTTAGCTTGAAGGTCGAGCAAGGCGCGGGTGAAATGTCGCTTGACCTGAGTTCGATGAATCTGACGGACCTGACTGTCAATCTGGGGATTGGTCAGATCACGGTACGGCTTCCCGCCCACGGGAAGTACACGGCCAGAGTGGATGGGGCCATCGGCGACACAACCGTCATCCTACCGGCGGGGATGGCGGCCAGGATCACGATGAACGCCGCCCTGGCCGGAAGATCGGTCCCAGATGGATTCACACATGACGGCAACCAATATGTGAGCGCTGGCTACGCGACGTCCAGCGACAGCGTCGATCTGGTCATCGGCCAAGCCATCGGCAATGTTTCGGTCCGGCGGGCTGCTCCCTGAAGTCTGGCCCATCTCGAGCAGTTGCAGGGGCCCGATGCGTACGCATCGGGCCCTTTCTCATCTTGCAGGTTTCCGGCGAAACAGGTCTACGGGACAAGCCTCAAGAAGCGGCGCTTCCCAACCCGAAGAACAGTTGGGGCCTCCAGGGCGATCGGCTGGTCGCCGTCTTCGACACCGGCGTCGTCCAGCTTGACACCGTTCTGCTGAACCAATCGGCGGGCCTGGCTCTTGGACGACACCAGGCCGGAGTCAACCATCACGTCTACCAGAGTCTGTCCTGGCCGGAGTACATATTCAGGCATGTCATCCGGCGTGCCCTGATCCTGGAACACCTTGCGGAAAGTGGCTTCGGCTCCGACGGCAGAGTCCTCACCATGGTAGATGCTGACGATCTCGTGGGCCAGCTGCAGCTTAGCATCCCGCGGGTGCAAATCACCTGTCCGCAGGGCTACCTCCCGCTCAGCGATGTCGGACGGCGTCCATCGCGTCACCATACGGAAGTAGGCCGGCATGGCGCGATCGGGCAGGCTCATCACTTTGCCAAACATGTCTTCGGGCGAAGCCAACAGGGCGATATGGTTGCCCAAGGACTTGCTCATGCGGATGTCGCCATCCGTGCCGGGCAGGATCCCCATCAGGATCCCGATATTCGGTTTGGCGCCCATTGCCTCCATCAGCTTGCGGCCGGCGGTGATGATGTTGAACAGCTGTTCGCTGCCACCGATCTGGACGTCCGTGCCCAGTTGGTAGGCGTCGTAGGCTTGCATCAGGGCATAGAAGAGTTCGTGCACATAAATTGGATCGCCTTCGTCGAACCGCCGGCGGAAGGTCTCCCGAGTGAGGAACTGCTGGATGGTGAAGTTGGATGCCATGTGGATCAGGTCGGCGAAGCTGAGCTTGGAGAGCCATGTGTCGTTGTATTCCACGCGCGTAATATCGGGGTCCAAGATCTTGAAGGCCTGCCGGGCGTACGTTTCGGCGTTGTAGGTCGTCTCTTCCAGAGTGAGCTGCGGCCTGAGCTCATCTTTGTCGGAAGGGTCCCCGATCAAAGATGTGTATCGGCCGATAACGAAGATCACCTCATGCCCCAGCTCCTGGAACTGGCGCATCTTGCGCATGGGCACGGTGTGTCCCAGATGAAGATCCGACGTGCGAGGGTCGAACCCGCAGTAGACCTTCAGGGGCCGGTCCTTCTTGTCGGCGTCGATCAGACGCGCCCGAAGCTCATCTGCCATCGCCTTCTGAAGGCTGTCATCACCGTATTCCGTACCCTGCATCAACAGGGCCACTTGATCATCGATGCTCATCTTCGCCATGGGTTATCTTCCACTCATGCTTCTGACACTCGTCCTGCGGCGCCAAGGCCGGCTCGGCGATTATACCTTGACTGAGCTGTCTCCCGATGGGACAGCAAGGCGGCCCGCGTTGATGGTGGGCATCTCCTGACGTATAATCCGCATTCGAGCCGGGAGGGTGTATGTCACCAAGCCAAAAGAGCACAAGCAAGTCACTTTCCAGCGCCGAAATCCGGCAATCCTACCTGGATTTCTTTGCCGAGCGCGGTCATACTGTCGTCCCTTCCGCTTCCCTTGTGCCGGGCGGCGATGAAACGCTGCTCTTCACCAACTCAGGCATGGTCCAATTCAAGGACATCTTCTTGGGCAGCGGCAAACGGCCCTACACGCGTGCCGTGGATTCTCAGAAGTGCATGCGCGTCGCCGGCAAGCACAACGATCTGGATGACGTCGGCCGGGACGATATCCACCACACCTTCTTCGAGATGCTCGGCAACTGGTCGTTCGGCGACTACTACAAGCAGGAAGCCATCTCCTGGGCGTGGACCCTGTTCACCGATGTGTGGGGACTGCCCAAGGAACACCTCTACGCCACCTGCTTCGAGGATGAATACGGCAAGATCGAGCGCGACGACGAGGCCGCCGACGTCTGGCGGGCCCAGCCGGGATTCGATCCCGAGCACGTCCTGTTCTTCGGCCGCAAAGACAACTTTTGGGAGATGGCCGAGACCGGTCCATGCGGGCCGGACAGCGAGATTCATCTCGACCGCGGCCCCGAATACTGCGACAAGCAGGAGGTCGAGGGCCACGTCTGCCAGGTCAACGGCGACTGCCAGCGCTTTCTCGAGCTGTGGAACCTGGTCTTCATCCAATACAACCGGCTGGGCCCCGACGAGCTCGAACCCCTCCCTGCCAAGCACGTCGACACGGGCATGGGCTTCGAGCGCATCGTATCCGTGCTCCAGGATGTCAAATCCAACTACCAGACGGACCTGTTCCAGCCCCTACTCGACCGGGTGCAGTCTATGGCCGGCCATTCGGACGAAGAGCGCGCCGCCCTGCTCACCCCATACCGCGTGATCGCAGATCACGCCCGCGCCGCCACATTTCTGATCGCCGACGGCGTCGTGCCCGGCAACACCGGCCGCAACTACGTCTGCCGCATGATTATCCGCCGGGCCAGCCGTTTCGGCAGCTATGCCGGCTTCACCGAGCCCTTCCTGGCACGTGTGGCCGAGGCCGTGATCGAACAGTATGGGGACGCCTACCCGGAAATCCGACAAAACCGCGACACGATTGTGAAAACCATCACAAATGAAGAGCGGCGCTTCCATCGCACCGTTGAAGCCGGCGTGGCGCACTTGATGGATGATCTGCAGGCGGTCAAGGCTTCCGCCGAGAATGGACTATCGGGGCGGACCGCGTTCGACCTGTATGCCACCTATGGCCTCCCCTTCGAGATCACGCGCGACATCGCCCGGGAAGAGGGAATCGAGGTCGATGGCGAGGCCTTCCAGCAGGCCATGGAGACGCATCGCGAGGTGTCCAGCGCCGAGAATGGTGACCACGAAACCGGCGCCTCCGATGTCGAGGTCTACCATGCCGTGCTCGAGCGCCTGCAGGCCAACAGACAGCTTGGCGACGACGGGGTTGCCTACGATCCCTACTATGGGCTGGAAACCGAGGGTCCGGTGCTGGCGATGCTTGTCGACGGGCAGATCGTCGAGCAGGCCCAGGTTGGACAAGACGTCGCCGTGGTCCTGCCAGCCTCGCATTTTTACGTCGAAGGCGGCGGCCAGGTCTCAGACACTGGATCGATCGTGTCGGTGTATGAGCCGCGTTGGCACATCCGGGTGGACGAAGTGCGCCGGCCCGTGACCGGCCTGGTGATCCACCTCGGGCGGGTCGAGCGCGGCGAGCCGACCGTGGGCGACATGGCCCTGGCGGCGGTTGATGAAAGCCGGCGGATGGACATCATGCGCAACCATACCGCCACCCACCTGCTCCACGCAGCCCTGCAGGCCGTTCTGGGCCGGCACGCCCGCCAGGCAGGCTCGCTGGTGGCTCCAGACCGCCTGCGGTTCGATTTCAACCAGCCAGACGCCATGACCCGCGCCGAGATCGACCGGGTCGAGGCCCTGGTCAACGACGCCATCCTGGACGACTATCCGCTGCATATTGAGTACAAGCCACGCGAGAAGGCTATCGATGAAGGTGCCATGGCACTGTTTGGCGAAAACTACGGCTCGACCGTTCGGACAATCCAAATCGGTGAGCCGGATCTGCTCTCATATGAACTGTGCGGCGGGACGCATGTACTCTCAACCGGCGTGATCGGCCCCTTCGTGATCGTCAGCGAGAGCAGCGCAGCAGCCGGGATCCGCCGCATCGAGGCGCTGACCGGTCGGGGCGCGCTGGAGTGGATGAAACGTCGTCGGGATCAGTTGGACCGCCTGGCGGAGACGCTGCATACGTCACCCGACTACGTGCGCGATCGTGTGGCCGGGTTGATCGCCGAACGCGACGCCCTCGCCAGCGAACTCGAGTCTGCCCAATCCAAGCAAGCTTCTCAGGCATTCTCCGACCTGGAGCCGACCAGCGTGGCCGGCATTCCCGTCCTGGCGGCTCAGATCCCCAACGCCGATGCCGACGTTCTGCGCCAGCTCGCCGACCTCTTTCGCGAGCAGCACCCCAGCGGCGTCGTGGTCCTGGCATCGGCCCATGAAGGCCGCCCGGTCATTGTGGCCGCCGTCACCAAGGATCTGGTGGCACGCGGCTTGCATGCCGGTCAGTTGGCCAAGGCGGCCGCCGAGCGCGTGGGCGGCGGGGGCGGCGGAAAGCCCACGTTGGCGCAGGCCGGCGGGGTCAACGTTGATCTCATCCCCGACGCTCTGGCCCTGGTGCCCGATTGGGTTGCCGAGCACCTCGACTGAGGTGAGCTGGCAGCCGGAAGCTGACTCCCGGTGAAACTTCAACTTCTCTACCTCGACTCGCATGATGATCAGGTATCCGTCCGGGACAAGATGGGATGGATTAAGGCACCGCGCCTCTTGGTGGTCTGGCCCCGGCGTGGCCGCGTGCTTTCGAGCCGTCTTGACCTGACTCTGATACAGCGACAGGCGGCCCGCCGCGGAGCGCAAATCGGGCTGGTGACGTTCGATCCCGATGTGCGCGACCACGCCCGAGATCTCGGGATCCCCGTGTTTGATTCCGTCGACTCCACCCCCGAGACCATATGGCGTGCAACCGCAGCCAATCCCACCCGGTTCGAAAAGGGAGAACCGGATCGAGAGCGGCTGGCCGATTCGCCGCACCGGCCTTCCATCGGGACAACACCACCCACTCGCCGGGCCAAGATCCAAAGGTGGTCAGCGTTCGTCATCGGGGTGGCGGCACTGGCCGGGTTGGCCATGGCTTTGGGGCCAAGCGCCACAGTGGTTGTCACCCCCCAGACCAAGGTACAGCGCGCCGAGTTTCAGGTCGTTCTCGACCCAGAAGCAGACACCTTGACGCCAGACAATCATCTCCCCGCCGAACGCCGCAGTCTGCTGGTCTCAGGATCATTGCGCGATTCGACCAGCGGGAAGGTCTCCGTGCCCGCCTCTCCAGCCAAAGGCACGGTTGTATTCACCAACTTGGGTCAGGATTCGATCACCCTACCCAGAGGAACCGGCGTGCGGGCAGACACCACCGGAGAACCGCGTTTCGTGACACAGGTGCCGGTCACCCTCAGCGCTGGGGCCGGATCACAGGCCACCGTCGCCATCCAGGCGGCGCAAGATGGACCCCAGGGCAACGTGCCTGCCGACGCAATCGGTTCAATTGAAGGCCCCCTCGGCCTTCAGGTGGCCGTCACCAATCCCGAGCGCACCCGGGGCGGAACCGCGTCTTCCAAACCGGCGGTCACATCGGCCGACTTGCGCCAGCTGGAAGAACGCCTTCAGGCACAGCTGCTCGACAAAGCTGCGTCCGATTTTTCCAACCTGCTGGGCGACGGCGAAGCCTGGCTTCCCGCCAGCTTGCAGATCGACCGCATGCTTGAGAAATCCTTCGACGCCCAGGTCGACGACGTGGCCCAGAGCGTCTCGCTGACCATGAAGCTCGAAGTGACGGGCCTGATCTATCATCCACAGACGGTTCAGGCAGCCGGGCTGCGGGCGTTGGAGGCCCGGCGCCCCTCCGGCATGACGACCGTCCCGGGCACGGCTATCGCCAGTGCCGTGCCAGTGCATGGGCTGCCGAACCGGCTCGCGGTGACTGCCAGGGAATCCATCTATGACGAGCTGCCCCGACAGGAACTTGTCCAGAGCATCACAGGGCAGACTCCGGAGGCTGTGCATGGGCTCATCTTGTCTCACTACCCGGGCGCGAAGGTCGCCTTGATCATGCGTCCCTTTTGGCTGCCTCGCCTCCCCTGGCTCCCAGCCAGAATCGATGTCGTGACACCTTGGGAAAGGCGCTGAGAGTTGGGGCGCATCCTGGCGGTTGACCCGGGTGATGTCCGCATCGGCCTGGCGGTGAGCGATCCCACACGAACCATCGCGCGGCCCCTCAAGATCCTCGATCACCAATCGCGAATCCAGGACGCGGCCGCCATCGTTCAGGCGGCCATGTCCCAGCATGCCGACCTGATCCTGGTCGGCCTGGCCCTCGACCAGGACGGCCAGCCCGGACCGCAGGCCCGCAAGGCGCTGCGCCTGGTGGATGTGCTGCGCGAAACCACCGATACTGCCGTTGAGGTCTGGGACGAAACCGGCTCGACTCAGCGCGCGCTTGAACTCGGAGGCCGGACGGAGGGTCCGGTGGACGCCCGTGCGGCGGCCGTCCTGCTTCAGGAGTACTTGCATGCCAAAACGTAAGCGCCGATTCGCGTGCCTGGCACTGGGATGCCTCGGCGCCATTATTGGGGGACTGCTGCTGGCAGGCGGCGTCGCCTTCGCCCTGTCCAGCACCGAAGGTCTCGGTCCCGCAGATGCCTCTCTCGACCTACCCCAACGCGCCGCCCTGGCCGCCTATCTGACCCTGAGAGCTCCGGACCTGAACGCACCTGGCGGCACACCCGGTGACTCCGTGACCCTGGATGTGCAGCCCGGCATGACCGCGTCTCAGGTGGTCGACACCCTTGAGGCGCAGGGTATGGTCCGGGATGGGCAGCTTCTCAGTCTCTACCTGCGCTATCGCGGGCTCGATCGTGGTGTGCAAGCCGGGCGCTACCAAATCGAGGGATCGATGAGCCTGCGCCAGATCGCTGAGACACTGCAGTCCGCCTCAGCTCAGGCCATTCAGGTGACCATTCCTGAGGGCTGGAGGCGAGAGCAGATTGCCTCCGCCCTGGCCCAGAGCCAGCTGGCGATTAATCCAGACTCATTCCTGCGCGCCACCCAACTCGCGCCAAACGGCTTCTCGTTCAGCAGCCAGATCCCGGCCGGCGGCAGTGTGGAAGGGTTCCTGTTCCCGGATACCTACTTGTTTGAACCCGGCACGAACACCGTTGAAGCCGCTCAGGCCATGCTTCAGAACTTCGATCAGCGGGTCACGCCAGAGATGCGCTCCGGCTTCGAGGCCCAGGGCTTGACCCTCTTCCAGGCGGTGACCTTGGCTTCGATCGTTGAGCGCGAAGCAGTCGTCCCCGACGAGCGTCCTAAGATCGCTTCGGTCTTCTTGAACCGACTTTCTCAGGGGCTCAAACTCGACGCCGACCCGACCGTGCAATATGCCGTGGGCCACCAACCAGACGGAAGTTGGTGGAAGACAACTCTCACCTCCAGCGACCTGAGCCTGGATAACCCCTACAACACCTACGTCTACGCGGGGCTTCCTCCCGGACCGATCTGCAACCCCGGTCTGGCTTCTCTCAAGGCTGTGGCGCAGCCCGCCGACACACCTTACCTCTACTTCCGGGCGGCCTGCGATGGGTCTGGGCGGCACCAGTTCGCCGAAACCTACGGGCAACATCTGCAAAACGCCTGTCCCTAGAACACCCGCCGGATGTAAAACAAAAACCGCCCTGCCGGTCGGCAGGGCGGTCACATGTATCGGGAACGGGAAAGGCAGCGGTCAGCTCAGGTAATCCACCAGCTTGTGGCGCAGGCTTGGGTGCCGCAGACGTCGCAGCGCCTGGGCCTCGATCTGCCGCACGCGCTCGCGGGTGACCCCCATCTTTCGGCCGACTTCTTCGAGAGTGTAGCTCTCGCCGTCTCCCAGCCCGTAGCGCAGCTGCAGGATGCGCGCCTCGCGAGGCGGAAGGCTTTCAAGGATCTCGCCCATATGCTGCTTGAGCAGGTGCTCGGTGGCCACTTCCGGCGGCGCCGGGGCTTCTTCATCTTCGACGAAATCGCCCAGGAAGGAGTCTTCCTCGTCGTCGATCGGCCGCTCCAAGGACAGCGGTCGGCGTGAGACCTCCATCATCTGTTCAACCTTCTCGGAAGGCACGTCCAGCACCTCAGCCAGCTCATCGACCGTCGGTGAGCGGCCCAGTTCCTGGGTCAGCCGGTGCGAGAGGCGCAGCATCTTGTTGATCTGGTCGCCCATGTGGACCGGCAGGCGGATGGTCCGGCCCTGGTCGGCGATAGCCCGGGTGACAGCCTGGCGGATCCACCAAGTGGCATAGGTCGAAAACTTGTGGCCGCGCTTGTAGTCAAACTTCTTGGTGGCGCGTATCAAGCCGATGTTGCCCTCCTGGATCAAGTCCAGGAATGGCACGCCGCGGCCGATATACTTCTTCGCCACGCTGATCACAAGCCGTGAGTTCGCCAGCACCAGATGCTCGCGAGCCGCCCAACCATCTTCAATGAGGGCCCGCAGCTCACGCCGGCGGTCATCGGAGCGAACGCCTTCGGCCAATTCTGCCCGGGCGTCACGGCCGCGCTCGATGCGCTTGGCCAACATGACCTCTTCTTCGCCAGTCAGGAGCGGAACGTCACCGACCGAGTTGAAGTACAGGTCGACGTTGTCATCGATGTTTACGCGCGAAAGATCGACACCGGCCTCGACTTCTGGGCCGTCATCTTCGCCATCGCCGGCTTCACCTTCGCCCGCCTTGTCCGCAGCTTCGACGTCATCCAGGTACTGCACGCCGGCGCCAAGCAAGGCTTCGTAGACCTCGTCCAACTGCTCGACGTCCTGCTCGGCCTCGGGGAAGAGCTGCAGAATGTCATCGATGGTGACATAGCCACGCTCTTTGCCCAGCTCAATCAGCTGGGCGATGGCGGTGCTTTCTTCCTCAACCGCCATCGGCTCTTCGACCAGGTTTTCTTCGACTTCGGCCTGAGGTTTGCCGTTTCGTGACTTCTTCGACTTTGCCATGCGATTTCCCACTTCCCTACCCGATACGGATTTCAACTCCCCCACGCGGCATCATTCGGCCGTAACACCCGGCTTCTTTGACCGCGATGAAGCTAGATAAGTTCTCTGGGGGGAGAAATTTGTTTAACTATATTTTAGAAAATCGACAGCCCGATTGTCAAGCACTTCGTGAAATCTGTCACGAATTCAGGCTGAGAAAACGTCGCCCTAGTATACAGGACATTTCTCATTTGTCTACCTTAGAATAAGATTAGATTCGTCTTCATCACATCACGGGATAGGAGCTGCTCAATGACATCAAGCGCACCCTTTGGGGAATGGACCTCTCCCATCGACGCCCTCATTGTCGCACAAGGCGGAATGAGCGCCCGCGGGACCCTTTCGGACCTGGCCGTTGACGGAAGCAACGTCTATTGGATCACGCTGCGTCCGGCGGAGGACGGTCGGTACGTCATCACCCGGCTCGCGCCGCATGCCGAGCCAGAGGACATCACGCCCCCAGGGTTCAACGTGCGCACCCTCGTCCATGAATACGGCGGGGGATCCTTTTTCGTTCAGAATGATGTGGTGTTCTTCTCCAATCTTTCCGATCAGCGGGTCTACCGGCAGGAGATCGGGATCCCTCCTCAGCCGATTTCGCCCGAGCCCGAGATCCCGCGTGGGCATCGCCACGCGGATGGATGTGTCACACCTGACGGCCGGTTCGTGTTCATCGTCCGCGAGCGGCATCAATCCGGAGGCGATGTCATCAATGAAATCGTGCGACTCGACGCGCGCGGCCAGGGTCAACCTGAAGTCGTCGCCTCCGGCCACGATTTCTTCGCCAGCCCGCGTGTGAACCACGACGGCCAGCAGATTGCCTGGCTGGCATGGGATCATCCCCAAATGCCGTGGGATGGCACCGAGCTCTGGACGGCAGCCATCGACGCCGACGGGCAGCTGGTGTCCTCCAAACGCCTGGCTGGCGGCCCGGAGGAATCGATTCTCCAGCCGGAATGGTCCCCCGACGCCCGTCTCCATTTCGTCTCCGATCGGACCGGCTGGTGGAACCTGTACCGTTGGGTTTCCGGGCAACCCGAGCCCTTGGCTCCGATGGAGGCCGAGTTCGGTTCACCGGCCTGGGCCTTCGGTCGATCACACTATGACTTCTTGAGCGACGGTCGCATCTTTGTGGCTTACGGCCAGAAAGGACTCGACCACCTTGGCTTGATCGAACCCGGCAGCGGCCAGGTGACCCATATTCCCTCGGAATTCACGGCCATCAACCCCGCCCACGTCCGCACCGACGGAGCACAGCTGGTTTGGTTCATCGCCAGCAGCCCGTCCAAGGCGCAGTCCGTCATCCGTTATGACGTGCAGGCAGAGACCTTTCAGACGCTGGCAGAGAGCGTGAAGCGCACCTTTCCCGAAGGGTACGTTTCTCAGCCTGAGCCGATCGAGTACCCCACCAGCGGCGGGGACACGGCCTTTGCCCTCTACTACCCTCCGGCGAACCCTGAGTTCGAGGGTCCTGAGGGCGGCCTACCGCCCTTGATTGTCCACTCTCATGGCGGGCCTACCTCGGCTGCTCCAGCCCAATTCCATCTCGAGACCCTATATTGGACCAGCCGGGGCTTTGGGTTGGTGGACGTCAACTATCGCGGCAGCACAGGATATGGCCGAACCTACCGTGACCGACTGAAGGGCTTCTGGGGGATCGTCGACATCGACGACTGTCTCAACGCCGCCCGCTACCTTGCCAGCCATGGCCGCATCGACCCGGACCGCAAGGCCATTTCCGGGGGGAGCGCTGGTGGCTACGTCACGCTGTGCGCGCTGACTTTTCACGACGTGTTTGAGGCCGGCGCGTCCTACTATGGGGTGGCTGATGCCGAAGCCCTCGTGATCGATACCCACAAGTTTGAGTCTCGCTACTTTGACTCCCTCATCGGCCCCTACCCTGAAGCGCAGGCCCTGTACCGCGAACGATCGCCGATCCATTTCACCGAGAAGCTTTCGGCCCCGTTGATTGTGTTTCAAGGCCTGGAGGACAAGATCGTCCCGCCCAACCAGTCCGAGGCCATCGTGGCGGCTCTGGACCGCCAGAATGTCCCGTACGCCTATCTGGCCTTCGAAGGTGAGCAGCACGGGTTCCGCAAGCAAACCACCATCGTCCGCAGCCTAGAGGCGGAATTGAGCTTCTACGGCAAGGTGTTCGGTTTCACTCCGGCCGGCGACCTGCCGCCAATCGAAATCCACAACTTGGAGTAGCTCGCCCAGCACCTGTCCGATGTGTGAAATATTTCACAAGACCGCCGCTGGCGGTCTTTGTGATTCGGCGGCGTCAAGCCGTGCGGGGACAGGCAGGCGTTGCGATTAGGTTAGGGAAATCAAGGCAACATTGAGCAGGTAGCACATGAAAGCCGTGGCAGTGAAACCAGGAGAGACCTACTCGGCCCATCTGGTGGACATCGACGAGCCGAAAGTTGCCTCGCATGAAGTATTGGTCGAGGTTGAAGCGATCGGCATCGACGGCACCGACCGTGAGATCAATCAGGGTGGCTACGGCAAGCCCCCTAAAGGCGAAGACGTCTTGGTGATGGGCCACGAGAGCTACACCCGGGTGCTGGAAGTCGGCGACGCTGTGCGCCGCTTCAAACCAGGGGACCATGTCACCTCAACCGTGCGCCGGCCGGGAGGCTGCATCAACTGCCGCCACGGGGCCCATGACATGTGCCTCGACGGCGACGACACCGAACATGGAGCAGTTCAGTCTGCGGTGGCCAGGCCTGCTGGATTCGATCATCACCGAGAAGGTGCACGGAATCGACAACTTCGACCAGGCGATTGCCACCATCAAGGATGCGGCTGAGGCGCGCCGTAAGGCCAAGAGCAAGATCAAATCGGTTTTGTGTATGAGCTAGGGAACGCCCCTTGACTCAGGGCGCGGGTTGATCGACCTCGATCACCGGGATCGCCACCAAGCGCAGATGGACCGGCTTCTTGACCGCTTGGCGCAAGGTGGCGGCGAGAGCAGCGCCGTCCGGTGCAGGCTGATTCTGGGGGACATAGACCGTGGCGTTCACAGTCAAGTCAGACCCCGTCCCTTGAACATCCATCCGTACCAGACTGACACCCGGCTGGTCTGCGATCGCATTCTGAAGCGTGGTCTGGATCGTGTGCTGCGTTTGCGATCGCCCGACCGCCTGCACCAACACGGTGGCCAGGGGGAGACTGATGACCACCAACAGGATAAGGCTGGCCACCAGTCCGGTGCGCAAGCGAGCCTGGCGTTCGCCCCGCGGCGCAGGTCGGAAGCCCAGCAAGAGCAAGGTGAGCGAACCCGCCAAGCTGATGGCGATCAGGTTGGTCACCACCAGCAGCGTTCCGCCGCCAGCTATGCTGAACTCGGCCTGGGAGATGCCAATCCCAATCACACCCAGCGGTGGTACCAGGGCGGCCGCGATGGCCACGCCAGGCAGGGCCGCCGCCACGTCCTTGCGCGCCACGGCGTACGCGCCCGCCGCACCTGATGCCAACGCCACGATCAGGTCGAACAGGTTTGGCTGGGTGCGGGACGCAATCTCCGGCACCAATCCCGGGTCGCCCTGCAAGGGTGATATGTAGGCCAGCAACACCGCCAGGCCCACGGCCAGGAACACACCCTTGAAGGTCGCTTCGATCGCAAGGCGGATGAGGCGAATATCGCCCAAAGCGATGGCCAGGCTGAATGCCAGAATCGGAGTGAAAAGAGGCGCCACCAACATGGCCCCGATGATCACCGCTCCGCTGTTTTGGAGCAGACCAAAGGTGGCAATGGTGCCCGCCAGAGCCATCATGACAAAGAAATCGACGTCCGGCCGGGCCCCTCGCCGGACGCGCTTGTAGACCTCAATCTGGTCTTCAGGGCTGAGGGTGGGAAAAGCCTTGGAAAGCGTTTCCCATGCGCGCCGCAGCCAGAAACGCGACAGACCCTGGTAGCGTCGGACCATGATCACCGGCGCCGAGCTGGCTGCTGCCACCCGACGCGGCAAGTTGCCGAACAGAACCTGGTCGATCACGCCCTGCTCGGACGACCCGATGAAGACCAGGTCGGCGTCCTCCGATGCTTGGATGATTCCTGAGACCACGTCTTCAGCCTGAACCACCACTGGCTTCACACGGCTTTGATCGAGCGCTTGGACGTCCGGCCCCAGGCTCAAGAACTGGGCCGCCTTCTCCTGAACCGTGGCCAGCGTCTGACGGATACGCCCCTCCCCCGCCTGCAGATCGGCTGGCGAAGCACCAGGCTCGGTGACATACACCGAATCCACTTCCGACCCATATTCTCGAGCCAACAGCAGGGCAAGCCCCACCGCCAGCGGCGCGTGCGGACCACCGGAAGTTGGCACAAGGATCCGTTTCAGCTCCAGTGGCCTCCGCTCACTGGCACCATTGGCTCCAGCCGCCGCTTCCCCTTCGCTTGAGGCCTGGAGCTGCTCCGGCCGATAGGCCACAACGGCTACGTCACATGGGGCCTGTGTCACGACCGGATCAATCACCCGGCCAAGTTCATCGGTTCGCAGGTCGCCCGCCACACGCCACGGCATCAGAATCAGATCACACGACTCCTCGATCGCCGTGTCCACGATCCCATCAGCCACCGAGCGCGATAAGCGGGTCACCGGGGAGACCGAGATGCCGGTCTCGGAGGCCAGCCGAGTTGACCATTGAAAGAGCGTATTGCGCTCCTGGGCGATGCGGCGCCCCTGCTCCATCGCCAAGGGATCCGGCATCGGGATGACCTGGAGCGGAATCACATCCCCTCGAAGCTGGCGCGCCAACCCGGCGGCCAGGCTGAGCGCGAAATGGCGTGTCTCGCCTTGGGCCAGCGGCACCAGAATGCGATAGGTGCCTTCCGGCTTTTCGATGCCCACCTGGCGCCCGAATGTGGTCACCCCTTCCAAAGCGGTCACCTGATGTGTCCGCGCGTAGACGAAGTAGATGATCAGGCCTAGTCCCAGCCACAGTAGCCCGCCGATCTGGCGCTGAAAAGGTAGGCCGAGGAGCAGCGCCACGTCGATGCCAATGGCCGTCAGCGGCACCAGCGGGAAAAGCGGCAGCTCCAAATCGCGGCGGCGATCCGGCTCGGTACGACGGCTGTGGAACGCGGCTGTCACGGCAACCAGCATCCCCACCAGGAACATGAAGGCGGCCAGATCGACCACCTCCCCCGTCGGCAGCCACATGATGATCGGTATCAGGCCCACCAACAAGACCAAGAACAGCCGGGGTGGCAGAGCAAAGGGCGAACGGAGTCGGCGCAGCCCATCAGGCAGCCCACCCCATCGGCTGAGGCTGCTCAGCTGACGCGCAGCTGTCATCAGCGTACTGTTGGCGGCCGCCAGACACACGCCCAAAGCGAGCACCGCACCGCCGATAAGCTTCCACGTGCTTCCGCCAGCCATGTCTCCCACCAGGCCGCCGCCAACAGCTGGTGCAAGGCCGGCCTGCAGGAATCCAAAGAGTCCCAAGGCGAGGCCGGCCAGGGCCAGGCTCAAGGTGAGGTTTGCCATCAATCGCACGCCCGTGCTCCGGATCTGCCGCCGGGCGTAGAGCAGCGCTTCGACAACGGCATAAAGCAAGGCGAAATGGGCCAGGTTGTGGGAAAGGCCGTCGCTGGCCTGCCCCGCCCCTTGAAGAACCCCCCCAAAATCAACTCGAAACAGGACACTGATAGCGGCGACTCCCATCCCCAGAAGGAAAAGGGCCACCAGCGTGGCCTGGCCAGGGCGCCTGGGGAGGGCCTGGAAGACTTCGATCACGACGAAGACCACCGCCAAGGCCAGGGCGATCACGGCGTCTGGAATAGGTATCCCGGGCGCCAGGCTCCTTATCTGAGCCGCTGCCACCTGAAGGAATCCAACGGTGAGAAGCACCTGTCCGGCCAGCAGCGCCCAACCGCCGATAAAGCCTGCCACGCCCGCCAAGGTCTCTTGGGCCAGGCCGTAGCTCCCGCTGCGCTCAGCGCTCCCGGCCAAGAGCTCGAACACGTTGACCAGGGACAGAATCACGACCAAGATTCCCAGCAGAGGGGCGACGATAACCATGTGGTCGAGCACGTCGACGCCGCTGGCCCCTAGCAGATACACCAGGCCGAGGGCGACTGTCAGGCCGATGGCTAGAATCTGAAACCGGCCGGAGACCTGCCGGCCGATTCGAAGTTCACCGAGAAAATCTTGCTTGGTTTCGTCCAATGGACCTCGTCGCGCTGGATTGTGGGTCCGAATGCTCCTGCGTCAACCCTCTGGCCACACCGAACCGTAGAACAGCGGCAGAGGTTCGGCCTGCTTCTGGCTGATTTTGGTAGCTGCCAGCAGGCGCTGAACCGCCTGGGCAGCCTTGTCTTCGTCATTGGCGTGCAGGGTGAACAAGGTACCTCCCCGCTCGACGTTGTCGCCCACGCGGTGGTGCAGGACGACCCCCACGGCATGGTCAATGGGATCGCCCTTGCGTTCGCGCCCACCGCCAAGCTGCATGACCGTCAGGCCGACTTCGCGGGCGTGGATTTGATGGATCGAGCCGGTGATCGGGCTGGGGATCTCCTGAATGAATTCGGCCCGCGGAAACTGCTCAGGGTGCTCGATGACGGTAGTATCGCCTCCCTGCGCCGCCACCAGAGCCGTGAACCTCTCGATCGCCTTGCCGCTCTCGACGGCCTTCGCCGCCAGCTCTCGACCTTCTTCAACGTTCTTGGCTTTGCCGGCCAGGATCAGCATGTGGGCCACCACTTCGTAGCAGTGATCACGGAAGTCATCTGGCCCTTGCCCCTTGAGCGTGGCAATGGCTTCCTTTACCTCCAACGAGTTCCCCACGGCTCGGCCCAGGGGCTGATTCATATCCGACAGGAGCGCGACTACCTTGCGATCGGCGTGCACCCCGATCTCGACCATCAGCTCTGCCAGTTCACGCGCTTGCTGGACGTCCGGCATGAAAGCACCAAAGCCTACCTTGACGTCGAGCACGATGGCCTGGGCTCCGCTGGCCAGCTTCTTACTCATCACGGAGGATGCAATGAGCGGGATCGACGGCACCGTTCCTGTGACGTCTCGAAGGGCATAGAGCTTGCCGTCGGCCGGCGCCAGGTCACCGGTTTGCCCTGCCAACACTAACCCGACGGTCTTCAACTGGTGCTTGAACTCCTCAATCGTCAGGCTGGCGTTGAAGCCCGGTATCGACTCCATTTTGTCCAGTGTGCCGCCGGTGAAGCTCAGGCCGCGACCGGACATCTTTCCCACGGGCACGCCACACGCGTTGACGATCGGTTCCACCACCAGCGTGGTCTTGTCCCCCACCCCGCCGGTGGAATGCTTGTCTAATGCCAAATCGACCACGTCCGACAGATCGATCACATTGCCCGAATAGGCCATCGCCATCGTCAGATCGGCAGTCTCTTTGGGCGTCATCCCTTGAAACAATACCGCCATCGCCCAGGCGGAAGTCTGATAATCGGGGATATCCCCATTTGTGAAGCCGTTCACAAAGAATTGGATTTCCTCGTGGGTCAGGGTTTCCCCATTGCGTTTTTTCTCGATGATGTCAACAGCGCGCATGGGCACCTCCGCCGCGATTATACACACATTGGCGCTCACGTCGGGCGGGGGAAGCCGGCGGACGGTTGGCCCTCCTGGTGCCAAATGGCCTAGGATCCGAGGCCTTGGCGGCTGCGCTCCAATGTGCTGCGGATGAAAGCCAGGGTCTCAGGCAGCGGGCTGTCCGGCTTCCCCTCCCGCCAGCCCTTGGCATGGACGATGAGGGGGGCCCAATCATCGGATAGGGTGGACCAGGCCCAGTTGGCGGCCTCTTCTTTGGAGGCCACTTCGCCGAACTGCAGCTGGAACAGCGCCCGGCACATGGATAGCACTGCGTAGGCAGTATAGCCGGGACAGGCGAGACGCTCCGCGTTGGTGAGCATCGGCGCCCACCACGTTTCGAGCAGGGACCTCACAGCGGACCGCATCGCATTCGCCGACACCGGATCGATATGGGAGCGCAAAGAGGGGCCTTCGACAACAGTTTCATGCTGACGAAGGGCATGGCGTTGGATAGCCCAATCGGGACCTTCGCCGTCCAGGTAGAACCGTCCCTCGTTGACGGTGGGGACCGGCGGGGCGGCCGGGTCGTAGCGCCTGAGCTGGTCGAGCGGCAGGTACTTGCCTTCGAGTTTGACGGCCCAAGGGGATTCGGATGCCCAAAGCTGGGAATGGGCCTGCTCCAGACGCTCCAAGGCCGCCTCGGACAGACGACCTCGCGTCACGACCAGGAAGTCGATGTCACTCCGAGATACATCGAAGCCGCCCGTGGCCAGCGATCCGTAGAGATACATCCCGAAGAAGGCCTCCCCCAGGACTTCCTTCACCCGAGTCATCAGATCTTGCAGGACCGCCTCAACCTCGGGATATGCGGCTATGCTCGGCGACACGCGACCTTCTGCTTTCCATGGTTCCCAGCGCCCCCAGGCTGCAAAGTTCCGACGGCAGTGTGAGGTTCGGTTGGGGTCACACCCCGTCTTTCCCCGGATCCAACTTGAGCATACAACACCCCGGGATCCCCAGGCCCATCCGCCCGCTTCAGCAGATGGGAGACTCGGCTGTGAGGTTCAGGGATAGACGCGCCTGAACTTCTCGCACACGACCGGCATATCTTCACTGGGTTCTCTGCCAAGCTCCCTGCATTCGGCCGAGAAGAAATCCCAATGGACCCGCCGCCAGAAGGCAAGCGAGCGATCCCCTTCACCCTCCTCAAACGCATGCGCCGCATCCACCTGGTTGAACGGCAGCTCGACTACCTCGGTCGTCTGGACAATGCATATCGGCTGGCGCCGACCATCGAGAATGACGTTGAAGCTGCCAACCCGGGGATAGGCTTCGCCTTCCGCCTCATACCACCAGGCCAGCGACGCCGTGGCGGTCTTGACGCCGAGCCGGACCAGCTCGCCCAGCCCGTCGGCCATCTCCGGCGTGTTGCCAAACCCCCACGCGTCATAGCCCTGGGGATCGCTGTCAGCCTCTCCAGGTCGGGAGTCGACAAACGCTTGCCAGTATTGCTGAAGGATGGGTTGGTGGTCTGGGTTGGAAATTTGAATGGACCCCTGAAGCGGATCTTTCACACCTTCGAGCTGCAAAGCCCCACCGTGCTTGCCGGTTTCTGCCGGACTCGGCCGAACCTCTTGTATGGTCGGACCCATGAGAGCATCAGAGTGTGCCCACGAACTGCGCCACACCGGCCATCACCATCTGGATGGCAATCGCCACAAGCAGCATACCCATCAGACGCTCGATGGCAATCAGGACCCGCTTGCCCAGGACCTTTGACAACGAACCAGAGGAGGCGAGGATCAACCCCGAGAAGAACCAGGCGACAAAGAGCGACACCAGCCACTCCGGCCATCGATTGAGTTCGCGGTTCATGATAAGCAGCACCGACGCCAAGGCGGAAGGACCGGCCAGGTAGGGTATCGCCAACGGAACTATGAAAGGTTCCCCAGAGCCTTCTTCAGCCACCGGTCGACCTGACACAGGAAAGACCATATTGATGGCAATTAGAAACAGCACCGTCACGCCAGCTGCGGTCAAGGCAGATTCCTAGATCTGCATTGCAGAAAGGATGAACTGGCCGGCGAAAAGAAACACCACCAGAACGAGAAGCGCAATCAGGAGCTCACGAAGGATGACACGTTGCCGTCGCGTTTCATCGACTCCCCTGAGGTCGGCAATGAATATAGGAACGTTCCCGAACGGATCCATGACAAGGAACAGTAACGTGGCGGCGGAAAACACCGTCATTGGCGACTCCACTTGGACGTGTCAGCCAGCGGCGGACCAACGCCCTCGAGCTTCGCGATCCACTCTGAGCGCGTGCAAAAGGGAGCGTCCGGGGCCACCTGCACCCATCTCCCCGGACCGCCTAGAGCATACAACAACCGCGCCAAATTCGCCGCAAGACAGAAGCTCCCCTGGACAGCAGTCATCCCTGTCCCTACATCCCGGTGCCGTGACTCGCGTTGCGGTGCCCCCCAAGGCAAAGGGCACAGGCTGTGTCCACCGCCGCTGCGATTCGGGACCTCAAGCCTGCTATAATCCGTCAAATCCCGCCCCGAGAGGTTGTGTATGCCCCACGCCGATTTCCTTCTAATCCACGCTACCGTCATCACAATGAATTCCGAGTTCCAGATCATCCCCGACGGTGCCGTTGCCGTCCACGGGCAGATGATTGTGGCCGTTGGCACCACCGTCGAGCTGGAAGCCGAGTACGAAGCTGGCGAGGTCCTTGACTGCGGCGGCAAAGCCCTCATCCCTGGGTTGGTCAACGCCCACACGCACGCCTCAATGACTCTGCTGCGCGGACTAGAAGACGACAGCCGGCTGGACGTTTGGCTGTTGGGCTACATGATGCCGGTCGAGCGTGAGTTCGTCTCGCCGGAGTTCTGCAAGGTCGGAGCCAAGCTGGCCTGCGCCGAAATGATCCGCTCCGGGATCACCAGCTTCGCGGACATGTATTACTACGAAGAAGCCGTGGCCGAAGCGGTAGCCGAAGTCGGCATGCGCGCCGTGTGCGGCCAGACCGTCCTCAAATTCCCGTCGCCGGACGCCGAATCGTTCGAGGACTCGCTGGAAGCGGCGCGCGGATTTATCGAACGCTGGAAGGGCCACGATCTGATCATCCCCGCCGTCTCGCCGCATGCGCCCTATACGTGCACGGCCGAGATTATGCACGCTTGTGCCGAGCTGGCCAAGGAATATGATGTCCCACTCCACACCCACATTTCCGAGACCGCCCAGGAGGTTGAGCAGTGGCGTGAGACCTATGACATGCCGGTGGTACCGTGGGTCAAAAAACAGGGCACGTTGGAGGCCAAGGTCATCGCCGCCCACTGCGTCCATATCGACACCGGTGAGATGCACACGCTGGAGCATGCCAACGCCGGTGTGGCCCACAATCCGTCCAGCAACCTCAAACTCGCCTCGGGGTTCGCACCGGTGACGCAGATGCTGGAGGCCGGGCTGAACGTCGGCGTCGGCACCGACGGGCCGTCATCCAACAACGACCTGGATATGTTCGAGGAGATCCGGCTGGCGTCGTTCGTGGCAAAGGCCATCACGCGTGACCCCACCGCCCTGCCCGCCCGCAAGGTGTTCGAGATGGCCACCAGCATGGGCGCCCGCGCCCTGCATATCGATCACCTCACCGGCTCGCTCGAGCCGGGCAAGCGAGCCGACATAGTCCTGGTCGATTTGAACAGGGTGCACAACCTTCCGCGTTTCGACCGCGACCCGGATGCCGTCTACTCCCGCCTGATCTACGCCACCAAATCGACTGACGTCACCGATGTGATGGTCGACGGACGCTGGCTAATGCAGGCCGGCGAACTGAGGACGGTCGACGTGCCACCGTTGCTGGAAGCCGCCGCCGAATACGCCAAGAGGATCGATTCGTTCCTCGTCGAGCGGGAAGGCTCGGTCCTCTCCAAGCTCATCGCCATTGGCGGTGCTGAACAGGCAGAGAGCTACGAAGTCCAGATCAAAGTGCGCTTGGACGATCCCGACGACGTTATCAACAATCTGTCGTCGAATGGGCTGCGCATCATCCGCCATGCGCACTACCTTGAGTACGACACGTATTTCGAGTTCGACGATCGGGATCAGGGCCGGCTTCGTCATCGTGAAGACGACTTTGTGAACGATAAGGGCGAAGTCTTCAACGTGCGCTATCGGCTCACCCTGATTGGTCCGGCCGCCGAGCGCGAGTTTCCCAACTCGGTGCTGCTCTCCCGATCGCGTTTCATCGCCCCGGCGAGCCACGGCCTTCGCTTCTACCGTGAGTATTTCAAACCGGAGAATGAATTTCCCGTCCACAAGGACCGCTTGCGGTGGTTGATCCAATTCGACGGTGTGGAGTTCTTTATCAACGTCGACCGTGTGCTCGAGCCGAGGCTGCCGAACTCGTTTCTTGAAATCAAGACCCGCACCTGGTCCCGTCGAGACGCCGAAGACAAGGCCGACCGCATTACGGCGCTGTTGGGTGTCCTCGGGCTCGGGTCGGCGGAAGTCGTGCGCGACGAGTACATCCAACTGATCACCGAATAACCCCGCCCGCTGGCTCGCCGGCCACACTGCCTCATCCACATCTTCCCGCGCGCCGCAACAGACCTTGCCTTGGGAGGCTTGTCTATGCCCACACCGCTTTCGACCGAAGTATGGGAGTCGCTCGACCCGCAGGATTGGGAATCACTCCAGGCCCTGGGCCACCGGATGCTGGACGACATTTTCGACCACTTGAGGACCTCACGTGATCGGCCAGTCTGGAAACCGATGCCCGATCAGGTCCGAAAGAAGTTCCGAGCCTCCCTGCCGCGTGAAGGTCAGCCGGCCGAGGCCGTCTACCAAAGCTTCCTGGACAATATCCTTCCATACAACATGGGCAACGACCACCCGCGCTTCTGGGGTTGGGTGATGGGCAACGGCACGCCGTTGGGAATGCTGGCCGATATGCTTGCCTCCGGCCTCAACCCCAATATGGGTGGGGGCGACCATGCCGCCGTGGAGGTCGAACGGCAGGTGATCGATTGGTGCAAAGCCATGTTTGGTTGGCCGGAAACAGCCTCCGGCCTCCTGGTCTCAGGCGGGTCTGTGGCCAATCTGATTGGGTTGGCAGTGGCGCGCAATGCGCGGGCCGGGTTCGATGTGCGCCGCGATGGCCTGATGTCCGGTCACCCCCAGCTCACGTTCTACGTCTCGTCCGAGCAGCATTCTTCGATCAAGAGGGCAATCGAGATATTGGGGCTGGGCGCGGCCGCCCTGCGCAAGGTCCCGGTGGACAGTGCCTATCGCATCGATCTGGGCGCGCTAGAGGCTCAGATCGAAGCCGACCGGGAGGTGGGGATGCATCCGGTGGGCCTGATCGGCTGCGCCGGCACGACCAACACCGGCGCCGTCGATCCGCTGGACGCGCTAGCCGACCTGGCCGAGCAGCATGGGCTCTGGTACCACATCGACGGCGCCTTCGGCGCTCTCGCTTGCCTGGCGCCAGGTGTCGGCGAGAAGCTCAAAGGGATGGAGAGAGCGGACTCTCTGGCGTTCGACCTGCACAAGTGGTTCTATCTGCCGTTCGAGATCGGCTGCGTCTTGGTGAGAGACGCCGAAGCCCACCGGCGTACCTTCGCCGCCCATCCCGACTATTTGGAGAAGGCCGCCCGCGGGCTAGCCGCCGGTGAGATCTGGTTCGGCGACTACGGCATCCAGCTGACGCGCAGCTTCCGGGCGCTCAAGGCCTGGATGGCTTTTCAAACCTACGGCGTCGATCAGGTGGGCCGGATCATCGGGCGGAACATGCATCAGGCCACCGATCTAGGGGAAGAGGTCGAAGCTAGGCCGAATATGGAGCTCCTGGCGCCGGTGGATCTGAACGTGGTCTGCTTCCGCTTCGTCGATCCGGCCATCGACCCCGGCCAGCTGAACGCTTTCAACGAGGAAGTCCTGATCCGGCTGCAGGAATCGGGGACCGCCGCGCCCTCCGGCACGCTGCTCGAGCAACGCTTCGCGCTCCGCTGCGCCATCACCAACCACCGCTCGCGCGGCGAAGATTTCGACCTGCTTCTGGATGCGGTGGAGTCGATCGGCGGGGAGATGCTGGATGAGGGCTGGCAACCCTCCGACTAAAGAGGGGAACCCCTAGGGGGAGTCCGACCCATCGTCGTCGGAGAGGCGGCGCTGCCATTCAAACAGCTTGTTGAGCGCCTCGAGTGGGGTCAGCGAGACAACGTCTAGCCCACGCAGTTCGCGCATCAAGGGATGGTTCTCGGTTAGGAATGAAAGCTGCGCCGCTGGCTCGACCGAGCCTGCGTGCGGTTCTCTCCCCTCCCGCTCAAGCTCGGCCAGGATTTCCTGCGCCCGATGGATCACCGGACGCGGCAGGCCGGCCAATTCCCCCACATGAATTCCGTACGATCGGTCGGCGCCACCGGGGACGATCTTGTGCAGGAAGACCAGCTGCCCATCCTCGTCGGCCACGGCCACGTTGTAGTTGCGCACACCCGGCAGCAGCGACGCCAGGCGGGTTAGCTCATGGTAGTGGGTGGCAAACAACGTGCGTGCCCTGAGTTTGGGGTGGTTGTGGACGTGCTCAACCACCGCCCAGGCAATCGACAAGCCATCGTAGGTGCTGGTGCCGCGACCAATCTCGTCCAGGATCAGCAGGCTGCGGTTGGTGGCATGGTGAAGTATGTTGGCCGTCTCGATCATTTCCACCATGAAGGTCGATTGGCCGGCGTGGATCTCGTCCTGGGCACCGATACGGGTGAAAATGCGGTCAGTCAGCCCCAGACGGGCTGAGGCCGCCGGCACGTAGCTGCCCATCTGGGCCATCAGCGCCAGCAGCGCCACCTGGCGCAGGTAGGTGGACTTACCGGACATGTTTGGCCCGGTGATCACCCTGACGCGTTCGCCCTCGTCGAAGACAGCATCGTTGGGGATGAACCGTCCGTCTCGAATGAACTGCTCGACCACCGGGTGGCGCCCTTCCCGAATCTCCAGGACCGGCTCTTCGACCACCTCCGGCCGGACGTAGCCCTTGGTGGCCGCCATGTCGGCCAGCGCAGCCACAGCGTCCAACCGAGCCATCGCACGTGCCGTGCCAAGCAGGCGCGGGGCGTGCCCCCCGACGGAACGACAGATTTCAGCGAAGACGGCGGCTTCGATCTCGCGCATCTCCTCTTCCGCCGATAGGACTTTAACTTCGTAGTCTTTCATCTCCGGTGTGATGTAGCGCTCAGCGTTGACCAGAGTCTGTTTGCGTTGGTAGCTATCCGGCACCCGATCCGTGTGCGCTTTGGTGACCTCGATGTAGTAGCCAAAGACTTTGTTGTAACCAACCTTGAGACTCTTGATCCCGGTACGCTCGCGTTCCTCAGCCTCCAGGTTGGCGATCCAGTCCCGTGCCTGCTTCGATCCCCCCAGCGCCTCATCCAGCTCTTTGCTGAAGCCGGGTCGGATCACGCCCAAGTGAGCCAGCGTCGCCGGCGGTTCGTCGGTGATCGCCTCCCACAGCAAATCCAGCACATCGGTGCACGGGTCGATGGCTTCTCGCGTGGCTGCGATTGACTTGGCTTCGGACGTCCCCAGCAAACGACGCAGATCTGGGAGCGCGTCCAACGTGTCCCGCAATCCGGTCAAATCGCGCGGTCCGGCCATTCCAGACAGGATCCGGTTGGTCAGCCGCTCCATGTCGCCCAACGGATCGAGCGCCTGACGGACCTCGGAGCGCCACAAGCCGTCGTCGAAGAACGCCGTCACCTGGTCCAGGCGGAGGTTGATTTGGGCCAGGTCGAGCAGAGGGCGATGGATCCATTGGCGCATCAGTCGACGGCCCATAGGGGTGACGGTCGCATCAATGACGGAGAGGAGGGACCCGCGCGTTTCGCCGGTGCGAAGCGTTTCGGTGAGTTCCAGATTGCGTCGGGTGGCGGCGTCCAGCACCATGTACTCGTCCAATGAGTAGGTCGAGAGCGATGTGAGCAAGCTGAGTGCCGCCGGTTGGGTTTCGGATAAGTAGTCGATAATCGCGCCTGCCGCCTGGATGGCAAGTGGCTTGCCGTCCACACCGAAACCCTCCAGACTGACGACGCCGAAATGTGTGCGGAGGGTTTCCTCGGCACGGTCGGGGGCCACCCTCCATTCGGGTATCAGGCTGACATGTGTATCGATGGCTTCGCCCTGAGTTTCGGTGTCAGCCAGCAGCAGCTCTGCCGGCCGCAGACGCGCCAGCTCCTGGTGCAGGCCGTCCTCAAAAAGCTCCACCGGGAATTGGGTGGCGGCGAATTCCCCGGTCGTGACGTCCACGAACGCCGCCCCAAATTCGCCCTGGCCGCGCATCGCCGCCAGCAAGTAGTTGTTGCCGTCGCCGGGAAGCATCCCAGGCTCGATCACTGTCCCCGGCGTCACAACACGAACGACTTCACGCGGAAAGAGCCCTTTGACCGGACCGTCACCGACCTGCTCACAAATCGCTACGTGGTGGCCGTTTTCGATCAGACGGGCGATGTAGGTCTCGGCAGCGTGGTGAGGGATGCCGGCCATCGGCACACGTTTGCCCTTGGCCACGTTGCGCGAGGTGAGGACGATGTCGAGAGTTTCCGCCGTCAGGCGGGCATCGTCATCAAAAGTTTCGTAGAAGTCGCCCAATCGGAAGAACAGGATCGCGTCGGGGTACTGGCGTTTGATCTCGAGATACTGCTGCCGGATGGGGGTTACATCGTCCGTCTTGACCATCGTGGATGCATTCTAAGAGAGGCCCCATGAAACAGCAAGAAGCTATGCTATACTGCCCGCATGTCCCAGCCGCTTATCGCCGTCGACTTTGGCGGGACGTCGTTGCGGGCGGCCCTCTTCGCCGGTGACTCGCCCCAGCCCGAACGCCACAAGAAGATCCCCACCCAAGCTGACAAAGGGCCGGCACACGTCATCCGCCGCATGGTCAAGGTCATCAAATCGGTCATGCCCGAGTCCCCAAAAGGGCTCAAGATAGGTGTGGGCGTGCCCGGGCCACTTGATCCTTTCGAAGGCGTTGTGCTGGAGGCTCCCAACCTGCCCGGCTGGAAGGACATCCCCTTGCAGGCCAAGCTCCAAAGTCTTCTGGACTTCCCTGTCCGCCTCGGCAACGACGCCAATGTGGCCGCCCTTGGTGAGTGGCGGCACGGCGCCGGGGAACAAACCGACCCCATGCTGTACATAAACATCGGGACCGGCATCGGCGGCGGTGTAATCTTGGGCGGGGAAATCCTGTTGGGAATTCACGGCCTGGCGGCGGAGATCGGCCACATGACCGTGATGCCCGACGGGCCCCTATGCGGCTGCGGTCAGCGCGGACATTTGGAGGCCCTTGCGGCCGGACCGGCCATCGCCCGCCAGGCGAACAAACACCTGGATGAAGGCGCCAATTCGAGCCTGACCAGCATCCGGGAGTCCGGCCGCGAGGTGACGGGTGTCGATGTCGGTCGAGCCGCCAACGAAGGCGACCCTCTCGCCCTGGAAATTATCCAGACAGCCGGCGAGACGGTCGGCCTGGCAATCGCCAGTCTTCTGCACATTTTCAACCCAGAGCGGGTGGTGTTGGGAGGCGGTGTGTCCCTGGTTGGGGCGCCGCTGCTCGAGCCGATGAGAATCAGCCTGCGCCAGCACGTGATGCATCCCGGTTACCTGCAAGACTTCAACCTGGTCCGGGCCGCCCTCGGTGACGACGCCGGCCTGGTCGGCGCCATGGTGCTGGCCGCCACCGCCTGAGTCAGCGGCCGAGGACAATTGTGGCCGCAGTCCACGCCTTCCCCATGCTCATCGCCCTGCTCATCCTGGCACTGGGCTTTGGCTTTCTCAACGGCCTGCACGACAGCGCCAACATCGTGGCTGCCGTGATCACGTCGCGGGCGTTGAACCCGCGTGCTGCCCTGCTTCTCACCGCCCTGGCCGAGTTCGCCGGGCCCTTCCTGTTCGGCGTGGCCGTGGCCCAAACTGTGGGTGCCGACCTGCTCAAGCCCACATCCTTGCAGATTGATGTCGTTGTCGCAGCGCTAGTGGCGGCGGTGATTTGGGATCTGGTCACATGGTACCTGGGCCTGCCGACGTCATCCTCCCATGCCCTAATCGGCGGACTGTTGGGCGCCGGAATCCTGGCCGATGGGTTCGGCGTTGTCCAGCTCCCCGGGTTGGCCAAGATCCTGTTGGCCCTGTTCCTGTCGCCGCCCATCGGTCTGGTGGTCGGCTACCTTATGATGCGACTGACCATCTGGGCAGTGCGAGACGCCGACCCTTCGATCAACCGACGATTCCGCAGTCTCCAGGTTGTGACATTGTTGGGGTTAGGTCTCAGCCACGGCACCAACGACGGGCAGAAGACCATGGCTGTGATGGCCTTGGGCTTGGTGGCCGGCGGCGTAACGTCAACCTTCAGCGTGCCGCTGTGGGTGATCGCCAGCAGCGGCCTGGCCATCGCACTGGGCACGGCCGTCGGCGGTTGGCCGCTTATCCGCACCCTGGGCGGCAAGATCTTCCGCATCCGGCCTGTGCATGGTTTCAGCTCTCAGGTGGCAGGAATTGTCGTCATCCTGGGCGCCGCCCTCATGGGTGGTCCTGTCAGCACCACCCAGGTGCTGAGTTCGGCCATCATGGGCACCGGTGCCGCCCAACGTGTCAGCCAGGTCCGCTGGATGGTGCTGCGAGATATGGCCATCGCCTGGGTTCTGACCATCCCCTTAACCGCAGGCGTGGCTGCGGGCGTCTACCTGCTACTTGTACGCCTTGCCCTCTGATTGTGGAATTCTACACATGTTGAACGGGGCTATGCTTCGCCGGTCAGCCAGCGGCGCAGCCGGGCTTCGATGGCGTCAGTCACGTCAGGGCGCATCTCGAACCAAATGATCTGCGGGTCATCTGGTTTGAACCAGTTGCCTTGTCGCCGGACGAACTGCCGGCTGGCGCTGCGTATCTGTTGTTTGGCTTCCTCGAGGGTCAAGTCGCCGCGCACGACGCCCGCTAACTGGCGGTAACCAATGGCGGACATGGCTGGGGCCTCCGGATCGATGCCCCGCTCCAGCAGCCTCGCCACTTCATCCAACCAACCCCCCGCAAGCATCGCCTCCAGCCGTCGATCGATGCGCTCGTACAACTCACTCCGAGGGCGATGCAGCCCGGCACGAAAGATATCAAACGGGGGCGGAACCTTGTGACGCGCCTCGCTCGGCCGGGTTCCCGTGCTGTGGTAGATCTCCAGGGCGCGCACAACTCTGCGGATGTTACGAGAATCAATAGCACGCGCCCGCTCAGGATCAACCGCGGCTAATCGGGCGTGCAGCGCCTGGTGTCCCTCCGCCTCAGCGAAAGCCTCCAACTTGCGGCGCAGTTCTCGATCAGCCGGCGCCGGAGGCGGCTGCCATCCTTGCAAGACTGCCGTCACATACTGCCCGGTGCCTCCAACCAAGAATGGCAACCTTCCGCGGGCGTGGACTTCCTGGATGACGGCCAGGGCGGCCTTCCTGTATGCGCCAAGGCTGAAATGCCGGTCGGGTTCGACGAGGTCGATCAGGTGGTGGGGCACTCGAGCGAGGTCTGCGGGGCTGGGTTTGGCCGTTCCGATGTCCATGCCCCGGTACACGAGCCGCGAGTCAGCCGAGACGATCTCGCCGTTCAGCCTCAGCGCGAGTTCGATCGAGAGGTCGGTCTTGCCAACCGCCGTGGGGCCGAGCAGGGCCACCAGCGGGGCTTGCCGGCGGGACATCAGGCCCGCCCTTGCGGTTCAGAGCCTATTGCGTTGACGTAGTGTTCCAGACGGGCCACCTCTCCCGACGGACCCTGATCGATCGCCACCACGTCAAAACGAAAATCTACCTCCACCAGGTCATGGTTTTGCAGGTAAGCCCAGACCGTCTTGCGCAGCTTGCGCTGCTTGGCAGGCGTGATCGCGTCCTCCGGTGAACCGAAGTCATGCCGGCGTCGGGTCTTCACTTCCACAAAGACGAGCGTCTCCCCCTCCTGCGCCACCAGGTCAAGCTCGCCGTGGGAGGCATACCAATTGCGATCCAGGATGCGATGGCCTTTGTCAACCAGGAAGCGGGCAGCGGTCTCTTCGCCCCACGCGCCCAGGCCGCGCTGCGCCATCAAGCAGCGCCGCGCAGGCGTTTCCACAGGCGGCGCAGGACACGTCCATCGCGGGCTTTGGGACGCTCGACGAGCGCCTCGTAGCGCTCTTCGACCATGAGACTGGTACGCTGGATGTCATACTCAAGTGCCGAACTCCTGGCGCGCTCAGACATTTCAATTCGCAGGTCCTTATCCGCGATCAGCCGCGTGAGCTTGGCGGTAAAGGCTGCCAGATCGTTCCGGCAAAGGAAGCCGTTCTCTCCATCGGTGATTGTGTCGCCCACGCCCGGCGAATCGATCCCTACCACCGGAAGACCACACGCCAACGCTTCGATGACCGACAGCGGATGAACCTCCGTCACAGAGGCCGTGACGAAGGCGTCAGCAGCTGTCAGGTAGCTGGGGACATCGTCGTGGTCCACCATCCCGGGGAACACGATCTTGTGCTGGAGCCCACTGCGTGCCGCCAGGTCCTCAAGATTGTCCCTCTCCGGACCGTCTCCGACAAGCATCAGACGCGTGTTGGAATAGGCCGTCTGCGCGCCGGCGAAGGCGCGCACCAGGAAAGTCAGATTCTTCTCGGGCCCGAGCCTTCCGCTGTAGATCAGAAGGACCTCATCTTCTCGAACCCCCAGTTCCTCGCGCGGGATGGGTTGGATGTCCTCCTCAAAGCGGCCGATGTCGACGCCATTGGGGATGACCTCGATTGGGCCGCTGACATCCAGTTCGCGCAACACCCTTTTCAGGCCATCCGAGGGTGCGATGACCAGATCAACTTCCTTGCAGAAGGATGGCAAGTAGGCCTGAAGGAATGACGTTCCAACCACATCCGGCAGCATTGGCAGGTACGCCTGAGCGTACAGATCGTACCGCGTGTGATTGGTGAAGACAATCGGGATGCCTTTAGGCCGACAGTAGCGGAGGGCCAGACGCCCGCTGAGGAATGGGTGCTGGACGTGGGCGATATCCATCGTCTCCAACAGTCGTCTAGCCGGACTGGCATAGCGGAAACCGAGGTGGATCCCTGTATCCGCCACCGGAACCCCCGGAGATCGGATAACGTTCGTCTCGTCATCCGGAAAGTCCAGATCGCCGAAGGTAAAGACGAAGACCTCATGTCCCCGGCTCTCAAGGACCTGTTTGTTGAGGCTGATGTATTGGGTAACGCCGCTCACGTGCGGCTTGTATGTGTCGGCGAGCAGGCCGATTCGCATTCCTCGTCCTCCCGGCGTTTTCATCCTAGCTTGGCCTCAACATGCGGTCAAGCTGTCTACGGGCTCGGCTTGGTTGCCCCCTTCAACTGTGCTATGCTTTGGCCGTTCTCCTAACCGTGCGAGGGGACATGAATCTCGTCAACGTTCTGCGGCAGGCCGACATCTTCGCCGACATCAGCCCGGCCCAGCTGGAGCTGGTGGCCTCCTTGTGCCAGGTCAGAGACGCATCCAAAGGCGACCTGATCTTCGAGGAGAACGCCACCAGTGATGAATTGTACGTCATCGCCGAGGGTGAAGTCGACATTCTCGTCGATCCAGCCCTCGTCGGCCGTCCGGGCCGCAAGAGCAGCGATCCCTCGGCGATTGCTCGGCTGCGGCGCGGCCAGTCCTTTGGCGAAATCGCCCTGGTCGACCAGGGCTCGAGATCGGCATCCGCCCGAGCTGCCAGCGACGCCTTATCGCTGGTTGTCATCCCCCGAGACCGCTTGATACTCTTGTGCGAGAGCGACCCAGTTCTGGGCTTTCGCTTGATGCGCAACTTGGCCGCCGACCTGGCCATCAAGCTTAGGAACACCGATCTGCAGCTTCGCGCCGGCCTGCTCGACTCCTGACCGAATCCGGGAGATACACGCCGAACATTGCCAGACGATCGATGTGGACACATCTCTCCATGTGTGCAGATGCGTCCCTCGAATTGGAACATGTGTTGGGGTGTCCCCTGACCCTGACTTGGCGCCCCGATCGGACCAAAAGGGTCAACCGAGCTGGGCTCCACCAACGCATTCAGACCCGGCTCCAAAGGGTGGACTGTTTGGATCGATGCGTGTCGGTTTCCTGAAAGAGCATTTGGAGATTTCCCAAGACTGCCCGATAATGGGTGCCCGGTACCGCTTCGTACGGCGTTTGTTCTCTGGTTGACACGTTTGCCGTTGCCGATATAGAATTTGACATCTGCCTGCTGGGAGGAGAGTCCTACCTCATTCGTTGCTGGGGACATGGACGCTTCCCCCTCCCTGGTTTGACCACCAACTGAAAATGAATTGCGAGAGGAGGCCTAGAGAGGAGACTATCAGTTACCAAGACAGTGTGCACTGGTCCCCGAATGGCCCGGCGCACGAACGGCCGGGCGACAATTGTAGGAGGAGGATGACGTAATGAGAAGAACCCCTTGGGTGCTGTCCCTGATGATCATCGCGGGCTTTCTGTTGACAGCCTGCGGTGGCGCAGCCGCCTTTGAGTGTACGGATGCCATCGGCTGTGTGACCTATGGCCCCAATGATCCTATCAAGCTTGCCTCGGCACTGGTCATTTCCGGCCCCAACGCCGACCTGGGAACGGACTCACAGCATGGTGTAGAAATTGCCATGGAATTCAAAGGTAAGGTTGACGGGCACGATGTCACGCTGCAGGCCGAAGATGACGGCTGCAGCGCCGAAGGCGGACAGGCTGCTGGACAGAAGATCGTCTCCGACCCATCGATCATAGGCGTGGTTGGCACGAGCTGCTCGGGCGCCGGTGTGCCGATGTCGAAAGTGATCTCCGACGCCGGCTACTTCATGGTGTCCCCGTCCAACACATCTCCAGTGCTGACGGACCCGGCTCAGGCCTGGAATCCTGGCTATCTGCGAACCGCCCACAACGACAAGGTCCAGGGCGCGGCGATGGCCGACTTCGTCTTCAACACCCTCGGCCTGAAGACGGCTGCCGCCATCCATGACGGCGATCCCTACACGGAAGGGCTGGCCAACGCCTTCCGGGAATCGTTTACCAAACTGGGTGGCAACGTCGTGGCCTTCACGGCCATCAGCGTTGGCGACACCGACATGCACCCGGTGCTGAGCGCCGTGGCTGCCGCCGGCCCGCCAGACTTCATCTACTTCCCGGTCTTCACCGCCGAGTGCGCTTTCCTGGCCAAGCAGTCCAAGGAAGTTGCCGGCCTTGAGAACACGGTCGTGGCTGCGGCCGATGGTTGTATTTCGGACGCGGCCGCCCAGGCCATCGGGCCCGCCGGTGAGGGCATGTACTTCTCCGGCCCCGATACCTCGTTCTCGGGCGCGCTGAACGACAAGTTCGTGGCCGCCTACCAGAAGGACTACGGCACGGCTCCGATCTCGGTCTTCCATGCACACGCATTCGATGCTACCAACATGATCTTCGCCTGCATCGAGAAGGTTGGCGTGCAGGATCCCGACGGTACGCTCCACATTGGACGCCAGGCCATGCGCGACTGCCTGTATGCCACCAAGGACTTCCAGGGCATCACCGGCAACCTGACCTGCGACCAGTACGGCGACTGTGCAGATCCTAAGATCACAGTTTCCCAGTTGCAGAACGGCGAATACGTCAAGATTTGGCCGTAAACTGAAACCTGCTCCGCAGGCGGGTGATTATGCCGCCTGAGCGGAGTGACGGCTGAAAGGGGTGGGCCCAGGGATCAACTCATTGGGCCCATCCCTCCTCATCGGAGATAACCCAATGCGTCAGCGTTTGGCCAAACTCGACTTCTTGGGCTTGTTTTTGTGGATTATTGCCGCAAGCATCATCCTGTTCGCCATCTGGGGAACGGTTGCCACCCTTAGGGACAATCCGTACTCAAGTTCAACTTGGATCGGTTTCATCGTCTTCGGTATTTCGCAGGGGTCAATGTATGCTCTGATCGCCATCGGCTACACATTGGTCTATGGCGTGCTGTTTATGATCAACTTCGCCCATGGCGAATTCTTTATGTCGGGCATCTTCACGGCGACAGTTTTCGTGGCTGGCCCACTGACCGAATCCGGCTATATGGAGAGTCACCCGATTGAGTCCCTGCTTGCCGTTGCCGTCGTATCGATGGTGGTATCGGTCGGTGTGGCTGTCCTCACAGAGAGGGTCGCGTATCGCCCGCTTCGCAATGCCCCTCGCTTGGTGCCACTGATTACAGCCATTGGCGCCTCCATCTTTTGGCAGAACTTCTTCCGCGGGCTGTTTGGATCCGAAAACAAGCCTTTTCCACAGATCGCCCAACTCAAAGGCACCATCTCCGTCTTCGGGATCGAAATCCTGAAGACGCATGCGGTCGTCATCATCGTGACGATTATTATGTTAATCGCGCTGAACTTCTTCATCATGCGTACAAGAACCGGTAAGGCGATCCGGGCCGTGGCAGAGAATCGGGAAGTGGCAGCCCTGATGGGCATTGACGTTGACCGCACGATCACCATGACCTTCGTGGTCGGGGCGGCCATGGCGGCCGTCGCCGGGGTGCTATATGCCATCGTCTTCCGGCAGGTGTACTTCTACATGGGATTCTTCCCCGGACTGAAAGCCTTCATCGCCGCTGTGCTGGGAGGCATCGGAAGCATCCCTGGCGCTGCCTTGGGCGGGCTGATCTTGGGCCTGATCGAATCTGTCGGGCCCCACCTCTTCTTCACCGGCTTGCATATCCCAGCCTACAATCAGCTCAAAGATGTCATCTCGTTCACCATTCTGGTCCTGATCTTGATCTTCCGGCCCCAGGGAATCCTTGGCGAGCGTCTCAGCGAGACAAAGGCGTAGGGAGACCTCCATGAATAACCACACTGGAATCGATCTGCGCAATGCCCTACGCCTTGGCCTGATCGCCGGCATTGTCTCGGTCAGCCTTTCAACCATCGGGATTGTCGAACTCTTCGCCAGCCGGGAGCTTGTCTCGGGGATCATCACGATGGGCCAGGTGCTTATCTTCTCTGCACCCGCCCTGCTGGCCTACCTCTCCGTCCGAGATCTGGATGCCTCCCGATCCAAGATGTTGTTGAGCGGACTGATCACAGGCGTGGCGTCATCCCTTCCTACACTTGTTCTGATCCTTCTGGAATCGCAACTCGATCTGCGCCAGTTCATGCCTGGCGTGTCCCCCACCCTGATTGACGTCCTGACCTTCGGCCGCGGCCCCTATGTCGGTGGCTTGCTCCTGATGGCCGCCATGTCCGTCATCAGCATGTTGGCGGCTGGGATCGAAAGCATGCCTCCCGCAATCCGCAAGCCGCTGCTGACAGGCGGCCTGTGGACGCTGATTCTGGGCTTGTTCTCGGAAATCCTCTCCAGTCGCATGCGGGATTTCTTCGGTTCGTCTTTTTCGACGCTCTTTTTCAGCGGAAAGGCGCTCAACCCGCTGTTTGGCGCCGGTCTGTTCATCGCCATCGCGGGAGGCAACCGGCTTTGGACGACGCGCTCGGAGGGTTTCCAGTCTCGAATTGGAGACCTCTCTCCGAGCGAACAGCGACGCATGCGTCTGTGGATCTTTCTTGGCAGCGGCCTGGGCCTGATCGTCCTGCCATTGCTGCTTGGCAGCTATCTGTCTGAAG
>Ga0315556_1000116_pt1 | contig 43445 bp, 33 predicted proteins | sample SalMarSW160310MG_FD_202112 | JGI IMG/M metagenome (GOLD analysis project Ga0315556, IMG submission 202112) | Salt marsh sediment microbial communities from the Plum Island Ecosystem LTER, Massachusetts, United States - Salt Marsh Sediment SW1603-10 ...
CGTCCGGAACTCGGTGGCGGATCGCTGACTGCGCTGCCTATTATCGAAACCGAAGCGCAGAACATTGCGGCCTACATTCCAACCAACCTGATTTCCATCACGGACGGGCAGATCTACCTCTCGCCGTCGCTGTTCGAATTGGGCGTGCTACCCGCGGTCGATGTCGCCAAGTCCGTCTCGCGCGTGGGCGGCAAGGCGCAACGTGCGGCCTACCGGGCGGTGGCGGGGGACCTCAAGCTCGCCTATGCGCAGTTCGAGGAACTCGAGAGCTTTGCTCGGTTCGGCGCCCGCCTGGATGAAGATACCCGCAAGATCATCGAGCATGGACGGCGAATCCGAGCCTGTCTCAAGCAGTCGGAATTCGCTCCGGTGTCCGTGGCCGCACAGATCGCCATCCTGCTGGCGTTGACCGCCGAGCTTTTCGACGAGGTGCCGCTTGACTGGATGGCGGACGCCGAGCAGGCCGTGCGCAAGGCGGCGGCGGATATCCCGGCGGAGGTGAGCGAAAGATTGAGTAGCACCGGCAAGTTGGGCGATGAGGATCGTGAAACGATTATCCAAATCGCTCGCCAAGCGCTCGCTCGCTTTCAATCCAAGCCGGACCCCAATTCCAAGGCGGCATCCATGGAGCAGTCATGAGCGACACCGCCGCCAGCTTGCGCCGAAAGATCGACAGCGCAGGAGACCTGCAATCCGTCGTCCGGACCATGAAGGCGCTGGCCGCTTCGAGTATCGGCCAATACGAGCAATCGGTGCGCGCGTTGGGTGACTACTATCGCACCGTGGAGCTGGGGTTGAGCCTCTGTTTCCGGGGCACCGGCTCGGCGCCATCGATGGCTGAAGGGACCGGGCGAGCGGATGCGGGCGCGATTGGCGCGGTGGTGTTTGGTTCGGACCAGGGGCTGGTGGGCCAGTTCAACGATGTGGTGGCCGATTATGCGGTGAAGGTGCTGGCACCGCTGCCCGCCAAGCCCAAGGTCTGGGCCGTCGGTGAGCGCGTTCACGCGCGTTTGGCGGACGCGGGCCTGTCGCCGATGGGACTCTTCACGGTGCCGAACTCCGTCAAGGCCATCACGCCGCTCGTCGGGCAGATTCTGGTGGAGAGCGAGGCGCGCCGCAGCGATGGCGAAGTCGCCGAACTCCACCTCTATTACAACCGCCCGACGTCCGGGGCGGTTTATGTGCCCGTCAGTCAGCGACTCTTGCCGCTGGACGAACGCTGGCGGCGCGAGCTGGCCGGACGTTCCTGGCCGACGGGAAACCTGCCCGAGGTTATCGGTGGCGGCACCGCGAACTTGCGGGCGCTCATCCGGGAATATCTTTTCGTCTCGCTTTTCCGAGCGTGCGCCGAATCCCTCGCGAGCGAGAACGCGAGCCGTCTCGCGGCAATGCAACGTGCCGACAAGAATATCGATGAAATGCTGGAGGAACTCAACGGCAGTTTTCACCGTTTGCGCCAGAGCGGCATCGACGCGGAACTGTTCGACGTGATCTCCGGCTTCGAGGCGCTGGTCGGATTGCGCTAGCGGCCAGGCTCGCAGCCAGAGTCGCGTGATCTACCCAGAGGCCTCGTAAGCGACCGCGTGAAGCTGCTCGCCTATCGCGTGTTCGACCCGATTGCCGCGCCCCTATTGACCAAGGAGCCCTTCGACGGGACAGCGGAGATCGCCAGGCGTGCCTATAAACTCTACGAGCGACGCGGCCGCCAGGGTGGGCGAGACGTTTATGACTGGCTCCAGGCGGAGCGCGAGATTCGCCAAAATGAGGATTAGGCGGGGCGGGCTTCGATGAATCCGGTTCGCACCAGCTCGTCCACCAGCTCGTCGTAGTTGCGTGCCCCGGCGCTCTCGGGGGCGTGGGCAAACACATCCTTCTGCTCCGCCGGGCTTTCCGCGAGAGAGACGTTTTCCGAAATGCGGGTGCGGCAGATCTCGTCGCCGTAGCGCTCGGTCAGCTCGCGGTAGATCCTATGCGAGAGCTTGCGGCGCGCGTCGAATCGCGTCACGACGTAGCGCCGCGCGACGCGCTTTTTGAGCACGTGCTCGAGCGCCTTGAGCGTCTTCTCGCTCTGCTGCACCCCCTTCATCGCCAGGTAGTCGGCCGAGACCGGGATCAGCACCCGGTCGGCGGCGAAGATCGCCGACAGCGATAGCACGCCGAGCATCGGACAGCAGTCGATCACGATCGGCCGCCCGGTATTCAGGTTCTCCCTCACGATGCCGTGGTTGAGGCGGTTGAGCACGTTGGCGCCCTTGCCGAACTGGGTGTCGACCTTGGACAGCTCGACGTGGGCGGGGATCACCAGCCAGCCGCCGCTCGAGGCCCGGATCAGCTGCGTCAGCGGCTTCGAATGGTGGTAGAAGCCGAACATCGATTCATCGGCGCGCTCGACCGTGGCGCCGCAGACGTACGACAAGTGCGCCTGGGGGTCGAGGTCGATCGACAACGGGTTGTAGCCGCGGCGCGAAAGAGCGGCGGCGACGTTCAGCGAGGTGGTCGTCTTGCCGACCCCGCCCTTCTGGTTGAATACGGCGATCTTGGCCATGAGACCGGGTCCCAATCTATCACACGCCGGGTCGTGGTTTGCCAGACGCGGCGAGCACAAGGTACTCTTGCGCGGGGCCGCCTGGAGGAGGAGGAACTAATGCACGATTTCTGCCGTCGACCGTGAGCGCGGTCGACAGCATTCTGCAGGTGCGCGACGTCGCCGTTCACTTCGGCGGCATCGTCGCGCTGGACGGCATCAGCTTCGACGTGCCGCGCAACTCCATTCTCGGCCTGATCGGGCCCAACGGCGCCGGCAAGACGACCCTGTTCAACTGCCTGAGCTGCCTCTACGTGCCGACCCGGGGCGACATCCTGTTCGACCAGCGCTCGATCCTGGGCACCGCTTCGCACCGCATGGCCGCGATCGGCATCGGGCGCACGTTCCAGAACCTGGCCCTGTTTCACCGCATGTCGGTGCTCGAGAACGTGCTGGTCGGCGCGCAGACGCGCGGCCGCAGCGACTTCGTCTCCAACGCCCTGCGCCTGCCGTGGATGCGGCGCGAGGAGAAGATGCTGGAGGAGAAGGCCTGGGGCCTGCTCGAATACCTCGAGTTGACCGAGGTCGCGCACCTGCCCACCGGCGCGCTGCCGTTCGGCACCCAGAAGCGCGTCGAATTGGCGCGCGCGCTGGCGAGCGAGCCGAAGCTGCTGCTGCTGGACGAACCCGCGGGTGGCCTCAACCACGAGGAGGTCGACGAGCTGGGGCAGCTGTTCAGGAAGATCCGCGACGAGAAGCACCTGACCGTGCTGCTGGTGGAGCACCACATGAGCCTGGTGATGGCGATCTCGGACCACGTCGTGGTGCTGAATTTCGGCCGCAAGATCTTCGAGGGCCCGCCGACCGAGGTGCGCCGGCACCCCGAGGTGATCGAGGCCTACCTGGGAACGGGGCACTGATGGCGCTGCTCGAAGTCTCCAACCTCGAGGCGTTCTACGGCCAGACCCAGGTGCTGCGCGGCCTGAGCTTCAAGCTCGAGGAAGGCAGCGTGACCACGATTCTGGGCGCCAACGGCGCCGGCAAGACGACCACCTTGCGCGCGATCTGCGCCATGGTGCGCACCGCGGGCGAGCTGGTGTTCGACGGCCAGCGCATCGGCGGCAAGGCGACCGAATCGATCGTGCGCCGCGGCATCGCCCACGTGCCGGAGGGGCGCGGCACCTTCGTGCGCCTGAGCGCCGAGCAGAACCTGAGGCTCGGCGCCTACGCGCGCCGGGACGCGGCCGGGGTGGAGGAGGACCTCGAGCGCGTCTACGGCTACTTTCCGCGCCTCAAGGAGCGGCGCGGCCAGCAGGCGGGCACGCTCTCCGGCGGCGAGCAGCAGATGCTCGCGGTGGGCCGCGCGCTGATGATGCGGCCGCGCCTGATGCTGCTCGACGAGCCGTCGTTCGGCCTCGCGCCGCTGCTGACCGAGGAGCTGTTCCGCATCCTGGGCGCGATCAGTCGCGAGCGGCAGGTCAGCATGCTGGTGGTGGAGCAGAACGCCTCGCTCGCGCTGGCCATTGCCGACCATGCCTACCTGCTGGAGACCGGGCGCATCGTGATGAGCGGCAGCGCGCACGAGATCGGCAAGGACGAATCGGTGCGCAAGGCGTACCTCGGCTACTAGGAGACGCGCGGTGGACCTCTTCCTTCAGCAGACTTTCGCCGGCCTGGCCTTCGGCGGGATCTACGCCTGCGTCGCGCTTGCGGTGGTGATGATCTACCAGGCCACCGACCACCTCAACTTCGCCCAGGGCGAGATGGCGATGTTCTCGACCTACATCGCGTACACCCTGCTGCACCACGGCGTGCCCTACTGGTGGGCGTTCCTGCTCGCGATGGCAATCTCGTTCGTCGGCGGCGTGCTGGTCGAGCGCATCATCGTGCGGCCGGTGGAGGGCACCGGGGTGCTGAACGAGGTGATCGTGTTCATCGGCCTGCTGGCGATCTTCAACTCGATGGCGGGCTGGATCTGGGAGTACACCATCAAGCCCTTCCCCAGCCCGTTCCCGAAACACGTGCCGTTCGGCATCACGTTCGTCGGCCCGCACGACTTCGGCGTGATCGGGATCACGCTGGTCGTGCTGGCGGCGGTATTCCTGTTCTTTCGCTTCACCCCCATCGGCCTGGCGATGCGCGCGGCGGCGCAAAACCCCGATTCGGCGCGCCTGGTGGGTATCCGGGTCGGCTGGATGCTGGCGCTCGGCTGGGGGCTGGCGGCGGCGATCGGCGCCGTCGCCGGCATGATGGTGGCGCCGATCGTGTTCCTCGAGCCGAACATGATGGGCGGCATCCTGCTCTATGGTTTCGCCGGCGCGCTGCTGGGCGGCATCAGCAACCCGGTTGGGGCGGTGGCCGGGGGCTTCATGGTCGGCGTGCTGGAGAACCTGGTCGGCACCTATGTGCCGTTCATCGGCAGCGAGCTCAAGCTCTCGGTGGCGCTGGTGCTGATCGTGACGGTGCTGGTGTTCCGGCCCAGCGGCCTGTTCGGCTACGTCGTGGTGAAGAGGGTCTAGGCGATGGCGGCGAACCCGAAACCGGATACGCGCCTGCTGGCGGCGCTCGCCAGCGGGGCGAAGCTGTCGAAACTGCAGCTCGCCGGGCTGGCCCTGGCGCTCGCGGGCGCGCTCGCGCTGCCGTGGTTCGTCAGCGACTACCGCACCTTCCAGTACACCCTCGCCATCATCTACGCCGTCGCGGTGCTGGGGTTGAACATCCTGACCGGCTACAACGGCCAGTTCTCGCTCGGCCACGGCGCGTTCTACGCCATCGGCGCCTACACCGCGGCGATCATGATGGAGCAGGGCGGGATGGCCTACTACTGGACCATCCCCGCCGCCGGGCTGGCGTGCCTGGCGGCCGGATTCCTGTTCGGCCTGCCGGCGCTTCGCCTCGAGGGCCTTTACCTCGCGCTCGCCACCTTCGCACTTTCGGTCGCCACCCCGCAGCTGCTCAAGTACAACGCGATCGCGCCATGGACCGGCGGGGTGCAGGGCGTGACCATCATCAAGCCTGACCCGCCCTTCGGCCTGCCGGTTTCGCAGGACCAGTGGCTGTACTACTTTTCGCTCGCGGTGATGCTGGTGATGTTCGTCTGCGCCTGGAACCTGCTGCGAGGGCGCACCGGGCGCGCGCTCAAGGCGATCCGCGACAATCCGATCGCGGCCAGCGCGATGGGAGTCAACACCGCGCTCTACAAGTCGCTCACCTTCGGCGTCAGCGCGCTCTACACCGGGGTGGCCGGCGCGCTGGGCGCGATCGCGATCCAGTTCGTCGCCCCCGACAGCTTCAACTTCTTCCTTTCGGTGACCTTCCTGGTCGGGGTGGTGATCGGCGGCCTGGCCTCGATTCCCGGCGCCATCTTCGGCGGGGTGGTGATCGTCTTCATCCCCAACGTGGCCGAGCAGGTCTCCAAGGCCGCGCCGTGGGCCATCTACGGCATGTTCCTGATCCTTTTCATGTATTTCATGCCGACGGGGATTTGGGGTTTTATCCGGTTGTTGTATGCTAGGTTCACAAGAAGGCGCCGGGCGGGTTGAGCGGTCTTGGCGCTGACGACTATCAAAGACAAGGAGGAGGAAAGACCATGAGCCACAAGAAAATTCTGGTCGCAGGCGCATCGCTAGCGCTCGCGCTGGTGATCGCGGGATGTGAAAAGAAGCCCGAAGAGAAGAAGGCCGCTGCGCCAGCCCCGGCGGTCGCAGCGAAGCAGTACGATGAGGGCGCGACCGACACCGCGATAAAGATCGGTCATATCAATCCATACAGCGGACCGGCGTCCGCCTACGGCACGATCGGCAAGGGGATCGCCGCCTACTTCAAGATGGTTAACGACAACGGCGGCATCAACGGGCGCAAGATCGATTTTATAAGTGTGGACGACGGCTACAGTCCGCCCAAGACCGTCGAGCAGGCAAAGAAGCTGGTCGAGCAGGAGCAAGTGCTGCTGATCTTCCAATCCCTCGGCACGCCGACTAACACCGCGATCCACAAGTACATGAACGCAAAGAAGGTGCCGCAGCTGTTCGTGGCGACCGGCGCCGGCAAGTGGGGTGACCCCGAGCATTTTCCGTGGACTATGGGCTGGCAGCCACCGTATCCGGCGGAAGCCAAGGTATACGCCACCTACCTGCTGAAGAACAACCCGAACGCGAAAGTCGGGATCCTTTATCAGAACGACGACTACGGCAAGGACTACCTGCACGGCTTCATCGAGGGGCTGGGCGACAAGGCGAAAACGATGGTGGTGGCGCAAGAGTCCTACGAGACGACGGACCCGACGATCGACTCTCAGATCATCAAGCTCAAGGACTCGGGCGCGGACACTTTCTTCAACATCACCACACCGAAGTTCGCCGCGCAAGCGATCCGCAAGGCCTACGATAGCGGATGGAAACCGCTGCAGTTCCTCAACAACGTGTCGCAGTCGGTGGGTGGAGTGCTCAAGCCCGCAGGGCTCGACAAGTCGGTGGGGCTGATCACCGCGGTTTACATCAAGGAGGCGACCGATCCCCAGTGGCAGAACGACGACGATATGAAGGCTTGGAACGCCTGGATGGACAAATACTTGCCGGGCGCGGACAAGAGCAGTAGCTTCTACACCTACGCTTATGCAGTCGGCTACACCATGGAGCAGGTGCTCAAGCGTGCCGGCGACAATCTGACGCGCGCCAACATCATGAAGGTTGCGTCAAACCTCAAGGATCTCGATGTGCCGCTGCTGCTTCCAGGAATCAAGGTCGACACCTCGCCGACGGACTTCTATCCGATCCAGTGCGAGCAGCTCTCGAAGTTCGACGGCCAGAAATGGGCCCGTTTCGGCGATGTGATCTGCCCGAAGTGAAGTAGGTCGCACGCGGCTGACGACGAGGGCCCGCCGGATTCCGGCGGGCCCTTTTCTTTGCTTGCGCTTCGGTAAGTGCGAGGGCAATTTCCGCGAAACGTCATCCAGGTGATGACGTTATCCGTTACATACCATGTATCGCCACGGCGTTCGATCCGGTACGAATTGCCCGAAGAGCTTAGTCCGGTCTCATAGTACCCGCCATCCGCGAGAACTGTGTGCGCGTCGATCCGCCGAATTGCGTCGATCTTGAAGATCAGACCGAGACCGCCCGCAGTCCGGTCTCTCACTTCTCCCGTCGCCGAAATGATCGCGTGCGACACGGGCCTGACTTTCGGAATATGTGCTCGGAACCGGGTGATCAATTCGAGGGATGGATCCTCGGCATCGTTAAGCGAAAGAAAGTAGTAGTCGACGCTCTGCTGACCTTCGGAAGCGTTGTGCTCGAACTGATACCTGAAGAGTGTCTCCAGCAGGGAATCTTGCGTGGCCCTTCTCATCGCCCCGGTTGGCGGTTCGCGGTTGGCGGTTGGCGGTTGCGTGGTGCAACTTGCAAGCAGCGTGATCAGAACAACGGGAGCGAATAGGCGTCGTCCCATGTCCGGATTCTTTCTTGACGATCAGCCCCGGGTCATTGCCGTCGCGCGGCGGCGCTGCAGCAGCATGATGATGCCGAGCACCAGCAGGGCGGGGATGAACAGCCACTCCTTGGCCAGGCGCGGGCGCTCGGTTTCGACTCCGGTCACGTTGAAGCCCTGCTCGAAGCCGGCCTTGTCGGCCGGGCTGTTGAGCTTGATCGCCATGACCTGAACGCCGGTGGGCATGACCATCGCGCTCATGCCCGCCTTGGTGATGCGCTGCAGGCCGCCGCCGGCCGCGCCGAGGGGCAGCAGCACCGTCTTGCTGACGTCCTTGCCCTCGATGGTGGTGCCTTCGATGCGCACCCGCAGGCCGGCCCCCGGCGGCGCCGCGGCGGCGAGCCGGATCAGCTCCTGGGCGGGTTGCACGTCGTAGCGCGGCAGCGCGAGGTCGAGCCAGAACCCGGGACGAAGCAGGGTGAAGGTCACCAGCAGCAGGATGGCGGACTCGTACCAGCGGTTGCGGGTCAGGAACCAGCCCTGGGTCGCCGCGGCGAACACCAGCATGCCGGTCACCGCGCCCGCGATCACCACCGCCAGCTGCAGGTAGGAGCCGACGCCGATCATCAGCAGCTGCGGGTTGAAGATGAACATGAAGGGCAGGATCGCCGTCCGGCTGCTGTACCAGAACGCGGTGGCGCCGGTCCTGATCGGGTCCGCGCGTGAAATCGCGGCGGCGGCGAACGAGGCAAGGCCGACCGGCGGGGTGACGTCCGCCATCAGGCCGAAATAGAACACGAACATGTGCACCGCCACCAGCGGCACCACCAGCCCCGACTGGGCGCCGAGCTCGACCACCACCGGCGCCATCAGGGTCGAGACCACGATGTAGCTCGCGGTGGTCGGCATCCCCATGCCGAGCACCAGGCAGATGAACGCCACCAGCATCAGCATCAGGATGATGTTGCCGGACGAAACGGCTTCGACGAACTCGGTCATCACCAGCCCCAGGCCGGTGAGCGAAACCGTGCCGACGATGATCCCGGCGGCGGCGGTGGCGAGCGCGATGCCGATCATGTTGCGCGCCCCGCGCTCGAGTCCGTCGATCAGGTCGTCCCAGCCGGCGCGGAATACGGACCACGGCAGCGGCTGGCGGCGCATCAGGGCGATGAGCGGCTTCTGCGTGATCAGGATCACGATCAGCAGCAGCGTGGCGTAGAACGCGGACAGGCCGGGCGAGAGCTCCTCGACCATCAGGGCCCAGATCAACAGCGCCACCGGCAGCAGGTAGTGCAGGCCGGCGAGCATCGTTTCCTTCAGCGGCGGGAGCGTCAGCACCGGCGCGTTGGGATCGTCGATGGTGAGGTCCGGTTCGGCCGCCACCACGCGCAGGATCAGCACATAGGCCGCGGCGAGCATCGCCAGTATCACCCACAGCGCGCCGGCGCCGAGGAGAGGCTTGAGCCAGCCCAGGCCGAAGTACACCGCGTTCGCCAACACCACGATGCCGGCGAAGGTCATCAGCACGCCGAGCAGGCGGCCCAGGCGCGAAAAGTCCTTGGCGCGCGGTATTCCGGATATGCCGGCTTTGCAGGCCTCGAGGTGGACGATGTAGAACAGCGCGATGTAGGAAATGATCGCCGGCAGGAATGCATTCTTGATGATCTGCGTGTACGGCACGCCGACGTACTCGGCCATCAGGAACGCCGCCGCGCCCATCACCGGAGGCATGATCTGCCCGTCGACCCCGGCGGCGACCTCGATCGCGCCGGCCTTTTCCGGCGTGTAGCCGACGCGCTTCATGAGCGGGATGGTGAAGGTGCCGCAGGTGACGACGTTCGCCACTGACGAGCCCGAGATCATCCCCATCAGGCCGGACGAGACGACGGCGGCCTTGGCCGGCCCGCCGCGCATGTGGCCCAGCAGGGCGAAGGCCGCCTTGATGAAATAGTTGCCCGCGCCCGCCTTCTCCAGCAGCGAGCCGAACAGCACGAACAGGAAAATATAGCTCGCCGAGACGCCCAGCGCGACGCCGAATACGCCCTCGGTGGTGAGCCAATAGTGCGACACCGCCTTCGACAGCGAGACGTCCTTGTGCGCGATCACGTCCGGCATGTGGGTGCCGGCGAAGGCGTAGCCGAGCATCAGCAGCGCGATGATGGCCAGCGGCGGACCGAGCACGCGCCGGGTCGCCTCCAGCAGCAGCAGGACGCCCGCTACGGCGGTGGCCATGTCGAGCCAGATCGGCTCGCCCGGCCGGGTCGAGATCTCGCGGTAGAAGAGAAACAGATAGGCGCCGCAGAACGCCGCCAACAGCGCCAGCGCCCAGTCGGGCGCCGGTATCCAGGCGCGCGGCGAGCGCTTGGCGAACGGAAAAGCGAGGTAGGCGAGAAACAGCCCCAGGCCGAGATGCAGCGAGCGCATCTCGGTTGAATTGAGGACGAAGACGCCGAAGATGTACGGCAGCGGGGAGGCATACCACAGCTGCAGCATCGACCAGCCGATACAGGTCCAGGCGAGTACGCGCTTGGCCAACCCGGAAGGCTTGCGCCCTCCGAGGTCGGCTTCCTGGACCAGGGCTTCGGCGTCGACGTCGCGACTCACTTAATCAGGCCTTTTTCCCGGAAGTAGCGGGCGGCGCCTTCATGCATCGGCGCCGAAAGGCCGTCTTTCACCATGTGCTTGGGATCCAGATTCGCGAACGCGGGATGCAGCTTCTTGAACTCGTCCAGGTTGTCGAACACCGCCTTGGTGATCGTGTAGACGATGTCGGCCGGGACCTTGCTCGAAGTGACCAGCGTCGCCAGCACGCCGTAGGTATGTGTCGGCTGCGGGTTGTTGGCGTACATGCCGCCGGGAATCGTCGCGTAGGCGTAGTAGGGGTGCTCCCTCACCAGCTTGTCGATCGCCGGGCCCGTCAGCGACACGAGCTGAGCGCCGCAGGTCGTGGTCGGGTCCTGGATGTTGGCCGACGGATGGCCCACGCCGTAGAAGAAGCCGTCGATCTTGTTGTCGCACAGCGCCGGGCCGTGCTCGTCCGCCTTCAGCTCCGAGGCGAGCGAGAAGTCCGACATCTTCATGTGCAGCGCCTTGAGCAGCTCCTCCATCGCCGCACGCGTGCCCGAGCCAGGATTGCCGACGTTGAAGCGCTTGCCCTTGAAGTCGGTGAACTTCTTGATGTTGGCCTCCTTGCGCGCGACTACGGTAAACGGCTCCGGGTGCACCGAGAAGACGGCGCGCAGGTCCTTGTAGGGCTGCTTGAATTTGCCCGTTGCGTGGTAGGCCTGGTACTGGACGTCGGACTGGGCCATGCCGAAGTCGAGCTCGCCGGCCTTGATCGTGTTCACGTTGTACACCGAGCCGCCGGTCGATTCGACCGAGCAGCGAATGCCGGTCTTGGCGCGGTCCTTGTTGACCAGGCGGCAGATGGAGCCGCCGACCGCGTAGTAGACGCCGGTGATGCCGCCGGTACCGATGGTGACGAAGCGCTGCCCGGCGGCGGTCGCCAGCGGCGACGCGAGCATGCAGGCCATGGCGACGCCGGCCGCCGCGAGCGCGGCGCGGACGATGCGGGTTTCAGGATGGGTTGTTCGCATAACGGTGATCCTCCAGATTGATTTGACGTTGTTGCCCGGGCCGGTGCGAGGCGTCCCGGATGCCCGCAGTGTAAGAGATATTAGTTCGAAGGCCTATACTTGCGCGTATGGCAGCATCCAGGCCGAGCAAGGAGCCCGACCTTATCGCGCAGGTTGCGCGGCTGGCGCGCGGCCAGCTTGCGGCGCCGCAGGCCGCGCTCGCCGAAGCTTTCGCCGGCCTGTACTACGGTGGCACGGATCCGCTCGAACTCGCCGAACGCGACGCAAGCGACCTGGCCGGCGCCGCCGCCGCGCACCTTGACCTCGGCCGGCGCCGCGCCGGCGACGCACCCAAGCTGCACGTCTACAACCCGCGCCTTGAAACCCACGGCTGGCAGAGCACGCATACCGTGGCGCAGATCGTCGGCGAGGACATGCCCTTCCTGGTCGACTCGGCCACCATGGAGATCAACCGCCAGGGACTCGCGCTGCATCTGGTCGTCCACCCCGTGATGCGCGTGGCGCGCGACGCGAAAGGCAGGCTGCAATCGGTCGCCGCGCCGGCGGCCTCGAAGGATGGGGGGCTCGAATCCTTCATGCATCTCGAACTCGATCGGCAGACGGATCCCGTGCGGTTGCGTGAGATCGAGCAGGGCCTTGCACGCGTGCTGGGCGACGTGCGCGCCACGGTCGAGGACTGGCAGCCGATGCAGGAGCGGCTGCGCGGACTGATTGCCGAGCTCGATGCGACGCAGTTGCCGCTGGGCGCGGAAGAGGTCGCCGAGGCGCGCGCTTTTCTCGCCTGGCTGCTCGACAACCACATGACCCTGCTCGGCTACCGGGATTACGACCTGGTGCGGGAAGGCGGCGAGGACGTGCTGCGCGTGGTCAAGGGCTCCGGGCTCGGCATCCTGCGCGAGGGCGAGGCGACGACGGTTTCCACCAGCTTCGCGACGCTGCCGCCCGAGACGCGCGCGCGCGCACGCCTGCCCGAGTTGCTGGTGCTGTCCAAGGCGAACGCGCGCGCCACCGTGCATCGCCCCGGTTACCTCGACTACGTCGGCGTCAAGCGTTTCGACGCCGAGGGTCGGGTGAGCGGAGAGCGGCGCCTGCTCGGCCTTTACACGCACACGGTATATACCGCGAACCCGGGCGCCATTCCGGTGCTGCGCAGAAAGGTCACGCAAGTCCAGGCACGCGCGGGCTTCCTGCCGGCGAGTCACGACGGCAAGGCGCTCGGCTCGATACTCGAGGACTACCCGCGCGACGAAATGATGCAAATCGAGCCCGGCGAGCTCTACGCGCACGCGATAGCCATCCTGCGGCTCGGCCAGCGCCAGAGAACGCGCCTGCTCGTGCGGCGCGACGCCTACGGCCGCTTCGTCACCTGCCTGCTTTACGTTCCGCGCGACAAGTACAGCACCGAGCAGCGCCAGCGCTTCCAGCGCATTCTTGCCGACGCGTTCAACGGCGACGCGGGCGAGTTCAGCGTCAGCCTGTCGGAGGCCGCGCTGGCGCGCATCTTCATGGTGGTGCGCACCCGGCCGGGAGCGGTGCCCGAGGTCGACGTGCGCGATCTCGAGCGCCGCATCGCGGCCGCGACGCGCCGCTGGGAAGACGAGCTGCACGCGCTGCTGCTCGAGCGTGAGGGCGAGGAGCGCGGCAACCTGCTGTTCGCGCGCTACGGCCAGGCCTTCCCCGCGGGATACCGCGAGGATCATCCGGCGCGCAGCGCGCTGCTCGACATCGAGATGATGGAAGCGCTCGGCGCGCCGCCCGCGCTGGCGATGAATCTGCACCGGCCGCTCGCCGCCGAGCCCGGCGCACTGCGCTTCAGGCTGTTCCGTTCCGGTGCCCCGATCGTGCTCTCGGACGCGCTGCCGATCCTCGAGAACCTCGGCGTGCGCGTGCTCGACGACCGCCCCTACCACGTACAGCGCGCAGACGGCGGCACGGTCTGGATCGTGGACTTCGGGCTGGCGCTGCCCGGCGAGGCGGAAGTGGCGCTCGAGCGGGTGCGGCCGCTGTTCCACGAGGCCTTCGAGGCGATGTGGTCGGGTCGGGTCGAGCCCGACAACCTGAACCAGCTGGTGCTCGCCGCCGAGCTCTCGGCGCGCGAGATCGCGATCCTGCGCGCCTACAGCCGCTACCTGCGCCAGGCCGGCATTCCCTTCAGCCTGGCCTACATGCAGCAGACGCTGGTCGCGCACGCCGCGCTGGCGCGGCGCCTGGTGGCGCTGTTCGAGGCGCGCTTCGATCCGGCGCGTGCCTCGGCGGACGCCGAGCAGACCCTGGCGGGCGAGATCGAAGCCGGGCTCGAGCAGGTGCCGAGCCTGGACGACGATCGCATCCTGCGCCGCTTCCTCGAGACGATGCGCGCCACCACGCGCAGCAACGTCTTCCAGCGCGGGCGCGACGGCGCGCCCAAGCCCTACATGGCGCTCAAGTTCGATCCGAGCAAAGTGCCCGAGCTGCCCGAGCCGCGGCCGATGTTCGAGATCTTCGTCTATTCGCCGCGGGTCGAGGGCGTGCACCTGCGCGGCGGGCCGGTGGCGCGCGGCGGGCTGCGCTGGTCCGACCGGCGCGAGGATTTCCGCACCGAGGTGCTGGGCCTGATGAAGGCGCAAATGGTGAAGAACGCCGTCATCGTGCCGGTCGGCTCGAAGGGCGGCTTCGTGGTCAAGCAGCCGCCGCCCGGCGGCGAGCGCGAGGCGCTGCTGAAGGAAGGCATCGAGTGCTATCAGACTTTCCTGCGCGGGCTGCTCGATGTCACCGACAACCTTGTCGAAGGCAGGCCGGTGGCGCCGCCCGACGTGGTACGGCACGACGGCGACGACGCCTACCTGGTGGTGGCCGCCGACAAGGGCACCGCGAGCTTCTCCGACATCGCCAACGGCGTGGCCGCCGAATACGGCTTCTGGCTAGGCGACGCCTTCGCCTCCGGCGGCTCGGCCGGCTACGACCACAAGAAGATGGGCATCACCGCGCGCGGCGCCTGGGAGTCGGTCAGGCGTCACTTCCGCGAGCTTGGCGTCGACACCCAGTCGCAGCCCTTCAGCGTGGCCGGAATCGGCGACATGTCGGGCGACGTGTTCGGCAACGGCATGCTGCTGTCGCGCCACATCAGGCTGATCGCCGCGTTCGACCACCGCCACATCTTCGTCGACCCCGAGCCCGACGCCGAGGCGAGCTTCCGCGAGCGCGAGCGACTGTTCGCTCTGCCGCGCTCGTCCTGGGCCGACTACGACGCGAAACTGATCTCGAAGGGCGGCGGCGTCTGGCCGCGCAGCGCCAAGTCGATCAAGCTCCCGGCCGAGGCGCGCCGCGTGCTCGGCGTCGAGGCGGCCGCGCTGGCGCCGAGCGAGCTGGTGAGCGCGATCCTGAAGGCGCCGGTCGACTTGCTCTACAACGGCGGCATCGGCACTTACGTCAAGTCGAGTCGCGAAGGCCACGCCCAGGTCGGCGACCGCGCCAACGACGCGCTGCGCGTAGACGGCGGCGAGCTGCGCTGCAAGGTGGTAGCCGAAGGCGGCAACCTCGGCCTGACCCAGCTCGGGCGCATCGAGTACGCACTGTCGGGCGGGCGCGTCAACACCGACGCGATCGACAACTCGGCCGGCGTGGACTGCTCCGACCACGAGGTGAACATCAAGATCCTGCTCGACGCTGCGGTGCGGGAGGGCGAGCTTACGCTCAAGCAGAGGAACCGGCTGCTGGCCGAGATGACCGACGAGGTCGCCGCGCTGGTGCTGCGCGACAACACCTTCCAGACCCAGAGCCTGTCGGTAGCGGGGCTGGTGGCGCCGCAACTGCTCGACCAGCAGACGCGCTTCATTCATGCGCTGGAGCTGGCCGGGCGCCTCAACCGTGGGATCGAGTTTCTGCCTTCCGAGGTCGAAATTGCCGAGCGCAAGTCGAAGCGAATCGGCCTGGTGGCGCCCGAGCGCGCGGTGCTGCTGGCCTACTCGAAGATGGCGCTCTACCAGGAGCTGCTCGCCTCCGACGTTCCGGAGGAGCCGACGATCGCCGGGGCACTGGAGCGCTACTTTCCGCTGCCGCTGCGAGAGCGCTACCGGCATCACATCCAGGCCCACCCCTTGCGGCGCGAAATCATCGCGACCTACGTCACCAACAGCATGCTCAACCGCGTCGGCAGCACCTTCGTCCATCGCATGCGCGAGGAAACGGGCGCCGACAGTGCGGAGGTAGTGCGTGCCTATATGGTGGCGCGCGAGGCCTACGGCATGGTGACGTACTGGCAGGGCACGGAAGCGCTCGACGTCAAGGTGCCCGACCGCAAGCAGGGCGGCATGCTGCTCGAGTCCGGGCGCCTCATCGTGCGCGCTACCCTGTGGCTGTTGCGCAACCGCAGGCACTTGGCCGACGTCGCGGCGGCGATCGCGCATTTCCGTCCGGGTATCGAGGCCCTCGCGGCGCTGCTGCCGGAGGTGCTCTCTGCGCCCGAGCGCGAGGCCTACGACAAGACCCGCGCCGACTTCGACTCGGCCGGGGTGCCGGCGGCGCTCGCGGCGCAGGTCGCGGGCTTCGACGCTCTGGCGGCGGCGCCGGACCTGGTCGAGGTCGGAGAGGCGCTCGGGCGCGGGATCGAGGACGTCGCGGTGGCCTATTTCGCGCTCGGCGGGCGGCTCGAGTTCCCGTGGCTGCGCGCGCGGGTGGCCGGCCTCGCCGCCGATAGCCACTGGCAGGCGCTGGCGAAGGCGGCGCTGCGCGACGACCTCGCCAGCATGCAACGCCAGCTGACCGCGGATGCCCTGCGCGGCGCCGCGGGCGAAGGCGACGCCGCACAGGTGATCGGCGCCTGGGAGGAGAGCAATCGACCCCTGCTGGAGCGCTTCCGCCAGGTGCTTGCCGATCTGCGGGCGCAAGGCACGCTCGATCTCGCGATGGCCTCGGTCGCGATGCGCGAGCTGCGCAATATTTCCGCGCGCGCCTAGCCGTCGCCGCGGTGTCTAGCCCTGGGCGAGCGCGGCGTCGACCGTGGCGCCCAGCCGGTGCACGATCTCGTCGATCTCGGCCGGCGTGCAGATGAACGGCGGCGCGAGCAGCACATGATCGCCTGCGCGGCCGTCGATGGTGCCGCCCATCGGGTAGACCATCAGCCCGTGCGCCATCGCCTGCGCCTTGATCTTCGCGTGCAGGCGCAATGCGGGATCGAAGGGCTTCTTGCCGGCGCGCTCCTCGACCAGCTCGAGCGCCATGAACAGGCCGCGGCCGCGGATGTCGCCCACGTTCGGGTGGTCGCCGAATGCGATCTGCAGCCGCTCGCGCAGGCGCACGCCGAGCGAGCGCACTGCCTCGAGCAGCCCGTCGCGCTCGATCACCTTCTGTACCGCGAGTGCCGCGGCACAGGCCACCGGATGGCCGATGTAAGTGTGCCCGTGCTGGAAGAAGCCGCTGCCCTGCGCCAGCGCGTCGATGATGCGGCCTTGCACCAGCACCGCGCCGATGGGCTGGTAGCCGCCGCCGAGACCCTTGGCGATCGCCATCAGGTCGGGCGCGATGCCTTCCTGCTCGACCGCGTGCAGGGTGCCGGTGCGGCCCATGCCGCACATCACCTCGTCGGCAATCAGCAGGATGCCGTGGCGGTCGCAGATCTCGCGCACGCGGCGGAAATATGCGGGTACCGGCGGCAACGCGCCCGAGGTCGCGCCGCCGACGGTCTCGGCGACGAACCCGATCACGTTGCGCGGGCCCAGGCGCTGGACCGTCTCTTCGAGCTCCTGCGCCAGGCGCTCGCCATAGGCTTCGGGCGACTCGTCGGACCGGCGGTCGCGGTACTCGTAGCACGGCGCCACGTGCGCGACGTCGATCAGCAGCGGCGCGAACTGGCGCCGGCGCCATTCGTTGCCGCCGACCGCGAGCGCGCCGAGCGTGTTGCCGTGGTAGCTCTGGCGCCGGGCGATGAAGTGGCTCCGCTGGGGCTCGCCGATCTCGACGAAATACTGCCGCGCGAGCTTGAGCGCGGCCTCGATCGCCTCCGAGCCACCCGAAACCAGGTAGACGTGCGACATGCCCTGCGGCGCGCGCGCGATGAGGTGGTCGGCGAGCGCTTCGGCGATCTCGGTGGTGAAGAAGCTGGTGTGGGCGTAGGCGATGCGGTCGATCTGCTCGTGCATCGCGCGCAGGATGTCGGGGTGGCCGTGGCCGAGGCAGGACACCGCCGCGCCGCCCGAAGCGTCGAGGTATTCCCTGCCTTCGCTGTCGACGACCGCGATGCCGTGGCCGCCGACCGCGACCGGCAGCCTGCCGCGCAGCTGGCGATGCAGGATATGGCTCAGGGCTTGCCCCGCTTGCCGACGTAGCGGTAGATCGCGGTGTGATCGGCGCCGGCGCCGAGCGTGGCTGTCGCCTGGCGCCAGATCTCGGTGCAGTGGTTGGCGAACTCGGCGCTCGCGCCCACGGCCTCGGCCAGGTGCGCGGCAGTGGCGACGTCCTTGACCATCAGCCCGGCCGAGAAGCCGGAGTTGTAGGCGCCCGAGAGCATGAACTGCTTTACCTTCACCTCAGTGGTGTTGTTGCGCCCGCTCGAGGCGTTGAGGATGTCGGTCATCACCGCGGGATCGAGACCGAAGCGCTCGCCGGCCACCAGCGCTTCCGCGGTGGCGATCATGCCCGCGGCGGAGACATAGTTGTTGAGCGCCTTCATCGCGTGGCCGCTGCCGAGCGGTCCGGTAAGGAAGATCCGGCTGCCCATCTTCTCCAGCAGCGGCCGCACGCGTTCGATCTGGGCTGCATCGCCGCCGGCCATGATCGCGAGCGTGCCGTCGATCGCCTTCTTCACGCCGCCCGACACGGGCGCGTCGACCAGGCCGACGCCGCGGGGGGCGAGCTCCTCGCCAAGCGAGCGCGTGCCCACCGGGTCCGAGGAGCTCATGTCGAGCACCAGCATGCCCTTCGGCAGCTCCGCGCCGAGCACGCATTCGCGCACCGCCTTGCCATCCGGCAGCATGGTGAGGAAGACGTCGGCGCCACGCGCCACGTCGGCAGCGGAGGCGCAGTTGCCGGCGCCGTTCAGGTCGTAGCTGCGCAGGGCGAAGCCGGCTTTCTCCAGGTTGGCGGCCATCGGCCGCCCCATCTGGCCGAGGCCGACGAAACCGACCGTCTTGACCGGCATCACACGCCGCGGTCCTTGAACACTTCCTTGGCGCAGCGGAACGCGACCACCGCGGCGGGCACGCCGCAGTATATCGCGACCTGCAGCAGCACCTCGCGGATCTGCTCCTTGGTCAGGCCGTTGTTGAGCGCCCCGTTGAGGTGCAGTTTGAGCTCGTGCTCCTTGCCGAGCGCCGAGAGCATCGCCAGGTTCAGCATCGAGCGCGTCTTGCGGTCGAGCCCCGGGCGGTTCCAGACGTCGTTCCAGCAGTAGGTGTTGAGCAGTTCGACGAACGGCGCGCTGAAATCGTCGCTTGCGGCCATGGCCTTGTCCACGTACTGCGCGCCGAGCACCTCGCGGCGGGTCTTGAGGCCGGCGTCGAAGCGTTCCTTGTGGGGGCGTTTGTCCATGCTTGCTCCTTGGGTTGGTCAGACGAGATCTTGGTAGCGAATGCCGGCGCGCCGCAGCAGGGCGTCGAACTCGAGCCCGCCCGGGCGCGGCCCGTCGACGACCGCCGCGTTGCGCGCCGGGTTGACTTCGAGCACCGCCTGCGCGACCGGCAGATTCTCGCCCTGCATGGCGTCGGTGGCGGCCTGGATCTCGCATGCGCGCTGCAGCGCCCAGTAGGTGCGGAAGGCCAGGGGAATGCTCGGGCAGGCGACCAGCAGGCCGTGGTTGCGCAGGATCAGGATCGGCTTGGAGCCGAGACTCTTCACCAGGCGCGGCTGTTCGGCGACGTCGGTGGTGACGCCCTCGAAGTCGTGGTAGGCGACCTGCCCGTAGAGCAGCGCACTGTAGAAGTTGTCGTAGCGCAGGCCATCCTTCTTGCAGGCCACCGCGCTGCCGGCGGTGGTGTGGCTGTGGATGATGCAGTGGGCGTCGTCGCGCGCGGCGTGGACCGCGCTGTGGATGACGAAGCCGGCCTTGTTGACCGGCGCTTTGGTGCCGTCGATTGTGTCGCCCTTGGCGTCGACCTTGACCAGGTTGGTCGCGGTCACCTCGTTGTACCAGAGGCCGTAGGGATTGATCAGGTAGTGGTGATCCGAGCCCGGCACGCGGGCCGTGATGTGGTTGAAAATGAGCTCGGTCCAGCCAAACCAGTCGAAGGCGCGGTACAGCGCGGCGAGCTCGAGCCGGGTCTGCCATTCCTCGGCGCTTATGGCTTCGGGCTTCAGGCGCAGCAGCTGGTCGCTGAGATCCATGGGCGGGTCCCTCGGGAGATGAGCCCGAAGTTTACCGCTGTGCGGCGCGCTGTTGCGCGCGGGTTCGCAGCGCCGCTAGCGGCGCTGCGCCGAAGGCGCGGGCTGGACGGACAGCGCGTTGACGACCGCGTGCACGCCCTCGACCCGCCAGGCGATGCGCTCGGCGGCCTGCGCCTCCTCGTCGCTGCGCACCACCCCCGAGAGCCGCACCTGGCCCTTGTGCGTGGTGACCTGCATGTCCGAGATGGCGAGCTCGTCGTCCATGAGAAGTGCCGCGGCAACCCTGGCGCTGACCCAGGCGTCGCCGGTCGCTTCGGCCGGCTTGACGCGCTCGCCGCCGATGCTGCGCCGCTCGCCGAACGACGCGTAGCCGTCGCGACTTGCGTCGTGGCGCCCCATTTCGTCGTCGGGGTCGGCGCGCGCGATCGCTCCCGCGAGCGCGAGAAAGAAGAGCGCCAGGGGGAGCCAGATTCTTGCCAGCATGGCCTGATCGCAGCGAAGTTCGTGCCAGGAAGTGAAAATGGCGCCATATCACGGCCATAGCGGGTGCGGGGCGCGCGCGGGTGACGAAACTCATCATCCGTGGGTGACGGAATTCGCCAGCGTCGGGTCGGCTGTCGCATGGCGGCGACAGTGCGCAATAATTGACGCATGCCGGTGCACAACGCCGATATCGCGCGCGTGTTCGAGGAGATCGCCGACCTGCTCGAGCTGGAGAGCGGCAACCCGTTCCGCGTGCGCGCCTACCGCAACGCCGCGCGCCTGCTCGGCGGCCTGCGGCTGGATGTCGCCGCGCAGCTGGCCGAAGGCAAGGCGCTGCCCAAGCTGCCGGGCATCGGCGATGACCTGTCGGCCAAGATGCGCGAGATCGCGGCCAGCGGCACCTGCAAGCTGCGCGAGCAGCTGCGCAAGCGCGCGCCGGCCGGAATCACCGAGCTGCTGCGCATCCCCGGACTGGGGCCGAAGAAGGTGCAGGCGCTTTACCGCGAGCTCGACGTTCATACGCCCCAGCAGCTGCACCGCGCGGCGCGCGACGGGCGCCTGCGCGGCCTGCACGGATTCGGCGCCAAGAGCGAGAAGAAGCTGCTCGAGGCGGTGCAGGCGCAGCTCGGCAAGGCGCGGCGCTACAAGCTCGCGCTCGCGGCGCAGTACGCCGAGCCGCTGGCCGAGCACCTGCGCGCGGCGTGCGGCGTGGAGCGGGTGGTGGTCGCCGGGAGCTTTCGCCGCATGCGGGAGACTGTCGGCGACCTCGACATCCTGGTAGCCGCGGAGGACTCCAGGGACGCGCTGCGGCGCTTCACCGCCTACGGCGAGGTGAAGCGGGTCCTGGCGAGCGGCACTACGCGCGCGAGCGTGGTGCTGGCGTCCGGGATCCAGGTCGACCTGCGCGTGGTGCCGGCGCAGAGCTTCGGCGCGGCGCTGCACTACTTCACCGGCTCGAAGGCGCACAACATTGCGATCCGCAAGCTCGGGCAGGCGCGCGGGCTGAAGATAAACGAGTACGGCGTATTCAAGGGCAAGCGGCGCGTCGCCGGCGAGACCGAGACCTCGGTCTACGCCGCGGTCGGGCTGCCCGAGATTGCGCCCGAGCTGCGCGAGGACCAGGGCGAGATCGAGGCCGCGCGGCGCGGCGCGTTGCCGCGCCTGGTCGAGCGCTCCGATCTGCAGGGCGATCTGCACGCGCACAGCAAGGCCACCGACGGCCGCAACACGCTGCGCGAGATGGCCGAGGCCGCGCGGGCGCAGGGCCTGTGCTACCTCGCGATCACCGAGCACTCGCGCCGCGTGACGATGGCCCACGGCCTCGACCCGCAGCGGCTGGCGCAGCAGATCGACCAGATCGAGCGGCTGAACCGCGAGCTGCGGGGCATCACGCTGCTGAAGGGGATCGAAGTCGACATCCTCGAGGACGGCACGCTCGACCTGCCGAACTCGATCCTGGCCCGGCTCGACCTGGTGATCGGTGCCGTGCACAGCAAGTTCGACCTATCGCGCGCGCGGCAGACCGAGCGCCTGCTGGCGGCGATGGAGCAGCCCTACCTGTCGATCGTCGCGCATCCGACCGGCCGCCTGATCGGCGCGCGCGAGGCCTACGACCTTGATATGCTGGCGGTGATCCGCAAGGCGCATGCCAAGGGCGTGTTCCTCGAGCTCAACGCGCATCCCGAGCGGCTCGACCTGAGCGACGTGCATTGCCGCATGGCGAAGGACGGGGGCGTGCTGGTGTCGATCGATTCCGACGCGCACGACCTCGACGGCTTCGGCAACCTGGTCTACGGCGTGGGCCAGGCGCGGCGCGGCTGGCTGGAGAAGAAGGACGTGCTCAATTGCCGGCCGCTGGCCGAGCTGAAAAAGCTGCTCGGCGCGCGGCGTGAACGTTCGGCGTGATTGCGCGTCGAATGGTCGGCTGGAACAACAACATGCAGGGCGGAGATACGTTCAAGATTGGGCCTGCGGATGCCGTGCTTGACGCCGTGTTCAGGCTGTCGCGCACGCACACGAACTACTGGCTCGAATCCGTGTTCGACACGACGCTCGGGGTCGCGCTTCTGAGCGCGGGGCTGAGACGCCACGTGCCGTCGCTCAGCGCAGTGTTGCTGATCTTTCTGGGCCTGTTTCTGTTCAGCTTCATGGAGTACGTCTTTCACCGCTGGGTGTTTCACGGCCCGCTGCGGCCGATGGCGCGGGGCCATGCTTCGCACCACAGTAACCCGCGCGGCTACGATTCGCTGCCGTTCTTCCTGCCTGCGCTGATGCTGTTCTGCGTGGTCGCGCCGTGCACTCTGCTGGTTCCTGCGGGCGACGTCTGGCTGCTTGCGAGCGGCATCGCATTCGGCTACGTCGCCTACGGCCTGGGGCATTTCATGATCCACCACAGGCGTTTCCGCCATGCCGGGCTGCGTCATTGGGCCGCGCGCCATCACGTTCATCACCATCATCCCGACCGCAACTTCGGGGTGACCAGTCCGCTATGGGACGTCGTGCTGGGGACGCGCTACGCGCCGCGTCGATCGACTTCGTCCGCGAGCGCGCGCAGCGCGTCGGACACCTCGACCCGGTAGGGCTGCTCGGCCGGCGTGAGGCGGCGCAAGCCCTGGGGCAGCCAGGCGAGCTGCTCGTGGGCGTGGGCGCGGATCGCTTCCAGCGTGGGTTGCGGCGCGACCCGCCTGCCGGCGCGCATCGCCGGAACCAGCAGGGGCACGCCCGAATGGCGCTCGCTCTCGAGTCCGAGCAGGTCGCCGGCGCTGGAACGAAACACCTGCTTGCGTCCCGGCCAGTTGGCCTTGCCCTCCGAGCGCTTGCGCCGCGCGACGCCCGCGTACTCGACGAGCTTGTAGGCGCAATCGAGCCCCGGCGCGTCGGAGGACGTGACCAGGCTGGTGCCCACGCCGAAGCCGTCGATCGGCGCTGCGGAGAGCTTCTCCAGCTCGTATTCGTCCAGCCCGCCGCTGGCGAAGATGCGGATTTCGGCGCAACCGCCGTCGTCGAGGATGCGCCGTACCTTGTGCGCGTGCGCGGCGAGATCGCCCGAATCGAGGCGCACGGCCTTGACCTTGATTCCCTCACTGCGCAGCTGCGGGATCAGCGCCACCACCTTGCGCGCGCCGGCCTCGGTGTCGTAGGTGTCGATCAGCAGGGTGGTGTTCTCGGGGTGCCCGCGCGCGAAGTCGAGGAAGGCGTCGCTCTCGTGCGAGTGCGCCTGCACGAACGAATGCGCCATCGTACCGTAGAGCGGAATGGCGAAGCGCTTGCCCGCCAGCACCGTGGCGCTACCGGCGAAGCCGGCGAGGTAGGAGGCGCGCGCCGCGAGCAGGCCGGCCTCGGCGCCGTGCGCCCGCCGCAGCCCGAAATCGACCAGCAGCTTGCCGGGCGCGGCGAGCACGCAGCGCGCGGCCTTGGAGGCCACCAGCGAAGAGAAGTGCAACAGCGCTACCAGCCGCGTCTCGACCAGCTGCGCCTGCGGCAACGGCGCCATGACCCGCAGAATCGGCTCGTCGCAGAAGAACAGCGTACCTTCGGGCATGGCGTCCACGGCTCCGGTGAAGCGCAGCGTTGCCAGCTGGTCGATGAATTCGCGCCCGAAGCCGGGCTGGCGCGCGAGCCAGTCGAGCTCGGCGACCGTGAAATGCAGGTTCTGCAGAAACTCGATCACCTGCGCAAGCCCGGCGGCGACGAAGAAGTTGCGCGTCGGGGGGAGCTTGCGCACGAAAAACTCGAACGCGGCGAGGTCCGTCAGGCCGCGCTCGAAGTACGACTTCATCATCGTGAGCTGATAAAAGTCGGTCAGCAGCGCGCTGGCGCCGGGGTCGCGTGCGTAGCCGCTCATGCGGGCAGCAGGCGCGCACCGGCCTGCTCCATCTTCGCCATCGCCCGCTCGCCGTCGCCGGGGGCGACCTCGACCGCCCGCACCGCGTCGCGCAGCACCACCACCTCGAGTCCGGCGGCGCGCGCATCGAGCACGGTGTTGAGCACGCAGTAGTCGGTCGCCAGCCCGCCGACGTAGACGCGCTGCACGCCCCTGCGCTCGAGCTGCTGTGCGAGGTCGGTGCCGCCGAAGGCGGAATAGGAGTCGGCGTCCGGCGACTCGGCTTTGGAGACCACGATTGCCGGGCGCGGAAGCTTCAGCTCCGCGGCGAACTCGGCCCCGGGGGTGCCCGCGACGCAGTGCGGCGGCCAGGGACCGCCGCGCGCCGCGAACGAGCAGTGGTCGGCCGGATGCCAGTCGCGCGAGGCGAACACCGGGCGCCCGGCGCGCTCGAACGCGCGCATGGCCGCGTTGAGCGGCGCCACCACTTCGTCCCCGTGCGCCACGGCGAGAGCGCCGCCGGGAAGGAAGTCGCGCTGCACGTCGACCACGATCAGGGCGTCGTTCAGGTCGGGGACGATCTGCGCCATGACATCATCTTCGCGGCCCGCGGAGGGGCGGTCTTGATCCCGGTCAAGCGGTGCCCATCGGGCGGCGCTAGGCTCTCCCAATTGAATCCGTGGAGCTCATCATGCCTGCAAAGCAGCTGATGTTCGGTGAGGCGGCGCACGCCAAGATCGTCAAGGGGATGAATACGCTTGCCGAGGCGGTGCGGGTCACCCTCGGGCCCAAGGCGCGCACCGTGGTGCTGGAGCGGCCGTACGGGGCGCCAACGGTGATCAACTCGGGCGTGATCGTGGCGCGCGAGATCGAGCTCGGGGACCGGTTCGAGAACATGGGCGCGCAGATGGTGCGCGAGGTCGCCGCCAAGACATCCGAAGTGGCGGGCGACGGCACCACGACGGCCATGGTGCTCGCGGCGGGCATCGTCAGCGAGGGCATGAAGTACGTCGCCGCGGGCATGAATCCGATGGACCTCAAGCGCGGGATCGACCTCGCGGTCGAAGCGCTGGTGGTGGGCCTGAAGACACTGGCGCGACCGTGCGCCACGCCGACCGAGATCGCCCAGGTGGCGTCGATCTCGGCCAACAACGACCGCTCGATCGGCGAGAACGTCGCCGCGGCGATGGCGAAGGTCGGCAAGGAGGGGGTGATCACGGTCGAGGACGGCAAGGGACTGGCGAACGAGCTCGAGGTCGTCGAGGGCATGCAGTTCGACCGCGGCTACCTGTCGCCGTATTTCATCAACAGCGCGGAGAAGCAGCACGTTGTGCTCGAGGACGCCTATGTCCTGCTGCACGACCAGAAGATCTCGGCGGTGCGCGACCTGATCCCGGTGCTCGAGCACGCCGCGAAATCGGGCAAGCCGCTGCTGGTGGTGGCGGAGGACATCGAGGGCGAGGCGCTGGCGACGCTGGTGGTGAACACGCTGCGCGGGGTGATCCGCGCCTGCGCCGTCAAGGCGCCGGGATTCGGCGACAGCCGCAAGGCGATGCTGGAGGACGTCGCGGTGCTGACCGGCGGAGCGGTGATCGCCGAGCAAGCCGGGCGCACGCTGGAAAAGTTCGCTGCGGAGGACCTCGGGCGGGCCAGGCGTATCGAGATCGACAAGGACCGCACCATCCTGATCGGCGGCGCCGGAGAGCCGAAGGCGATCGAGGCGCGGGTGGCAATGATCAAGGCTCAGATCGAGGACGCGAGCAGCGATTACGACCGCGACAAGCTCAAGGAGCGCGCGGCGAAGCTCGGCGGCGGCGTCGCGCTGCTCAAGGTCGGCGCCGCGACCGAAACCGAGATGAAGGAGCGCAAGAGCCGCACCGAGGATGCACTGCATGCGACCCGCGCGGCGGTCGAGGAGGGCATCCTGCCGGGCGGCGGCGTCGCGCTGCTGCGCGCGCGCGAGGCCCTCTCGCGGCTGCAGGGTGCCAACCCGGATCAGCAGGCGGGGATCCGGATCGTGATGCGCGCGGTCGAGGATCCGCTGCGCCAGATCGTCTACAACGCGGGCGAAGAGCCCTCGGTGGTGCTGCAGAAGGTGGTCGACGGCAAGGGCAACTACGGCTACAACGCGGCGACCGGCGAGTACGGGGATCTGGTGACGATGGGAGTGCTCGATCCTTGCAAGGTAACCCGCAGCGCGTTGCAGAACGCGGCCTCGATTGCGGGCCTGATCCTCACCACCGACTGCATGATCGCCCAGGCCGAGGCACCGGGCGAGGAGGCGGGGGCCTAGGCCAGCGCGCGGCGGTAGAGCTCGAGATAGGCGCGCGCCGAGGCGCGCCAGCTGAAGTCGCCCCGCATGCCGTTCTGCTGCATCGCGCGCCAGGCGCTTGGCTTGCGCCAGGCCTCGAGTGCGCGCGAAAGAGCGGTCCGCAGCGCCTGCGGCGTCGGCTCGTCGAACAGGAACCCGGTCTCCTCGCTCACCGAGTCGGCCAGCCCTCCGGTGCGGCGCACGACCGGCGGCGTCCCGTAACGCATGCTGTAGAGCTGGTTCAGGCCGCAGGGCTCGAAGCGCGAGGGCATGAGAAAAAGGTCGGCGCCGGCCTCGATCAGGTGCGCGAGCGGTTCGTCGAAGGCGATGCGCACCGCGACGTGCCTGGGGTGGCGCCGCGCGAGCGCGCCCAGCGCACGTTCGATTTCGGGCTCGCCGGTGCCGAGTATGGCCAGCTGCGCGCCCGCCCGGACCAGGTCGTCGGCGACCGCAAGCACGAGATCGGCGCCTTTTTGCGGCACCAGGCGGCTCGCCATGCCGAGCAGCGGGGCGCCGGCCGTCTCGGGCAGGCCGAAGGCGCGCTGCAGCGCGGCCTTGTTGGGCGCCTTGCGCTCGAGCCACTCGGCGTCGTAGCGCTGCTCGATCAGCGGGTCGCGTGCCGGGTCCCAGAGCTCGGTGTCGATGCCGTTCGGGATGCCCACCAGGTCGGCCGCGCGCGCGCGCAGCAGCCCGTCGAGGCCGAAGCCCAGCTCGGGGGTCTGGATTTCGCGCGCGTAGCCAGTGCTGACCGTGCTGATGAGGTCGGCGTAGTAGAGCCCTGCCTTGAGAAAGGAGAGCTTGCCGTAGAACTCGAGGCCGTCCGGGGCGAACGCGGTGTCGGGCAGCGCGAGCGGCTCGAGCGAGCGGCGCGGGAACAGGCCCTGGTAGGCGAGGTTGTGGATCGTCATCACCGTCGCGGCGTGCGCGCCGGGCGTGTGCGCGAGATAGGCCGGTGCCAGCCCGCACTGCCAGTCGTTGCAGTGCACGACGTCCGGCTGCCAGTCGAGCGGGGAAGCGGCACCGCCGAGCAGCGCCGCGATGCGCGACAGCAATCCGAAGCGCAGATCGTTGTCCGGCCAGTCGGCGCGTTGCGGCGTCTGGTAGGGATTGCCCTCGCGCTCGAACAGCGGCGGGCAATCGAGCAGCCACAGCGGCGGCTCGGCCGGCGCCTCGAGCAGCCGCGCCGGCGGCAAGGCGCCGCCCGGGGCGGGAAATTCGGCCACCGCGCGCGCCTGCGGGAAGACCGCGCGCAGCGCCGGGTAGGCGGGTACCAAGATCCTGACCCGCGCGCCGGCCGCGGCGAGCGCCGGCGGCAGGCCCTGCGCAACTTCTCCCAGCCCCCCGGTCTTGACCCACGGCGCGACCTCGGGCGTGACGTACAGCACCCGCAACGCGGCTTCTACAGCCACACCATCATTCCCATCTCGAAGGGGTGCGTCAGCAGCTCATTGGCGGGATAGGCGCGCACGCGGTACTCGATGCGGCCCGCGATTCTGGGCGCCATGTCGAGCGCGTAAAGGTGCTCTCCCGTCTCCGGCAGCGCACGCTGGTATGTCAGCCGCTCGTACCCAGTGGCCTGCGAGGCGCGCCCGATCCCTGGGCGTCCGAGCAGCACCTCCACTGCCACGTCGTCGGGCGCCAGCCCGTTCAGGCGCGCGGCGACCGCGACGCGCAGCTTGCCGCCGTAATCGATGCGCCGCTCCGGCCGGTCGACGCGGCGCAGGCTCACTCCGCTCCAGGCCGCGCGCAGCTTTGTCCTCCAAACCGCGAGGCGCCGAGCGGCGAGGAAATCCTGTTCGGCGTAGCGGCGCCAGCGGCCGGTCGCCGGGCGGTACACGTTGTCGACGTACTCGGACAGCATGCGCATCGACGAAAAGCGCGGCACCAGCGAGGCGATCGATTCCTTGGCCATCGCGACCCAGCCCGGGGAGTATCCGGCCGGGGTTGTGGCGTAGTAGAGCGGAATCACCTGGTCCTGCAGCAGCTCGTACAGCGTGCGCGCCTCTTCCTCGTCCCGGCGCGCAGTGTCGAGCCGGTCGGAGGCCGGCTTGATCGCCCAGCCGTTCTTGCCGTTGTAGCCTTCGCCCCACCAGCCGTCGAGCACCGAAAGGTTCGGTACGCCGTTGATGCCGGCCTTGATGCCGGAAGTGCCGCAGGCCTCGAGCGGGTAGACCGGATTGTTGAGCCAGACGTCGACGCCCGCCACCAGCCGGCGTCCAAGGCGCAGGTCGTAACCTTCGACCAGCAAGATCTTCGACTCGAACTCGGGCATTTGCGCGACCTCGGCGATGCGGCGGATCAGCTCCTGGCCGGGCTGGTCGGCGGGGTGCGCCTTGCCGGCGAACACGAACACGACCGGGCGCTTCGGGTCGCTCACGATCTCGCGCAGCCAGTCGAGCCGGTTGAATAGCAGCGTGGCGCGCTTGTAGGTGGCGAAGCGACGTGCGAAGCCGATGGTCAGCACCGTCGGGTTGGCCGGGTCGGCGTGCTTGAGCATGCGATCCAGGTGCGCCTCGGAGCCCTGGTTGCGCGCGTGCTGCGCGCGGATTCGATGGCAGACAAGGTGCAGCATCTCCGCTTTCAGGTTCTGGTGCACGTTCCAGAACTGCGAATCGGGGATCTGTCTCACGCCCTGCCAGCAGTCGTGGTCCAGGAGGCGCTGGCTCCAGCCGGGCCCGATATGATTGTTCAATACCTCGTGCCAGGCGTCGGCGAGGAAGGTGGGCACGTGCACACCGTTGGTGATGTAGCGCAGCGGATTCTCGTCGGGGTCGATCTGCGGCCACAGCTCGGCACAGAGATTCGACGATACGCGGCCGTGGATGCGCGACACGCCGTTCTGGTAGCGCGAAGTGCGCACCGCGAGCGCGGTCATGTTGAAGTCGCGGGTCGAGGGCGAGTGTCCGAGCGCGACCGCGGCGTCGATGTTGCCGTTCAGTTCGGGGCACGCGGTCTCGAGGTACTTGCGCACTAGCGCTTCGGGAAAATGATCGTGCCCGGCCGCGACCGGGGTGTGGGTGGTGAAGACCGTGTTGGCGGCGACCGCTTCCAGCGCCGAGTCGAAGTCGAGGCCGCCGATCATCAGCATGCGCATGCGTTCGTAGGCGACGAAGGCGGGGTGCCCTTCGTTGACGTGCCAGCAGTCGGGCTTGACGCCGAGCTCGGCGAGCGCACGCGCGCCGCCTACGCCGAGTATCAGCTCCTGCTCGAGCCGGGTCTCGGGGTCGCCGATGTAGAGCTGGTGTGCGATGCCGCGGTCGTTCGGGGCGTTCTCGGCCAGGTCGGTATCGAGCAGGCAGAGCGAAACGTGGCCGACCCGCGCGCGCCAGACCTTGAGCTGCACCCGGCGGCCCGGCAGGTCGATCGCGACACGCAGCTCGCTGCCGTCGTTGCGCAGCGCCGGCTCGACCGGCAGCAGGTCGAACTCGGTGTCGGCGTAAAGCGCCTGCTGCCGGCCTTCGCCGTCGATCAACTGCTGGAAGTAGCCCTGGCGGTACAGCAGCCCGACGCCGACGAACGGCATTCTGAGGTCGCTGGCGGTCTTGGTGTGGTCGCCGGCGAGGATACCGAGGCCGCCGGAGTAGATCGGCAGGCTCTCGTGCAGTCCGAACTCGGCGCAGAAGTAGGCCACGACGTCGTCGCGCTGCAGCTGCGCCGTATGATCGCCCTTGGTCGGCGGCTCGTGGTAGCTGTCGTACTCGGAAAGGACGCGGTGGAAGCTGTTGAGGAACACCGGGTCCTCGGCTGCCTCGTCGAGCCGCTGCTGGTCGACGTTGCGCAGGAAAGCCTTCGGGCTGTGGCCGATGATCTGCCACAGCGAGCGGTCGAGGCGCGCGAACAGGGTGCGCGTGGGCCGATCCCAGCTGTACCAGAGATTGTTGGCAAGCTCTTCCAGCCGCTGCAGGCGCTGCGGCAGTTGGGGCCTGACATCTAGGCGATAGGGAGTGCCGCGCAAGGTGGCGGCGATTTTACCACCGCGGCCGGGATGTGCTCAGCGCACGTGGTTGACCTTCTGCCCGAGCATGTCGGGCGTTACGATGGTGAGGCCGTGCTCGGTCACGCTGAAGCGCTTGCGGTCCTGGTCGTGGTCGAGCCCGATCACCATGCCGTCCGTGATGCGGCAGCCGCGGTCGAGGATCGCGCGCTTGACGATCGAGTTCGGCCCGATTTCGACGTCGGGCAGTACCACCGAGTCCTCCACCCGGGCGTGGCTTTCGACCCGCACGTTGGAGAACAGCACCGAGCGGCGCACCGTGGCGCCGCTTACGATGCAGCCGCCCGAGACCATCGAATCGACCGCCATGCCGCGGCGCTCCTCCTGGTCGAAGACGAACTTGGCCGGCGGCAGCTGCTCCTGATAGGTCCAGATCGGCCACTCGGTGTCGTACATGTTCAGCTCCGGGGTGACCTTGAGCAGCTCCATGTTGGCTTCGTAATAGGCGTCGAGCGTACCGACGTCGCGCCAGTAGGGCACATCGCCGCTCATGCCGACGCAGCTGTCGGCGAAGCGGTGGGCGTAGACGCGATAGCGCGGCAGGACGTGGGGGATGACGTCCTTGCCGAAATCGTGGCTCGAGGACCTTTCGTCGGCGTCGCGCGCCATCTGCTCGAACAGGAAGCCAGCATTGAACACGTACACCCCCATGTTGGCGAGGAAGCGGTCGGTCGAGCCGGGCATCGGATCCGTGCGATCGGGCTTTTCGATGAAGCTGACCACCCGCCCGTCGTCGTCGACGTTCATCACGCCGAAGCTTTTCGAGTCGCGCAGCGCCACATCGACGCAGGCGGCGGTCATGTCCGCGCCGCTCGAGGCATGCTGGGCAAGCAGCTTGCCGTAGTCCATTTTGTAGACGTGGTCGCCCGAGAGCACCAGGACGTAGGCGCAGCCGTCCGAGCGCAGGATGTCGAGATTCTGGTAGACGGCGTCCGCCGTGCCGCCGTACCAGCGCTCGGCGACCTGTTGCTGGGCCGGTAGGATGTCGATCGATTCACGGATGCGGCCATCGAGGAAGCTCCAGCCGCGCTGCAGGTGGCGGATCAGGCTCTGCGCCTTGTACTGCGTGGCCACGCCGATGCGGCGCACGCCGGAATTGACGCAATTCGACAGCGTGAAGTCGATGATGCGGAACTTGCCGCCGAACGGCACCGCCGGCTTGGCGCGCCAGTCGGTGAGCGCCTTCAGCCGCGTCCCGCGCCCGCCGGCGAGAATGAGCGCGTAGGTCTCCTTGGTGAGATGGCTGACGTAGCGCGAGCCCGCCTGTTGCTTCGATTCCACGCCGTCCCCCTGTGCGGTCGTTCCCTGTTAGGCCGCGGCGCCGCCGCGAAGTTCCTCGTAGTGCTCCACCACCGGCGCGCCGTCGAAGAACGGCCCGATCACGGCGCGCCACTGCTGGAACAGCGGCGAGCCCCTGAACCCTTCCGTGTGCGCTTCGAGCGTTTCCCAGCGCACCAGCAGCAGGTAGCGGTCGGGGGTTTCGATGCAGCGCCGCAGCTCGTGCGACGGACGGCCCTTGGCCTGCACGAGCACTTTCTCCGCCTGCGGAAACGCCTGCTCGAACCTGTGGCCTTCGCCCGGCTTGATCTGCAGCAGCGCGACTTCGAGAATCATCGGCCGTCCCCCATAAGTTTTCTCCTAGCTTACACCGCTTGCCACTCCAGCACGGCGCGCAGCGGCAGGTGATCCGAGGCTTCGCGCGCCAGCGGGCTCCGATGCGGGCGCAGCTCGCGCAGCAGCGAGCGCGGTTCGACCCATATGCGGTCGAGCGCCAGCAGCGGCCGGCGGGCGGGGAAGGTGGCCGGGGCCGGGGTGCGGCCGAAGCGCGCGTGCAGCCAGCGCAACGGCCGTCCCCAGAGGAACCACTCGTTGAGGTCGCCGAGCAGCACCGTCGCCGACGCCCCATCGCGCGGCTGCGCCAGCAGGCGCCGCATCTGCTGGCGCCGCTCGTAGGGGCGCAGGCCGAGATGGGTCGCGATCACGCGCAGCGTACCGCCGGAGGTTTCCAGCACCGCGTCGAGCGCGCCGCGCGGCTCGCGGCCGGGTACGCTCAGGTCGACAGTGCCGGATTCGCGTACCGCGAGACGTGTCAGCACCGCGTTGCCGTAGTGGCCCTCCGTCTGCAGCAGCGTCGGGCCCGCGAGGGCGACGTAGCCGAGCTTGAGAGCGAATTCCTGCAGCAGGTGCAGCGCGTCGGCGGGCCGCCATTGCAGCTCCTGCAGCGCGATCACGTCGGCGTCGAGTTCGCGCAGCACGGTGAGGTTGCGCTCGGGGTCGGATCTGCCGTCGCGGCCGATGCAGCGATGCACGTTATAGGTGGCGACGACGAGCCGCACGGCGCTCAGCCTGCGCGACGCGCCAGCCATCGATAGATGGCGAGCGCTCCGAGCGCGATCAGCGCCGCCGCCGCGAGCAGCATGGCCAGCGCCGCCGGAGAGGGATCCCACAGCGCGACCGCGAGTCGATCGGAGAACACCGTGACGGCGAGAATTCCTGGGCACATCCCCAGCGCGGTACCGAGCATGAAATCGCGCGCGCGCAGATGCGTCGCCCCGGCGACGAGATTGACGACGGTGAACGGCGCGACCGGCACCAGGCGCAGCACGAGCACGGCGAACACGCCGCCATTGCCGATGCGCCGGCTGAGCTCGTTGAGCCGCGAGCCGGCCAGCCGGCGCACGAGGTCCCGCCCCAGCAGACGGCCCAGGGCGAACGTCAGCGCCCCTCCCAGCAAGGAGCCGGCGAGCGCATACGCGAATCCCGCGGCGGGACCGAACACCAGCGCCGTCACCACGATGAGCAGCGTGATCGGCATCGCCACCAGGCTGGCCAGAACGTAGGCGCCGAGCACCCAGAGGGGGGTCGACGGTTCCCCCTGCAACGCGTCCACTGCGGCAGTGACGGTCTCGACGTCGAGCCACGCGTGCAGCGGACCCCAGCGCCAGGCCGCGGCCAGGCCGCCGACGGCGAGCAGCAAGACGGTGATCCAGGCGACGCGCAGCCCGGCATGGGGACGCTCCTCGCGCGGCACGATCTGGTCGACCAGCCGATCGGGGTCGATCGGCTGCTCAGGATCGATCAGTCCGCCTTCCGGAACCAGCGCGTCGACTTCGGGATCGATGTCGTGCGGCAGCGGCGTCAGGGTACGCACATTTCCGCGCAGGCCTTCGATCGCCGTGGCGAGCGAGCCGCTGCGCTCGAGCGCGGCCGCGACCTCGGCGACGCTCGCACCCAGGTGCTCGGCCAGCAGCCGGCAGCGCAGCGCGGCAATGGCTTTCGCGATGCGCGGCTCGGTGGCTTCGATCGCCAGGTCGCACTCGGTGTCCAGCCCGAACGAGCGGTTGTTGAGATTGGCCGAGCCGAGGCGCAGCAGCCGCTCGTCGACCACCATCAGCTTGCTGTGCAGATCGATGCACTGCTCGCGCAGCCCGGCCTGGTCCGGGAAATACGCATGCAGGCGCGCATGCGCATCGAGCGCGCGCAGGCGCCGCAGCAGGCGCGCGCGCAGTACGTACATCGTGTTCTGCTCGAGCCAGCCGCTGGCGTTGCGCCGCGACAGGACCACCACCTCGGGGCCGTCGGGCTCGCGCAGCCGGCCGGCGAGGGCGTCGCCCAAAGCCGGCGAGGTGAAGTACTGGTTCTCGATGTAGATCGACTGCCGCGCGGCGGCGATGGCGTCCAGGTAGAGCTGCTTGACCTCCTGCACCGCGGCTTCGCCGTCGTACTCGGGAACGGTCCGCGCAATGGCCACGTCGACGTCGGTGAGGTCCGGCTGCAGCTCTGGCGGCCAGGGGTCCGAGCCCGGAGGATGCCGCGGCGGCGCCTTGCCGGTCGCGCGCCGCCAGCGCTCGCGCGCCAGCTCGCCGAGTGCCGCGGCGGTCTCGCCGTCGACCGCCAGCTGCATGTCGTGAAACGGTGCGTAGCGTGCGCCATCGGGCCCGCGACGCAGCGGCTCGTCGGCACGGTGCTCGGGGCGGTCCCAGCGTCCCTTCGTCAGATCGATGCCGCCGACGAAAGCGAGGGCGTCGTCGATCACCACGATCTTCTGATGGTGCGAGGCGCCCGGCGGATGCCGGTTGTCGAGGTGGAAATGCAGCCGCCCATGCGTGCGCCAGCCGAAGCTGTAGATCGGCAGCACCTCGCGATCGAGCGCGTAGAGCATGGCGAAGTCCCAGTCGAGCACGTGGACCTCGAGCTCCTTGCGTCGCCTGACGAGCGCGTCGAGGAAGGCGCCGAGCTGTTCCGGCAGGCCGTCGTCGGCGCCTTGCGGCGCGAGCGAGACGCGGCTGTCGACGTCCCAGCCGATGACGAAGATCGAGCGCTGAGCGCGCGCCGCTGCCGAGCGCAGCGCCGCGAAGTAGGCCGCGCCGTCGATCAGCAGGGCGGCGCGCTGCGCGCGCGCGATGCGCCAGCAGTTGCGTCCGGGCTGAAGAATCATTCGATGCAAGCTAGCAGACAAGTTCGTCCATTGCGAGCCTGCGGGAACAACTGGCATGAAACCGTTGTCCTTACAATCGCATGCCCGAACCGCCGCCGATCGAAGATTACGCACTGTTGGGGGACACGAACACCGCCGCGCTCGTCAGTCGCGGCGGATCGCTCGACTGGCTTTGCGCGCCACGCTTCGACTCACCGGCGTGCTTTGCCGCGCTGCTCGGCGGTGCCGGGCATGGCCGCTGGCTGATCGCGCCCGCCGGCGCGCTGCGCGCGACGCACCGCCACTACCGCGACGGCACGCTGGTGCTCGAGACCGAATTCGAGACCGACGAGGGCGCAGTGCGGCTGATCGACTTCATGCCTTGTCCGCCCGGCGACGAGCGGGTCGACGTGGTGCGGATAGTGCAGGGCGTGCGCGGCACGGTGCGGATGCACATGGAGCTCGTGATGCGCTTCGACTACGGCCGCATCGTGCCGTGGCTGAGGCGCGAGGAGGGCGGCCTGCGCGCGGTCGCGGGCCCGGAGTCGCTGCGGCTGCGATCTCCCGTCGAGCTCACCAACGAGGACTTCGCGACGCGCGCGCGATTCAGCGTTGCGGCGGGCGAGAGCGCCGCGTTCGCGCTCACCTGGACCGCGTCGCACCGGCCGATGCCGGAGACGCCGGACGTCGAGCGCGCCCTCGAGACGACCGACGCCTGGTGGCGCGACTGGAGCGAGCGTTATGCCGGCCACGGGGCCTGGCGCGAAGCGGTCCAGCGTTCGCTGCTCACGCTCAAGGCGCTCACCTACGCCCCAACGGGCGGCATCGTCGCCGCGCCGACCAGCTCGCTGCCGGAGCAGCTCGGCGGAAGGCGCAACTGGGATTACCGTTTCTGCTGGCTGCGCGACGCGGCGTTCACCCTCTACGTCCTGCTCACCTCGGGCTACGTCGACGAGGCGCGCGCCTGGCGCGACTGGCTGCTGCGCGCGGTCGCCGGGCGCCCCGAGCAGCTGCAGGTGCTCTACGGCATCGCCGGCGAGCGGCGCGTGCCGGAGATGGAGCTCGACTGGCTGCCGGGATACGCGGGCAGCGCGCCGGTGCGCAGCGGCAACGGCGCGCACGGCCAGGTCCAGCTCGACGCCTACGGCTCGATCATGGACATGATGCACGTCGCGCGCATGCACAAGGTGGACTACGACCACGATGCCTGGCGCGTCGAGCGCGTGCTGCTCGATGCGCTCGAATCGCGCTGGCGCGAGCCGGACGCGAGCATCTGGGAGGTGCGCGGCAAACCGCGCCAGTTCACCTACTCGAAGGTGCTCGCCTGGGTGGCCTTCGACCGCGCGGTGAAGGCGGTCGAAAGGCACGGGCTCGAAGGTCCCGTCGATCGCTGGCGCAAGCTGCGCGACGCGGTGCACCGCGACGTCTGCGCCAACGGCTACGACACCGGGCGCAAGGCCTTCGTGCAGTACTACGGCGGCAGCGCGCTCGACGCCTCGCTGCTGATGATCCCCAAGATCGGCTTCCTGCCGGCGCGCGATCCGCGCGTGGCGGGCACCGTTGAGGCAGTGCAGCGGGAGCTGACCAAGGACGGCTTCGTCCAGCGCTACCTGCAGCAGGACGACGGCGTCGACGGGCTGGCGCCGGGCGAAGGCGCGTTCCTGCCGTGCAGCTTCTGGCTTGCCGACAACCTGGCGATGATGGGGCGTCGCGACGAGGCGCGCGAGCTGTTCGAACGCCTGCTCGCGGTGCGCAACGACGTGGGGCTGCTGGCCGAGGAGTACGACCCACGCGCGCGCCGGCAGCTGGGCAACTTTCCCCAGGCCCTGTCGCATATAGCGCTGATCAACACCGCCGACAATCTCGCGCGCGGCTGACGCACGGCTTGCTAGAATCGTCGGCGTGTCCGAATTGCGCCAGGATCCGATCACGCGCGACTGGGTGATCATCAACCCGGCGCGCGCGTTACGCCCGCACGACGCCGGCGGCGATGCCGCGTCGTGCCCGTTCTGCCCCGGGCACGAGCAGCACGCCACCTCGGCGGTCGACGCCATCGAAGGGCCGGACGGCCGCTGGCTGGTGCGCGCGCTGCCGAACAAGTATCCGGTGCTCTCGACCCCGCCCGAGCCGGCCACTGACGGCAAGCACGCCGGATCGGGACGTGCGCTCCCGGGCCGTGGCTATCACGAAGTGATCGTCGAGTCGCCGGAGCATGCAACCACGCTCGGGGCGATGCCGGTCGATCAGGCGCGGCGGGTACTCGAGATGTACGCGCGGCGCTACCGTGCGCTCGCGGCGCGCGACGGCAGCGTGCGGCAGGTGGTGCTGTTTCGCAACCAGGGGGCGCGCGCAGGCACCAGCCTGAGGCACCCGCACTCGCAGATCGTCGCCACGCCTGCGGTGTCGCCCGAGACGCGGCGCCGAGTGAACGACGAGATCGCGTTCTTCGACGAGCACGGGCGCTGCGGCCTTTGCCGGGTGCTCAAGGACGAGCGCAGCGCCGGCGAGCGCATGGTGCTCGAGAGCTCGAGCTTCGTCACGATCGCGCCGTACGCTTCGCGCAATCCCTACCAGCTGCAGGTCGTGCCGCGACGACATTGCCCGAGCTTCCTCGAGGTTGAGGAAGGGGAGCTCGACGACCTCGCGAGCCACCTTACGCGCGTCGTCGCCGCGCTGCGAGCCTGCCTCGGCGAGCCGCACTACAATCTGGTGGTCGCCAGTCCGCCGCTCGACCTGGTCCACCGGGCCGCCAGCCACTGGTTCATCGAAATCCTGCCGCGCGTGACGACCCCGGCGGGCTTTGAGCTCGGTTCGCGCATCGTGGTCAACGTGAAGGCGCCGGAGCAGGCAGCGAGCGAGCTGCGCGCCGCGGCGCGCGAAGCGCCCAGGACATTCTGAGGAGCAGGCATGGAGAAATTCTTCTACCCGCTGCGCATTGAGCAATACGAGGAGCTGATCGGCGGCGAGGGGATCGAACGAATCATGCTCAAGGCCAAGCGGCTGCACGACCTGCGCGTGGTCAACATCAGCTCCACCTTCTACGGCGGCGGCGTGGCCGAGATCCTGTCGTCGCTGACCTTGGCGCAGCGGGCGATCGGGATCCGCGCCGACTGGCGGCTGATCCAGGGCAGCCCCGATTTCTTCAGCGTCACCAAGAAACTGCACAACGCGCTGCAGGGCGGCGAGATCGATCTGACCGAGATGAAGAAGCAGCACTACGAGCAGATCGTGTTTCACAACTCCCTGCGCATGGACGTGGACGCCGACGTGGTGGTGGTGCACGATCCGCAGCCGCTGCCGCTGGTGACGCATTTCCGCCATACCTGTCCCTGGATCTGGCGCTGCCACCTCGACCTTTCGCGGCCGAACCAGGAGGCCTGGGACTACCTGCGGGGGTTCGTCGAGCAATACGACGCGGTGGTGATGTCGCTGCCGGAGTACGCGCAGAGGCTCGAGATCCCGCAGCTGTTCTTCATGCCTGCGATCGACCCGTTCTCGATCAAGAACCGGGAACTGGACGATGCCGAGATCAAGGACCGGCTGGAGCACTACGGCATCCCGGACGACCTGCCGATCGTGGCCCAGATCTCGCGCTTCGACCGCTGGAAGGATCCCAAGGGCGTGATAGAAGCGTTCAGGCTGGCGCGCAAGGAGGTCGACGCGACGCTGGTGCTGCTCGGCAATGTGGCGACCGACGATCCCGAAGGCCAGAAGGTGTTCGAGTCGCTGCTTGAGTGCAAGGAGGAGCGCATCCTGATCCTCACCGCCGAGGACAGCGCGCTGGTCAACGCGCTGCAGCGACGCGCGGCGGTGGTGCTGCAGAAATCGCTGCGCGAGGGCTTCGGGCTGACCGTCACCGAGGCGATGTGGAAGGGGGCGGCGGTGATCGGCGGCGACTGCGGCGGCATTCGCGAGCAGATCGAGGACGGCGTGAGCGGCTTTCGCGTGTCGACCGTCGAGCAGGCCGCCGAGCGCATGGTGCAGCTGCTGAAGGACGCGGACCTGCGGCGCCGGATGGGCAGCGCGGCGCGCGAATCGGTGCGGCGGAACTTCCTCATGAGCCGGCTGCTCGAGCAGTATCTCGATCTGTTCAGCGCGTTCGAGCCGCGCTTCTCGCTAAGACCTCAGAACAACTTGCCCGGCAACCAGATCGAGAGCTGAGGCACGTAGGTCACGAACACCAGGAACAGCAGCAGCACGGACAGCCAGGGCAGCGCGGCGCGCACCACCTGCATGATCGACATGCCGGTGATGCCGGAGGTGACGAACAGGTTGAGGCCGACCGGCGGTGTGACCATGCCGATCTCCAGGTTGACCACCATGATGATGCCGAGGTGAATCGGGTCGATGCCGAGGTGGGTGGCGATCGGGAACAGGATCGGCGCCAGGATCAGGATGATCCCGGTCGGTTCCATGAAGTTGCCCGCGATCAGCAGCAGGATGTTGACCACGATCAGGAACTGCCACGGCGCCATGCCCATGGCGACGATGTGCTCGGCGATCACCTGCGGGATGCGCTCGGTGGTGAGCACGTGGGCGAACAGCAGCGCGTTGGCGATGATGAACATCAGCATCACGGTCACGCGCGCCGCGTCGACCAGAACCTTCGGCACCTGCTTGAGGCCGATGTCGCGGTAGACGAACACGGCGACGAAGAAGGCGTAGACCGCCGACACGCCCGCCGCCTCGGTGGGGGTGAACACGCCGCCGTAGATGCCGCCGAGAATGATCACCAGCAGCAGCAGGCCCCAGAGCGAATCGCGCCCCGCGACCAGCACCTCGCGCAGCGTGGCGCGCGGCTGGCGCGGCAGGTCGATCATGCGCGCGCGGACGTAGATCGCGACCATCAGCATCAGGCCGAGCACGATCCCCGGAATGACGCCTGCCATGAACAGCTTGCCGACCGAGGTTTCGGTGGCGGCGGCGTAGACCACCATCACGATCGAGGGCGGGATCAGGATGCCGAGCGTGCCGGCGTTGCAGATCACGCCGGCGGCGAAGTCCTGGGTGTAGCCGGCGCGCATCATGCCGGCGATCACGATCGAGCCCACCGCGACCACTGTGGCGGGGGACGAACCCGACACCGCGGCGAACAGCATGCAGGCGAGCACCGAGGCCATCGCCAGCCCGCCGCGCAGGTGGCCGATACAGGCGATGGCGAAGCGGATCATGCGCCGCGCCACGCCGCCGGTGGTCATGAAAGCGCCGGCCAGGATGAAGTAGGGGATGGCCAGCAGCGTGAAGTGCTCGGAGGTCTCGAACAGCTTGAGCGACAGCGAAGCGAGCGAGTCCTGGCCGAAGAACAGGATCGTGAGCACCGACGACAGGCCGAGCGCGACCGCGATCGGCATGCCGAGCAGCATGAACGAGAACAGCATGATGAACAGGGCGGCGGTAGTCACGCCTTGAAATCGTCCTTGTGCTTCAACGCGTCGGCGGCCTCGTCGGCGACCTGCAGGCGCGTCTCGCGGCCCGTCACGATGCGAAAGAAGGCCTCGGCAAAGCGAACAATCAGCAGGCCGAAGCCGAACAGCAGCGAAAGCCGCGGCACCCACTGCGGAATCGGCAGGTCCTCGGCCATGATGCCGATCTCGTACATCTTGGCGACGTAGGTCCAGGCGCCGATGAAGATGATCACCGAGTAGGCGACGCACAACAGGGCGGCCGTGGCGCCCACGATGCGCGCGGCCGTCGGCTTGAGCGCCTTGACCAGGGCGTCGACGCCGATGTGCGTGCCGACCCGTACGCCATAGGCCATGCCGAAGAAGATCAGGAAGCCGAACAGGTAGGTAACCAGCTCGAGCGCCCAGACGAAGCTGAAGTTGAACACGTAGCGCGCCACCACCTGGCTGAAGGTGATGAGCGTCATGACGGCGAGGAGGAAGGCGATCAGGCCTTCCTCCAGCCGGTGGAACCAGTCCCAGCGCATCGATGCCGCCTGCGCCTGCGTTGCGGACGGGTTAGCGGTTCGCCTTCTGCGCCGCCGCGATCAGATCCTTGCCGATGTCGCCCTCGAACTTCTGCCACACCGGCGCCATCGCCTTGCGCCAGGCGGCGACGTCATCCTTCGACAGGGGTTGAATCTTGGCCTTGCCGGCGTCCGCGATGCGCTTGCGGTCGCGCTCGTTGAGCTTGCTGGCGAGGTCGTTGCCGAACTTGGTCGCTTCCTCCATGGCCTGCGCGAGCCCGTTGCGCACGTCGGCCGGCAGCCCATCCCACCACTTGGCGTTGGTGATCACCATGTAGTCGATCACGCCGTGGTTGGTCTCGGCGATGGTCTTCTGCACCTCGTAGAACTTCTGGGTGTAGATGTTGGACCAGGTGTTCTCCTGGCCGTCGACCACGCCGGTCTGCAGCGCCTGGTAGACCTCGCTGAAGGCCATCTTCTGCGGGTTGGCGCCGAGCGCGCGGAACTGCGCCTCGAGCACGTCGGAAGCCTGGATGCGGAACTTGAGGCCCTTGACGTCCGTCGGACGCTTGAGCTGGTCCTTGTCGCTCGAGAGCTGCTTCATGCCGTTGTGCCAGTAGCCCAGACCCTTGATGCCCTTGGACTTCATCGCGTCGAGCAGCGCCTTGCCCTCCGGGCCGTGCTGAAAGCGGTCCACCGCGGCGATGTCGTCGAACAGGAACGGCAGGTCGAACAGCTGCAGCTTCTTGGTGTAGCGCGAGAACTTCGAAAGCGACGGCGCGATGATCTGCACGTCGCCGAGCAGCAACGCCTCCATCTCCTTGGCGTCGCCGAACAGCTGCGAGCTGGGGAATACCTGCACCTGAACTTTGCCGGGAAGCATTTTCTCGGCCAGCTCCTTGAACTTGAGCGAGGCCTGTCCCTTGGGCGTGCCTTCGGCCACCACGTGGCTGACTTTGACGACGATCGGCGCGGCCTGGGCGGCGATCGAGAGCGATAACGCGACAGCGCCGGCAAGCAACACTGGGGTGATTCTCATGGGGTTCTGCTCCGTCTGAACTGTTGGGGGGATGACAGCTTCATTGCGGGCGCCATCCTAGCCGCGTAAGTTGCGTGCAAGCTTGATCTGCGTCAAACGGGTTCGCACGGGTACCTTCGGCAGACCGAGACCTTGGAGGCCGGGGAACCCACCCTCGAAGCCCTTCCGAACCCGGCACGCGATAAACGTCGATCCCATCTTTCCCTTCACCGGCGGCCGCCTGATCGCAGCGGAGCGAATCGCGGGGTGGGATGCACGCTGCATTGCAGCACGAAACCGTAAGGCTCCCGATAGGGAAAACGTCTAGACTTTGTCGCGCCGGGATATCCAGCGAACAATCCGCAACCGAATTCTCCGTCAGGCCATCCCGTTCCATCAACAGTAGGAGGAGATTGCAATGAGCAAAAGTTTCGATCGGCGTCGATTTATCCAAACGACCGCGGCGGCATCTGCCGCCGCGATGTTCCCGTACATTCGTACCTCGCGCGCCGCCGGCAGCCTGAAGTTGGCGTTCTGGGACCACTGGGTCCCAGGCGCGAACAAGACCATGGAGTCGATCTGCCACGAGTGGGCGGCGAAGCACAAGGTCGACGTCACCATCGACTTCATCACCTCCCAGGGCAGCAAGCTCGAGCTGACGATCGCAGCCGAGAAGCTGGCGAAGTCGGGTCACGACCTGGTGCAGCCGAGCGCGTGGTCGCCCGCAGCCTACGCAGACGACTTCGAACCGGTGGACGACGTCATGCACGCGGCGATCAAGGCTAACGGCAAGCCTTATGGGATCGTCGAGTACCTGGGCAAGCCGAAGGGCCATTGGGTCGCGGCGCCGGCGGTAACCGGCAGCCAGGTCAAGCCGCCCTGCGCGCGCATCAGCATGTTCAAGGAATACGCCGGACTCGACGTCACCAAGATGTACGCCGGACCTGGGGGCCATTCGGACAAGAAGCTGCAGGACGAGTGGACCTGGGAAAAGTTGGCCGAGGTTGCGGAGAAATGCCACAAGGGCGGCCACCCCATCGGCCTGGGCCTCGGCCAGACAACCGACTCGGTGGACTGGGCCGGCGCCTTGTTCCACGCCTACGGCGCAGAGCTGGTCAATGCGAAGGGGGACGTGACCGTCAATTCGGACAACACCAGGCAAGTGCTCGAGTATGCGAAGCGGCTGGTCCGGGTCCTGCCGAAGGACGTGATCGCGTGGGACGACGCCTCGAACAACAAGTGGCTCATCTCGGGGCAGGGCTCCATGATCATGAATCCGCCGAGCGCGTGGTCCGTGGCCAAGCGCGACAACCCGTCGGTGGCCGCGGACTGCTGGACCTTCGCCTCGCCCAAGGGGCCGAAGGGGCGCTACGCGCCGGCCCTGCCGTTCTTCTGGGCGATCTGGAAGTTCTCGCCCAACAAGTCGGCGGCGAAGAGCCTGCTCGCGCACCTGATATCGCGGCACTCCTCGGAGCGCTTCGTCGCGGCGAGCAACGGCTACGATCTGCCGGGCTTCACGAGATTGCGCAGCTTCAAGACCTGGGCCGAGGTCGAGCCGCCGAAGGGCACGGTATACAACTACCCGCCGAAGCCGGACCAAATCATAATGGTCGCGGGAGGGCCGGGGCCGATCCATGTGGTCAACCAGATCT
>Ga0315556_1000117_pt1 | contig 43287 bp, 38 predicted proteins | sample SalMarSW160310MG_FD_202112 | JGI IMG/M metagenome (GOLD analysis project Ga0315556, IMG submission 202112) | Salt marsh sediment microbial communities from the Plum Island Ecosystem LTER, Massachusetts, United States - Salt Marsh Sediment SW1603-10 ...
TGTTGACAGCGCTGCTAGGTATCGCGCTGGCGTACGATTACCTTAAGCGGCTGGGTTTAGACAAGGGAGAGTACTACACCCTGCTGATGTTCACTGTGAGCGGGATGATGCTCATGGCCATGGCCGGGGATCTGATCATCGTCTTCTTGGCCCTGGAACTGCTTTCCTTCCCGCTCTACATCTTGTCAGGCTTCGCACGTCCGGCCCCGGAATCCGAAGAGTCGGCCATGAAGTACTTCTTGTTGGGCGCTTTCTCGTCCGGGTTCCTCTTGTACGGGATTGCACTCGTTTATGGGGCTGCCCAGACCACGCGACTGGATGGATTGGCGACGATCCTTCAGTCAGGCGGCTACCCGCATGGACTTATGCTGGCCGGCGTGGCGCTCATCCTGGTGGGGTTGGCGTTCAAGGTGGCGGCGGTCCCGTTTCACATGTGGACGCCGGATGTCTATCAAGGTGCCCCGTCTTCGATTGTCGCCTTCATGACGGTGGGGGCCAAGGCCGGGGGCTTCGCCGCCCTGCTCCGGTTCTTTGTCGTCGGCTTCCCCGCGCTGTCCGCTTCTTGGGCCCCGGTGTTGATTGGGATCTCTGCGCTGACGATGATTTGGGGCAACGTTGCGGCCGTCGCTCAAAGCAACATCAAGCGCATGCTGGCCTATTCAAGCATTGCCCATGCGGGATACATCTTGATGGTCCTGCCTGCGACTGCGCAAGGCGGGCTGGCGTCTACCGCTGTCAGTTCAGCGCTGTTCTATCTCTTCGCCTACATGGCTACCAACTTGGGCGCTTGGGGGGTGGTGTTGGCCGTGGAGAAGCGAGACGGAGAAGGCGGAGCAATTGACGATTTCGCAGGTTTAGCTTCTCGGCATCCGTTGCTTGCCTTTGCCATGGCCGTCTTTATGTTCTCCCTGATTGGGGTGCCGCCAACGCTGGGATTTGTCGGGAAGTACTACATTTTCCAGACTGCCGTGCATGCCAACCTGATAGGTCTGGCGCTGATCGGGGTTCTGACCTCCCTGGTTTCCGCATACTACTATCTTCGGGTTGTGGTCGTGATGTACATGAAATCGGGCGGAGTCCAACCTCGGTCGGAGCTGTGGCTGAACGGTACTGTGGGGCTGACGGCTTTGGTTACCCTGGTACTCGGTATTATGCCGGCGCCGTTGTTTGATCTAGCCTCTCGCTCTGTGCTCATGCTATTCGGTTCGTAGCGGCCAGCAGCGAACATCGACCCAGGAGCAGGCACCCACTCGGGTGCCTGCTTGTATCTGAAGGGCGAGGCAGCTTCCGCTACGATAGAGATACCTGTGGGGACGAGAGAGAGAAAGAAAGGCGGTCGCGTGACGCAGGAGAAGCCGGATGCAAGGGCACATGTGATGATCAGCGGCCGAGTCCAGGGTGTAAGCTTCAGGTATTACACGGTCCAAATGGCGCAACGGCTTCAGGTGATGGGCTGGGTTCGCAATCGGGCCGACGGCAAAGTCGAGGCAGTGTTCGAAGGTGGAAAGGACGCAGTAGAATCGATGATTGCTTTGTGCCGAAAAGGCCCATCTGCGGCAAGCGTCGACAATTTGGATATTGACTGGGAGACGCCGACGGAAGAATTTTCCGGGTTCAACATGCGCTTCTAATTGGCCTTGGTCTCTCACCTGGCTTCCCCGATCAGCTGGCGGATCTGGGTCTGAACCGAGCCGTGTTGAGAGCGATCTGGGTTGATGCTATACTATCGACGGCCTGACCGTTACCCCGGTACCGATCCCACCCCTGACCAACGAAGAAAGGCCGGTCCCCAGCCCAGCAGATGCTGGAACTTCGCATACTAGGGCAGTTTGACGTCCAGCTCGATGGCAAGACCATCGACATTGCCTCGCGCCCGGCACAATCTCTGTTTGCCTACCTGTGTTTCCATCAAAGCGTGCAGCACCGACGGGAGAAGCTGGCAGGCATGCTGTGGCCGGATTCGGATGAATCCAACGCCCGAAGCAATCTTCGCCACGCCCTCTGGCGCTTGGGCGAGAGCGTTGGCAAGGGCCAATTCTTGGCGGACAAGCTGAGTATCTCGATCAATCCTAATGCAGATCTGTGGGTCGATGTGGCGGAATTCGAGGCGGTCTCCGACGATGACTCGCTCGAAGCTGTGCTTTCGGCCGTGCAACTGTACCAGGGAGAGCTTCTCCCCGGTTTCTACGAGGACTGGGTTGAACTTGAGCGTGAGCGGCTGCGTGCTGCCTATGATCGCAAGGTCGAGCTACTGATTGCCCTTCAGCTCGATGCCGGGCGGTGGGCGGCTGCTGTTCAATGGGCGGAGCGATGGATTGCGCAGGGCCATGTTCCGGAGTCGGCCTTCCGTTCGCTCATGATCGCACATCGCGCCCTGGGTGACTCGGCCAAAGTCGTGAGTACCTATGAGCGCTGTTGGGCCGTCCTCAGGGAAGACCTGGACGTGGAGCCATCCCCGGAGACGACGCAACTCTTCGAGGAGCTGACCCAGAAAGGCGTGACAGGGGATTCCCTTCAAGCACTCGAACCAGGGGGGTCATCAAAGGCGATCGGTCCAGAGGCGATTTTCAGTATTGGACCAAGCCGGCATGCGTGGCTTGAAGATGATGGCACGAACGTATTCGTCGGGCGTGAAAAGCAGCTGGACGAACTGGAGCGGATGCTCAGTGTTAGCCTGCAGGGGCAAGGGCAGCTGACCATGATCGTTGGAGAGGCGGGCAGCGGGAAAACGACGTTAGCAACATCTTTTGCCCGCAGAGTCCTGTCAAGACACCCAGATCTGAAGGTGGCGATGGGGCGTTGCGACGTTTACACTGGTGCGGGCAATCCCTATGCACCCTTTCAATCCGTATTGGGAGCGCTTCTAGAGCAGGGCACATCCTCGGGCGAGAATGGTGTGGCTCTATCCGGGGATCAAGATGCTGAGCTTTCCCCAACCACGCGCTGGCTCCGGGAACGTTTGATGGGGTTCGGCCCCGACCTCTTGGGCACCATGATCCCTCAAAACTGGTTGAGCACATCACTGGAAGGCAATCCTCCCCAGTCTTGGGCAGAGGCTGTAGGCCGGATCGTGGACTCGGGTGGCGGATCGGCGTCAGCACTGCATCGCAATCGCGTGCTGGAGGCGTACGCTGATGTCCTGCTCGACTACAGTGCACAGCGTCCGCTTTTGATTGTGCTCGATGATCTGCACTGGATCGACCCATCGTCTGCTAGCCTCCTCCGGTTCCTGGCGAGTGAGATACAGAGCTCACCGGTGCTCCTGGTTGGCACGTACCGGCCCGACGAGATCGGCCCGACGCCCGATGGCGCGCCTCATCCGCTCGCCGAAGTCTTGCCGGATCTGAAGCGGATCTTTGGAGACATATGGTTGGACGTCGAGCAGAGCGATCCAGAGGAAGCTCGCCTCTTTGTCGACCAGCTCCTTGAGACGCAGTCCATCGACGTCGGTTCGGGCTTTCGTCGATCTCTTGCGGACACCACTCGAGGCCATCCCTTCTTCGTCCTCGAATTGATCAAGGACCTGCAGGAGCGGGGAGGCCTAATCGAAAGCGCGAGCGGAACTTGGGTAGAGGCGGAAGGCCTTGACCTCGGTGTGCTCCCCACGCGAGTGGAGGCGGTGGTCGAGGACCGGATCGGGCGGCTTGACGCCGAAATGCTGGAAGCGGTGAACATCGCCAGCGTTCAAGGGGATGAGTTCATCGCCGAAGTTGTTGCCGAGGTCCAAGCGGTCGATCCCGCAGCTTTGGTTCGTCGCCTGACAGAGGAACTAGGGCGGGAACACCGCTTGGTCGAAGAGGTAGGTATCGAACGCGTACGGGGCCAATTGTTGACACGCTTTGCGTTTCGGAACGTGTTGATTCAGAAGTATCTCTACCAACGTCTCGGGAAGGGCGAACGCGCCTACTTGCACGAGGCAACTGGGCGCAGCCTGGAGAGAGTCTATTCGGCCAGCGAGTTCTCGCCTGCCAGCCAACTGGCACGCCACTTTGTTGAAGCCGGTCTGGCGACGGAAGCAGCTTCATACTTGCAGTTGGCAGGGGAGCAGGCGCTCAGGGTGTCAGCCTACCCCGAGGCGATTGCCCACCTGATGCAGGCTCGCGAGCTGTCTCCCGCCAGTCTTGCTCAAAAGACTGATGCCAATCGGGTTGCCCTGGCTCGGCAGGAGCGCCTCTTGGGTGAGGCACACTACGGTATTGGAGATCTGGGGAAGAGTGCTGCGCACTTGGAGCGAGCGGGAAGTCACCTGGGGAAGCCGGTGCCAGATGGCACATGGCGCATTGGCCGTGGCTTGGCCAAAGAAGTGCTTGTCCAGGCGATACGTTTGGCTTTCGGCTCGCGCTTTCGGTCCGGCCTGAGGCGAGAGGCAGAGCTGTTTCACGAGGCGGCTGTCACCTATAAGCTGCTGGCTGAAATCTATTTGGTTCGGAACGAGACCTTGCTCACCGTGTATGCGGCGGTGCGCGGCCTGAATCTGGCCGAGAATTCCGGATCGGCCTCCGACCTGGCGCGTGCCTATGCAGATGCGACGGTGATTGCTCCTCTCCTCAGATTGCGTAGGCTGGGGGAGAGGTATCGCCATCGAGCGCTGCAGCAGGTTGAACTTGATGATGGGTCTCGAGCCCGCGCCTACGTCGAACTCTCCACAAGCATCTTCACATTGGGTGAGGGCAACTGGGGAGCGGCGTATGCCTCGCTAGAGTCGGCCAATCTTGCTCACGAGCAGGCGGGAGACTGGAACCGGCTTGGTGTCGGCCTCATGCTTCTAGCCAACTTTCATTCTCTGCGCGGCCAGAATGAGGAGAGCCTGGAAACGTACTTGAGATTGTGCACGTTGGCTGAACGAAGTGGCAACACGCAGCATCTGGCCTGGGGCATCGACGGCCGGGCGAAGTGCCTGATCCGTCGCGGCGAGAAGCAGGATCTTGAGCAGGCAGTCGAGCTCCTCCTTCGGTCGGTTGCTATGTTGAAAGACGAAGGTATGTATCAGGAGGAGGTCGAAGCACTCGGATTCTTGGCCTTCACGCAGTGGAACCTCGGGCGACCAGAGGCTGCCCTTTCGGCGGCCGAAAAGGCGTCATCGATGTTGGAGCGGTCAGCTCCAAATTTCTTCTCTCAGGTTGAGGGCTACGCTGGTGTCGTGCGCACATATCTTCTGGCTTGGGAAGGGGAGACGGCTCGCGGGGGCAAACCGGGAAGCCACCTTCGTCTGCGCACAAAGCACGCCGTCAAAGCTCTCGATCGACTGGCGAGGGTCTTCCCGGTGTGTGGGCCGCGGGCGGCCATTTGGCACGCTCGTTTGGATTGGATGGGCAATCGGCGAGCAGGAGCCCTCCGAGGCTGGCAGAAGGGTCTGGAGCGCGCACTTACGCTGGAGATGGCGTATGAGCAAGCCCTTGCGCATCTGGAATTGGGAAGCCATCTATCGCAAGAAGATGCCGAGCGCGGCCGTCACCTTCAGTTGGCTGGTGAGCTTTTCGAGCGACAATCGGCCGCCGGGGAGCTTGCCCTCGTCCGAAGGGCGGAGGCATAGGGGGGCATGGATTTGATGCCGAGGGCTTTGAGGCAAGCGCGGGCGAACGTGCTCGCGCGTTGGTACGCGTATCTGGCCACCATGCTGGTCACGACACCCATTGTCTGCTTGAACTATGGCTACGTACCGTTGCGCGAAGACGTGAGCCTGGCGGAGATCACGCCTGTCCAAGAGCCCATGCGGCACTACCTGCAGCTGTATGCGTACGTGGCTGGAGAGATGGCGCTGGCGGGAAAAGATGTGTTGGAAATCAGCTGCGGCTACGGAGGCGGAGCAGCCTTTGTCAACAATCGTTGGCAGCCTCGATCCTATGTTGGGTTGGATCTGATCGAGGCCCCACTGCGCGCTGCGCGGAGGCGCTTCTCCTCCAATGGCCTCTCGTTCATTTCGGGGAAGGCCGATTCGGTGGGTTTGGCATCGGCGGCCTTCGATGCCGTCATCAGCATTGAGGCCTCGCACTGCTATCCGAGCATGCCTCGCTTTCTGGATGAGGTTCACCGACTGCTTCGGCCTGGCGGGCAGTTTGTGCTGGCGGACTATCGTCCGGCCTCAACGATATCGGAACTCGAGCGGCAGTTCCCGCAAAGTGGGCTGGCGTTGGTCGAAGTGGCCGATATCACGGCCAACGTCTTGAGGTCCCTGGATGAGACGCATGAGCAGCGTAGTCAATGGATCGCCAGCTACGGCCCCATATGGCTGCGGCCGTTCATGGGCCAGCTGGCAGGCGTGCGGGGGTCGATCGCCCATCGTGGCTTTCGTTCGGGCAGACTCGTGTACCAGCGGTTCCTTCTGAGCAGGGCCTAGCCGCCGCCTTCCCTAGATCTTCCCGTCAAGTCGAGGCGGGTCCGATTCAGACAGTGTGCTTGCGGGTGACCAGTCGCAGAGCATCGGGATCAAGGATAGTTGCGATATGTGTTGGCGCCGCCGCAAGCGGCGCACTGCAGCGGGAGGCGTTGATCGGCGTCAGCTGCACGAGGGTAGAACCTGGAGCCGCAGTCCAAGCAGACATACTCGTGGATACGCATCGTCCTCCCTCTCCCAAAGGTGCTTCGGTCAGCGACAGCCTGCCCAGACTTTGGTCAATCGTCTTTGGTTGGCGTCGATGAACTCTCGCCTTCCGAACCAGAGTCCCTCTTCTCAATCTTCAAGGCCAGCAGGCTGCCGTCCGTGTTTGTGACAGCTTTCACTTGTACTTGATCGCCCAATTCAGGTGCTCCATCGATCTCGGTTTTTGAATCAATCTTGACTGTGCGGCCATCCACTACCCAATGGCTAGAGGCAATGGAATCGACCGTGCCGCTGAATTCGAACTCCTTCCCTCCATCATCTCCAGATCCGTCGCCGCGACTTTGTACGAGGCGGATCCTCTGTGCCTGCAATGTGCCGTCCGATCGGCGCGTCCCGCGGACTGTGACGGTGTCGCCGATCCCAATCGGACCTTCAATCTCCGTTTGGCTGCTGACGGTCACCGTTTGTCCCCCGATGGACCAAGCGTCCTGGCTTTTAGCTTCCACTTTTCCAGTAAAGGTTACTGTCTCTGAGCCGCCGTCTTCAGGCCTGGGTGTCTCTTGCTCGATCTCACGGGTGGCGGTCGGGTCTGTCTGTGGCAGAGGCGTGTTGGATGGCGCCGCAACCGTCGGAAGGGCTGTCGGAGTCGAAGGGTTTTGGCCCTTTTCCAGCAAGTGGATTGAAACGACCACGGTCATGCCGGCCTCGGTATGAATCTGAACGGCGACTCGGTCGCCAATGGCGATGCCTCCATCCAACTGAGTGTCGGGCGCCAGGCGGACGGTGCGGCCCGAAATCGTCCACGTGTTCGGGGCCATGGCCTCGACCACACCCAAAAACTGCTGCCCTGTGCGCTGGATGCTGGCTGCCAATACCCAACCGGCCGCGTGGGTGTCACCGGCCACGCTGACGAGGTCCCCCGGCATGAGGTCGACTGACACCTGTGTGGCCGGAGATGCGAGCACGGGAACGCCCCCAACGGTATACAAGTCCCCGGAGATCGCCTCCAAGCGGCCTTCAAATCGAACCTGGGCAATCCGGCCCAAGACCAGGAGCCGGTTGACTTCGTCAATTCTCCTTTTGCCGAAGGATGATGCCAAGGAGAGTTGTGCAGATGAGTTGAGGGAAATGCTCAGCTGCACCTGCTCAACGGCTCGTTTGACGGGATATAGGCCCTCTCCAGGCAGGGATTCGGCGGAGGCTACTACCAAGCCGGTACCGCCAAAGAGGAAGATCAAGACCGTGGCCAGGCCGATCGCCACTATCCGGGGAATGGCCGGTGGACGGCGCCGGGCTAAAGCGGCTCGACGCAGCTCGGAAGCATGGCTGAGCAGTCGCGCTCGGCTGCGAGATGCCCGTTGTTCAGACACCGGCGTGTTCCACGGCTGATGGGCTTCGATGGCGGCTGTCAGCAGGGGGCGAAGCTGCTCGCTCAGTTCGGGGAATCTTGAGAGACACGCCTCCAGCGAGTCCCCCCGAAGCAGGGCTGACCAGCATTGGTCGAAGGCTTGCTCGATACTTTCCGTCATGGTCGATCCACGCCCATCTCGCGGCGGAGCGCCCCGATAGCTCGGAACTGCAGCGCCTTCACGGCGTTGACCCGCTTGCCCATCAGGGTCGCGGTTTCCTGAAGTGAGCAGCCTGCGCCGAACCGAAGTGCGATCACATGTTGCTGTTCGGCTGTCAGCCGGGCCAGGGCGGTCTGGAGTTCGGCCTGGTCTTCTTGCCCGGCCAAAGCCGTGGCCGGACCAGGGCCGGCGGCGGCCAGCGAGTCGGCCAACTTCTCAGACTCGCGCTGGTAGGCTTTGCGGAAATAATCGTTGATAGTGTTCGAGCACGTGCTCAAGAGCCACCCCCGCAGGTTGCTGTGGGGGCCTTTGCCGCGTTTGACGGCTTCCAACAACCGGACAAACACGTCCGAAACGATGTCCTCTGCGGCATCCGAGCGTGAAACTCGATAGCGTGCGTAGCGAAAGAGCTCGGCGAAGTAGCGATCGTGGACTTCAGCCACGACGTCCGGGTCCATTTGGGCAAGACGGTGGAGATTGATCGGCTCGTTGCTCATCGGCCAACCCGACAGGTAGGAGCATGTGAGAGTCGAGATGTTGGAGGCGGCATATCCGGGCGAGTATAGCATGTGCATATTCACGGATGAGGTGCGCTGTCCCACTTGGGGGGACAGCACACCTCACGTCTGGGGCCAACCTGGCTGTGTTCAATCAGGGATGTCACCTGGGCAACTAAGAGGACTAGTCGTCGGAGTGGTTTCCGCCGCCATCGTGGCTGCTGTCCGAACCCGATTCGGAGTCACTACCGCTCCCATCATGGTGTTCTTCCGACCCGGAGTTGTCCTCCGTTTCGACATCGCTTTCTCTCTGGGTACTAATCGCAACACTCGTATCTGACTTAACTTCAATGCTTTGCGCGCGCAGCGTGCCATCAGCGCCCATAGTTGCTTCTACTTCGACCTGGGCTCCCATGGCCAGGACGCCTTCAATCTTGGTAGAGGGCAGTAGGGCAATAACCTGGCCGTTGACGGTGATCGAGGTGTCGGAGTATGTCTCCACACTCCCGCTGACCTTCACTTCGATGGCGTCGTGCTCCCCGTCTTGACTATCGCCTTGGGTCGTGAAATCCTCTGATGTGGCGAGCTTGATCTGCGTGGCACTGATCGTGCCGTCAATGGCGACACGGGCTTCTACTTTGACGGTTTTCCCCAGGATGATGGCGTCCTTGATCTCGGTCTGATCGGTGATGGTGACGGTCTTGTCGTTGATCGTCCAGGTCCCGGCAGCCATCGCATTCACCACGCCAACGAATTCGAAATCCTCTGCGGAAGGAGTCTCATCTGGGGACGGGGTCAACTGCACGTCATCCGTCGCCTCGAGCGTACTGTCTCCAACTTGGTCGGTCGAGGTGCCATCGAGCTGGGGATCAGTCGATGGCTCGATTTCGGTGGCTACGAGCGTGCCTGAGACCGCGTCAAGCGTGAGGTGAACCTTCACGATGTCGCCTGTGGCGAAGTCACCCTTGATCTGGGTGTCGCCGTTGACGTTGAAAGAAACTCCCTCGACCGTCCAATTGTTGCCGTCGAGAGCTTGGATCACACCCTGGAATGCCATTTCGGTTCCGGAGTTGCTCAGTTCGACGTTGTCTGGGAGGGCAGCCAATAGGCTGGCGGGGACGGCACCGCTGCAGGCGCTGAGTAGACCGACGAGCAAAATGCCAAAGCTTAAAGCCAGCAGCCTTCTTGTCCGTTCTTTCAACATGCGAAACATCCTTTCAGTCAACGACAGAATATGACGCGAAACTTCACCTACACAGTCGCATCAGACCCTGTTTGGGTTACGGGCAAGGCGGTGGATGGTTCGCAAGTACCAACCGAGCTTCAGGGGAGAACGTGAGGCGGGGGGGGAACTAGTCAGGCCGCCGGACTTGGAACTGGTCGAAGTCGCGCGCCACGCTGGTGTTAGGGAAAACCTCGGTGGCTTCGGCCAGCACGTCTTTCTCGCGGTAGCGCCGTGAAATGTGTGTCAGGTAGAGCTTCCCGACGCCTGCGTCTCTTGCCAGCGCGGCCGCGTCTTTGGCCGTCAGATGGCCGAATTGCCTGGCAAGCTGGGTCTCGTACTCCAGGTAGGTGGATTCGATGACCAACGCATCTGCATCTCGGCAGACCTCGAGTATATTGTCGGTCCGAGCGCAATCGCCAACATGGATCATCTTGGCGCCGCGGCGTTCCGGGCCGAGCACGGCTTCGGGAGGGATGACTCGCCCATCGGGCAGTCTGGCCTCCCGCCCCTCGACCAAATCCTTGCGTATTGGACCTGCCGGGACGCCCAATTCCTCTGCTTTTCCTGCCAGGAACGGACGGCGGGACTCTTCGATGAAGGCGTAGCCGTAGCAATCTGGACCGCGATGTGTCACCGGAAACGCTTCCACTCGCACGCCATCCGCCTGATAGATAGGTCCCGGCTCGACCGGCACCAGGCGGATGTCGAGGGGAGGGCGGGCGCCGCGCAGCACTACGCCGAACACTAGGTCATGGATGCGTTCGAGTGCCCAGCTTCCGGCAAAAATCTCCAGGGTTTCGATGGCTTCCCAGCGCGCGAAGGTTGAAAGCAAACCGGCCAATCCGAGGATGTGATCCAGATGGCCGTGTGTGATCAGCACCCGGTTCAGCCTCCGGAAGCCGATGCCGGAGCGGAGAATCTGCCGCTGGGTACCTTCACCACAGTCGATCAGAAACCGTTGATCTCGAAAGCTGACCACATGCGAAGAAAGCCCGCGGTGAACGGATGGGGCAGAAGCCGATGTTCCAAGAAATATGAATTCAAACACGGGGCGTCGATCCGTCGTGGGACAAGGTCTGGGCCCGTACCCATGACGGACCCTCAGGCGCCATTGTACCTTAAGGGCTGATCGAAATCAGAGGAGCTTGGGCTCGATGAACAGGGCAGCGGCGCCGGCGGCGATGGAAGAAAGCCCCACCAACACCGGGAAGAGTGTGCCGCTGGAAAGCCCGAGGCTAAAGCCCCACATGGCCGAAAGCGCCATGGCTGCGGCGAAGTAGCGCCGCCCGAAGGTTGGGCGCCATACCTGTGGGGGAGTCCAGACGGGCTGGAGGAGACCAAGCAGGATCACCGCGCCTGAAATCAGCAGTAGAGCGAGTCGCATGATCGGCGGCCACCCGGACCGGAAGAGGACAAACACCGTGGCAGGCAGAAAGAGCAAGACTATGTAGCCAGCGCCGAGCAACACGGTTGGCCTTGAACGGTGATGGCCTATCGCTCGCAGCAGCACGCCGAGCACGCCGCTGAAACCAAGGTACAGCGAGGCAGCACCCAAGACGTATGCGGTAGGGGAGAGGGAGGACAAATCTGCCATAGTGGTTGAGGGGGTGCAAGTCGCGTGCCGATGTGCAGTGGAGCGAGTTAGGCGGTGCGCGCGATCGCCGTCAAGGCGAGCACGATCAGGCTGAGCGCCAGATTGGCCAGAGTCAGGCGAGCCTGGTTTTGAACGGTCCCTTCATAGGGCGTGAGTGCGTCAGGACGCTTTGCACGCAGCAGAAGCTGGCGCTCAAGTTTCGGCTGCAGGAACCAGGTCTGATAGGCTGCGGCCGCCACCATCAGAGCAATGGTGATGTGTTTGAGCAAGATGGCTAGTGCCCAGCGGTTGCCAATGGTCAGGAAGCCCTGATACTGGGGGCTGGCCTCCATCTGAATCAAGCCAGTGACCACCAGGGCGCCCAGGCTGAGCCAGGCGATTGGCTCGAAACGACGCCGCATTCCTCGCAAGACGTCTTCCCACAAATCCGGTTGACGGCTGTTTGACAAAATAGGATTGAGGACTAGCGCCTGAAAGAAGAGGCCACCGATCCAGGCTACGGTGGCGGCCATATGCACCCAGAAGGCGACCGTCAGCACCCACATTGGCGTGGTCATGGCTGACCGTCCTTGATTGATGGTCTAGCCACCGCTAACGGTTGGGGTGGCGGGGGTGGCGTTGGGCTCTGGTGTATCCGTCGGTGAGCCGCCGCCATCACCAGGGGTTGGCGTGTCGGTGGGCGGCTGGGGCTTGGGGCGCTCTGCAGTGGCCGTTTTGCAGGCCCTATGCGCCTTGGTAGCCGTCGGATAGAGTGTGGCGTTGTCCCACGCGGCGAGGGATTCGCTGTACAAATTCTCGGCTGCACATGGGTCATCAGCGTTGATCAGTTGGTCGCCATAACTCTGGGCCGAAATGGCGTACTTGATGTAGGCATCGTTCTTGAGATAGGGGGCCACCAAGTACACTTGGGCGAAAGCGGCGGCCGCCTTGGCCCAATTCAGCCCCATGTAGCTGTTGGCCTGCAGGTAGAGCTGGGCCCAACTCCGCCAATTGTCAGCGTCACGGTCCAGTGGGCCGAACTGCTCGGCACGTGACAGATCGAAAATACCCTGCTCAAGCTGTCCTTGGTTGGAAATCAGATCGATGCCACGGTTTCTCAACGCCAGGTACATCAAGCCGTCGCGTTCGACGGCCTTGTAACCGGCATCCTTGGACTTCATGAGCACGAGCGTATCAATGGCTGCCGACCAATCACCCTTCTGGATGGAGGCTTTGGCTTGGTCGAATAGGTCCTGAACAGGAGACAAGTTGGGAGTCGGCGTCACCTGCGAAGTGGGCTGCGACGTCGGTTGATTGAGGGCAAGCAGCGCCTGGGCCAGGCGATCTGGCGCGCCGGGATAGCTGGGATCAATCTGGATAACGTATTCCAGACGTTGCCTGGCGATCTCGTAGCGCCCAGCGTCCAAATCCTGGACACTGAGGTCGAACTGCTCTTTGGCCACCTGGGTGATGGCGTCCTGCCGGGCGACCTCTCGTTGGCGGATCCCAGCAAAATACCCAATCGTTCCTGTGGCGACTACGATCACCAGGAAACCAAGCGCATACCATCTGGCCATGCGCCACAGGCCGGAGCGTCCGTTGTTGTCGTTCGAGCCGGTCTCTTCGGCTACTGGAAGCGGGGAGCCAGTAGGCGAGGGCTCCGTTTCCCCTGTGGATTTGGAGGTGGATTCGGGAGACATGCCGCAGATTATACCTTATGGGTCTGGCCGCCTTGACGCTCGCTTTAAGGGGGTGGTAAGATGCCATTCCCGCCAATACTTTGGTCAAGCATGCATGGCATGCGCCAACCCTTTGACCATCCAATGAGCAGGTGTAATGTATCTTAGCGGTAGTAAGTGGAGCATGCGGAAAAAGCGGCGTCAGCCGCCAAATCCATGGCGTATTCTCGCCCTGGTCGTGCTCATTGGTGCAGCAGTCTACTTTGAACGAGCGATTGTGCCCAGCGTGCCGCCATTGTTTGTGCCCACGGCGACACCCACCAGAAGTTCAGCTGCCGTGCTCCTCGAGGCGCAGACGCTGTTCCAGGCTGGGAAGCTTGCCCAAGCGGAGACTGCCTACGAAGATGCTATCAGCGTTGATCCGAAGCAGGTGAACAACTACATTGATCTCTCACGGATCCAGGCGCTTTCCGGAGAGCTGGACAAGGCGGAGACCAGCGCCCGTGATGCCCTGCTTATCGATTCGAACTCAGCGGCTGCGCAGGCAATGCTGGCTTGGGTGTTGGATCTGAGGGCCAATCGGGCCGGAAGCGTCCAGGATCGACTTCAGCTTCTCGATCAAGCACAACAGGCAGTTGATCGTGCGATGAAGCAGAATCCCGGCTCGGCGCTTGTGCATGCAATTAACGCCCAGGTTCTGATCGATCAATACCTCTTTGCCAACCAACAGGATGCCTATCAGCAAGCCAGTGACGAAGCCAGGAAAGCCGTGTCCATCGACCCGACCTCTTTGGACGCCCAGTACGCACTGGGTGTTGTTATGGAGTCCACCGGCAACTATCCCGATGCCTTGGGCGCTTATCAGACGGCCTTGCGAGCCAACGGCAATCTCTCCCTGCTTCACCTCAAGGTGGGGGATATGTATCTGGCGGAGGCGAGCCAGGGCATCGGCGATGCTTCTCCGCAGGATCTGACCGATTCGGCGATCAGCAGCTATGTCCATGCCTCTTCCCTTGCGCCGAACGACACTATCCCGCTCCGCCGAATCGTTCAGGCCTATTCAAGGACTGGTCAGTATGCCCGGGCGAGCCAGTACGCGGCGGATGCTGTTCGCCTATCCCCCGATGATCCCTATCTGCATGGCTTGCTTGGCCAGATGCTGAGGAAGAACAATGAACTCCAGCAGGCCGTTGTCGAGTTGGGCTGGGCAGTGCGCGGCGGCCGGATCCCAGGCGAGTGGACGGTCGACGGCAAATCGGTCCAAATCACTGACAGCAGCCGCCTGGATGGGCAGTTCAAGGTCGGGGACCAGGTGCAGATCCAAACCACGACCGATGTCAACGGGCCACTGGTGGCACAATCCGTTGCGGCCATCAATCCTGGTACGCCGGTGGTTGATCCTTCTGGATCAGCGATAACCGGGGAGATCCAGGCCATTCAGGACCCTGTGGTCATCGAGGGAATGCGTTTGGATCCTGGTGACTCACGCTCTGTTGAGCTGTACTACACCTATGCGCTGGCGCTAGCCGAAAATGGTCAATGTGATCTCGCCGTCCAGGTCTCGCAGGCGATCCTCCTGGGCATCCAGAACGATGACACGGCCCGCTTTAATGCCGAGGAGGCATTGCGGACATGCGGTGCCGAAGTCACCGCCACCCCGACACCGGCGGCGACTGCCGCGCCCTAGAGGCGCAGCAGACCGAACCAAGTCATGCAGCTACGCGGCGATCAGCTCAAGATGGGACCCGATCGTGGGATCAATCTGGGCCGGATTCTCGCGCTCGTCGCCCTCATCGGCGGGGGCCTGTATCTGCTCCAGATGCGCGAGTCGGGCCAGGTCAAGCCTCTGTTCTTGCCCACGCCAACCGCCACGCGCACCGTGAAATCCTTTGAAGAAGAAGCCACGGCTCGAGTCTCGGCTGGCAATCTCCCGGGCGCCATCGAGGCCTACAAGAAGGCGCTCGAGGTTAACCCCGACAATGCTACACTTTGGGCGGAGCTGGCCCGCATTCAAACCTACTACAGTGCGCTCCAAGCCAGCAATGTCGACCGTCTGGCGCGGCTTTCGGAGGCGCGTCAATCGATCGATAAGGCGACCCAGCTGGCTCCCAATGATGGCTTCATCCGGTCCATTCGATCCAGGGTCTACGATTGGTCCGCTTCGGCATATCAGGGGGACGATAAGGCGCTGTTCGACGCGTACCTTACAGAAGCCGACCAAAGTGCGAGACAAGCCAAGGATCTCGTCCCCAACAGCGCGCTGGCCCAAGCATACCAAGCCGAAGTCCAAGTCGATCAGGGCAACTATCTCACGGCCTATGACTCGGCGAAGAGTGCCGTCGATCGCATTGAGAGCGGTACGGCCGCCCAGGCGGGATCGGGATCAGCGGATCTGGACGCCATCGACGTTTATTGGGTGTTCGGCATCGTTTCGGAGAACAACGGTGATTATAGGGCGGCCATCGCCACCTATCAGAAGGCCGTTCAGATCAATCCCAATTTGACGTTCCTCTACCTAAGATTGGGTACGAATTACCGCAAGTTGGCCGGGAACGCCATCAATTTGACGGAACGGCGAAGTTTGGTGGATCAGTCACTCTCGGCCTTCGATCGGGCTGCGCGGATCAACGAGCAGAACAATGTGCAAGACCCTATCCCCTATTTGGCCATTGGGCGCACCTATCTCCAAGAAGGCGAGTTCTTCATCGCTGCCCGGAACGTGGAGCGGGCGGTTCTGCTGGACAAGAGCAATCCAGCGCTCTACGGGTTCCTGGGTGAGGTCTACTATCGAGCGCGCAACTACGAGAGCTCGCTCCAGGTTCTGAAGTGTTCCGTGGAAGGCTGCGATGCCCACCAGATCGGGGATCTGCTCTGCAACGGGATTCAAATCCTGAACTGCGATCTTAGCAACAAGACGGTCGATGATTACGGTCAGGCGGTCCCTGGGCTTCCGTTGGACTCTGGAAGCCTGGAGTACTACTACACGTATGCATCGGCTCTTGCCTATCTCTCGGGATCCCCGGGATACGAAAACAACTGTCAGATCGCCGAGGGTCTTTTTTCCCAGCTCATGTCGTCCTACGGAAACGATCCGACCGTGGCCGCCATTGTCGCCGACAACCAGTCCATATGTGCCTCGGCCGGCGCGGGCCAGAGGACTCCAGCTGGCACAGTCGGCCCCGCAACTTCGCCCACGCCTGAACCGAACACGCAAGAAACGCCTGCTGCCACACCTTAACTCTTGACTCTCAAGTCCAAATTGAGTAAACTGACGAAGCAAGTTAGCACTCGCGCCACGAGAGTGCTAACTTGTAGTGTGTGTAACTGACAGCCCGTAATTCATACGTTTTCAGGAGGCTACGCATGTCCCTCAATCTCAAACCTTTGGGCGACCGCTTGATCGTCAAGCCGCTCGAGCAAGAGGAAGTCACGTCCGGTGGGATCGTGCTTCCGGAAACCGCCAAGGAGAAGCCCCAGAAGGGCGAAGTCGTGGCGGCAGGTCCGGGTGCGCGAGACGAGGACGGAGAACGAATCCCGATGGATGTCTCCGTCGGCGACAATGTCTTGTTTGCCAAGTACGCTGGTACGGAAATCAAACTCGATGGTGACAAGCATTTGATCCTGCGCGAGAGCGATATTCTCGCCATCGTCGAATAGTAGGGCCATTTCCCCCGATCTATCCGGCGGGTTCATCCCGCCCATCCGCTGAGAGGAGTTAAGTAACCATGACGGCAAAGCAACTCGCGTTTTCAGAAGATGCACGCATGCGTCTCAAGGAAGGGGTCGACATGCTCGCCAAAGCTGTGGCGACGACCCTCGGCCCCAAGGGCCGTAATGTGGCGCTGGATCGAAAATTTGGCTCGCCCACCATCACTCACGATGGTGTGACGGTGGCCAAGGAAGTCGAGCTGGAGGACCCGTTTGCGAATATGGGGGCCCAGCTGCTCAAAGAAGCCGCGACCAAGACCAACGACATCGCCGGCGATGGCACGACGACATCAACCGTTCTGGCTCACGCCATGGTCACCGATGGCCTGAAGAGCCTGGCCGCTGGCTCCAATCCGATGATGCTCAAGCGCGGCATCGAGGCCGCAGCCAAAGCTATCTCGGAGGCGATTGCTAAGAACGCGATCGATATCACCACCAAGGAAGAAATCGCCTCCGTGGCGGCCATTTCGGCCCAGGACAAGGAAATCGGCGGCCTGATCGCCGAGGTGATGGACAAGGTCGGCAAAGATGGCGTGATCACGGTCGAAGAGTCCAAAGGTTTGGAGTTCGAGACCGAATACGTCGAAGGTATGCAGTTCGACCGTGGCTATATCTCGGCCTATTTCGTGACTGACTCAGAGCACATGGAAGCTGTCATCGACGAGCCCTACGTGCTCATTCACGACAAGAAGATCTCGGCTGCTTCGGATATCGTCCCGATCCTGGAGAAACTGGTCCAGATCGGCAAGCGTGACCTGGTGGTCATCGCCGAAGATATCGACGGTGAAGCCCTGGCAACGCTGGTTCTCAACAAGCTGCGCGGCATGCTGAACGTGGTGGCGGTGAAGGCCCCTGGTTTTGGCGATCGCCGCAAGGCCATGCTCCAGGATATCGCTATCCTCACCGGCGGCACGGTGATCACGGAAGAACTGGGCCGCAAGCTGGAATCGGTGACGATGAACGACCTCGGCCAGGCCGGTAAGGTCGTAGCGACGAAGGAAGACACCACGGTCGTTGAAGGCAAGGGCGAGTCGGCCAAGATTAAGGGCCGGATCGAGGAAATCAAGGTCGAGATCGATCGGTCGACAAGCGACTATGATCGAGAGAAACTGCAGGAGCGGTTGGCCAAGCTGTCTGGCGGCGTTGCCGTCATTCGCGTCGGCGCGGCCACCGAGACCGAACTGAAAGAGAAGAAGCACCGCGTCGAGGACGCCCTTTCGGCTGCCCGCGCCGGTGTGGAAGAAGGCATGGTGCCCGGCGGCGGCGTGGCATTGATCAATGCCTTGAGTGCCCTCAAGAAGATGAAGATGGATTCTGACGACGAGAACATCGGCGTCAATATCGTACGCAAAGCCCTAGAAGTCCCCATGCGCAAAATCGCCGAGAACGCCGGCCAGGACGGCGCGGTGGTGCTTGACACCGTCCGCCGGACTCAGGCGACCGAGAGCAATGAAAACATCGGCTATGATGTCATTTCCGGCGAGTACGTGGACATGATCAAGGCGGGGATTATGGATCCGGCCAAGGTCACAAAGGGAGCGTTGGAAAATGCGGCCTCGATCGCGGCCATGATCCTAACCACAGAGGCCCTGATCACCGATGTGCCAGAAGATGACAAAATGCCGGCTGGACCGCCGATGCCGGAGTACTAAACCGCCGATCTGAAGGCAGAGCTTTCAATCGACGGCAATCATCGGCCCCCGAAAGGGGGCCGATGTGCTTTCCGCTTGATGTCAGCCGATTGTCACGAGGTGAAGCGCAACTCGAGGCAGAATCTTCACATACGGAAGGAGGATTCCATCCATGATGGCAGAGAATGAAAAGCGTGTTCTTCGGCGGTCAAGCCGTAGTCGAGTGGTTGCCGGTGTCTGCGGGGGCCTGGGTGAGTTCTTCGGAATCAGCCCGACTTGGTTCCGGCTGGCATTCTTGATTGCGCTGATCCCCGGCGGTGTGCCTGGTCTGGGTCTCTACTTGCTGTTCTGGTTGATCATCCCATCGGGCCGCTGAAAAGAGCGACATCGAAAGATCGTGAAGACGATGCGAGGAAGGCGAGTACGAGGCCTTCCTCGTGTTGGCTCATAAGAGGCTGGCTGCACAGCAGTATCAGTTGCCGATGACTCTTCCGTGCTTGACCACGGTTGATACGAGATTGGCGCCGAAACGGTAGCCGAGATGTCGGTAATCCGGAACGTCCAGGATGATCACGTCAGCCTGTTTGCCTGGCTCCAAACTCCCGAGGCGATCCTGACGTCCAATCGCGGCCGCGGCGTTGATCGTCGCGGCGGCAATGGCCTGTGCCGGTGTCAGGTCCATTTTGCGACAAGCAAGCGCCAGGACGAATTGCATCGACTCGCACCAGCCCGTGCCGGGATTAAGGTCGGATGCCAGAGCCAGAAGCCCGCCGGCAGACAGTATCTTCGCCGCGGGTGTGTAAGCTTGTTCGTTCAGCCCGAACGGGGTGCAGGGGAGGGCGACGGCAACCGTTTCAGACCGCGCCAGGGCCTGGATTTCCTCGCCCGTGGTTCGAACTAGATGGTCGGCGGACACGGCCCCCAATTCAACTGCCAGCGTGGTCCCGCCAAGGGCCTTGAACTCGTCCACGTGCACCTTGAGCGGAAAGCCGAGGTCCCGGGCGCTTGTAAGAATGCGCCGAGTTTGTTCAACCGAAAACGCCCCTTCTTCGCAGAATGCGTCCACGAACGGAAGGGGCCGATTGGAATGATCCTGCGCCCACCAGGATCTGAGATCGGGCAGCATCTGGCCTGCGACGACCGAAGCATATTCATCTGCTCGGCCTTGGTACTCCGGGGGCACGGCATGGGCGCCAAGGAAAGTCGGCACCAGCTCTAAGGCACTGGCCGCATCGACTTGCAGGATCGCCTGCATGAGCCGCTTTTCGCTTTCCCATTCGAGCCCGTAGCCGCTCTTGGCCTCAGCGGTCGTCGTCCCGTGGGCCAGCATCCGCTGGGCCCGATCGAGGGACTGCCGCACAAGGTCCTCGACGCTGGCTGCCCTGGAGCGGCGAACCGTAGAAAGAATTCCTCCCCCTTTGGCCAGAATCTCCATGTAGGTAGCGCCTTGTTGGCGCAGCTCGTACTCCTCTGCCCGGTCGCCTGCCCAAACAAGGTGAGTGTGCGGGTCAACAAAGCCAGGCATGACCAGCTGTCCTGAAGCGTCGATGATGTGTTCCGCCGCAAATCGGTCTAGAAGCTCACCGCTTATACCGGTCTCGACCACCTCACCCTGATGGATGGCCACGGCCCCGTCTTCAATGAGTCCCAGCTGGCCCAACGACGAGCCTCGCTGCGGGCCGCCGGCCACTGTTAGTAGCTGATGGGCGGAATGGATGAGCAAGTCGATGGTCATAGGACGGCCTTTCTTGGCAGAGGCGTTTCGTCGATCTTGACGAACGCGATCAGTATGATGAGTGCCAGAACGTCCAACCCGGCGGAAAGGGTAACGTTGCCTCCCAACCCTTGATGGAAGAGCCTGGCCCCGAGAGGGGCGCCGATTGCCCGGCCGAGCGACAGGGCAGCCACATTTGCGGCCATGACTGTCGCCCGGGCTGAGGGCAGGATCTCGGTCATCAGTGGGATGGAGGCTACGATGACGATCTCGAAGGTGATGTAGAAGAAGAACAGAGAAACCAGAGCTCCGGGGATGGATGTCCCCAGCCAGGGGATGGCCAGACATGAGAGTGCGTTGGCCAAAACGAACAGACCCATAAGCCGGCGCTTCCCCAGGCGGTCGGACACGGCGGCCACCAACCCCTCGCCGCTCAGTTCCGCCAGCCCAATCACCGTCGAAGCCACCCCCAGGGCCACCACCTGCAGGCCGAAGGCATCCTCGAGCCATACGCCGTACACGATATTGACCGACTCATTGGCGACGGTCGAAATTAGGCTCACCAAGAGTCCGGCTACCGCCGGGGTGTGAGTGGCCACAAGAGCCAAGCCGCTCAATAGCCCGCGAGGCCGTCCTGGCGACTTGGCATCGGGGGGAAGTAGCCTCCATAGCAGTGCCAATCCGGCCAGGCCCAGGATGGCCAGAACGGGAAATGGGATGCTCCAATTCGTGGAAGCGATCAGCCAGCCCACCAGCGGGAGACCGACAAGACCCGCGGCCGACCATCCGAACTCGGTCACTGCGATCGCCAGTCCGCGTTGGGCGTAGGAAACCTGATCGCCGATGTATGCTTGCATGGCCGGGTCGAAGAGGAGCTTGCCGGCCATTGAGACGACCAGCGCAGCGAAGACAAATGAGTACGTGGGCCGGATTGGGACAAGGAAAAGACCGCCGCTGAACAAGGCCACACCGAGAAGCATGGTCCATTTGCGACCGCGCAGATCGGCCAATGACCCGGTTGCAGGTGCGAATAGGCCGAGCAGCGAGCGCGCCGTCACAGCCAGTGCCATCGTCTCCAGACTGACGCCCAGGCCACGGGCAAACACCGGCAGGAAGGGGTAGATCATGCGGAAGCTGGTGTTGAGCACGCCGCGCGTACTAGAAATGGCCACGAGTTGAAATCGGAGCCGATGGCGCCGAGGCATACTGGGGAGGGTCATCGACGACCGGGGGTCAAACGCAGCCGTCGGCCTCCGCGTTCTAAAGCTGCGGCATGGGAGATGGCCTCGCCAGTCTGGATCTCAGCCACCTTTTTCGAGCATTGGCATTTGGATGCCAAACCTGCGGGCAGCTTGAATCGCTTCCGGATAGCCAGCATCGGCATGACGAACCACCCCCAAACCTGGATCTGTGGTGAGGACCCGCTCCAGGCGTTGGGCGGCCTCGGCGGTGCCGTCGGCCACGATCACTTGGCCGGCATGCTGGCTGAAGCCGATGCCCACCCCGCCGCCGTGATGAAAGGAGACCCAAGTGGCGCCCGCCACGGCGTTCAACATGGCGTTCAGCAGCGGCCAGTCGCTGACAGCGTCGGTGCCGTCCATCATGCCTTCAGTTTCCCGGTTGGGCGAGGCGACGGATCCGGCATCCAGATGGTCACGCCCTATCACGATCGGCGCTTTGAGTTCTCCACTGGCGACCATTTCGTTGAACCTCAGCCCGGCTCGAGCTCGCTCGCCGTAGCCCAGCCAGCAGATCCTCGCCGGCAGCCCTTGAAAGGGAACCTTCTCTCTGGCCATCTTGAGCCAACGATGGAGGTGCTCATCCTCCGGGAAGAGCTCCATGACCGCCTCGTCGGTGCGGAAGATGTCCTCTTCTTCACCCGATAGGGCAACCCAACGGAAGGGCCCCTTTCCGAGGCAAAACAGTGGCCGAATGTAGGCGGGTACGAAACCTGGGTAGTCAAAAGCTCCTTTGACTCCCGCGTCGAAGGCCCGCTGGCGGAGGTTGTTGCCGTAGTCAAACACATCGGCACCGCGTGCTCGGAAGGTCAACATCGCCTCGACTTGACGCGCCATAGAGGCCATGGCACGCTCAGAATAGCCTTCGGGGTCCGAAAGACGAAGAGCCGCCGCCTCGTCGGCCGAAACATCAGACGGGATATAGGATAGAACGTCATGGGCCGGTGTCTGATCGGTCACGACGTCAGGCGTCACCTTGCGCAGGGCAAGTTCTTGATAGACGTCTGCGGCGTTGCCGATCAGCCCCACGGAAAGCGGGCGGCCCTCTTTCTGGGCATCTTCCACCTGAGTCATGGCCTCTTCCAGCGTGTCAACGACAACGTCCACGTAGCCTGCCTTCAGACGCCGCTCGGCCCGGTGTGGATCGACCTCGACCACAAGGCCGACACCCTCGTTCATGGTGATCGCCATCGGCTGAGCGCCGCCCATGCCTCCCAGTCCTGCAGTCAGCACGAACTTGCCTTTCAATGATCCCCAGCCCCTTTGTTGTGCCAGGGCCCCCAAGGTTTCATAGGTTCCCTGGAGGATGCCTTGGGTGCCGATATAGATCCATGATCCGGCCGTCATCTGCCCGTACATGATCAAACCCTTGGCCGCAAGCTCATCGAAGTGTTCTTGCGAGGCCCAGTGCGGTACCAGATTCGAGTTGGCGATCAACACTCGGGGGGCATCGCGATGGGTGCGAAAGATGGCCACCGGCTTGCCCGATTGAACCAGCAGCGTCTCATTTTCATCCATTGATTCGAGACTGTGCAGGATGGCGTCGAAGCTCTTCCAATCGCGGGCCGCCTGCCCGCGGCCGCCGTATACAACCAGGTCCTCCGGACGTTCGGCGACCTCTGGGTCTAGGTTGTTTTGGATCATGCGGTAGGGAGCTTCGATTTGCCACGACTTGCAGTGGAGCTGGGTGCCGCGCGGGGCTCGGACGATCTTGGGCATGGATTAACCTCCGTCGATTGCCCCGTCGATGAGCGCCAGACTTGGGGAATGGGCGCCGGCGCTCAGGGACGGTCAACTATGTGCCGATGGCTTGGAAGTCTTGTTAGGCCAGGTTTCGAAGTGGACACTGTCGTCAAAGCTTCGACGGCCACGGCGCTTTGGCGGGGCATTCAAGTCATCGGGGTTGAGTGGGTATCCGAAACTGAGGGCCACGTGAATGTGGTATTCATCGGGAAAGTTCAGCAGTTCGCGCGCCGCTTCGGGTTCATAGATGGTTGCCGGGCAGGAGGCGATGCCCATGCCCCAGGCCGCCAGCTGCATGTAGGAAGCCGCCTGGCCGGCATCAAATAGGATGGACCAGCGCTGGGCAGGGTCTGGCGTGAGAATGGCGACGGCCGCAGCCGCGCCGGCAAGATGGCCCGCGAAATGGCCCAGTTTCGAAAGCGCCTCCAGCCGGGCGCGATCCCGGATGGCAATGAAAGCCCAGGGTTGTGTATTCTTGGCCGATTGCGCTCTGCGGCCGGCGTTGAGGATTTCTCTGAGCGCCTTGTCCGGGATGGGTTGATCAGAGAAAGCCCGAATGGCGCGTTTGGTTCGAATGGCTTGTTCGACCTCCATGAAGGTTTTTCCTCTCTGTTCGAGGCGTCGCATGGATTATACGCCGGCCGATAACTGCCTGCTCAAGACAGCGTTGTGAACGCCCCTGTGTGGATACTATCAAGCGGGAAAACGTCTATTCGATCGTCCGGCGAGGAGGTTCGGGGAGAGGGCGGAGGTAGACGATACGTGGCCCGTAGGAAATCACAACGCCGTTGTTCTTAAGCGTCTCGAGATCACCATCCAGCATGCTTCGGCCGTAGTCAGGCTCGCGAAAGGCCAAGAACTCGCCCGTCTGCACGTCCTGGACTCTAGCGTCGCCGACATCCAAGACATACTCACCTGTCTTGAGAACGAAAAGGAGATCTCTGGGAACTGGCATCCCGCTGGGCATAGGCAACCTCAGCCCCTAATGTCGCAGAAGTGTCCGGAAAGCGCAACCTTACTCTGGTCGGATACGGACCCATCGACCGTCCATGTCGGGATCGCTGTATGATCGTTAGGGGCGTGGCCATGGTATCATTGCGCCTGCCTCTGCCGGGCGCAAGTTCAATGAGGAGGATTTGTGAAAAATATCACAGTTGTCGGGGTCGGGTATGTCGGCCTGGTAACCGGCGCCTGTTTTGCCGATCTTGGTAACCGGGTGACGGCCCTCGATATCGATGAAGAGCGTATTGCGGGGCTCAAGCGAGGCGAGCTCCCGATCTACGAGCCTGGGCTTGAGGAGCTGGTTGAGCGTAACCTGGCTGCCGGCCGCCTGCTCTTCACGACGTCCTACGAAGACGCTTTGCAGGACGCCGAATTCGTCTTCATCGCAGTAGGTACGCCGGAAGGCGGCGATGGTGAGGCAGATCTGAAGTATGTCAGCTCGGCCGCCGAATCCATCGGCAAAATGATGTCTGCCTCTTGCATCATCGTCAACAAGTCGACCGTTCCGGTTGGGACAGGCGACTGGGTCGCCGATGTGATCACGGCCAATCAAGATCAAAGCATCCCTTTCTCCGTTGTTTCCTGTCCGGAATTCCTGCGAGAAGGTTCCGCCATCCAGGATTTCATGAACCCTGCACGAACGGTGCTCGGATCGCTTGATTTAGATGCCGCCGAAAAGGTCGCCCAATTGCATCTGCCTCTTCGGGCACCGATCGTGGTCACAGACCTTCGAACTGCGGAGATGATTAAGTACGCGTCGAACGCTTTCCTGTCGACCAAGATCTCCTTCATCAATGAGATTGCCAATATTTGCGAAGCGCTGGGCGCCGACGTTAAAGAGGTCGCCACCGGCATGGGCTACGATCCCCGGATTGGGCCCCATTTTCTGGACGCCGGATTGGGCTACGGTGGATCCTGCTTCCCCAAGGATGTGAAGGCCCTGGCGTATATGGCCGAGGAGAAAGGTCGCCATCCCCAGTTACTCGACGCGGTGATGGAAATCAACTCAGACCGGCGCCGGCAGCTGGCCGAGAAGGTTCGCACGGCACTCGGTGATGTGAACGGCAAGAACATAGGCCTCCTGGGGCTGACTTTCAAACCCAACACGGACGACATGCGCGACGCACCCTCAGTCGATATCGCCCGTCTCCTGTCTGATGCCGGCGCCAAGGTGTTGGCGTATGACCCAGTCGGTATGGAACGCGCCCAAGCGGTGATGCCTTCCGTGGAGATGGTGGCGGACCCCTATTCACTCGCTGAGCGCTGCCAAGCTTTGGTTGTTTGTACAGAGTGGAATGAGTTCAAACAGCTCGACCTCGAGCGACTGAGCGAGATCATGCCAGTCCCCTTGATTGTGGATGGCCGCAATATCTACGACCCCAAGGTCATGGCAGGTCTGGGCATCCGCTATTTCGGGATGGGCCGGGGCTATGGCCCGGATGGCAACCCCTTGCAGGAAACCTCTGGATGACAAGAGCGGGTGCGTCAGACATTGTCAAGCATCGGCTCAGGAACGGCCTCGAGGTTCGGCTGAAGCCCGTTCACACAGCGCCCCTGGTGAGCAGCTGGTTGTGGTACCGGGTGGGCTCCAGAAACGAGCGTACCGGCCAAACTGGCGTATCCCATTGGGTTGAGCACATGCAGTTCAAGGGCACGCCCACCTTTCCGAGTGGACTGCTGGACAAGGCTATCTCGCGCGACGGCGGCGTGTGGAATGCCGGAACGTGGATCGACTGGACCACTTACTACGAGATCATGCCGGCCGATCGCATTGATCTCGCGCTGCGGTTGGAAGCCGACAGGATGGCCAACAGCAACTTCGATCCAGCCGAAGTGGAGTCGGAACGCACAGTCATTATCTCCGAACGCCAGGGCCATGAGAACAATCCGTCCTTTCGGCTTGCCGAAGAGGTTCAGGCAGCTGCCTTCCGGGTTCACTCATATCATCATGAGGTGATCGGCGACATGGCCGATCTAGAGGCTATGTCGCGCGATGACCTGTATGGGTATTACCAAACCCACTACACGCCGAGCAATGCCGTACTGGCGCTTGCCGGAGATTTCAGACCGGGGCCGATGCTCAACCGCGTTCGAGAGCTGTTTGGCAGCCTTCCCAAAAGTCCAAAGCCTGCTGCTTCTGTTCGATCGGAACCCGAACAGCCGGGCGAGCGAAGGGTGGCTGTCGAGGGGCCCGACCCAACCCCGATCGTCGAAGTCGCCTATCGCGTCCCGTCAGCAAAAGATCCCGATTTCGTACCCCTGACCGTGATGGACAGCGTATTGGCGGGCGCCTCCAGCCTGAGCCCATTCGGTGGAGGTCTCCCCAACAAGACCTCGCGCCTGTACAGGGCGCTGGTTAATGGTGGGCTGGCAGCTGCGGTTTCAGGAGGCCTGGCAGCCACGATTGATCCCTATCTCTACTCCCTTCGCGCGACTGTCCGGCCGGATCGATCTCCAGATGCGGTGCTCGACAAGCTGGATGAGGAGGTGGACCGCCTGCTCCAAGAGGCGGTGGCGCCTGCAGAAGTTGAGAAAGCGATCAAACAGGCCAAGGCCATTTTCGCCTACGATAGCGAGAGCATCACGCACCAGGGGATGTGGCTTGGATACGCGGAGATGTTCGCCAACTACGCTTGGTTTGAGACGTTCTTGGATAGGATCAGCCGTGTCTCGCCGGAAGACGTCCTCAAGGTGGCACATAAGTACCTGCGCCCGTCAAACCGAGTGGCAGGCATTTACCGGCCATCGACGGAGGGATCTCATGTCGGCAGCTAGTGGCAGCATGCCTCAGCTCGACATTCGTGCCTTGCCGGGCCCGGAAACGATCGCCCGGCGCGAGCTGGCCAACGGCATGGTCCTTCTGGCCAGGGAGAATTTCGCCAGCCCATCCGTCGTGGTGGCAGGCAACCTCACGGCGGGTTCCCTTTCTGAAGCGCCTGAGAAGGCAGGTCTCGCTGATCTGACTGCGTCGGCGCTCATGCGAGGCACGCGGTCCCGCTCCTTCGATGAGATCTATCAGACGATCGAGTCGATCGGTGCCAGTCTATCCATCGGCGCCGGCAGCCATCACACAAGTTTCAGGGGGAAGGCGCTCGCCGAAGACCTTCAGGTCATACTCGATCTACTCAACGATGTGCTCCGCTCCCCCGCTTTCCCCAAGTGCGATATTGAGCAGCTCCGCGCCGAAAAGCTGACCGGTCTGGCCCTCCGAGATCAAGACACGAGCTCCGTGGCTGACATGGCATTTGATGAGCTGATTTACAAACGGCATCCCTACAGCCAGCCCTCTGACGGCTTTCCGGATACGGTAGGTGGCCTGACGGTGGCCGACCTCAAAGCGTTTCACAAGCGAGCCTACGGCCCGCGGAGGGCGATCTTGGCCATAGTGGGAGCCGTGAAGGCCGAGAAGGCGTTGGATGCTGTGGAAGCCCTGTTCGGGGACTGGTCGGCCAAGGGGCAGGATGAGCCGCTTGAAGTTCCGGACGCGCCAGCGCTGCGCAAAGCTGCCCGCAAGAACGTTGCTATGGCAGGCAAGACCCAGGTGGATTTGGTCATGGGCGCTGCTGGCCCCAGGCGCAACGATCCGGGATTTCTTGCGGCTTCGCTTGGCAACAACGTGCTTGGCCGGTTCGGTCTGTATGGGCGAATTGGCGATCGGGTTCGGCAGCAAGAAGGACTGGCTTACTATGCTTACAGTAGTGTCAGTGGAGGTACTGGCCCGGGCCCTTGGAAAGTCAGCGCCGGCGTCAATCCTGCCAATGTGGACCGGGCTGCTGAATTGATCAGAAGTGAGATCAAGCGATTCACCGAAAAGAAGATTGCGAAGAGTGAGTTGACCGACAATCAGGCGAATTTCATCGGCAGACTTCCGCTGCAGCTGGAATCCAACGGTGGGGTGGCTGGCGGCCTGGTCTACATTGAACGGCACGGGCTTGGGTTGGATTATTATCAGAAGTATCCGCAATCCATCTTGAACATCTCACGCGAAGATGTTCTCGATGTAGCGCAGCACTATCTCGATCCGGACCGGCTGGCGGTAGCGGTGGCGGGCCCGAGGCTCCCGGAGGCCTGAGCATGTTACGTTCCGGCGTGGACATCATTGAAATCGAGCGTATTGACCGGGCTATCCTGCGTCATGGTCAGCGGTTTTTCGATCGTTTCTTTACACCACGTGAGTTGATCGACTGTGGCGGGAGAACGCCGGCTCTAGCGGCTCGTTTTGCTGCCAAGGAAGCCGTGGCCAAGGCCATGGGTACTGGGATCGGTGACATCGCTTGGAAAGAGATCGAGGTCGTCAACGGAGAACGGCGTGAGCCCCACTTGAGGCTTCACGGACGGGCCAAGAACCTCGCTCAAGGGCTCGGATTGCGGATCTGGTCGGTGAGCCTCAGCCACACGCACGAGCACGCTGTGGCGGTGGCCGTGGCCCTGATCCCAGAGCTTGACCTCTCCGATTGACGCGATACTCTCCCAATCCCAGCCGTTGGGCCGATCAGTGAGCCGCCGATGTCCACCCTTTGTCGTGGTATACTGATTCCACTCCCGCTGGGGCACGTCAGCCTGCGGGAGTGACTATGCCCTTAGAGGGCAAAATTCGCACGCTTCCTGATCTTCTCGGCCGTGCCGGTTGGCCAACCGGTTCCGAGTGGAGTTGAAGGGAGCGGAGGCCCAACGAATCGGAGGATCCAATGGCCGTCATAAGCATGAAAGCCCTGCTCGAAACAGGGGTCCACTTCGGTCACCGTACACGCAAGTGGAATCCCCACATGAAGCCCTACATCTTCACCGAACGCAATGGAATCCATATCATCGACCTCCAACAGACGTTGGAGGCCCTGGAAGAGGCTTACGCCCTGGTTCGAGACACGGTCTCGGCGGGTGGTGCCGTCTTGTTTGTAGGTACCAAGCGCCAGGCCCAGGAAACGATCCAGGTCGAAGCCGAGCGCGCCGGAATGCCCTATGTGAATGCGCGCTGGCTCGGCGGTACGCTCACCAATTGGCGGACTATCCGCAGCCGGATCGACGAACTCAAAGAATTGGAGCGCCGTCGAGATGAAGGCGAGTTTGATCTCCTAACGAAGAAGGAAGCCCTGATGCTCAACCGGAAGATCGACCGGCTACAAGAGCGGCTGGGAGGTATCCGGGAGATGAAGGGCCTACCCAAGCTCATGTTCGCGGTCGATGTGCGGCGTGAGGAGACGGCAGTTCACGAAGCCAATCTGCTCGACATACCGGTTGTGGCTCTGGTGGACACCAATTGCAACCCGAGCAAGATCGATTTTGTGATCCCTTCCAATGACGATGCTATCCGCGCCATAAAACTTCTGACCAGCAAGGTGGCTGACGCTGTCCTGGAAGGCAAAGCCCTCCGCAAGGATGAAATGGAAGAAGAGGAGTTCGAAGAAGCCGCTGCCGCCAGCCGGGGCGATGAAGAGCTTGAACTCGAAGAAGCCTCGGATGAGGAGCTGCTGGGCGAGGCCACGCTGGCCAAGCTGAAGAGCGGCGACTACGGCGACGAGGGCGAAGCAGGTGAAGAAGGTGAAGAAGAGGGAGAAGCAGCCCCAGAAGAGGGCAGTGAGGCTGCGCCCGAGGAAAAAGACGAGGCTGAGTCCGAAGAAGTCGAAGCTGAGACAAAGCCCGAGGATGATGCTCCGGCGGACGAAGAAGACGCCGGGGATGCAGACGACGAAAGCGAAGACTCCTCCCCGGAGGAGTCAGCAAATGAGAGCAAAGACGAATGAGCGCTACCGCAGACCAAGTCAAACAGCTCCGCGAGGAGACCGGCGCAGGGGTGCTGGAGTGCAAAAAGGCCCTTGACGAAGCTGGGGGAGACATGGCCGAGGCGGCCAACATCCTCCAAGAACGTGGCCTGGCGATGGCCGAAAAGCGCGCCGGGCGGGAGACGTCCGCCGGTGTGCTGGATCTGTACAGCCACGGGGAAGGCCGCGTAGGCGTGATGATCGAAGTCAACTGCGAGACGGATTTCGTCGCCCGAACGGATGAATTCCGAGGCTTCGCCCATGAAATGGCACTCCAGGTGGCAGCCGCAGCACCTCAGTGGGTGGCGGTGGCCGACGTACCCAAAGAAGTGGTTGAAGAACAGCGGGCCGAGAGCCGCAAGCAGGCCGAGGCCGAAGACAAGCCAGCGGATGTCATTGACCGGATTGTCGAGGGCCGCTTGGGCAAGTTCTTCGAAGAGGCCTGCCTCTTGGAGCAGCCCTACATCAGGGACGATGAAAGATCCGTTGAAGAGATCCTTAAGGAAATGATCGCCACGACGGGAGAGAACATCACGATCCGGCGCTTTGCTCGATGGAGCGTCGGAGACGAACTGAGCTAGACTTTCGGGCCAACGTCAAGTTGGCCCTTTCTTTTTCGGAGAATCGTCAAGCGAAGGAAAGACGTCTCATGGCAGAACCGGCCTACGAACGTATCCTCCTCAAGCTCGGCGGCGAAGCGCTGGCGGGTCCCCAAGGTTTTGGCATCGACCCACAACGTGCCGAAGCTGTGGCGGGCAAAGTCCAGCAGGTGTTGGGCATGGGTGTCCAGGTAGCCCTGGTCATCGGTGCAGGCAATCTGTGGCGTGGGCGTGAGGGTATCGAGCGTGGCATGGAGCGGGCGACGGCTGACTACATGGGCATGCTCGGCACCGTCATCAACTCTCTAGCGATGATGGATGCACTAGAGCGGATGGGCACCGTTACGCGTGTCATGTCGGCCATGGAAATGCGCGCCGTCGCCGAACCCTATATCCGCCGGCGCGCCATCAGACATTTGGAGAAGGGCCGGGTCGTGATTCTGGGTGGGGGAACGGGCAATCCCTACTTCTCTACGGACACAGCTGCCGCACTCCGGGCAATGGAAATCGATGCACAGGTCGTCATCAAGGCCACCAAAGTGGACGGCGTGTATGACACTGACCCCGAACAGAACCCGGACGCCGAACGCTTCGACCATCTCACATACATCGACGCGCTGAATCGACGCCTGCAAGTGATGGACAGCACCGCGATTTCGCTGTGCATGGATAACGAACTGCCGATCGTTGTGCTCGACATGTGGCGGGAAGATCACCTTCGCCGAGCCGTGCTTGGGGAGCAGGTCGGCACCCTCATTTCCGAGTGATCTCGCGTCAAACACCCCACGAAACGGCGCTGTTTCGCTTTTTCGGGGGTTTTGCATTATGCTTATAGGACCCTTTCGTTCACGGCCAAACCCACACACAGGAGCCAAAGATGGTCGAGGATTGGTTGGTCGAGGGCGACAACCGGATGCGAGGTGCGGTCAAGACTCTCGAAGAGGACTTGGCTGCCATCAGAACCGGGCGAGCGTCGCCGGCGCTGGTCGAGCGGCTTGAGGTTGACTACTACGGGACACGAACGCCGCTTCAGCAGATCGCCAATATTTCCGCCCCCGAGCCGCGGCTGGTCACCATCAAACCCTTTGATCCGTCCACGATGAAGGACATCGAACGGGCGATCCAGGTCTCGGATCTGGGACTGACGCCGAGCAACGACGGAAAGATCATCCGTTTGAGCATTCCCCCGCTCACCGAAGAACGCCGGCATGAATTAGTAAAGTTGGTCCGTTCTCGAGCGGAAGAAGCTCGCGTGGCCGTCCGGAATGTGCGACGCGATGTCCAGAACGAACTGCGAGACTTGGAAAAGGAGAAAGAGATCTCAGAGGACGAGCTCTATCGATCCGAGGAAAGGCTTCAGAAGCTCACCGACGACCATGTCGAAGCCATCAACGCCGTCTCGGAAAAGAAGGAAGCTGAAGTCCTCGAGGTCTAGTACACCTCGCTCACCATGGCCAAGGAACTCGACAAGAAGGAACTCCCGCAACCGGTCCCCGCACATGTCGCCATCATTATGGATGGGAATGGGCGCTGGGCGCGCTCGCGGGGACTGCCCCGGCTGGCGGGTCACCGCGCCGGAGTTGAAAATCTCCGCCGGGTTATCGAAGCCAGCGTCGAATTCGGGATCTCCTACTTGACGATCTACGCGTTCTCGACCGAAAACTGGGAACGACCGCCTGCCGAAGTTCGCGGCCTGATGGGAATCGTAGAGGAAGTCATCGATACTCAGCTGGCTGAGCTGCATGAAAATGGGGTACAGCTCCGTCACATTGGCCGGCTGGATGGTTTGGATCCCAAGCTGCAGACGAAAGTCAAGTACGCCATCGACCTGACCCGAGAAAATCGGCGTCTGGTGCTGAATGTGGCCTTCAACTATGGCGGTCGGGACGAGATCGTACATGCCATACGCGATATCATCGCCGACGGCGTGAGCCCCGAAGAGGTCGACGAGGATCTCGTCAGCCGCTACTTGTATACATCCGACTCGCCTGATCCTGATCTCATCATTCGGACGTCGGGAGAATTGCGCGTCAGCAATTTCCTCATATGGCAAGGGGCCTACGCTGAGTGGTACGTCACACCCACCTTCTGGCCGGATTTTGGCCGGGAAGAGCTGTACAAGGCGCTGTGTGAATTCGCCAGTCGCGAGCGCCGGTTCGGACGTGTCCCTGGCCCTGTTCACCCCAGCTAGGATGCTTCGACAGCGACTGCTCGTCGCCATTATCTTCGTCCCCCTCATATTCGCCGTCGTCGCCTATGGAAGATGGGTGTATCCGTTGATGATCACCATCTTCATGACCTTGGCGGCGCTTGAATACGGTCAGCTGTACCAGAGGGCCAAGCTGAGGCCGGCTTTGCCCTTGCTTGTGGCAGGTGTTATCACCATCTGCGCAGGGCGCGCCTTGTACCAGTTTTCCGTCGGCCCAGCCATCCTGGCGGGCGTTCTCCTGCTCAGCATGACCTGGCACCTGGTTGATTTTGAGCGCGGTGCATCCAACTCCGGCCTCGACTTTGCCCTAACTGTCGCCGGAACGCTATATCTGGGGTGGATCGGTGCCTACTTGATTTCCCTGCGGCAGGTCCCGGACGGGGAGTGGTGGGTCCTCCTCGCCCTTTCCAGCGTTTGGCTGGCCGACTCTGCGGCCTTCTTCATTGGAAAACGTTGGGGGCAGCATCCCATGGCCCCCCGCTTGAGCCCCAAGAAGACTTGGGAGGGCTACTTGTCTGGTGTGGTGGCCGGCGCTGTCAGCGGAGCCGGCCTGGCCGCTCTGTGGCGAATCGGCGCGGGGAGTCTCTCTAGCGTGACCGCAGTTCGCGGGCTCGAGCTAGGTTTGCTGTTGGGCGTGTTGGCTCCTTTGGGGGATCTGGGAATCAGCATGATGAAACGCGAGATTGGCGTCAAGGACACAGGTGGACTCGTGCCTGGTCACGGAGGAGCGCTTGACCGAACCGATAGCTGGGTGTGGGCAGGAGTCCTCGCCTACTACTTTGTGACAGTTTTCACAATCTGATCGGCGGCTTTGGACTGCGCGAAGGAGAAGAAAGCAAAATGAGCGATTCTCATCACGATACCCCCTCCCGCAACCTCGCATTGGATCTGGTTCGGGTGACAGAGGCGGCAGCTATGTCGGCGGGCCGCTTTATGGGTCGGGGGGACAAGGAAGGCGGCGACAAGGCTGCCGTCGACGGCATGAGGCTGATGTTGAGCACCATCGATATCGATGGCGTGGTGGTCATTGGGGAAGGTGAGAAAGATGAAGCTCCAATGCTTTTCAATGGCGAAGTGCTGGGGACCGGGAAAGGCCCCAAAGTAGATATTGCCGTCGATCCCATTGACGGAACCCGTCTGCTTGCTCTGGGGAAGACGAATTCGATCGCCACAGTTGCTGTGGCCGAACGCGGGTCAATGTTCGACCCAGGCCCCATGGTCTACATGCACAAGATCGCCGTCGGTCCGAGCGCCAAAGGGCATATCGATGTCAACGCGCCGGCGACCGACAACCTGAAAAGCGTGGCAAAGGCCAAGGGTGCAGACGTAGATGACCTGACGGTGATGATCTTGGAAAGGCCACGTCATCGGGAGCTGATTGAGGAAGTGCGCAAGGCTGGCGCCCGCATTCGTCTCATCACCGATGGGGACGTGGCCGGGGCGATTATGACCGCTCGGCCCGAATCCGGGATCGACATGTTGATTGGCATTGGAGGCACCCCAGAAGGCGTATTGGCAGCCTGTGCTCTGAGCGCCATGGATGGAGAAATCCAAGGACGCTTGTTTGCGCGCAATGCCGAAGAACTCGCCAGGGCCAAGAAGATGGGCTATGACATGGACCAGGTGCTGACTCACAAGGATTTGGTCAACAGCCAGGATGTGTTCTTTGCACTCACCGGAATCACCGATGGTGAGCTTGTGCATGGTGTCAAGTATTATGGCTCGGGAGCCACGACGCATAGCCTGGTCATGCGCGCCAAATCTGGAACGGTGCGTGAAATCCATGCCCAGCACCGATGGGAAAAGCTGATGGAGATCAGCCAGATCGAGTACGATACCCACAAGCCGGAACGGATTGGCTAGGTAGCCGACTGTGTCCCCCGAAAGATCACCAGAGAAGCAGCCACTTGATGAGATGCGCCGACAGACCGTGGCCCTTGGCCTTGAGTGGGCCAAGGATTGGGACCGGGCGCGCCTGAACGCGGCGATCGATCGAGCCGAGATGTTGAAGCGGATGCGGGTCGAAGAGCTGAAGCGTGAGGCGCATGCCATTGGTGTGCAGGCTGGCGAAAAACCCCGCAAGTCGGACTGGCTAGAGGCGATCCTCAAGGCGGAATTCCCCGCGCTGGCCGCCCAACCTCCATCATCGCAAGTTGCCAGACGGGCACGGGCTGGCTCACGGTGGCTCCGATGGTCGGGCGCGCTGGGCATGGCCATCATCGCTCTGGCCATGGTTCTCACGCCGTTCGGGGCATGGCGCCTCAGCCAAGCCGCCCAAGCCGCGCTGCAGGCAGGCGGTGTCTGGGCGGAGCAAACCGCCGGCATCCTTCGCCAAAGCTCGGAGGGCCTCCAATCGGCTTCGGGTGCATTGGACAGTTCCAATCAAGCGCTGCGCTCTGTCGGCACCAGCCTGAATGATGCCCAACCTCTGCTCTCTTCCATAGGAGATATGCTTGGCAGTCAGGCACCGGACGCCATATCCACCGCCCGACAGTCCTTGACCAATGCCCAATCCGGCGCCCAATCGATGGACCGCGTCCTGAGCAGCCTGAGTTTTTTCGGCATCGGGTACAATCCAGAGCAGCCTCTGGCTCAAGGTCTGGCCGATACGGCGGACAGCCTGGCACCGCTTCCCCAAGCGCTCAAGGATGCCAGCAATCACCTCGCCACCACGCAGAAGGACATCAGCCAGGTTAGCCAGGACGTTCTGCAGGTGTCCGATGATCTGGCAAACATGTCTGCTCAGATCGAGCCGGTGGCGGAAGATCTCGGACGTGAGGCGGACCAACTGGACAATCTGGCTGCCAGCATGGACCAGGCTGCCGGACGCACTGCGATTTGGATCTGGGCCGGGGCGGGACTTTTGGAGCTCTTGTTGATGATCGGAGCCAGCACCCAATACGTTGTGTGGCTTGTCGGCCGGCCAGAGTCCCCTGCGGTCCGATGACTTCGCGGGATGGGTGAGTTGCCTTGCGGACCTAGAATGCGCGTGCTATAATTGCGGTGGTATGAGAGCCGTCCACGGCTTGACGACGGCGACCTCCCCGCGAAGACATTCCGTCTTTTTTATGACTTTTTTGAATAGTCAACCCTCGTTCTTCTGAGAGCAGTCTGACGAGTCCACATTTCTTTCACATTGTCAATTGGGCCCCGCCCCGGTGTGCCCAGAATCGACCTACCATGCCCTTTGGAGCCTATCAACATGAATATTAGTGAACTCGAGACCAAGACCTTGGCCGACCTCAGGGAATTGTCGGAACAATACGACATCCAAGGAGCCAAGAAGCTGAAGAAGGAGGATCTCGTTCTTCGGATTATGCAAGCCGAGGCGGAGAGGAAGGGCCTCGAACTGCGCGGCGGGGTGCTGGACGTGATGAACGAAGGGATGGGTTTCCTGCGGGCCGATCACTTCATGCCGGGACCGAATGACATCTATGTCTCCCAATCACAGATCCGTCGGTTCAGCCTACGGACGGGTGACTTTGTGATCGGGCAGATTCGACCGCCCAAAGACACTGAAAAGTACTTCGGATTGCTCCGGGTTGAGTCGATCAACGGCATGAACCCTGAGCAAGCCAAGCATCGCCCGAAGTTCGAAGAACTCACCCCGATCTTCCCAGAAGAACGTTTCAACTTGGAAACCGACCGCTACACGCTTTCCACGCGGCTGCTGAACTTGATCGCACCCATTGGCAAGGGCCAGCGTGGCCTGATCGTTTCCCCGCCCAAGGCCGGTAAGACAACAGTCCTGAAGCAGGTGGCGAACGCCATATCCCAGAATTACCCGGAAGTCCATCTGATGGTGGCCCTGATCGGCGAGCGACCGGAAGAGGTTACCGACATGGACCGCTCGGTAGATGCCGAGGTGGTATCCTCCACATTCGACGAGCCGGTGACGTCGCACGTGCGGGTAGCGGAGATGGTGCTAGAGCGGGCCAAGCGGCTCACGGAGTGCGGTCGGGACGTGGTGATCATGCTCGACTCGATTACGCGTCTGGCACGAGCCTACAACTTGATGGTTACCCCCTCAGGGCGCACATTGTCCGGCGGGCTTGACCCAGCGGCTCTCTATCCGCCCAAGCGGTTCTTCGGCGCCGCGCGGAACATCGAGGAAGGTGGATCCCTGACCATCATCGCCACCTGTCTGGTTGACACCGGATCCCGCATGGATGACGTGGTCTACGAGGAATTCAAGGGAACTGGCAATATGGAATTGCACCTTTCCCGCCGACTGCAGGAGCGCCGTATCTTCCCTGCCTTCGATGTCGATCGCTCATCCACTCGAAGGGAAGAACTCCTGCTCGGCCCCGATATCACTCAGCGTGTGTGGCTCATGCGGCGGATGTACTCGCAGATGATCGCCAGCCCGCCGAGTGGAGCCGGAATGGATATCGGCAACGCTACAGAGGCTCTGATCCAACGAATGGCCCGCACCGACGACAACATGGAGTTCGTTGAAACGTTGACGGAGGACAACCTCTAGCCTGATGGTCAATTCGCTCATACGGGCAGGACGGTTCATCAAATCCCAGGCCCCGTATGTTCTTGGAGTCTTTGGACTCTCGGTCGCGATCTGGGCCAGCTGGCTGAATCTGGGCCAGTCTCAGGCGATAGATCCCCTCATTGGGTCAACCTCAACCCGGACAGTCCCCACAGCATCGGCAGCCGATACCAGTGTGCCGCTTCCCGCTTTCTCTGATGCCTCCGGTTCGGCATCAGATGTCACGCGGCGTATCAATCTCGACACGGTTATCCCCAAGCGTCCGCGCATGGAGGTCATCCGGTACACGGTCCAGAACGGTGACTCTGTCTTCGGTATTGCCGATCATTTTGGCATCAAACCCGAGACGGTGTTGTGGGGCAACTACGACGTACTGAACGATGACCCTCACCTCCTGAAGCCGGGGCAAGAGCTGAATATCCTTCCGGTAGATGGCGTCTACTATCAATGGCAGGACGGTGACAACCTTCAGTCTGTTGCCGATCAGTTTGGGGCCCAGGTCGAAGACATCGTTGACTTCCCTGGCAATCGTCTTGATCCGTTCCATCCCAAAATCAAGCCCGGAACCTGGCTTGTCATACCCGGTGGCCATCGAGAGTTCCGACAGTGGCTTGTCCCCACCATCGCACGCGGTCGTGCTGGGGTAGGCGCCGCTCTTGGGGCAGGGGGATGTAGCGGCGATTTTTCAGGTGGTGCCATTGGAACGGGCGGTTTCATCTGGCCCAGCGCGAACCACTTCCTCTCGGGCAACGATTTCTGGAGCGGACACCTTGCGATCGATATTGCGGCTGCCCTGGGCGATCCCGTATGGGCCGCCGACAGCGGAGTCATCGTCTTCGCTGGCCCTTCGATTGGGGGGTACGGCAACATGGTCATGATCGATCACGGCAATGGTTGGCAGACTCTGTACGCTCACCTGAGCCAGGTCTTGGTGCACTGCGGCCAGAGCGTGACCCAGGGCCAGACGATCGGGCTGGCTGGGTCCACCGGCAACTCCACTGGGGCCCACCTCCACTTCGAAACCCGCTTTGAGGGCGGCTTCATCAACCCATGGTTCGTCCTGCCTTAGCCCAAAAATGGCTTGCTTGACGACCCCATGGCGGCTTGTTATGATGCACCGGTATGCACGACGAATTCTGGCAGCACCCTTCGTTGGTAGACGTTAGAGGGCAGTATGGCTAAGAATCAGCAATCCAGTCCAACAGATCTACCCCCCGAAGACCTTCAGGCCCCCAAACAGGCCTCACCGCGGAAGGGCGGGCGGGGCTTGACAACCACCATCAAGACCTGGCTTTCTCAGTACGGCGGCCACCTGGCCATTCTGGCATTGATCGTCCTGGGCGCATTCGCTGCCAAAATGGGATTGCGAACGTTGCCTGTAGATGCTGCCATCAGCCCTCCCGCCAGTTCGGCGGCTAGTACGCCCACCCAGCCACCGGTTTCCCAGATCAAACTAGCCGACCTTCCGGCCTATGCGACCCCCGCGACCCAGTCAGACGACATCACGCGTACCTCGGATATTCACACCATCATCCCTGATCGCCCACGGATGAAAGTGATCACGTACAAGGTCAAAGATGGGGATTCGCTGTTTGGCATCGCTGACAAATACGGCCTCAAGCCGGAGACCATCCTCTGGGGGAACTACGACACGCTTAAGGATGATGTCCATTTCCTGAGCCCTGGCCAAGATCTCAACATCTTGCCGGTTGACGGGACGTACTACAAATGGCATGAGGGCGATAGCCTGCGTGGGGTGGCTGATTTCTTTGGTGTGACTGCAGAGGATATCCTTGACTGGCCGGGAAACGACCTGCCGGCGACGCTGGATCCTGAGAACACGGACATCAAGGCCGGCACAATGCTCGTCATCCCGGGCGGCCACCGCGAGTTGGTCAGTTGGCAGGCGCCGCGTGTGTACCGGAGCAATCCGGCCGTGGCGCGAGTGGCTGGCCCTGGCTTCTGCGGCCAGATCGTCGACGGGGCCATCGGCACCGGATCGTTTGTGTGGCCAACACCAGGCAAGTGGATCTCTGGCTACCATTTCATTCCGGGTATTCACCCCGGAATCGATATCGGCGGTGCCATCGGGAACGCCATCTACGCCGCCGACAGCGGAGTTGTTGTCTACGCTGGATGGAATACCTACGGCTATGGCAACCTGATCATCATCGACCATGGCAACGGATGGCAAACGGTCTACGGTCACTTGAGCGCGGTCGGCGTACAGTGCGGTCAGTCGGTCTTCAAGGGCTCGATCATCGGCGCCATGGGCTGCACCGGTAACTGCACCGGGCCACACCTTCACTTCGAAATGGCAAGTGATCAGTACGGCAAGGTGAACCCGCTCCAATTTCTTCCTTAGTCAACTCCCCACAAGATCTGTCAAATCGGGACGGCCAATTGGCCGTCCCGATCCTTTTCCAAGGCTGCAACCCTGCTGCTACGGATGGATCTACGGGAAGCCGATCTGCCTAGGCAGCACGCCCCTGACTCTCGGCAGGGGTGAGATCACCCAGCTCGTGGCCTTAAGTAGCTGCCAGACGCCGAGCATCATAAGGCGATTGTGGCTGATTCGGTAGACGAGGCTTGCGACGAACCAGCGTAGCAGCAGATACCGCCCGACCGGGGAGAGAAGCACGCGCCTGCGATAGGTTCTGAAAGACCAACCATCCTGAACTGATGCGGAGTGCAGGGCTCCGGCAGCCACACGCCCATGTCCCAGGGCCACCCCGGTCCCCTCGCCGAACAGGGGGTCGGCGCCAGCCGTGTCTCCGGCCAGTACGACTCGCTCACCGGAAAACAGATTGCTGGGCGAGAACCAGTGGATCGGATGCCCCTCGATCTTCAGGTCTTCCGGTGAGACGCCATGGGCTCGGGCCGTTTGCTGGAGGATTTGAGGTAGATCAGCGCGGGGGCTTTCCGGATTGACCCGTCCATCATAGACGCCGCGGTTCATGTGTGGGGTGCCCCGGACCAGACTTGGAAAATCCCAGTAGTAGCCTTGGAGCGCGTCCCGAAGGGCGCCGAAATCGAAGCGAGCCATGCGGTTTTGGAATTCGGGCTCATTGCCCTTCGCCGGGGTGACAACTTCAAGCAGTCTGGCCACGCGCGGCCTGGGTTCTCGGCCGCCCAGCCAGCGCCGGACGATGCCTTTGGAGCCGTCGGTGCCGACAATCGCCTTGGCGGCAAACTGGCTACTGTCGGTTGACACGATCACTCCATCAGTATGCCGTTCGATCTCGCGAACCGGCGTGTCCTCCAGGAGTTGGATCCCGCGCGACTGGGCCTGGCGAGCCAACCAGTCGTCGAACTCGGGGCGACGCGTCACGGCAATGGCGGGCTGTCCCCTGATCACGGCTGCCCGATCTCCGTACTCCAACCGGGCATCCGTCACCGGGATGAATGGGATGTCCAAGGACAGGCCGAGGAGGTTGAGCTGCTGGAGAGCGAACGGAGTCAGACCACCGGCGCACAGCTTGTGGCGCGGGTGCGTTTCCTTTTCAAGGACAACCAACCTGTCTCTCCACCTGGGGTTCTTCTGAATCAGATGCATGGCCGTGCTCAGACCAGCCGGTCCCCCGCCGACGATCACCACATCCGACTGTGTCTCCATGTGCGCCACCTCCAGCCTGTGATTGAACCTGAGAGACTTCGCACAACGCTGGGCGTGCTAGGACGGATACAACGCCCCGAATTTGTCACGCAAGTAGGAGATGTAGGGTTCAAGCTCCAAGGGTCGTCCGGTGGCGCGTTCTACAAGTTCTTCTGGCGTGAACTTGCGGCCGGGGCGGTGGACGTGCTCGGCCAACCACTGGCTCAGGTGGCTGAAGTCGCCCCGCCCCAAGTCATCGTCGATCGATGGGAATTCGGACTTGGCAGCCTGCATGAATTGTGCGCTCATAATGTTGCCGATGGTGTAGCTCTGGAAGCCACCTCCAATTCTCCCACTGTACCAATGCACGTCTTGAAGCACCCCGTCTCGGTCATCCGGGGGCTCAATGCCGAGATCCTGCTTGTATCGGCTGCGCCAGGCCTCAGGCAGGTGCCGGACCTCGAGACGCCCCTCAAGCAGGTCGAGTTCCAGATCGAACCGAATCATCACGTGGAGATTGTATGTGACCTCGTCAGCATCGGTACGGATCAGAGAGCGCTGTACGCGGTTGATGGAACGGTAAAAGGCCTCAAGTGGCACGTCCCGTAGCTGATCGGGGAAGGCTGCTTGAAGCTGCGGATACGTGTGCTCCCAGTAGGGAAGGCTCCGCCCGACCAGATTCTCCCATAGGCGGGATTGGCTCTCGTGAACACCTGATGACGATGCTGTAGCCAAAGGTGTGCCTTCATAGGCTGGATCGATGCCTAGCTCATAAAGGGCATGGCCAGTCTCATGCAGCGTGCTGAACAGGGATTCGGTGAGATCATCTTCCTTGACCCGAGTCGTCATCCGGATGTCCCCCAAGGAGATGCGGGTCATAAAGGGATGGGCAGACTTGTCCTGCCGGGCACGCTGCGGGTCAAATCCAATCTGGTGGACGAGATCCAAGCCGAGTTCAAGTTGCCCGGCGGCCGGGAAGTGCTGGTGGACGGGTGACATATCCGGCTCGGGCTGCTGAGTGATCCTCTCCACCATTGGCACCAGGGCCTGCCTGAGTTCTGAAAACCAGGTGCGCACGCGTGAGGCCTTCATCCCATACTCGTGGACGTCAATCAGCGGGTCGGCGATGTGCTCGTAGCCAGGGAAGAATTCAGCATAAGCCCGGCTCATGTCTAGAGTCTTTTCCAGATATGGGCGAACACGTTGGAAATCGTCCTCCGGACGCGCCTGACGCCAGACTTCGTAGGATTCGGATAGGTGCTGGTAGAACTCCGACAGATGATCGGCAGGCACACGGGTTGCCCGGTCGAAATCTCGCCGGGCCAGCCGAATCAGGCTCGAATCGTCTGAGTCATACGGCAGATCGGCTGTGAGCGGCTCTAGATCATCCAAGAGATGGCCGAGCTCGGGGTCGACCAGGCGCTCGTGGGCAAGCGTGGCTGTCAGCGCCAGCTGACGGCCGCGCGCTGAGCTTCCTTCAGGTGGCATATAGGTGGATTGATCCCAACTCAGAAGGGAGGCGATGGCTTCCAAATCGTAGATTTCCTGCAAGCGTGCTTTGAGTTTGTCGAGATCTGCGGGCATTGTTGAGGGGCTCCTGGATTCGAAAGAGAACTCACCTATTGCACGAAGGCAGCCAATACGTTAGGCGCCGTAAGGTGGCTGTAAGTCCGCACGTGTAATGCAGGCTGTACATTCTTGTTAACCGTGGTGAAGATGCCTGGCAACTTCATTCGCCGATCATTCGAGAGCCGACCTTTTCTACATCTTTGCGGAGTGAGGACGAAAATGGCCATCAGCACGATTTCTACTGTGGACGAAGCTATGGAATTCGCCACCTTGGCGATTGAGAAGGGCGAGCATGACAAGGCCAAGTCAGCCTTGAGTTGGGTGCTCCAGCGTGAGCCCCACAACGGTCTGGCGTGGCTGTGGATGGCCTGCTGCGTTCCCGATGAGGGCGCCAAAAGCGAGTGCTACCGGCGCGCTGCAAGCTGAGTGGCGAACCCTCCGACCTGATTTAATTATAGCCTTGTAGGGGGATGGACAAGTCTGAAGTTGAGCGGCCCGGTGAGATGCCGGGTCGCTGTGATTCAAGGGGAACGCACAAGGCTGCCGTGAGGCAGCCAGGGCGAGAGTGGGTTCACAGGCGGAGGTTGCCCGTGTTAAGGTGCACCATGATAACGCCCCAAGCTCCGGGGCGTTACGGCGCTACGCGCTCAGAGCAACTGTGAACAAAAGAGAAGCGGCCATTTATGGCCGCTTCTCGGTGCTGAAAAACCCTTCTACGCTGACAGACCCTTGGTCTGAGTTGCAGCGTTTTGGCGCCCCCGGCAGGACTCGAACCTGCGACCCCTTACTCCGCAAGCAAGTGCTCTGATCCACTGAGCTACGAGGGCGTGTAACTTACTTTGATCTAGTAACGTGGCGGGGAGGGAGGGATTCGAACCCTCGGTAGAGGTATATGCCCCTACAAGCGCTTAGCAGGCGCCCCCGTTCAGCCACTCC